>Ga0316220_1000164_pt1 | contig 108479 bp, 103 predicted proteins | sample TBH18005metaG_FD_203632 | JGI IMG/M metagenome (GOLD analysis project Ga0316220, IMG submission 203632) | Freshwater microbial communities from Trout Bog Lake, Wisconsin, USA - TBH18005 | ecosystem: Environmental > Aquatic > Freshwater > Lake > Hypolimnion/Profundal zone | place: USA... | reverse complement strand
CCTGGAGGCAGCGAATCGTACTCGCGTCGAGCCGGGCAAGGACTTTTTTCGGAGGTCAGGAGATGTGTGGGTACTTTAGTGGGCGGCAAGGGTCCTTATTGCGGATATTGGTTGGGGCCGGTCGTTGCCGCGGTCCCGCCGCCATGCAGCGGATTTGACGTGGCTTGCGCGCGCGGGACGGTAGAACGGATTCTTCGATCGAACCGACGAATATAATTTGGAGTCGTTATGGCATTAGGGGTTGACCACTGGCCATAAAGATACCATCCTACCTTCCGATGTCGATACAATGTCGTCATAATAACGTGTTACATCAGATCCGCCACGGCCGCAAATTTTTGCAGTAAAGTGTCAAATAGGACTATCACCATGAAAATCATTATTCTCGGCGGACTCGCGGCTTGCCTGGCATTTTCTCCTGCGTGGGCGGACCCGGTTTATAATGTAAGCTTCTCGTTTGCGGGGAATCAGGTCGGTAACATACTCGGCACCACGTTCGCCAATGATGGGACCACCGTCAGCGGCACCCTGATTGATGCCGCGGCCCTCGACGACGGCGGCAGCTATGCCGGCAACGACCTTTTTCAGTCGGTGCAGATATCGAGCTACAGTATCGCGCCCGGCATCTACACGGGACCGATCACCTTCAGTCTAGCGAGCGCCAACGCCAACTACGGCCAAATAAACGGATACCCTCAAGGATCCGAGCTGAGTTTCTACAGCCTCAGCGCCACCGCGCAGCTTACGCCCGAGGCCGGCGAAGCCGCGACGAGCGTCGTTCTGGATCTCTCCAATGATGACCACGGCACCAACTACGCGTGGTTGATATTCTACGATGCCTCGGGTGCCGAGCTTACGGGAACAGAATACTCCGGCCAGACCGGCGACCCCGGCGCGGTGACCTACAGCCTGTTGACGCCCGAGACCGTGCCGGAACCTTCGTCGCTCGCTATCCTGGGCATGGCGCTGCTGGCAGGCTTCGCAGTCACAACGGGCCGCGGCAAGCGGTTGGGCGGGTTAGCGCACTAAAACCCGCCAGTCCCACCGGGCGCGGTCGCTTCCGCGCTCGGTCAGCCAGGTGCCTTGGCTGGTCGGCATTCGACCAGTCGAGGGCGTGCGCACGGCATACCACTTCTGCTGACCGCGGCATTGAGTCCGAATTCAGATCTTTTCGATATTCCAGAACACCGCCGAGGGTCCCTTCGGAATGCCGTGCACGTGGTCGCGCCAGGCGGAGGTTTGCAGGTAGCGACCAAGCGGAATGAATGGCAGGAATTTGAAGGCTTCCAGCTCGTACTCGCGTTCCAGTCTGGTTTGTTCCGCCTTGTCGGTGGTTTCCAGCCACGTGCCGTAGATTTGCTCCATGCGGGCATCCTCGGGCCAGCCGAACCAGCCCTTTTTGCCGTCACCGCGAATGAACGCGGCCAGTAATGGATCGCGGTAGTCGGGGACCGGAGCGACGGTGCAGAAGATGGACCAGCCACCGTTTTCCAGCGGTTCGCGACTGGTGCGGCGCGATTGAACGGTGGCCCAGTCCATCGCCTGGTCGTCGATATTGAAGCCGCATTCCGACAGCATCTGCGACACCACCGACGATGTTGGATTGTAATAGATATGGTCGGTGGGATGCAGCAGCACCAGCCGCTCGTTCTTGTAGCCGGCTTTATCGAGCATCGCCTTGACCTGTTGCGGTGTGTGGCGGGTGCGGATGGCTTCCATCCCCGCCTCGTCCACCTCGGGTTTGCCCGATTGCAGGAACCCGATCGGCGCGATGGCATTGGCCGGATCGCCGCCAATGACGGCGGCCATGACCTCCTGCTGGTCCACTGCCGCCAGCATGGCCTGACGGATCGCCGGGTTACTGGTCGGGTATTGCAGGTGATTGGGGCGCATGAACAGGATCTGGCCGTAGGCGTCCAGGTTGCCGGTCACCACGCCGGGAGTCTTTTTGAGTAACGGAATCAAATCGGGCAGCGGGATCTCCATCCAGTCCACCTCGCCGGTGATCAGCGCGTTGGCGGCGGTCTGCGCGTCGGGAATCATCTTCCATTCCACGCGGTCCACCAGCACGCGATGGCCGCCGGCGGTGTAGCTGGATGGTTCGTCGCGTGGCACGTAGCGGTCGAATTTTGCGAACGCAGCGTGGCTGGCGAGGACATGCTCGTCGTTCAGCCAGCGGAACGGGCCGCTGCCGATGGCCTCGGGGATCTGCTTGAACGGATCGGTCTTTGCCAGGCGTTCCGGCATCATGACCGGCGGGATGATGAACTGCGACAGCAACATGCGCAGATGCGGATAGGGCTTGTTTAACCGCAGAACGAAGCTGCGATCGTCGATGGTTTCGATCGCATCCATTCGGGCTTCGAGCGTGCCGCCGGCGGGGTTGCGCTTCATCCATCGCTTCAGCGAGGCGACACAGTCCCGGGCGAGGACTTTTTCACCGTCGTGCCACCAGAGGTTCTTCCGAAGTTTCAGAGTCCAGCGTTTGGCGCCGTCCTCCATCAGATCGGATTCGACCATTTGCGGGTGCGCGTTCATCGCCTCGTCGCGGCCGTAGAGCTGATCGAACACCATGTAGCCCATGTTTCGCGCGATCTGCGAACTGGTCCACACCGGATCGATGCTGTTGAGGGCGACCTGCGGGATCATGGTCAGGGTTTGCGTGCGCCCCGCGATTGCCGGACGTGCCAATGCGGCTGCGGCGGCACCTGCCAGAAGACTGCGTCTTTTCATTATTTTCTCCCCGTTGGCGGGAAGGCTACGCGTTGAACCGGCCGGACGTCGAGGGTGACGATGCGATGGCGTCACGCACCTCTTCCTCGATCGCGTCCAGTAACCGCGATACGAAATAGCGAGGCACGCCGGTTGTTATGAAAACGATGCGTGTTCTTTCGTCGACGCTCGGCCAGCGGTCGAGAAAATCTGGCGGACTAACGACGTGACGAACGCCATGGATCACCGCGGGGCGTCCCGGCATTTCTTCGATGGCAACGAGGCCTTTCAGGCGCAACAGGCGAGAACCACAGTGTTCGGCAACGGCTTGCAGCAGTAACGTCAGGGCGAGGGCTGGGATCGGCCGGTCCCGCAGGACCGTGAACGTATCGATCCCGGCGTGGGCTGGCTGGCGGGGGGTGCGTGACAGTCGTTCGGATAATGTCACGACGGATGTTTCGCCGAACAGATCGGCTGGTGTGGTCTCGATGGTTGTCAGGCGCGGGGCGAGGGGATTGAGCGCATTCAGTGCGGGAATTAATCGGTTGGATGACGGATGAATGGCGCTCGCCGCCTCTGCCTTGCCGTCCTGGCCCGGCTCGTCCGCGTAGGTATCAAGTAAAGCGGTAGGCGGAGAACACTCTTTCACCGGCCGCGATATTATTTTCTCCGCCATGGCCGGGTCTGGCCCGGCCACCCACGACTGTTCTGACGTCTGCATGGCAAGTCCCGGGTGACCGAGCCAAGCTCGGCCGTGACTCATGGGTAAATCTGTCCCGCCAGAGGCGTTGACCCGAACAGGGGGTGGCAATAAATCGGTCTTGCTGAACAGAATTCGGTCGGCGAGCGCAACCTGATGTCTGGCCTCGACGTGATCACGCAAAGTGGCTTCACCATGAATCGTATCGACCAGCGTCACGACATAAGGAAGCCGGTGTGTTGCCGACACGGGGGCATCGGTCATCATGCTCTGCAACACCGGTGCGGGATCGGACAGGCCGGATGTTTCGATCAGCACCCGGTCGTAGTCGATCTCGCCGGCCTCGCGGCGGTGCCAAAGGTCCATCAGCGTCCTGGCAAGATCGGTCTGGACCGCGCAGCACAGGCAGCCGGTGTTCAACGTCAGTACTGAATCATCGCTGGCGGCGATCAGATCGTGATCCAGTCCGATTTCGCCGAATTCGTTGACGATGACAGCGGTTCGTCCATACGCGGGGTCGCGCAGGATGCGACTGATCAGTGTCGTCTTGCCGCTACCGAGAAAGCCTGTGACGACCGTTACGGGGATCAAGCGTTAAACTCCGTCGCGACCGGTGGCCCGGACAAGCCGGGCCATGACGGATCGGGCAGGATACGCTGCCCGCGTCCCCCCGATAAGGCTAAACCACCTTGCCGGTATCTGGCTCCATCAGGTGCATCTGATTTAAATCCGCCGTGAGCGGCATCATCTCACCCGGCGCGGCATGCGTTGCAGGATCGACCCGGGCACAGATCGGGGCGCCATCGACAAAGTAATGAACCATGGTTTCCATGCCCATTGGCTCGACCACATCGACCAGCATTTCAACCCGGCTCCAGCCCGGCTTGCCCTGTTCGTGGTATTCGAACAGATGCTCCGGACGCAGGCCCAGAACCATGTTCTTACCTTTGAACTTGCCGTAACGATCGACCCTGGCGGGCGGGATCGGGACGATAATCGAATCGCTGACCCGAACGTCCAGCCCGCCGTTTGCGCCATCCTGCACACGGCACGGCATGAAATTCATCGCCGGAGAACCAATGAATCCGGCGACAAAGCGGGTCGCGGGGTGATGATACAGATCGTTCGGCGTGCCGACCTGTTCGATCACGCCATGGTTCATTACCACAACACGGTCGGCGAGGGTCATCGCCTCGATCTGATCGTGCGTCACATAGACGGTTGTCGTGCGAACTGTCTGGTGGACCTTCTTGATCTCGGTGCGCATCTGCACGCGGAGCTTGGCGTCCAAATTCGACAGCGGCTCGTCAAACAAGAACACCTTCGGGTTCCGCACGATCGCCCGTCCCATCGCGACGCGCTGCCGTTGTCCACCGGACAATGCCCTGGGCTTGCGGTCCAGTAACGGAACGATATCGAGGATGCGGGCGGCCTCATCGACCCGGCGCTTGATCTCGTCCTTGGGAAATTTCCGCAACTTCAGACCGAACGCCATGTTGTCGAACACGCTCATGTGTGGATACAGCGCGTAGTTCTGGAACACCATCGCGATGTCGCGGTCGCGGGGCGGCACGTCGTTGACCACGTCGCCATCGATCCAGATTTCCCCGGATGTGATTTCTTCCAGCCCGGCGATCATGCGCAGGGTGGTCGATTTGCCGCAGCCGGACGGGCCGACCAGCACGACGAATTCATGGTCGGCGATGTCCAGGTCGATCCCTTTCACCGCTTGGACGCCGCCATCATATTCCTTGACGACTTTGCGGACGGACACTTCAGCCATGGTTATTCCGTTTCCTTGCCTAAGGTTAATGGCCGGGTTCGATCCCGGCCACCCATCGTGTGTTTAGCCCTTGGTCGCGCCCGCCGTGAGGCCCGCGACGTAATAGTCCATCAGGAACGCATAGATCACGATCGGGGGCAGGGACGCCAGTAGGCAGGCCGCCATGATTTTGCCCCACTGGAACACGTCGCCGCGAATCAGGTCGGAGATGATCCCGACCGTCAGCACCATCTGGTTCGATGTATAAAGATACGCCAGCGGATACAGGAACGCGCCCCAGGACACCGTGAACGCGAAGATCGTCGCCGCGATGATGCCGGGCATCGCCACAGGGATGAAAATCTTCCACAGCATCTGGAGGTAGCCGGCACCGTCGATCAGCGCGGCCTCATCCAGTTCCTTAGGGATCGAACTGAAATAGCCGATCATGATCCAGGTGCAGAACGGCACCGCCAGCGTCGGATACAGCAGCACCAGACACCAGAAGTTGTTGATCAGGCCGAGGCTGCCGATGATCTGGAACAACGGAATGAATAACAGGGACGGGGGAACAAGGTACGTCAGGAACACACCGGTCGAAAGCAATTGGCTGCCCCAAAACCCCATGCGCGACAGGCTGAACGCCGCGAGGACCGAGATCACCATCGACACTGAAACCGTCAGAATGGTGACGATGACGGAGTTCATGTAGTAGCGCTGGAAATTCGGGTACGTGATCAGGTACCAAAAATTCTCCAGCGTCGGATGTTTCACCAGCCACGGACTGCCGGTCTGGGCGGATATTTCCGCCGACGATTTCAGGCTGGTCATCAAGGTGTAAAACGGCGGCACCAGGAACATGAAGACGAACACGGCCAGGGCGGCGTAGCTGCCATACAGTGCCCATTGCCGTTGCCGATGCAGGCTGTTTTTCCGATGCGCCGCGACGGCGATGCGGCGTTCGCTGACTGTCGCGCTCATGCCGCGATCTCCTTGGTGCGCTGTGTTACGCCGCGCAGCACGAAGAACGCCGCGAACGCCAGGATCGGGAACATGAACAGGCTATCGGCGGCGCCCAGCGGGATGTCTCCGGACTGGATACCGACCTGGAAGGCGTAGGTCGCGAACACATGCGTCATGTCCTGCGGTCCACCGGCGGTCAGGATCCGCACGATGTCGAAGTCCGCAAACGTGGTGATCAGACTGAACAGCACGGTGATGGAGATGATGTTGCGCATCATCGGCAGCGTCACGAAGATCAGCTTCTGAATGCCATGCGCGCCGTCGATCGCCGCCGCCTCATAGAGTTGTTCCGGGACCGACTTCAGGGCCGCCAGATACATAATCATAAAGAAGGGCGTGCCGAACCACACGTTCACCGCGATGGTGCAGAAGCGGGCGATCCAGCCGACTCCCAGCCAGGGGACGTTGGCAAAGCCGAATTGATTGAGCACCCAGTTGAACGCCGAGTAGGACGGATCGAACATCCACCACCAGGTCAGGGTCGAGAGCGCCAAGGGGATCACCCACGGCACCAGCAGCAGACCGCGCCAGATTTTCTGGTTCTTACCGGGGATGTTGTGCATCAAATGGGCGAGGGTGAAACCGAGCAGGGCTTTCAGCACCACGGAGGTAATCGCGAACAGGCAGCTCTGGAAGATAACAAGCTGGAACGTATGACGTTTCAGCAGGAACTGGAAGTTTCCCAGCCCGACGAAGGCAGTCATCTTCTTGTTCAGCATGCTGAGATAGATCGCGTAGAATGCCGGATAGATCACGAAACACGCGATCAACAGGATCAGCGGCAGGCACAGCAAAAAGCCGGTCGTGGATCGCCGTTGGGCGAACTTTTGCATCGTCGTTTTGCGCCCCGCTTTGCCGCGGGGTGCCGTCACCCCGATCGGGACGCTCGTGCCGTCTGCCATTCTATTTTTACCTCCCGGAGCCCATCCTGATCGGTCAATCCGGCTGTTACCGGTTGGTGGCGATCAGGTCGTCGGGCGTGATCACGCTGCACTCACGCGGACATGGTCCGCAGTTTCGATTCACATTCGGCGTGGCGCTAAAGCGCGTCCATGAATCAGTCTCCCTGCCGCGAGTCTTGTGCCCGCGATTTTATTTTTAGCCAGTCCGTTGCCCAGCTTACCAGCACCGTCAGTTTGTTGTCCGGCCCGGTACGGTCACGCTAACCTGTGCCGTCACGCCGCGCAACGCCGCTGAGGCCTGGGCTGCATTTTTATGTTGCACGATATCATCCGTTGGGCGGGATCGGCGCTTTGCGAGCGCCGATCATGGTCGGGTTAGCGGGTAAAACCCTCCAGCTCGTCCTGTGCCCAGTCCTGGACCTGCTTGATTGACTGCCCGCTTTGGAGTTTGGCGAGCATGGTCGGCAAGGTGCCGCGGTTATAGGCCTGCACCGCGATCTCCGGTGGGGCCGGGGCGACGGCGATGCAGCTTTCCTGGTGGTGTGATTTGCGAATCGGGTAGTGGTAAACGGTACCTTTCGGAGGCTCGACCTCGTCCCAGACCTTGAAGTCGGTCATGCTGGCGAACGGTGGGACGTCGTAGCCCATGGTCACCTTGCAGCGGGCTTCGACATTGTCGCGCTGCGACAGGAACTCGATCAGTTCCTTGGCGGCGGCCTTGTTGGGGCTGAAATCCCAGATGCCCCAGGCGAAGGCCCCGAGCGGCAGGAAGCGACCCTTGGGTCCTTTGGGCGCCGGGAAGGTCCAGCAATCGGCCGCGACCTTCGGGGCATCGCGACGCGCCACCGCCCAGGCCGACGGAGGATTCCAGATCAGCGCGCTTTTGCCCGAGATCAGCGCTCGGTTGTTCGAGGCGTCGTCGTAGCTGACCGCATCCTCCGGCAGGAATTTGACCAATTGTTGCGCGTATTCCAACACTTGACGGACGGCGTCGGTGTGGACGTTGACGTCACCTTTGGCGCTGATGACCTCCGCCCCGAACGCCGCGAACATGGCGCCGGCGGTATCGACAGAGTCGGGGGTGGTACCAAGCCCGATGCCGAAGGTCATGTTGGCTTTCTTACAGGCCTCGGCCGCCTTCAGCATGGCGTCGTACGTCCATTTGTCCGCTTCGGGCGTGGCATCGGCCGAGGGGGGATACATCTTCACGATGTCCAGCCCGGCGACATCTTTCAGGACCGAGATCCGGCCGCACGGCCCCTTGTTCTGAGTGCCGGCACTGCACGGAACGGCCATCCAGTGGCCCTTGATATTATGCAAATAGTGATTGGCCGCGGTGACGCCGCCGAATTTGTCGGTCAACCGCTTCATGACGTCATCGACCGGCTCTAGCTGATCCGAGTGGTTCAGCACTTCCCATAATGGAAATTGCTGAATGTCATGGCCGGTCTTTGCTTGCGCCTCGGCAGCGATCGTCAGGATGTTCTTGGACCCGTTTGAGGTGATGAAGTCCGGTTGGACATCCACCTGATGGGCTGCGCCGAATGCGGCGCATTGCTGCTTCATGATCTCGTTACCTTCGGGGACCCAGTGATCCCAGAAGCCGATGGTCAATTTTCCGGCCGCTCGGCCGGTCCGGATGTGGACGAGTGGTAGAGCCGCCGAAGCCGTGGCAAGTTTTAAGGCGCGCCTGCGAGATACTTTCGTTGATTGAGTATTCACATAACCTCCTGTTTTAGCCGGCACCGGTTCCGGGCCATTCTTCACGGACGCTTACTGTCTCCGTGTGGCAGATAGGCTAATGCAGTGTTCCCCCGGGTGGCAATGTTTTGTGATCGTCCTTCGGTATTTACATCAGCACGGTGATCAGGAAGCCGAGAACGCCCGCGATATAGATGGACGCGACGGCTATCCGCACGCGCTGCGTCTGGCGCCGGAAGAGTGGCGCCCCCAGGAACGCCACCATCGTCGCTCCGCCGAACAGGCGCGCGGCCTGCAATTGCGTGTCGGTTACCTGATCGAGCAGCATGCTACTCCTGCGGATAGCGCCACGGCTTATCCGGCTGTTTTGCTTCGGTGTCGAGCGTCCATTGCGGCAGCGACAGGCCATCGGCCACGTCGCTGAACACCATGCGGACCCGGCTGCCGATCCCTAATCCGCGAACCATCTCCTGTGGCGCCAGGGTTCCATCCTGCGTCGTCAGGTTGCCGACCACGCGCAGGGATTCGTGTTCTGAGGGATGGCCTTTCTGCGTATCGAGGTCCACCAGCAGCACCATATACGGAGTGTGGCTCTTGAACGCGGGTTGGATCGCATGTTGCACTTCCGCGTAGGAATGCACCTCTCCCTTGCCTTCAACTTTGGTCCAGGTCGCCTTGGGGCTGGCGCACCACGGACAACCGGTGGTGGGAGGATATCGTAGCAGGTTACAGTCGTCGCACTTTTGCAGATGAAAGTCGTGCCGCGAACAGTACTTGAAGTAATCCAGGTTCTCATGGTCCAAATCGTCGATCGACAACGACATTCCCAGATAATTGCCCTGTAAGGTCATGATCGTTTCCCCTTTCAGCCGCGCCGCATCACCATGCCGGAGGTCGTCATAGGGTTCGCCCACCCCAGATTGGCGGTGAGTTCGATGTCTTTCACCTGCCGGCAGCCGCCCTCCCGATAGTCATAGGTGTGCTGCCGCTTGCCGTCTGGACCCATCGGACAGGAATCATCGATGTCGTGACGTAATTGGCGGACGTTTTCGATCACCATGTTCATGCCGTGTGTATATCCCTCGCACAGGTGACCGCCGGAGGTGTTATTCGGCCGCTTGCCGCCCAGCCTTGTGATGCCGGATGAAACGTAGTCGCCACCCTCACCCTTCTTGCAGAAGCCATAGTCTTCGAGTTGCAACATGGAGGTGAAGGTGAAGGCATCATAGGCACCGGTTGCATCGATATCTTCAGGTCCCACACCGGAGTTGGGCCAAAGGATATCCTTGGCGTAATAGCCGCCCACCCGCGAAATCGGGCCGGTTTGGTAATGCATGTCCATGCGCGGTTTGCTGCATCGCCCGACGATGCCCCGGATCAAAGCCGGCGTGTGGCGCATATCCCTGGCTCGGTCTGCACGCGTAATGATGATCGCGGTGGCGTTGTCGGTCTCGACGCAGCAGTCGAGCAGATGCAGCGGCTTGCAGATGATGCGGCTGCTTAGCACGTCATCGACCGTGTATCTTTTTTTGTAGTACGCCTTGGGATTGTTCGACGCGTGTTCGGAGTGAACGACCTTCACCATCGCGACTTGTTCCGGCTTAGTGCCGTAATCGTACATATACCGCATGAAGGACGGGGCGAACATCTGGCCGGCGCTCTGCCAGCCGTACGCCCGGTTGTGCAGCATGTCGCCGCCGACCGGTGTGGCCGACCGCGCACCCGTGCCCCCGATACGAACCTGCGAGAAACCGTTCATCGCTCGGAACAACGCCACACAATTGCATAGTCCGGCTTCCATCACGCCAATCGCGATGCCGATCAGCGCTTCGGTCGATGACCCGCCGCCAACGCAATCCATGTAGAAGTTCAACCGAGCGCCGATGTCGCCGGCCATGAAAGTGGCGGAGGTGCTGTCGTTGTTCGAATAGGACAGCATGCCGTCGATGTCGGATGGTTTGATCCCGGCGTCCGCCGCCGCGTTGCGGAGTGCCCAGGTGCCCAGGGCGCGTGTCGTCTTGTCCGATCCGCGTGTGTAGGTGGTCTCGCCGATACCTACGATCGCATACTTGTCGCGCAGGTACTTCGGTGTGCTGACATCTGTGTCCGCTGGTAGCGGCATGGCACGTCCCCCTTTGCTTGGTTGAGGAAATGCTGGGCCAGGACCGGATGGGCGTCAATACGGCCAAATTTCTCTCCCCATTGCCGAGGAAAGGTGGTTAACTTATCCGCAACAGGCGGGTGCCATTCAATAATGACACGATATGATTTTATCGTTATCGGCAGCGGCCCCGCGGGGCGTCGGGCGGCCATCCAGGCAGCGAAGCTTGGACGCTCTGTCCTGGTGGTCGAAAAAGGCCGCAGGGTCGGCGGCGTTTCCGTCCATACCGGGACTATTCCTTCTAAAACATTGCGCGAAACGGTCCTGAACCTGACGGGCTGGCGGGAGCGCGGCTTTTACGGCAGTGCCTATCGCGTCAAGAAAGACATCCAGGCTAAAGACCTGATGGCTCGGTTGCACATGACGCTGGATCATGAAGTCGATGTGCTGGAGCATCAATTCGCCCGAAACAAAGTCCAGACCATGTTGGGGTCGGGCCGCTTTCTCGAGCCGCACATGGTCGAGATCACGATGGCCGACGGCGATGTAAGGATCGTCGAGGGCGAGAGGATCATGATCGCTGTAGGGACACGGCCGTATCGGCCGGCCGATGTGCCGTTCAATGGCACAAATGTGCTGGATAGCGATGAGATCGTGGATATCCCCCAGCTTCCGCGCAGCCTGACGGTGGTGGGCGGCGGAGTTATCGGGGTTGAATACGCAACCATCTTCAGCGCACTGGACGTCAGTGTTGCGCTGGTGGAATCACGCAGCAGCCTTCTGGATTTCATCGATCACGAATTGATCGAGGATTTTACCCATCAATTGCGTGATCGCGGTATGGCGATCCGGTTCGGCTCCAAGGTCGCACGGATTGAATTCGAAAATGACTGGCCCGTGACCGTGTTGGACAACGGTCGCCGCGTCCGGTCTGAAATGCTGCTTTATGCTGCCGGGCGTGTGGGTGCGACCGACAGTTTGAACCTGGAATCCTGCGGGTTGACAACGGATGACCGGGGACGCCTGAAGGTCGATCCGGTCACGTTTCAGACGGAAGTGCCCCACATTTACTCGGCTGGCGATGCGATCGGCTTTCCCAGTCTGGCGTCCACCTCGATGGAGCAAGGACGGATCGCGGCCTGCCACGCGTTCAATATCGCGATGCCGCCGGCGCCGGATTACTTCCCGTATGGTATTTATGCGGTCCCGGAAATCTCCACGGTCGGCATGAGCGAGGAAGAAGTCCGCCGTCGCGGTATCCCTTATGAATGTGGAATTGCCCGGTTTCGGGAGACGTCCAGGGGCCACATCATGGGTCTGAACAACGGTATGATGAAGATGATCTTCTCGCTGAAGACGCGGCGGTTGTTGGGCGTGCATATCGTCGGTGAAGGCGCCACGGAATTGATCCATATCGGTCAGGCTGTTTTGAATCTGCACGGGACATTGGATTATTTCATCGAGAATACGTTCAACTACCCGACGTTGGCCGAGGCCTACAAGATCGCTGCCCTGGATGCCTGGAACCGCATGTCGGTGGTGTAGTTCCAGTTTGGTTTTTGGTCATGCGATGCGGTTTTAACCAAGACGACGGCCGATAATTGCCGCACCACAGTTGATACTGTTACCCCCCCGTCATGGCCCGGCTTGTCCGGGCCACCTGTGCCCTGACGGTGCCGCGACAGTTGGACCGGAAGGCTGTCAGGTATTACGCAGCCAGGGACACATCCGCCTGCATCGCGCGCGACATTGCAACGACCGCACCGATCAGCACCATGGTCGGGCCTTCGGGTCGTCCGGCCTCTAGCAGGTCCGGCAAAGTTGCCAGAGTCCCATGCAGAAACGATTCACTCGGGCGCGACGCATTTTCCACAGCCACCGCGGGCGTAGAACCTGGCAAACCTGCCTCGATCAGGCTGGCGGCCACGGATCGTAACGTCTTGCTCGCCATGTAGGCGGCGATCGTGCCACCGCTGGCCGCCAGCGCGCGCCAATCATGCGCGGGAACGGCCCCATCGCTGCCATGGCCGGTCACGAAGTGCAGGGATCGAGCTACATCGCGATGCGTCAGCGGGATCTGCAGGCTGGCAGCGGCGGCGCAGGCGGCGGTGACTCCGGGGACAACCTCCACCGGAACGCCGGCGGCGCGCAGGCTATCCAGTTCCTCGCCGCCACGGCCGAACACGAACGGATCGCCGCCTTTCAGGCGCACGACATGGGCTCCCGATTGAGCCAGCGTCACGATCAGGCGGTTGATCGCCGCCTGGTTCATCGCATGCCGGCCACAGCGTTTGCCGACATCGATGCGCCGGGCATCGGGGCGGGCGAGGTCCAGAATCGAGGGGTCGATCAGCGCATCGTACAACACTGCATCCGCGCGTTGGATCGCCTTGACCGCGCGCAGCGTCAGCAGGTCCGGGTCGCCCGGGCCGGCGCCGACCAACGTTGCGCTGCCTTTATTCCGCGGGGATGCGAACATCGCGCAGGATCTCCTCAAGTTCGGGAATGCAGGAACCGCAATTGGTTCCGGCCTGGAGCAGCACGCCGATTTGTTTGGCCGAACTCAGGCGATGGGTGACGACGGCATGACGGATGGCATCGCGGGTGACACCAAAGCAGGCGCACACTTTGGGTCCCTCGGCCGCCGTTGCATTGTACATCCGGCCGGCGAGGATTTGCGTTCGGGCCGCGTCCGGGACGGGGGCACCGAGCATGGGGCTGACGGCGGCTTCGGTGGGCAGGCCGCCTGCGTCGCGCGACAGGAACAGGCAGGCTTCCAGCGCTCCGTCGAACACCGCCGCGATACGCAATACGCCGCGCCTTGTGTCGGACATTTCCAGCCAGTCGGTGCCTTCGGGCAGATCGAGCAGCGCGGCGGCGAAGCTGGTCAGGTCGTCGCCCTGCGGCATCGGCCGTAAACCGGCGAGTCGATAGACCTGGCCTTCGGTGACCGGTATGCGCACCCAATGGCAGATATCGGGCAATGCGCCGCCGGTCCGGCGCAGCAACAGGCCGTGGAAATGGACGACAGCTGGTTCGACCGTTGCCCGGGTGGCCTTCAATTCCGGCTGTCCGGAAATCGGGTCCACTTTGCCGCTGACCACGCGCCCGATCGTGCCGGTGGAGGCGAACTGATCCGTCCAGTGCATCGGGGCGAATATTTCCCCGTGCCGCTGGGTGTGGCGTAGATCAGCCCGCAGCAGCACTTCGCCCTCGGCGGTGGACAGGCGAGTCAGCGCGTCCTGCTCGATGCCGGCCGTTGCCGCATCGATCGGATGGATGGTCAGCTTCGGTTCGGACGTGTGACTCATCAGCGACGGGGCCAAACCGGTGCGAGTCATGGTGTGCCACTGATCGCGCACCCGGCCGGTGTTCAGCAGCAGCCCCCCTTTCAGGGCGCGGGGCGGTTCCTGATAGCGGGTTGGAACAAATCGGGCGCGGCCGTCCGGTGTCGAAAAGCCGCCCTGCGCGAACAATCTTCCACCTTCGCTGAGGGCGCCCGTTGGCATCGGCCAACGGAAGGACTGCATCGCCTCGAACCCGGCGTCATTCAGATCGGCCATGGCGCTGATGTTGAACACGCGGCGGCCGTTGTTGGCGTGGCCCGACAATGCGGCGTGCTCGCGGAAAACGGCGGCCGGCGTTTCCCAGGCGAACGCGTCGGCCCATCCCATGCGGCGACCGATTTCAGCGAACTGCCACCAGTCGGCGCGGGCCTGACCGGGGGCGGCGCGAAAGGCGCGCTGGCGGGAAATGCGGCGCTCCGAATTTGTGACGGTCCCGTCCTTTTCTCCCCACCCTGCCGCCGGCAGCACAACATGCGCTTGCGCGGAAGTGTCGGTTGGCCAGCAGTCGGACACGACAACAAACGGGCACGCGGCCAGCGCGGCCCGTACGCGATCGGCGCGGGGTAAACTGGCCGCCGGGTTTGTCGCGACAATCCACAAAGCCTTGATCCGGCCGTCGAGAACGGCATCGAACATGTCGATCGCTTTAAGGCCGGGCTGTGGTGCCAGTGCAGGCGCTTGCCAAAAATCCTGCAACGCTGCCCGATCAGCCGGATCGTCAAACCGCATATGCGCGGCGAGTTGATTGGCGAGACCGCCGACCTCCCGTCCGCCCATCGCGTTAGGCTGCCCGGTGACCGAGAACGGACCCGCGCCGGGCCGTCCGATTCGTCCGGTTGCCAGATGGCAGTTAATGATGGCGTTGACTTTATCCGTTCCCACTGAGGATTGATTGACCCCCTGGGAATACACGGTCATCGTCCGCTCGGTTTGCGCGAACATGTCGAAAAATGTTTCAAGCAGTTCTGGATCGACACCGCATTCGGCCGCGACCGATTCAATGTCGTTGCCTGACGCGGCATCCAACGCGGCGGCGAAACCCGTGGTGTGCCGGTCGATCCAGGCTGCATCGACCTTGCCGGCGCGGTACAGATAGGCAAGCAATCCATTGAACAGCGCAACGTCGGTTCCGGTCGCCAAGGGGATGTGCAAATCGGCGCTGTCGGCGGTCGCGGTGCGACGAGGGTCCAGTACCACAACCTTCGTGCCATGCGCCGTTCGGGCCGCCTGCATGCGTTGGTGCAGCACGGGATGGCACCATGCCGCGTTGCTGCCGACCAGCACGACAAGATCGGCCTCTTCCCAGTCTTCATAGATACCCGGTACCACGTCCTCGCCAAACGCCCGGACATGACCGGCGACGGACGAGGCCATGCACAACCGGGAATTCGTATCGATGTTGGCGCTGCCGATGAAGCCTTTCATCAGCTTGTTGGCAACGTAGTAATCTTCCGTCAGGCACTGACCGGAAACGTAGAACGCCACGCTGTCCGGCCCATGTTCAGCGATCGTCTTGCGAAATGTATCCGCGACCAGATCCAGTGCCCGATCCCAGCTCGCGGGCTGCCCATGCACCATCGGCGAGGTCAGCCGGGTACTGTTATCCAGCGTGGCCCCCAACGCGGCCCCTTTGGAACACAGCCGGCCGCGATTGGAGGGATGCAGCGCATCCGCCTTGATCGTTTCATCCGGCTGCACGACCACGCCGCATCCGACACCGCAATAGGGACAGGTGGTGTGGACGGGGGCGGTCATGCTCCGCCGACCGCCAGGAGGATCCGGCCATTCTCCAGGCGAACCGGAACCGTGCGGGCGCAGCCCTCGTCCGGCTCTTTTGCTTGACCGTCGGTCAGACCGATGACCCAGTTGTGCAGGGGGCAAGTCACTGAGTCGCCGTGAATGATCCCTTGCGAGAGCTTTCCCAATTTGTGAGGACACTTGTCATGCAGCGCGAACACACGGTCGTCCGACGTGCGGAACAAAGCGATGTCGACAACCGGGGTGGTAACGACACGCGAGCCGAGGCGGGGGATGTCCTCAAGAGTACCGACATCCGTCCAAACAGAAATAACACCATCCATGCCGCTTACTCCACCGTCGCAAGAGCGCGGAATTCGTGGGCATCGGTCCCGGCGGCACGTTCGGCCCAAGGATCGTCCTGGGCGAAGCGCTGGCTTTCCATGAACCGAGCTTGCAGCAGTTTCCGGCCGCTGGCATCGCTCAGGCGGGTGCGGACGTAGTCGATCCCGACCCGTTCGACCCATGGCGCGGTGCGGTCCAGATACCAGGCTTCCTCGCGGTAAATCTGCATGAAAGCGGCGGCGTATTCCAGAACCTCGTCCTCGGTCGTTACCTTGGCGAGCAGGTCCGTGACCCGCACCTTGATGCCGCCGTTGCCGGCAACATAAAGGTCCCAGCCTGCATCGGTGGCAATCACGCCGAAGTCCTTGATCGTGGCCTCCGCGCAATTTCGCGGACAGCCCGAAACCGCCATCTTGGTCTTGTGCGGCGTCCACGATCCCCAGGTCATCCGCTCCAACGCGATGCCCATCGCGGTGGAATCCTGAGTGCCGAAGCGGCACCATTCGGACCCGACGCAAGTCTTCACGGTGCGTAATGCCTTGCCATAGGCGTGACCGGACACCATCCCGGCGGCATTCAGGTCCCGCCACACGTCGGGTAATTGCTCCTTACGCACTCCCAACAGATCGACACGCTGGCCGCCCGTCACTTTCACGGTCGGGATCTGATATTTGTCCACCACATCGGCGATGGCCCGCAGTTCGGCGGACGATGTCACCCCGCCCCACATACGCGGAACGACAGAATAGGTGCCGTCCTTCTGGATGTTCGCGTGCATGCGTTCGTTGACGAAACGCGAGCGGGAGTCATCGACGTATTCGCCGGGCCATGCGCACAACAGATAATAGTTCAGGGCCGGGCGGCAACTGGCACAACCGTTGGGGGTCGTCCAGCCCATCGCGTCCATGACGGCGGGTATGGTTTTCAGCTTGCGGTCCAGGATCGCCTTGCGCACCGCATCGTGGCCGACACTTGTGCATTTGCAGACGGCTTTGACTTTTGGTGTTGCGTCGTAATCTCCACCCAGGGCGTAGGCGAGCAGACCTTCCACCTGACAGGTGCAGCTTCCGCACGATGCCGAGGCTTTGGTACGCGAGCGAACCTGATCGACCGTCGTCAGTTTATGCTTACCGATCGCGGCCAGGATGGTGCCCTTGCTGACACCGTTGCAGCCACAGATTTCAGCCGTATCGGGCAGGGATTCGACACCAGGAGCCTCGCCGCCATTGCCGGCCGAGGGTCCGAAGACCAGCGTATCGCGCAAGGCGGAAATATCGGTTCCGTTGCGGATCATATCGAAATACCAGGCGCTGTCTCGGGCTTCCCCATACAGCACGGCGCCGATCAGCTTGTCGTCGCGAATGACCAGCTTCTTGTGCACGCCACGGGCGGCGTCGCGGAACACCACGTCGTCGGTGTTTTCATCACCCGTGAAATCACCGGCGGAGAACATGTCGATCCCGGTCACTTTCAGCCGCGTGCCGGTGACAGCCGGGACGTAGTCGCTATCGGCTGTTTTCGTGACGCGATCGGCCAGGATCTTCGCCATTTCGTACAGCGGAGCCACCAGGCCGAACAGGGCGCCGCGATGTTCGACGCATTCCCCCACCGCGTAGATGGCGGGGTCGCTGGTGACCATGGAATCGTTGACCTGGATGCCACGCCCGCATTCCAGGCCGGCCGCTTTCGCCAGCGCGATGTTGGGGCGGATGCCCGCCGCCATCACCACGATGCTGGCCGGCAGATGGGTGCCGTCGGCCAGTTGCACACCCTCAACACGATCTTCGCCGAGGATGATCTTGGTGTTCGCCTCGGTGATGACCTTGATGCCGCGCGTGCCCAGGTCCGCCTTCAACAATCCAGCCGAAACCGGATCGAGTTGGCGTTCCATCAGCGTCGGCATGATGTGCAGGACAGTGGTGTCCATGCCATTCAGAGCAAGGCCGTTGGCCGCTTCAAGACCGAGCAGTCCGCCGCCGATGACGACGGCGTGCTTTCCCGACTTGCTGGCCGCCTTCATGGTTTGAACGTCGGCAATATCGCGGAAGCCGATGACGCCGGGCAGTTTGTGACCGGGGAGCGGAATGATCACCGGGTTGGAGCCGGTGGCCAGCAGCAACACATCGTAGGGACGGGTGGTACCGAATTCGCCGGTGACGGTTTTCGCCTCGCGGTCGATACCGACCACGGGTTCTCCCGCGATCAGTTCGATGCCGTTCTCCTCATACCACTGTTTCGGATGGCTCGTTATCGCTTCAAACGTCTTTTCGCCGGCCAGCACGGGGGACAGCATGATGCGGTTGTAGTTACCGTGCGGCTCTGCTCCGAACACGGTGATGGTGAAGTCATGCGGTGCGCGGCTGAGGATTTCCTCCAGGGCGCGTACCCCGGCCATCCCGTTCCCGACCAGGACCAGCCGGGAACGACCCAACTGCAAGCGATGGGGGGCGATCATGTTCATGGTGATGGCTCCCGTTAAACGCGCGCTGCGCCGTAAAGCTGGCCCCACGTCGTCCGCCACCGGCGGCGCACACCGCTGATGCCGACCAGGGCCAGGGCCGCCAGCATGGCGAACACCAGGAAGCCGGGGCCGTAGCTGCCGGTAAGCTGCTTGGAGTAACCGAGGCTGGAGGCCAGGTAGAAGCCACCGACGCCGCCGCTCATGCCCACCAAACCGGTCATGAGGCCAATTTCCCGCTTGAAGCGTTGCGGCACGAGTTGGAACACCGACCCGTTGCCCATGCCGAGAGCCAGCATACCAATGACGAAGACGGGCATCGCCAGATAGATCGTTGACAGGCCGGTGGAAATCGTCGCGAAGGCGCAGGCGGCGACGGCGTACAGAACGACCAGGGCGCGAACGCCGCCGACCCGGTCAGCGACCGCGCCGCCCATCGGACGAACCAGGGAGCCAACGAAGACAACGGCGGCGGTGCAGTAGCCGGCGGTGACCGGCGTCAGGCCATAGGCGTCATTGAAGTAGATGGTCAGCGAGGAAGCAAGTCCGACGAAGCCGCCGAAGGTTACGCTGTAGAAGAACATGAACCACCAGCAATCGCCTTCTTTCAAAAGGGCGAAGTAGGCAGCCAAAGGTTTTGCCGCCGGGGTGTTGGGGCTGTCTTTCGCGAAGAAAAAGAAGACGGCCAGTGCGATGGTCAACGGGATTGCGGCCAGACCGATGACGTTTTGCCAACCGAAGGCAATGGCCAGCATCGGGGCGAACAGCGCGGCCAGCACCGTGCCGGAATTGCCGGCTCCGGCGATGCCCATCGCGGTGCCCTGATGTTCCGGACCATACCATGCCGAGGCCATCGGAAGGGCAACCGCGAAGGACGCTCCGGCGAGACCCAGGACGCAGCCCAGTAGCAAGGTGGCGGAGAAACTGTCGATGCCGATCATCCAGGCGGCCAGCAGACCGGCGATGACGACGATCTGGGCGCCGATGCCAACGCGGCGCGGCTTGTAGCGGTCAACCAGCAGACCGAGAACGACGCGAAGGGCAGCCCCGGCGAGGACCGGCGTGGCGACCATCAGGCCCTTGTGGGCAGGGTCCAGGTGTAGCGCTTTGGAGATTGCGACACCCAAGGGTCCAAGCAGCACCCAAACCATGAAACTAAGATCGAAATAGAGGAAAGACGCGAACAGGGTCGGCAGATGACCGGCCTTGAGGAAGCCCTTGTTCATGAGAAGATCACTCGCGAGGCAAGCCGTCATTGGCATGCCGGTCGATGGCTTGAAGCGCTGGGCGCTTCGGGTCCGGCACAAGCCCTTCGTTGGACAAGTCCGCGGAGTTCTCAAACTCTGTTAGCACATGCAGCAAGAGCCGTGCCAAGTGCGAAAGCGGATAATTGCTCAGAGTTTAAGCTGTTTTGATAGATGGTATTTGCAAAATAATGCGCACATCGACGATTAAATATCACTCATATGATTATATTTTAATCTTTTATACCCTGAGCCTTCCTGGTTTCAGCGTAATTGTGGAGAAAATGCCTCGTCATCGGGCATCGGGAGCATGGCGGCCCCCTCCAGCTCCGGAAGGCCGGCCGCGGCGTACAAGCCCTCCGCTTCCACCGCGGCCGCGAGCAGGTCCGGGCGGTACACCTGCGCCGCGATAGCGTTGAGATCGGCCATCTCGTCCAGCCACTTCCAGCGTTTCATCTGACCAAGGAACCATTGGGCGTGCGCCCGAGCCGGGAACCAGGCCTCACGCGTATAGAATCGGATCAACTCCGCCCCCGCGCCCCCCGGCAGTGCCGCCCGGCATGCCTCCTCGGGCAAATTCAGTCCGTTGGGATCAGCCAGCAAAGCAGCGATTCCTTCGGCCTCGTCGGGCTGATCGCACAGGATCTGGGCTCGCAGCACGGCGCCGAGCAGGTGCTGCAGCAACCCCGGATTGGCTTCGGCCCAGGCTTCCCCGACGCACAGGCATTTTTCCGGATGGAACGGCCAGATTGACGATGTTCCCAACAGGATTTTGCCCGCGCCCTGACGCTCCGCGACCTCGCCCCATGGTGCGCCGGCGCAGAACCCGGTGATGCTGCCGGCGGCCAGCGATGCGACCACCTGTTCCGGCGGGATCACGACCGTTTCGATGTCGCGATCCGGATCTGCGCCGCCGGACGCCAGCCAATAGCGCAGCAGCAGATTATGCGTCGAAAACGCATGCACCACGGCAAAGCGTGGCCGCTCGGTGTGCGATCGGAGCCATTCGAGCAGAAGAAGACGAGGCTGCGCACCGCCCTCGGTCAGGCTGGCAGCGGCTGCGTTACTCGCGACGATGGCATTGCCGCCCTGGCTGAGCGACATCGGCACGACCAGACGTGCCTTTGGTCCCCTGAGACCGGCGCAAGCCGCCAGGGCCAACGGCGGCAGCATTACCGCGGCATCGAGTATCCCGTATGTCAGCTTGTCCGCGATATTCGCCCAGGACGGCTCGATGCTGATCTCGACGTCGATTCCTTGGGCGCGAAACAGGCCTTTGGCTTCAGCGACGATAATGGGGGCGCTGTCCACCAACCGCAGCAGGCCTACACGGATCGGTTTGCTCATGCTCCGCTCCCTTCCAGTTCTCTGATGAGGTCTTGTGCGATATCGACGATTCTCCGAGCGCTGCTCATGGCGGTGCGGCGGAGGTATTTGTAGGCGTCGGGTTCGCTCATGCGGCGTTGCTTGATTAACAGCGCTTTTGCCCGATCGATGACGGCGCGTTCCAGCAGGCGTCCCTCGGCTTGCTTCAGGTCGTCGTGCGCCTGCTGGTGTCGGCGAAAAAGGGCAACGGCGGCTCGGAGGATCGGCTTGACATCCGGCGGCGGCATGCCGATGGCGTTGTAAGAGGATACGCCGGCGTTGATGGCTTCCTCCATGAAGGCGGGATCGTCCTCATCGACGAACAAAACCACCGGCCGGGTGTTCAAGGCGGCGACCTGGCGGATGCCATCCAGGGCGTCGCGATCCGGGCGTGCCATATCCACCAGTACGACGTCCGGAGCGAGGGATGCCACCGCGTCGGCCAGCGAATCGCCGGATTTCAGGCGAACGACCGTCAGTCCGGGGTCGGCCGCAAGAATCCGCGCAACGGCGCCGGCGCGTTCGGCGTCGTCATCGGCCAGCAGAACTTTCACGAGATCGGATCACTGCTACGCATGGCACCCTTATACGCAATCGTCATGCCGCAATGCAGCACAAGAGTTTCCCTCAGCTTGCGGGTCGCTTTGGCTTCTAACCGCCTAAACATGCGCCAACCGCTGCGTAGATGACTTGCACACCAGCCGCCTGCCGGGTGCGGATTGCCGCGACGCCATGTCGGCGGTAGCGTGCAGGCAACTGAAGGAGACCAGTCCATGACCCTAAAACTCGGATACAAAGCGTCGGCGGAGCAATTCGCCCCCAGGATGTTGTTGGATTTCTCGGTTGAGGCCGAGAAAGTGGGGTTCGACTCCGTTTTTGTCAGCGACCATTTCCAGCCATGGAAGCACACTGATGGACATGCGCCGTCCGCATTGGCCTGGATGGGCGCCTTGGGTGCCAGCACGCAGCGGATCGTCATGGGCACATCCGTTTTGACGCCAACCTTTCGGTATCATCCGTCGGTGGTGGCTCAGGTTTTCGGTACGTTGGGTTCGATGTTCCCCGGTCGCGTGATCCTGGGCGTCGGCACCGGTGAGGGGCTGAACGAGGTTCCCTCCACCGGTATGGTGTGGCCGGAAATGAAAGAACGTTTCGCCCGCCTGCGAGAGGCGATCAGTCTGATCCGCAAGCTGTGGGCCGAGGACGACGTGACGTTCCAGGGTGAGTATTACAAGACCCAAGGGGCTACGATTTATGACAAGCCCGGCGCGTTCCTGCCGATCTATGTCGCCGGGGCAGGGCCTCAGGTCGCGAAATATGCCGGCCGGATGGCAGACGGGTTCATTTGCACCAGCGGTAAGAAGTGGGATCTCTATACCGAGACCCTGCTGCCGAACGTTGCCGAGGGGCTGGCATTGTCGTCCAAGCCGAAGCCGGACTTCGACCGAATGATCGAAATGAAGGTGTCGTTCGACACCGACAAGCAGCGGGCGCTGGACGATACGCGGATCTGGGCGGCGCTGGCGCTGACACCGGAAGAAAAAATGACGGTGCACGATCCGAAGGAGATGGAGCGTCTGGCCGATGCGCTGCCGATCGAACGGGCCGCCAGCCGGTGGATCGTCTCGTCCGACCCGGATGAGCATATCGAGAAGATCAAGCCATACATCGACATGGGTTTCAGGCACCTCGTGTTCCACGCCCCCGGCAACGATCAGGCTCGGTTTTTGAAGATTTACGGCGAACTGGTGTTGCCGAAGCTGCGCAAACAGTTCGGGTAGAACGTTGATGATGGCCATGAACGTCAAGGCGGGCGAAGGCCCGCCTTGGGGCGGTTCGTCAGAGCAGGGCGTGGATGGCGGGCCTTCGCCCGCCATGTCGGTGGGGTTGTGACCGCTCGTCTGGAGCTTTTCGCGATTCCCGGCCTGCCGATGGTGCAGGCGGGGGATAATCTGCCCGCGTTGATTCTGGCTGGCCTGGAGCGTGCCGGACAGGTGCTGCAAGACCGCGACGTGGTGGTGATCGCGCAGAAGATTGTGTCGAAGGCCGAAGGGCGGACGGTCGATCTGGCCGATGTCGTCCCATCGCCGGAGGCTATGAAGCTGGCGGCCGAGGTCGGCAAGGACCCCCGGATTGTCGAGGTCGTGCTGTCGGACTCGGTGAAAGTCGTCCGCAGCCGGCCGAACCTGATGATCATGCAGCATCGGTTGGGTTTCGTGATGGCCAATGCCGGCGTGGACCAGTCCAACGTGGCGGAGGCGGACGGGCACCATCGTGCGCTATTGTTACCGCTAGACCCGGACGGGTCCGCCGAAGCGATCCGATCGGCGTTGGCGCCGCACGCCGAGGTTGGCGTGGTGATCAGCGACAGTTTCGGCCGACCCTGGCGCAGGGGGACAGCCGGCGTCGCGATCGGCGCCGCCGGAATACCGGCGGTGATCGACCTGCGCGGCCAGCCCGACCTGTTCGGCCGCATCCTGGAAGTCAGCATCATCGGCTTCGCGGATGAGATTGCCGCGGCCGCGTCGTTGTTGCAGGGGCAGGCAGCGGAAGCGCAACCCGTTGTTGTCGTGCGCGGCCTAACGTGGCACGCACCGAGTTTGCCGGTGGCGGACGTGATACGCCCGCCTGAAGAGGATCTTTTCCAGTGATTATCGCCTTGTCCGGTGGAGTAGGGGGCGCCAAGCTGGCGCTCGGTCTGTCGCGGATCATGCCGCCTGAGAACCTGCTTGTCGTCGTCAACACCGGCGATGATTTCGAGCATCTGGGACTGTCGATTTCCCCCGATATCGATACGGTCGCCTATACGCTGGCCGGGCTGGCCAATCGCGAGGTCGGTTGGGGCCGGCACGACGAAACCTGGTCGTTCATGGAGACGATGGAGGCTTTGGGCGGCGACACCTGGTTCCGTTTGGGCGATCGCGACATGGCGTTGCATGTGGAACGGACGCGCCGGCTGCGTCTTGGGGAAAGCCTGTCCACGGTGACAGCCGATCTGTGCCGGCGCATGGGAGTTGGGCCGGCGGTCGTGCCGATGACGGATGATCCGGTGCGGACCCGGTTGCTGACGAATCTCGGGTGGTTGGATTTCCAGGAATATTTTGTACACCGCCAGTGTGAGCCTGTCGTTTCTGAGTTGCAGTTCCAGGGTGCCGGGGCCGCCCGACCGCATCCCACATTCATGGCAGCGCTGGCCGATCCGTCGCTTGAGGCGGTGGTGATCTGTCCGTCCAATCCGTTCATCAGCGTTGAGCCGATCCTGGCGATTCCTGGCGTGCGGGAGGCGTTGATGGCCTGCAAGGCGCCGATCATCGCGGTTTCGCCTATTATCGCAGGCCGAGCGGTGAAGGGCCCGACGGCGAAGATGATGACGGAGTTGGGGTTGGATCCCTCGGCTGGCACGGTCGCGGCGCGGTATGCGGATTTGCTGGACGGATATGTGATCGACCATGCGGATATGTCCGAGGTGGTCTCGATCGATGCCCGGGTCACTCTGGCGCAAACGCTGATGAGGACGATGGAAGATCGCGAGGCGCTGGCCCGGATTGTTGTTGAGGCGGCAGCGACATTGCGGCGGCGGGAGATGCGTGGCCTGCGTCATCGCAGGGGCCAATGATCGATATTTGGGCGTGCGTGCCGGTCAAGGCGTTTACCGGGGCGAAGTCGCGGACCGGATCGATCCTGACGCCCGTGCAGCGCGAGGTTCTGGCGGCGACGATGCTGGAGGACGTGCTGGCGGCGTTGGCTGGAGCGACGCGGCTGGCCGGGATTTTGGTCAATACGATTGATCCGGTGGCAGCCTCGTTGGCGGAGCGCTACGGCGCCCGCGTGGTGACCGAAGGCGCACTGGACGGCCATACCGGTGCGGTTAACGGCATGGCTCGGATTCTGGTGGCTGAGGGGAAGGGGGCGCTGCTGACCGTACCGGGGGACATTCCTCGGGTAACGCCGGCGGAGATCGATGCAGTGGTGTCGTCGTGTCTGGCGGCGCCGTCATTCACCATTGTGCCCGCGCATGATGAACTGGGGTCGAACGCGGTTCTGTGCGCGCCGCCGTTCTCTGTGCCGCTGCGGTTCGGCGACGATAGTTACTTTCCGCATCTGATGGCGGCCAGGGCTCAAGGGATCGAACCTACGATCGTGCGACTGCCCGGGATTGGCTTGGATATCGATCATCCGGCGGATTTGCGGGCGTTTGTCGCCGCGCGGCCGCGCATGCCGACGCGGACACTGGCGTTGTTGGAGCGGTTCGGGTTTTGAACACGACCGATCTTCTGAATCGTATGCGGCGGAATCCGGCCGGCGATTGGACGATTCGAGACGTTGAAACGCTGTGCCGGCAGTTCTCGGTCATCGGCGAACCGCCGCGAGGTGGAGGCTCCCACTACAAAGATCGCGTACAAGATGATGGCGGAAGAGCTGACCATTTTTTAGTAAAGAACCGATCAGACTGGTCTATATCTGGAAACTGGCCGCGCTCGTTGAGGCGGTAAGATCTCTTTGAACGCCCTGCGTCACAGACCCGCCAACAGCAGCCATACGCTGCATCGCGCGTTCCGCCCGCCGCGCTTCCCCCGCTTTCTGCTTCTGAGCCTTCTCAGCTTTCCGTTCCGCATCCCGGCGCTGCTGCCGCGACAACGGAGCTGCCGTCACTGGAACCGCCGGGACCGCACCGTTAATCATCGACCCAACCTTGGAACGCACGTGAGCCAGCAAATCGGCGGTGGCGCTGGTGGCCGGAAGCGCCTCAACGGGATCATCCGCCGTCGCGGCCTCATGCTCCGCGATTTCAACCGAAGGTTGCTTCCGCAACCTCTCCAATCGGCTCTCATTCTGTTCGGCCGCACGGTTTAGCGCGTTGGCATTGCCGCGCAGCCGCATCACCTGGCTCAACGGCAAGTCTGGCGCCCCCGCACGGCTCAGCGCATCCAACGCTCCATAACTGAATGCGATACACAACGCTGCGATCCGCAGCTCTCGGTTCGTGCACGGGGCGTAGTTAGACAGCGCATCCCTGGCTGCCTCCCGTGCGGCATCGGTGTCGTCCACGTCATTGTCGCGGAACAGCGGGGTAAGAAACCTCAGGATCTTCTCAAACACGGACGCGGTGATGCTAACGGGGAGTGACATGGCGCGGCACCTGGGCTGAAGTGAAGCGGATGCCTATTGCCTACTCCAGGTTGCGGGGGAAAACAAGAACAAAATGGCACACATCCGCATGCGCCCGACTACCCCGCCGTCAACTTCCGAACCAATATCTCCGCCTCCGGCGCGCCCCAGTCCGCCGCACCTTCCAACCGAGCAACCACCAAACCGCTGGCATTGATGATCACGGTTGTGGGAATGCCGTTCGCGTTGAACGCCCGCGCCATCGCGCCTTTCGGGTCCAGCAGCACTGGCAGCGCCGAAATTTCGTGCGCCTGATACCAGGCCGAAACCACATCCGCGCCACCCCGATCCGACGACAGCGGCAGCACCGCGATATCGTGCGGCGCGAGCGCCTTGGACAGCGCCTCCAGCGACGGCATCTCAGCGACGCAGGGGGCACACCAAGTGGCCCACATGTTCACCACCATGCCGTGCCCTTTGAACTCCGACAGATGATGCGATGACCCATCCCGCGCGACGAACACCCCCTCCGGCAGGTCCTGCGGTGGGGAGACTGGAGCCAACCCCTCGGTCAGCGACGCCAACCGTTCCGCATGAAGTTTGCGCGGCAGGACGCCCAGGGCTAGGGTGCCGGCCGCCGCTGCCAGGGTGAACCTGCGGGGGATCATCATAGTGCTGGAACCTTTTCCGTGACCGATACGCCTGAGAACGCCAACAAGCCGGCCAACATGCAATGGGGTGGCCGCTTCGCCGGCGGGCCTTCGGCGATCATGCAGGACATCAACGCCTCCATCGGGTTCGACCGCAAATTGTGGCGGCAGGATATTCGCGGCTCCCGCGCCCATGCGGCAATGCTGGCGACAATCGGGTTGCTCACACGGGAAGATGAGCACGCCATCGACGCCGGTCTAGAGGGTATCGCCGGGGAAATCGAGGCCGGCCAGTTCGCCTTCGATGTCGCCCTGGAAGACATCCATATGAATATCGAAGCGCGTCTGACCGACCGCATCGGCGAGGCCGGCAAGCGCCTGCACACCGCGCGCAGCCGCAATGACCAGGTGGCGACGGATTTTCGGCTGTGGGTGCGCGACGCGATCGACGGGCTGTCGGCGCAGATTGCCGACACCATGCAGGCGCTGGCCCGGCGCGCCGCCGATCATGCGGCCGACCCGATGCCCGGGTTTACCCACCTGCAAACCGCTCAGCCCGTCACCTTCGGCCACCATATGTTGGCGTATGTGGAGATGCTGGATCGCGACCGCGGCCGTCTGGCGGATTGCCGGCGGCGCCTGAACGCCTGCCCGTTGGGATCGGCGGCGCTGGCGGGAACCTCGTTCCCGATCGATCGCCACATGACGGCGGCGGCATTGGGCTTCGACCGCCCGACGTCGAACAGTCTGGACGCCGTGTCTGATCGCGATTTCGCCATGGAGTTCCTGTCAGCCGCCGCGATCAGTGCCGTGCATCTGTCCCGGTTGGCCGAGGAAATCGTCATCTGGTGCAGCGCGCCCTATCGCTTCATCCGGCTGTCCGACGCCTTCACCACCGGATCCTCGATCATGCCGCAGAAGCGCAATCCGGATGCGGCGGAACTGGTCCGAGCCAAGACCGGCCGCGTGACGGGTGCGCTGGTCGCGTTGTTGACCGTCATGAAAGGCCTGCCGCTGGCCTACGCCAAGGACATGCAAGAAGATAAGGAGCCTGTGTTCGACGCGGCCGAGGCCTGGGCATTGTCGCTCGCCGCGACCGCCGGCATGGTCCGCGATATGACGCCGGACACGGTTCGCATGCGGTCCTTCGCCGGCTCCGGCTTCGCGACGGCGACCGATCTGGCGGACTGGCTGGTGCGTGTGTTGCGGCTGCCGTTCCGCAGCGCGCATCACGTCACCGGCCGTCTTGTGGCCATGGCGGAGGCGCGCGGCATCGATCTGGCCGAATTGTCTCTGGCCGACATGCAGGGTGTCGAGCAAGGGATCACCGCCGACATCTTCTCGGTTCTGACAGTGGAGGCTTCGGTGGCGTCTCGGACCAGCTATGGGGGCACGGCACCGGCGAATGTGGCCGAACAGGCGGCTCGGTGGTTGGCGGTGCTGGCATGAGGGCGGTTCTGGCTTTGGCCGTGGCCCTGGGGTTGTTGGTCGCGTGCGGGAAGAAGGGACCCCCCGAACCGGCCGGTCCGCCGGACCAGGTCATCTACCCGAAGCAATACCCGGCGCGTTAAACCGCCGCCGGGTTGCCTTGACGGCCGGGGGATGCTCCAAATCGGTCAAGCCAAAAAGACCGAAGGAAACGCCCCATGCCAGGACCCGCATCACGCTGGGAGATGTCAGCGCCTGTTCGCTATCCCGACCCGGACGTGGTCGTGCTGGACCCCAGGTTCCAGAAGATCTTCATCGGTAACGCCGGCATCCATCGCATCGCGACCGGCTTCGACTTTACCGAGGGGCCGGTTTGGTTCGGCGATGGGCGGTATCTGCTGTTCTCCGACATTCCCAACGACCGGATTTTGCGGTGGGACGAGACGACGGGCGAGACCAGCGTGTTTCGCAACCCCTCGCATTATGCCAACGGCAACACCCGCGACCGCCAGGGCCGCCTGATCACCTGCGAGCATGACACGCAGCGCCTGACCCGCACCGAATACGATGGCACCGTCGTCGTGCTGGCCGATCAGTGGGAGGGCAAGAAGCTGACCGGCCCGAACGACGTGGTGGTCAAATCCGACGGTACCATCTGGTTCAGCGACAACGGCGCGGGGACTCGCGGCAACTACCTCGGCCACAAGGCGCCGCAGGAGCATCCGTTCCGGGTGTATCGCCTTGACCCCCGCACCATGACCATGAGCATCGCGGTCGGCGACATGGCTCGGCCGAACGGGCTGTGCTTCTCCCCCGACGAGACGCGGCTTTACGTGGTGGATACGCCCGGGGCCGGGCCGAAAAGCACGTTTGTCTATGACATCGTGGACAATGGCACGCGGGCGGTGAACGGGCGGGTGTTCTTCGGCGGCAACGGATGGGCGGACGGCATCAGGTGCGACACCGAGGGCAACGTATGGTGCGGCTTCTCCGGCGGTGAGGGCGAGGACGGCGTTGCGGTGTTCGCTCCGGACGGCGTGCTGATCGGCCGGATTCTGCTGCCGGAACGCTGCGCGAATGTGTGCTTTGGCGGGAAGAAGCGGAACCGGTTGTTCATGGCAGCGAGCCAGTCCGTCTATGCACTGTATGTGGAGGCGCAGGGGGCGGTGGGCGGATAGTGTCGAAGCCCACCGGTTTCGTGGTATTGTCCGGTTGGAGACCCGATGACCGACACGGTGTTGAATCGCTTCCGCACTGCCCTGGGTGCTATCTACGGCGCCCGGTTGGCGCGCGTGGTGTTGTATGGATCGCGTGCGCGGGGCGATCAACGGGCGGATTCGGACTACGACGTTGCCGTTTTCCTGTGGGACATGCCGAATCGTAGCCAGGAATTACGGCGGCTGTCGGACGCCGAAACGGAAATCCTGCTTGATACTGGGGCTGTTATTAACGCTCTGCCGTTCCCGGTGGAGGCCTATGCGGAGCGCACCGGATTCATGGGAGAGGTGCGCCGCGAGGGAGTCGAACTGTGAAGGCGGAAACCGCCGGTGCAGGCGCATTTTAGCGATAGGGCGCCGGTTCTGTCCGGCGCCCGTCCGTTGAACTATCCCCCGAAGCCCTGATCCCAAGGCTCCGGCAGCATCAGGTAGCCGCCGTGCCCGTCTTTCACCACATGGGCGAAGCCGGGGAAGTGAACATGCATCCCGGCGACCAACTGCTTGTCCGTTGCCACCATGTCGAACGTCCGCTTCCGCGTCGCCGCCGCCTGATGCGGATCGGTATCGAACACCATCGTGACTTCAGGCCGGGCAACCTGGACTTCCGGCACATGGATGATATCGCCCCATATCAGCAACGACTTGTCGCCCGATGCGATCATGTACCCGGAATGACCTGGCGTATGTCCGTGCAACGGCACTGACCGCACGCCTGGAAATACCTCGACCGCGCCGTCGAATGTCCGCATCTGGTTGTGATACGGCGCCATCTGCTCCCGAGCACATTGGAAGTACATCTTTTTCGCACGTTCGTCGGCGCGGCTCATGGCGCCGTCGTCTTGCCAATGCTTCGGCTCGTTCTGATGCACCACCAGTTCGGCGTTGGGGAAGTACCGCTCGCCGGTTTTCGGGTTGGTCAGTCCGGCGGAATGATCCGGGTGCATGTGCGTCAGGATCACCGTATCGATATCGGCCGGGTTCACCCCCGCTGACGCCAGATTGGCCAGCAGTTTGCCGGCGGTGGGCAGCAGATAATCGCCTGATCCTGTCTCGACCAACGCCAGCCGTCCGGCGGAATACACCAGATAGCAATTCACAGAAGTCCGTCGGCCGGGGCGGAATTTGTCTGTCAGCATCTGAGTCGCGTCGGCGGGCGTGATGTTCTGCATCACCTCCACCGCGCCATCCAGATAGCCGTCGGACAGCGCGGTCACCACGATGTCGCCGATCCGGCGGTGGTAAACGCCGGGGATTTGGGTAGTCGGAACCATGTCAGAACTCCTGAAACTATTGGGCGATATAGCCGCCGTCGATAACCAATTCCGTTCCGGTGATGAACGATGCCTCGTCCGACGCGAGGAACAGCACGCCATACGCGACCTCGATCGGCTCGCCCAGCCGACGCAACGGCGTCGCTTCGATCTTGGCCGCGCGCGTCCCCGCATTCGTTGCGTTTAGCATCGGCGGCAAATATCCGGGATGCACCGAATTGACCCGTATCCCCGAAGGCCCGTATTTCGAGGCCGCGACTTTGGTGTAGAGCCGTACGGCACCTTTGGACGCCGCATAGCCCGGATGATTCTCTGAACTGCCAACGAAACCCATGATCGACGAAATATTGACGATCGACCCGCGCCCATTCGGCATCATCGCCGCTGCCGCGAGCTTGGTGCCCAGGAACACGCTGGACGCGTTCACCGCCATCAGCCTGGTCCAACCCTCCAGCGCGTCCGGGTCGCCGACCGCGCTGCCGCTGATCCCGGCATTGTTCACCAGGATATCCAGCCGCCCATAGGTGGCGATCGTTTCAGCAATCAGTTTCTGCCAATCGCTCTCCGACGTCACATCGGTTCGGACAAACCGTGCTCGGCCCTGGCTGGCCGCAATATCGGCCGCGACGGCCTCTCCGTCCGCCACCAGCATGTCGGCGATCACGACGGCGGCCCCTTCGCGGACGAACAGGCGGGCTTCCGCCTCGCCCATGCCATGCGCGCCGCCGGTGACGATGGCGACTTTGTCTTTCAGGCGCATCAGTTTGCTCCCCCAAGGACACCGCGCAGATCAGGCAACGACTCCAACCGCCCGATATCGGCGATCAACCGGGCGGTCTTGTCCGTCCCCAAGACGGGATCGACGATGGCGGCGAACTTCGCTTCCAGCCGCTGCCCCTGACGCACGACGTCGGATGCCGGAACACCGGAATCGTGTTGCGCGGTGAGCATCGACCCATCGCGCAACGACAACGCGATCTCGGTGAACGTGTTTGAAATGCCAGACTCGAACGACAAAGAAACCTTATCCCGCAGCCCGATCAACACCGGATCGGCCGCGACCGCCTCGGAATAGGTGGACAGACGGCTGGTATCCACACCGGCCAACCCCATCGCCGTGGTCAATCGCAATGAGAATTTGGCCTCCAACCCGGTCACCGGAGACGGGATATTACAGATCCGGTCGCAGGATTCTTCAAGCCGGACGGCGATCCCGGCGACCTGATCCGGCGAAAATCCATGCTGTTCCCGCAACTTACGTGCGGCTTCGATCGCGGCGTGGGTCATGTAGCAAGACGCATGATACTTGAACAAATTATTCGCCACGTACCATCCGCCCGGCGGCGTATCAAACGCCCGCTCGGGATTGAAATCAGGACTGTGGGTCCGCGCAAATCCCTGCGCGCACTCGATCACATCCGTCCGGCTGGTAAAGCCACGGGCGGCCAGTTTCGCCGCCATCACCCCGTGATACGCGGCCTTGCCCGCATGCAGCGGCTTGCACATCGTGCCGAACATCGACTTCAACCCGGCCGCCTGCGTGCCGGCGATACCCAATGCGGTGGCGAACCGATTAGCATCCAGTCCCATCAGGTGCGCACACGCCGCCGCCGCCCCGAAACTACCTACCGTGGCCGTGGAGTGAAATCCCAACACATCGTAATGACCGGGTGAGATCGTTTTGCCGATCCGGCATTGCAGCTCGTAGCCCGCAACGAACGCGGTCAGCACATCGGCGCCGCTGGAACCGCGCTCCTCCGCCAATGCCAGCAACGCCGGCAGGATCGCAACCGAGGGATGCCCCGGCATCGCCAAGTTTACGTCGTCGAAGTCCAGCGCATGCGCGGCCGCGCCATTGACGATCGCCGCTGATGCAACCGGCAACCGTCCGGGATGTCCGAGCAGAGAGGCGACTTCTTTGCCACCGTTCTCCTGCATCTCCGCCAGCAGAATGACGGTCAGTTCGTCGGACGCTCCGGCAATCCCGCACCCGACATAGTCCAGCACGCACTGACGCGCCCAAGACCGTACCGAATCCGGAATGTCCGACAGCCGCAACGCCCGGGCTTGCTCGGCCAAAGCCCGTGTCAGACCCTGGCCTGATTTGATGTCGCTGATTGCATTCATTGCAACTTCCTCCCTATCGTCCCTTGTAAACCGGCTTCCGCTTCTCGTTAAACGCCAGTATTCCTTCGCGACGGTCGTCGGTCGGAACCATCCGGTTGTAGGCTTCGATTTCAAACATCATGCCGGTCTGCAGGTCAGTATTCAGCCCCATGTTCACGGATTGCTTGATCTGACGCGTCGAAATCGGCGCATTCCCGGCGATCACCGCGGCGGTTTCAAGCGCTTCCGCCACCAGTGTTTCCGCCGAACAAATACGATTGACCATGCCCCATTCGAACGCCTGTTCCACCGAAAACGGCCGTCCGGTCAGCAGAATTTCCTTGGCCCGGCGCGCGCCCACGGCCCGCGGCAGGTTCTGAGTCCCGCCCGCGCCCGGCATGATCCCCAGCGTCACCTCGGTCAACGCAAACCGGGCCTGCTCGGCGGCATAAATGAAGTCGGCGCAAAGAGAAATCTCCATTCCGCCGGCATACGCCGCGCCATTCACCGCCGCGATAATCGGCACCTGGCACCCCAGCATCGCTCGGATCATCCGTTCAAAGATCAGGTGCTGATCCTGCCATTGCTCGTCCGTCATGCCCTTGCGCTGCTTCAGGTCGCCGCCGCCGCAGAATGCTTTTCCAGCGCCCGTTATCACAATACAGCGCTGTTTATTAGGGGCGGCACAGAACCCGTCGAACACCGCCAACAGATCCAGGCCCATCTGCGTGTTCATCGCATTGGCCACGGCCGGCCGGTTTAACGTCACCAGGACGGTGTGTTCCTGAGGATACTCAACGGTGACGGTCTCGAAAGTTGTCATTCTTCTACTGCCTGCATGATCAAACGGGTGAATGTGTCCATCGCGGTCGGATCGGTCCAGCGCAGCACCGCGACCAACTCCTGTTGCGGTGCGATCCAGGTCAGGTTGCCGCCGGCGCCCGACGCAAAGAAACTGTCGTGCGGAGCGCTCTGGTAACGGCCGCCGCCGGTGTTCAGCCACCACAACAGGCCATACATCGGGTTCAGCGCACACGGACGCACCGACTCCGCGATCCAGCTCTCCGGCAGGATGCGCCGGCCATTCCACTCGCCCCGCCGCTGCATCAACAGTCCGATGCGGGCCTGGTCCTCGGCGTGGATCAGGATGCCGCCGCCCCAGTGGGTGCCCCCGGAGACGCTTTCCATCATCCGCCCGTCGATCTCGACCGATGACGTGCTGTAGCCATGCCACGACCAATCGGACGACGCCCCGATCGGGTCCATGATGCGTTCGCGGAACACATCGGGCAGTGGCCGGCGAAAGCGGCGCAGCAATGCCAGGCTCAGCCGGTTGACGCGGACATCGTTGTATTCCCAGTGCGCGCCGGGGGATTTCAGGGGGCGCGGATCGCCCTTGCGGCCTTTGCCTTCCAACCCGAGGCTTCTGTTCCGGTCGATCAAATCGGATTTTCCGAACAGTTCGCCTTCCCATTCCGACGTGTTCTGCAACAGATGCCGCCACGTCACGCTACGGTTTTGCAGTGAGTCAAAGCCACGGTCATCGACGGTGCGACCAACCGGTTCGTCCAGATCGGTGATCAGACCGTCCATGACCGCGATGCCGGCCAGCAGGCTCAGATAACTTTTTGCGGCCGAGAAGGTGAAATCGACCTGATCCGTCTCGCCCCAGGATGCGATCTTATGGCCGCGCCGCAGCACCAGGCCGTTCGCGGGGCCGCGCGGTCGGATGGGTCCAAGAAGCGCGTTGAACGGCGGCGGCTCGAAGAAACCGCTCTCCAGATGCAGCCGCAGATCGTAGGGCCATTGGGTTTCGTTTTCCGACGCGAAATGCGCGGCTTCCTCCAGCCACATCCAATGCATGCCGGCGATGTCGGCAGGGGCCTCCGGCCATCCGGCCCCATGCGGCGGCGGCACGATCGACGGCAACTCCATTCAGGCGCTTCCTTCCCAATTCAAGGAACTATGGCGCCGTCGTGTCCGGATGGCTACCCCGCCGGCTTGCGCAGGCGTGTGTGCGGGATGGCGAACGTGGCCAACAGAGTGCCCAGGAAGATCGCCACGGCGGCGACGGTGAAGCCGACATAGATGCTGCCGGTCTCGTGGAATGCCCAGCCAACCACGGCCGGACCGGACAAGCCGCCGAACTGGCCCAGCGCGCTGATCATCCCGATGCCCATGGCCGCCCCGCGTGCCTCCAGGAACACGGGAGGGATGGTCCAGAACACCATGAACACCGCGTATCCGGATGCCGCCGCGATGCCGACCAACAAGGCACTGGCCCACAGGCTGCCGGCTGCCAGCGGAAACGCCAGATACGCCACCGTCGCCATCATCCCGGTGATCAGCATGTGCCATTTCCGTTCCCCCACCCGATCGGAGTTGCGGCACACCAGCAGGACGAAGATCGCGGCGAAGATCCAGACGCCAACGAGGATGTTGCCAGCCTCGGTCACGGATTTCGCACCAACCTCGCGCAACAATGTTGGAAACCAGATCTGGTTGGTGTTCAGGAACGCCATGGTGAAATATACGACCACCATCAGCCAGACTTTGGGATTCCGTAATGTCTCGCCGACCGTGGTCGATGCGGCTGTCGTGCGGGCGCGACGGTCGGCCTCCATATCCTCGATGACAACCTGCTTTTCGGCGTCGCTCAGGAAGTGCGCGTTGGCCGGCTTGTCGGTCAGAACGAACATGGCTGCCAAACCGAGCAGAACCGCGGGAAACCCATCAATCAGGAACAGCCAGCGCCAGCCGTGAATGCCCATGACACCATCCATGCCCTCCATGATGGCGCCGGAGATGGCACCTCCGACAATCCCCGACAGCGGAATCCCCACCAGAAACAAGCTGGTCGCTCGGCCGCGCCGGTGGTTGGGGAACCAAAAGCTTAGATACAGTAAAACACCGGGAAAAAAGCCGGCCTCGAACGAACCCAGCAGGAAACGTTGGACGTAGAACCAGTATTCGTTTTGGGCGAACATCATGGAGACGATGGTCGCGCCCCACAGTACCATGATTCGGGTCAGTGTGGCCGGCGCGCCGACACGCAACAGCAGCAGGTTCGACGGGACCTCGAACGCGATGTAGCCGATGAAGAAGGCGGAGGTGATCAGGCCGAACACGGCCTCATTCAGGTGCATCTCCGGCACGAATTGCAGTTTGGCATAGCCGATGCTGACGCGGTCGAGGTAGTTGATGACGTAGCAGGCCAGCAGGAATGGCATCAGGCGCCAGGTGATCTTGTTGTAGACCGCGTCGCGGTCCACGCCGACGGTGGTGATCGCCATTTTGTTTGCTCCCCTTATCGGGGCAGGATCGTTTGATTGGGGCGATTGCGCAAGGTCGGCTTACGCCGGATGGTTGAAGCGCTGCCAGTCCGCCACTGTATCGACGTCGTGTAGGGTTCGAACGAAGGCGGTTCGATGGTGACGGAACTGGTTCAGCGTGTCCGCCAGGGCATGTTCCGTTGACCATCGCGACCGTCCGAACAATACCCCCGGCCGGCGTGGACCCAAAGCGATCAGCCAGTAACCGCCATCCTCCGCTGGTCCGAATACCGCGTCAGCCGAACCCAGCGCGTGAAAGGCCGATCGGATATCGTGTGATCCCGCCTCGGGGATATCGCATCCCATCAGCGCGGCACGGCCTCGCCGATAGCGGGACAGCGCCCTGGTCATGCGTGTACCCAGGTCGCCGTGCCCCTGGTCGATGCGCTGGAGGCCGAACGGCAGGCGGGCTAAAGCACGGTCGGGCGTGACCGCCAGGACGACATTGAAACGGCGGCAGGATGTCAGGTCGCGCAGCAGCGCGGTTAGCGTGGCGGTGTGGAAGCGCAGCGCGGCGCGGTCACCAATACCACGCGCCAACCGCCGTTTTACCGTTCCGAGGCGGGGGGCTCGGGCGAATACGATGACGGTATCTTTCATCCGTAAATGCGCTGGATTTTTTCCGGCGACATCCCGGCGAACCACAGCGACAAACACAGCAGGTTTCGGGCCGATCGCCGCAGGTAGCCTTGCTGTTCCCACTTCGCGGCCGACGTGATCGCGTCGGCCGCCAGCGGTACCAGTCGGTCGCGCCCGAGACGGCGCACCAGATCGACATCCTCCATCAGAGGCAGCGTCTTCATGCCGCCGACGGCTTGGAGCAGGTCGCGGTGGATCAACAAGCCCTGGTCGCCATAAGGGAGGCCGAGCGTCCGGCACCGCCATGCCACCCTCCGCTCCAAGCGTCGGGCCTGTGGGTCGGTTGTGTCGAGAGCGAAGCGGAAATAGCCGGCTTTACTGGCGTCGATCGGGAGGGCCGTTCGCCAGTGCGGGGAAAGAACGGTGTCGGCATGCAACAGCAGCAGCCAGGGGTGTGCGGCAGCCGCGATCCCGGCGGCGAGCTGGCTGCCCCGACCGCGCGGAGCGGTTATGACGAGGGCACCGTGGAGAACTGCCTGCTCGGGAGTTCCGTCAATGCTGCCCCCGTCGGCGACGATGATTTCGAGGCCGCCGCCCAGTGAGGCCACCGTGCGCGGTAGTGTCGTTGATGCATTCAGTGCCGGAATGATGACCGAGAGGTCCATCGTTAGACTGTGAATTCATTATTATCGGGTGCCGGCATCGAACACCGAGGAGCGGCGTAAGGCGTGGATGGCGGGCCTGCGCCCGCCATGACGAGAGATGGGTTACTCCGCCGCCATCACCTTCCGCGGCGGCGTCTGCACGATCGGTGCCAATTCCGCGGCGTTGAACGACACCACCCGGCGTTCGTTCCCGACCGGCCGATACATCGTGTCCCGCTGCATTGCGGTGCGGGCGAGGGATCCGATCAGCCCCTCCATTGCCTCAGGCGGGAATTCCTGACCGTGCTGGGTGCCGGCGGCGCGCGAGATGCTCTCGTTCATTAGCGTGCCGCCCAGATCGTTGGCACCGGCATTCAGGCACATGGCGGCGCCCTCGGGTCCCATCTTCACCCAGGATGTCTGGATGTTGGTGATAAGCGGGTTCAGCACCAGGCGCGACACGGCGTGCATCAGGATCGCCTCGCGCAGCGTCGGGCCTTTTCGGGCCATACCGCGTAAATACATGGGCGCTTCCATGTGGACGAACGGTAAAGGAACGAACTCGGTAAAGCCGCCGGTTTCCGCCTGAAGATCGCGCAGAACCAGCAAATGCCGAGCCCAGTTCAGTGGGGTTTCGACGTGTCCATACATGATGGTGGACGTCGTACGCAGACCCAGCGCATGGGCCGCGCGCGCCACATCCACCCATTGTTGGGTATTGATCTTATCCGGACAAATAATCGCTCGGATTTCGTCATCCAGGATTTCCGCGGCGGTGCCGGGCAGGGTACTTAATCCGGCGTCCTTTAACCGTATCAAAAATTCAGTCAGCGACAGGCCGAGTGTTGCCGCGCCCTGCGTGACCTCCAGCGGCGAGAACGCATGAATGTGCATGCCCGGGATGGCGGCTTTGATCGCCTTGCAGATATTGACGTAGGTATCGCCGGTGTAGTCCGGGTGGATGCCGCCTTGCAGGCAGACCTCGGTCGCGCCGCGATCCCAGGCTTCTTGCGAGCGGCGAACGATCTCACCCATTTCCAGGTCGTATGGCGTGCCGCGCAGGTTTTCGTGCATCTTGCCCTTGGAGAAGGCGCAGAACTTGCAGCGATAGTAACAGATGTTGGTATAGTTGATGTTGCGGTTGACGACGTAACGAACAATACCACCACTGACGGATTTGCGCAGGTCGTCGGCGACGGTCAGGACCCGTTCATAGTCGGCATCGCGGGCTGCGAACAGGCGCACGATCTCGGGCTCATCCAGGCGCTTGCCGGCCGTCGCGCGGTCGATAATCCGTTCCAAAGCAGGATCGACCTTGCTCAGCAACACCGCGCGCGGCTTGGGGGAAGCCGTCAGGCCGGGTGCCCAGTCATCATCGCGCGCCCATCCCTCAGCGTCAGCTTGCTGCATCACCCGGGTCGCGACCTTGGGGTGCAACCATTTCGCCGTGTCGGCTGCCCAGGCCGGATACACCGGCAGGCGCTGCACCAGGATTTTATCCATTTCGGCCGTGCGCAGACCCAACGCTTCCAGTTCCGGCCACGGTGCTTCCGGGTTGACGTGATCGGGCGTAACCGGCGACACGCCGCCCCAATCGTCGATGCCGGCACCGATCAGCTTTTGATAAACGCCGGGAGACAGGTTGGGGGGCGCCTGCACATGCACGTCTGCCGGCAGGATCAATCGCGCCGCCGCGATGGTCCAAAGCAAATCCAGCAAATCTGGCTCGTCTGCCGCCGCCAGTTTGGTATCCGGCTTCGCCCGGAAATTTTGGACAATGACTTCCTGAATGTGGCCGTACTCGACATGCAAATCGCGGATGGCCACCAACGCCTCAAGACGTTCCGCCCGCGTCTCGCCAATGCCGATCAGAATACCGGTGGTGAACGGGACCGCCAGTTCACCCGCCAGACGGATCGTTTCCAGGCGAACCGCCGGCAGTTTGTCGGGCGATCCGTAATGCACGCCGCCCTGATGGCAAAGACGTTCGCTGGTCGATTCCAGCATGATGCCCTGGCTGGCGGAGACTTCCCGCAGGCTGGCGATTTCCTCGCGCGTCATGATGCCGGGGTTCACATGCGGCAGCAGGCTGGTTTCCTTCAGCACCAACGCGCACATCTGACGCAGATAACTGATGGTGGTTTCGTGGCCCAGGTCCGCGAGGGCTTCCCGCGCCGCCCGATACCGCAGTTCCGGTTTATCCCCGAGGGTAAACAGGGCCTCGGTGCAGCCGGCCGCCTCACCCGCGCGGGCGATCGCCAGTACCTCGTCGGCCGACAGGTAAGCGGCGTGGCCGGCCTTCGGACGTTCGGCAAACGTGCAGTAGTGACACACGTCACGGCACAGTTTTGTTAACGGTATAAAGACTTTCCGGGAGTAAGAGATATTCCGTCCGAACGCGTCGTCGCGCTTTTGCGCGGCCTGCGCCATCAATTCGGGCAGGGAAGCGGTTTCCAGCCAGGTCAGATCGGTCATCATGATTTCCGTACTACGTCCTCGGCAAAGCGTTGCTGGACGTCCAGCGTGGCCTCGATGGTGGGCTGTTGTGCATAGACGATCAAGTGCCTGACCCCGACGGCGGCAAAGGCGGCGGCGTCCTCCAGCATATCGTCGGCAGTGCCGGTGAAAGGCTGGCGGGTGCCGTCGGCTTCGGCTTTCGCCGTCCACTCAGGCGGCTTGAACCAGACGTAGGCGATGTCGATCGACGCCGGATCGCGTCCGGCTTTCTCGGCCGCGCGGTGCAATCGGTCGATGCCGGCCTTCAGCAGGGCAGGGGTGTTCATCAGGATTTGAGCGTTGTTCGACACCGGATACCAGCCGTCGCCCACCTGAGCGGCTCGGCGCAGCGCCGGCGCGCTTTCGCCGCCCACCCAGATCGGCAGATGCGGTTTCGACGTCGGCTTCGGCTTGAACACCACGTTGTCGAATTTCACATGCGCGCCGTTCATCGACGGCCGCTCTTCCGTCCACAACGATATCCAGGCCCTGACATACTCGTCCGTGACCGCACCGCGCGCCTCGAACGGCGGGGTTTCCAGCGCGGCGAACTCCTCCTTCATCCAGCCGGAGCCGATGCCGGCGATCACGCGCCCACCAGATAACACGTCGGCCGTGGCCAGCAGCTTCGCGGTCAGCACGGCCGGCCGGTGCGGCACCACCAGCACCGATGTCAGTAGCTTGATCCGCTGCGTGAAGCCGGCGAGGAAGGTCAGCGTGGCGATTGCGTCGAAGCACTCGCCGGTGGGCGCGCCGGGCCAGATCCCATCGGCGGTGTAGGGATAGCGCACGTCCGTCTGCACCGGGACGATCAGATGGTCGGCAACGCCGATGATCGCGTAACCGCCGGTCTCCGCGTCGCGGGCCATCGCCATGATGTTGTCCCGCGTCGTCAAACAGCCGCGCGTGCCGATATGGAGTCCGAAGTCCATGTGTGCCCCGTTGCCTCTTCCCGCCGCATCGTGTGCTATCGGGGGTGATAACACAATCCAAGCAGGAGGAACAAATGCAGATCGGTTGCAGCGCCCCAACCAGCGGCCCGCTGATCGAGCCGGACAGCCTGGTTCGCATCGCGACGGAAGCCGAGGCTTTGGGCTTCGATTACGTCACCGTCAGCGATCACGTAATGATCCCGAACAGCATTGCGTCTCGCTATCCGTACTCCGATTCGGGTGAATTCCCGTCCGGCGCGGCGGCACCTCGGCTGGAGCAACTGACGGCCGCTACCTTCATTGCAGCGGTCACGACCAAATTGCGGATCGTCACGTCGGTGATGGTCGTGCCGCATCGTCCGGCGGTGCTGACGGCGAAAATCCTGGCGACGATCGATTTCCTGTCGAAAGGCCGCCTGACGCTGGGCATCGGCGCCGGTTGGTGCGAGGAAGAGTTCATTGCCATCGGCGCGCTGCCGTTCGCCGAACGCGGCGCGGTCACCGACGAATTCATGGCGGTTTGTCGCGAATTGTGGATGTCCGACGCGCCGTCATTCGACGGCAAATACGTGCAGTTCAAGGACGTAATGTTCCCGCCGAAGCCGCCCCAGGGCTCGATCCCGATCTGGGTTGGCGGCGAGAGCGGCCCCGCGATGCGGCGGACGGCCAGGTATGGCGATGCGTGGTATCCGATCGGCACCAATCCTCAGTTCCCGATGGATACGTTGACGCGGTTCAAAGCAGGAGCCGCCAAATTGCGCGGGTTGACCGAAAAAGCCGGGCGCGATCCGAAGGCGGTTGCGCTGGCGTATCGGGTGTCGTCGAACCCCGAGGCGCAGCCGAAAGGCACGGTCGATGGCGAGCGGAAACTGTTTACCGGCGGCGCGGCGGACTACGCGGGTGACATCAAGGCGTTGCAGGATGTCGGCGTGACCGCGTTCGACTTCGGGCTGTTTGGCGCGGACGCCGAGGCATCTGTGGGAAATCTGCGTCGCTTCCGAGACGACGTTATTGCGAAGGTCCGTTAATCATGCAGCTTGGTATTACGGTTGGCATGTCCGGCCCGCATCCGCGCCTGGACATGGATATGATCCTGGAAGCCGAGCGCCTGGGATATTCCCAGGTGTGGACGGGGGAATCCTATAGCACGGACGCCGTGTCCCCGGCTGCTTGGATTTTGGCGCGGACGACCAAGATCAAGGCTGGAACGGGGATTATGCAGATGCCCGCCCGCACACCCGCCTGCGCCGCGATGACGGTACTGTCGTTGCAGGCATTGTCAGGCAATCGTTTCATCTGTGGGATCGGTCCGTCCGGCCCGCAGGTGATCGAGGGCTGGCACGGCGTGCCGTTCGGCAAGCCGATGCAGCGGACTCGTGAGTATATCGCGATCATCAAGCAGATCCTGGCGCGCGAGAAACCGCTGGAGTTCCACGGTGACCAGTATTCCATCCCCTACGACGGTCCGGACGCCACCGGGCTCGGGCGGCCGCTGCGCAGCATCGCGCATGGCGATCCGAATGTGCCGTTTTATACGGCGTCGATCACCCCGGCCGGGTTGCGGATGGCGGGAGAGGTGGCGGACGGGAATTTGCCGATCTTCTTCTCCCCGGATGCGCCGAATGTCGTGACGGGGCCGACGCTGGAGGGGCGCGCCAAGGTCGGCAAGACGATGGACGGTTTCGATACCGCGCCGTTTGTGCGGGCGAAGATGGGGCCGGATGTGGCGGCGTGCCGGGATGCGATCCGGCCTGAACTGGCGCTATACATCGGCGGCATGGGGGCGCGGTCGAAGAATTTCTATAACGCTATGGTCTCGAAGATGGGATTCGAGGGTGAGGCCAGGAAAATCCAGGACTTCTATCTGGAGGGCAAGAAGAACGAGGCCGCAGCTGCGGTGCCGGATGCGCTGATCGATGCGATTTCGCTGTGCGGCCCGGCCGAGCGGATCAGGGATCGGCTGGAGGCGTGGAAAGAAGTGTCCAAGGCCGGGCATGTAGGTACGATGGTGCTGAAGGGCAGCGGGGTGGATGTGCTGCGGGTGGTGGCGGAGGCGGTGCTTTAGGCGACGCCATCAGTAGCCCGCCTATCCGGTTTTGAGCGGGCTACTGAACGCGAAGCTGCGTAAGCCGGCTCCCTGCATTGATCGGCACCTGGAATATCGCGCCGGGCCCGACGAGGCGTTCCTGCGCCCGTAGCTTTGGCCACCACAGCAGCAGACGAGCCGTCTTTTCCAGGGTGGAAAGTTTGCTCCAAGCCGGTGCAAGGAAGAAACCCTTCAACCGCGTCTGGTGCCAAGCCAGTTTTTCACTCGGACGGCGCGTAATCTGAACGTCTCCAGAAAGAACTGACCATCCACCGTCGGCGCCCAATCTTGCAATCCAGACTTCGTCAGGAGTGTTCTCCGGAAATAGGCGTCTCAATGCCACAACCTGATCGCCGTCCGGTTCAACAAGAAGGTTGATTGCCTGCGCCAAAAGCGGACTCATATTGTTATCGACCAGGACCTTCAAGCGGCTCGCCGCTCGAACGCCAGAGCGTCCCGCACGGCGCTGATCGGCAGTTCGAATAGCTTCGCGACCTTCGCGACCGATCCCTCCGCCGTTACGGCGTCCGCGATGGCCTGCGTCGGCACCCCATGCTCCGCCACGATCGGATGTCCAAAATTCCGCGCCGGGTCCACCACGACCCCGGATCGGCGGGACATCGGCCACCAACGCTCCGCCGCCGTTTCGCCGAAGTCGATGTCTCGGAAGCTGAACCCGACCACGCGATTAAGCGCACTTTTCCGATTACGCAGGTCGATCAACGCCGGCTCTTGCAGAAGGGTCGTCCATGCATCGGTCCGGAACCGTGTTGTTGAGAACGGCCGTTCGTCTCCAATTATGTGCCGGCAGAATACTTGCGCTCGGCGGATACTGTGCAAGGTGATCCCGGCAGCGATGAAGCTTGCAACGAATTTCAACTCCATCAAGTCACGGAAGCCCAGGGCGACATCTTTGCCGGTGCGCGGCAATTGCGGGGTCCAGAGCGGGTCCGACCAGCCCTGCGCGCCGTTCGGGCCCCGGGCATATCCGGTGAGCCAGCGACGGATTCGAAGCAACGGAATTCCGGTCAAGCCCGACGCCTCGGCCGCCGTGTAAAGGCCAACGCCGATAAGCTTCTGCGGTGCAGCGGCGGTGATCGTATCCATCCGTCTGGGTTCTCCAGGAACGGAGGGTAACTGTTCCCCAACACTCTGTCATCATCCGATGAACCACCGGCCTCTTGCTGAATTGGCCGTTCCTGGACGATGCCCTACCACCGCCGCGCCAGCAATCCTCGACCAGCCTCGCCCCCAACATGGACGCCGCCGGGAACCCCGCCTATCCTTAGCCCCAACGAACCAGAGGAAACCCAACCATGTCAGACTCTCCTGTCGTCCGCCTGGAAAAAGACGGCGACATCGGCGTGATCATCGTCAACTACCCGCCGGTGAATGCACTCGGGCCGGGCGTGTCGGAGGGCATTGTTGAGTCCCTGAACACAGCCAACGCCGACCCGTCCATCAAGGCGATGGTCCTGATCGGCGACGGCCGCAGCTTCATCGCCGGCGCCGACATTCGCGGCTTCGGCACCGGCCGCAAGCGCGCGCCGATCGGGCAGCGCACCTATGACGTGCTCGACGCCAGCACCAAACCGGTGGTCGCCGCGATCCATGGTTTCGCCCTCGGCGGCGGGCTGGAGAACGCAATGGCGTGCCATTACCGTATCGCCGTCCCGTCTGCGAAAGTCGGCCTGCCCGAGGTCCTGATCGGCATCCTGCCGGGCGGTGGCGGCACCCAGCGTCTGCCGCGCCTGGTCGGCGCGCAAACCGCGCTGGAGATGATCACCTCCGGCCGTCACGTCCCGGCGCCGGAAGCCGCCAAACTGGGTATTCTCGACGAAGTGCTGCCGGACGGCGCGAACCTGCGCGCGGCGGCGGTGGCCTATGCCGGTAAGATTGCCGACATTCGCCCCTTGCCGCGTGTCCGCGACAAGACTGTGACGGCGGACGCCGGCGTGTTCGACGCCATGCGCAAGTCGATCGCCCGCCGTGCCCGCAACCAGAAGGCGCCGTATCACTGTATTGCCGCCGTCGAAGCGGCCTGCACCCTGCCGTTCGACGACGGCATCCGTCGGGAAGCCGAGTTGTTCGCCGAACTGGAAACCTCCGACGAAGCCAAGGCGCTGCGGTATGCGTTCTTCGCCGAACGCGAAGTGGCAAAGCTTCCTGATCTGCCCACAAACGTCGCACCCTATGATTTCGAAAAGCCCGCCGTCATCGGCGCCGGCACCATGGGCGGTGGCATCGCCATGTCTTTTGCCGATTTCGGCTATGACGTGAAGATCATGGACGCCTCGCAAGAGGGTCTGGATCGGGGCATGGAGCGTATCCGCAATAACTACGCCACCTCGGTCAAACGCGGCAGCCTGGCGGAGGATGAAATGAACCGCCGCCTGGCCCGCATCCACCCGGTCGCCGGGTATGACGATATCGCCGACTGCGACGTGGTTGTCGAAGCGGTGTTCGAGCGGATGGACGTCAAGAAGCCGATTTTCGAAAAGCTCGACGAGGTCATGAAGCCGGGGGCGTTCCTGTTTTCCAACACCTCCGCGCTGGACATGGACGAACTGGCGTCGGTGACGAAGCGGCCGGAATACGTGGCCGGGACGCATTTCTTCTCGCCTGCCAACGTCATGAAGCTGTTGGAAGTCGTGCGTCCGTCGAAAGCCTCACCGGAGACGTTGATGACCGCGATGGCGATGGGGCGCCGGATCGGCAAAATCTCGGCGATGGCGGGCAACACCGATGGTTTCGTTGCTAACCGCTCCCGCGCGCCGTTCAATTCCGAAATGGTTATTCTGCTGGAGGAAGGCTGCCTGCCGGAGCAGGTGGACAAAGTGATGATCGATTTCGGCTATCCGATGGGACCGTTCGCGGTCGGCGATCTGGCCGGCCTGGATATCGGCGCGGAGGGCCGCAAACGGCGTGCTTTGGCCAATCCGAACTATCGGAAACTGCCGATCGCGGACAAGTTGGTGGAGATGGGCCGGTTTGGCCAGAAGACCAGCGCCGGGTGGTATCGCTATGAGAAAGGCGATCGCACCCCGCATCCCGATCCGGAAGTCGCAGCGATCATCAGGCAGGTGGCGGCGGAAATGAACGTACCACAGAAAGACTTCACGCCGACCGAGATCCTGCAACGACTGCTGTTCAGTTCGGTGAACGAGGCCTGCAAAATCCTGGAGGAAGGTAAGGCTTATCGGGCGAGCGATGTCGATGTGATGTGGCTGCACGGGTTCGGTTTCCCACGTTATCGCGGTGGCCTGATGTACTGGGCGGACGGAATTGGCGTGAAGACCGTCTATGCGCAGATCGCATCCTGGCATCAGCAATACGGTGAGCGCTGGGCGCCGTCGCGCCTGCTGCGGGAGCTGGCTGAGACCAACACGCCGTTCCGTGAGGCCAAACCCGCTCCCTTTGTGTGATGGGTTGAGTCACCCGTAGCCCCGGGTCCACATCGGACCACGGGGCTACGGAATGGCTCTCGTTCTCACCGCGCTGAACCTTGCGTGCCGCGTGGTTTTGGCTCAGAGCCTGTCCGGCGCCCGGGCTTGACGGTCCCAATGGGCGTCGTCACGCTGAACCTCAAGCAGCATCAGCCTGTAGTGAGACGTGGCGGTTCGGCCTTGGGGAGACTATCGGATGAAACGCGGACGCCTCGTCGTTATCGGTTTGGCTGCCGCGACTGCCCTGTTTTCAATGGCGGCGCGGGCGGAACCGTTCAAGTGTCCGCATGTCGGCGGCAATTTCGTGTTCGGCCAGGAAGCCAACATTAACACGCTCGATCAAATGGCGTCCTCGACAATTTCCACCCGCAACATCGCGATGAACATTTACGAATCGCTGATGACCCGGGATGAGAACAATCATCCGATCCTGGAGTTGGCGGCGGCGATGCACGAAGCCCCCGACCACCTGACCTATATTTTCACCCTGCGGCCGGGCGTGCATTTTCATAACGGCAAGGCCCTGACCTCGGCCGATGTCGTCGCGTCATTCGACCGCTATGCGCGGGTGGGCATTCAGCGAAATATTCTCAGTAACGTGGAGCGTTGGGACGCTCCGGATGCGGTCACGTTTACCATCCATATGAAGCGTATCCAGCCGACCTTTATCGAGGGGCTGTCGTCATTCAGCGTGCCGATCGTCATCATGCCGGCGGAGCAGCGTGACGTTCCGGGTCAGCAACTCGCCGAACCCATTGGCACGGGTCCGTACCAGTTTGCCGGTGCCGAGCCAGGCGTCTCGGTAAAGTTGAAACGATTTGATGGGTATAAGCCCAATACGAGTTTCCAGGATCGTACTGGTCTAGGCGGCTATAAGCAGGCATGCTTCGATACGGTTACTTTCCAAATAGTTACGGAGCCTGGTGACAGAGTTGCCGGGCTGGTCAGCGGATCGCTTCACGGGATCGAAGATCTGCCGGCGCCATCGGTGGCCGCGGCCGAGCTCGATAAGAACATTTCCGTGATACCGTTGAAAAACTGGTGGATACAGATCGCAAATCCTAACGTTTCGAACCCGCCAACCGACAAGCTGTTGGTGCGCAAGGCGATCCAGGCGGCACTGGATATGGATGAGATCATGCAGGCGGCCTCAGACGGCAACTATCAGTTGAACGTTGGTTTCCAGTATCCCGATCAGCCCGATTACACCGACGCCGGAAAAGAAACGTACAACCTGCATAATCCGGAACTGGCGAAGAAATACCTTGCCGACGCGGGTTATCAAGGGGAGCCGGTCGTTCTGCTGACCAACAAGGACTATCCGGCGATGTACAACTCCGCGCTGGTGGTGCAGCAGCAGCTTCAGGCGGTGGGGATCAATGCCCAGATGAAAGTGGTGGACTGGCCGACATCGATTCAAATGTCGAGGAATACGACGGAAGGTTGGAACCTTCTCTTCACTGCCTGGGGGACGCAACCCGCGCTGGGAAGTCTTGCCGCCATGCGGTTCCTGGTGCAGCCGAATGCCACGTATAAGCCGGTCGATGGTAAGGACGATCCGGATGTTCTGGCAGCCTGGGACGACATGAACATGCTGCCGACCGCCGAGGGGCGGCAACAGGCTTTTGCTCAGATGCAGTCACTGGTTCTTGATCGGGTTTACGCGATCCCGTTCGGTGCATTCACAAAAGTCCAGGCTGTCAGAGCCAATGTCGAGGGTTTCGTGCCGTTCCGCATACCGCGCATGTCGAACGTGTGGTTCAATCACTGACAAACCCGAACGCGGTTTCTTCGTTATCGCTGCTGGCAACAGGAGCAATAAAGATGAAGCAACCCCACACGGAACAAACGGTCGAGCATACCGAGACGCAGCAGGACACAGGAAACCATAAAAGGCCCGGCACGCGGGAGGAACACGGCGCCGATCGCTTCGGCGGAACGCGCGCCGGCAAGGAGAATATCGAGAAAACCTCCGACAAGCCGGCTGGCTGATGTGACAAGTGCGTCCCATCCCTTTATCGTCCGGATCAGGGATGGGAGACGCACAGATGATCATCGAAGTTCGGACGTATCAGCTAAAGCCGGGGTCGGTTGCCGAAGTGGAGAAGCGCTTCGCGGAGGGACTACCGGCGCGCGAAAAACTCTCAAAATTGACCGCGCTCTGGCACACGGAAGTTGGCGCGCTAAACGAAATTACGCACATCTGGACCTATGACAGCTTCGAGCAGCGCATGGCGATCCGCTCGGAAGCAGTCAAAACCGGTGTCTGGCCGCCGCCGCTTCGCGACTTCATCGTGAATATGCAAAGCGAGATCTTCATTCCGGCACCGTTCTCTCCGCCGCTGGAACCGCGTTCGGTTGGGCCGTTGTTCGAGATCAGGTCCTACACCTTGGCGCCCGGCGCGGTGCCCGGCATGATCGAACGCTGGAGCAGCAAGATCGAGGAACGGGTGAAATTGTCGCCGCTTGTCGGAGCCTGGTATTCGGAATTCGGCGGCCTGAACAAATGGGTGCATATCTGGGCCTACAAGGACGCCGCCGAACGACAGCGCATCCGGTCGGACGCAGTGGCACGCGGCATCTGGCCGCCCGGCGGTGCCGCGCCCGGCACGATGATCAAGCAGGAAAACAAGCTGGTGATGCCAGCGTCGTGTTCACCACTGCGGTAGATCCGGGAGGCGGTTATGCAAGTCGGGACAGCATTGAGTATTCTCGCCCAGCCCGGGCGGCCGGATGTTGCGCTCTTTAACGAACACATGGCACTCGGTGACCTCGCCGAACCGCTGGGATTCGATTCGTTATTTGCGTTGGAGCATCACTTCACCGGCTACTCGATGTCTCCGTCGCCGTTGCAATTGTTGAGTTACTACGCCGGGCGGACGAAGCGGATCACGCTGGGGACCTGCGTGATCGTGCTGCCGTGGCACGATCCGATCCGCGTGGCGGAACAGATCGCGCTGCTGGACGTGATCAGCGGCGGACGCACGTTGATGGGCTTCGGACGCGGTGCGGCGAGCATCGAATACGAAGGATTTCGCATTCCGATGGAGGAAGCGCGGCCGCGCTTCGTCGAATCCGCGCAGTTGATCATCAAGGCGTTGAGCAACGACTCTTTTGAGTGGGACGGAGAATTTTACAAAATTCCCCGCGTGGCGATCCGGCCGCGGCCTATTTCCCATCCGGAGCGCCGGTTTTATGCGTCATCCGTCAGTCCCGAGTCAGCCGAGGTCATGGCGAAGCTGGGCTTCGGGATGTTGATTGTGATGCAGAACGAATGGGCCAAGGCGGCGGAGGATGTGCATCGCTACCGCGAAATGGTGCAAAGCGTCGGCCACACACCGCGTCCGCCGATTATCCTGACGAACGTCGCCTGTGCGCCGACCCGCGAGGAAGCCGTGGACTGGGCGCGGCGCTACTTAAGCGAGAAGTGGGATTCTGTTGATAACCACTACCATTTTTCCGACGGCCATCTCGGCGAGGTGAAGGGCTATGAGTCGTATGGTAAACTCGCCAAAACCTACACGAAGATGAAGGATGAAACGTTTCGGGCGAAGGCAACGGATTTCTATCTGAGTATTCAGATTGTGGGGACACCGGACGACTGTATCCAGCAGATCGCGGAACTGCGTCGGCTGACCGGCATGGATCATTTGGTGACCGAGTTTTCTTTCGGCAGCATGCCGCATCACCTGGCCGAACTGAACATGCGCTTGTTCGCGGAAAAGGTGATGCCGGTGTTGCAACGGGACGCGGCCTTCCAGGGAATTATCGATCCGTTGGCCGAAAAGACTCAAGCGGGTGATGACAGGTTGTTTGCGCCAGCGTGAGGTGTCGTAGCTCCCGGAAACGGGCGAGGCGTATTCGATTGGGAAAAATATGACGAGTTTGGCAGGGAAAATCGCCTGGGTGACCGGCGCGGGGACAGGGATTGGCGAGGCCGCCGCGCTGGCTCTGGCCGAGGCGGGCGCAACAGTGGTTCTGACCGGCCGCCGGCCGGCGCCGTTGGAGGATGTCGCCCGTCGTATCAACCAGACCGGCGTGGCGCATGTGCAGCCGGCCGATCTGACCAAGGCCGATCAGGTCGAAAAGGTCGGCGACTATATTCGTGCGACGTTCAATCGGCTGGACATCCTGGTGAACAATGCCGGGGTGAACATCGTTGATCGGCACTGGGACAAACTGACCCCGGCCAGCATTGATACGCTGGTGCAGGGGAACCTTAGCGCCGCGTTGTATTGCGTGACCGTGGCGCTGCCGTTCATGCGGGAGCAACAGGATGGAGTGCTGATCCATACCGCATCGATGGCTGGGCGGTTCATCGGTGGGGTCAGCGGGCCGATTTATACTGTCGCGAAACATGGTATCGTTGCGATGAGCCACGGGTTGAACATGCAGGAATGCATCAACGGGATACGCTCGACGGTGTTTTTGCCGGGAGAGGTGGCCACGCCGATCCTGGATATGCGGCCGAACCCGGTGGGTCCCGAGGTGCGGGCGCGCATGGTTCAGGCGGCGGATTGTGGCGATTTAATCCGGTATATTGCGTGCCTGCCGAGGCATGTCGTGATGAACGAAGTGCATCTGGCGCCGACCCATAACCGGGGTTACGTGGCCGCGTTGCAACGGCAGTTGTAGGGTCTGCGTGCAGTAGCCTTCACGGAGAAGCGACCGGCGGCCGCGTATCGTTAACATCCCGTCATGGCCCGGCTTGTCCGGGCCAACTATCGCGGCACCGCCAGGGCATAGGTGGCCCGGACAAGCCGGGCCATGACGGGGTAGCAACAAAGGGATAGTAAAAAAGGGGCAGCAACAACGCCGAAGCAAAAACGGCGTTGCGATGGCGGGCGGCCGATACGCGTTAGCAGTGGCGGGGCCTCTCCATTTGGGGGCGGTTTTCTTGCCTCCCCCCATCTAAAGTCCCCGCCCAGCCTTACTCTCCGCCCAGCGGCTTCATGTTCCGCTCGATCGCGCGGCGCAGTAGCGCCGCCGAACGATAAACCCCATGCACCATCTTCGAGTACGGCAGCACCAGGAAGAACGCCAGGATGAAGCCGAGGTGGATCGCCATGGCCAAGCCCATCGCGCCGGTCGCCCGGGCTGCCAGCAGCACCAGTCCGGTGACCGCGATCATCGCCAGCAGCATCAAGAGTGCGACGTCGCCACCCAGCAGTCGGCGCACGTTGGGGATCGGGTCGTCCACGAACTTCATCGCCAGCAGGCCGATCGTGCCGATCACCATCAGGATGCCGCCGACGGTGCCCAACAGGACCGGGGCGCTGATGAACGGGTATGGGGCGGCCCAGCCCAGGAACGAGTGGTAGATAAAGCCGGTTGTGGTCGCGGCGAAGCACAGCAGGAAGCCGTAGAACATCGCATGGTGCAGGTATCTCCGGCGCATGGAGAATGCCTCGGAGTTGTCGTTGCAGCCGTTGCCGGCGCCGCCCAGGTTCTTCAGTGTCAGCACGTCCCACAGGGCGATCGCGACGGCTGTCGGGCCGATTTTTTCCTGCGGACCGGCGTCGCGCCAGAAGTTGCGAGCACCCATACCCAGGGCGAACAGGGAATAGCCGAACGTTGCGATCCCGACGATCTGTATCGCCCATAGCGGAATGATGTTGTAGAACGATTCCGGAGCGTCGCCTTGCGCCACCCAGAAGTTCGAACCCGGCGAGCAAAGCAGCAGCACCAGCGCGATCCCGAACGCCGCGACCAGCGAAACGACGGTGCCGTTGCGTTCGAACACGCCCGCCATCGGCTTCGGCCACGCGTATTCGGCGTAGCTCTCGGCACGGACTTCGGCCAAAGCGGCGGGGACGTTGATGCCCCATTCGTGCGGCGGGCTGTATTGGCAGGCGTAGTAACAGCCTTTGCAGCCGTGGCAGAGGTTCGCCAGATAGCTCAGGTCGCCGGCGGAGAATTCCCGGCGCAGCTCGACCGCGGGGAAAACCGCGCAAAAACCTTCGCAATAGCGGCAGGCGTTGCAGATCTCCATCTCCCGCCGAGCGGCGATGATGGCATCAGTTTCTTGCACGACGGGCTGCCTCCTGGCCTGCGATACGACCGAAGACCGTCCCGATCGTCATTCCGAACCCGGCAAGATAACCCTTGCCGAGGATGTTGCCTGACATGATTTCGCCTGATGCGAACAGGTTGCCTGACACCTGGCCGTTGTCCAGCATGACTTGAGCCTTTTCGTTCACCCTGACGCCGAGATAGGTAAACGTAATGCCGGGCCGTAATGGATACCCGTAGAACGGACCTTTATCCACGGCGCGAGCCCAGTTGGTTTTCTCCGGTGTCAGGCCGCTGGTGGCGTTGCCGTCCAGCTTCAGGTTGTCGAAAACTTGGCCCGGTTTGACGGCTTTGTTGAAGCCATCAATGGTTTCTCGAACCTTCGCCGGATCCAGCTTCATTTTGACAGCCAGCTCCTCCAGCGTGTCCGCCTTATACGCCGGGAACACCGACGGCATGAACAGCGGGAACGCCTTGGAATCGCAGATCGAATAGGCGATCTGGTCGGGTTGCTGAGCGATCAGGCGGCCCCAGATGGCATAGCGCTTGGGCCAGACGTCCTCGCCTTCGTCGTAGAAGCGGTCGCCGTGCTTATTGACCACCACGCTGTAGGGCACGCTGTCCAAACGGGTCGTGATGCCACCGTCGAATTTCGGAGCGCGCGCATCCAGGGCGACGGCGTGGCACTGGGTTGGGTCACCGATCGGGGCCACGCCCTGGTCCAGCAGGCTTTTCAGCACACGCCCCTTGTTATACGGCGTGCCTCGGATGACGAAGTTATCGACCGCGTCGCCCCAATACTGGCGCATCCAGTCCAGGTTCGCCTGAAACCCGCCTGACGACGCGACCACGCAGCGGGCGTGAACGGTCTCGGGAAAGCCTTTGTAGCGGATATCGACCGAACGGACCGATCCGTCTTCCATGTTCAGGTCGGTGACCTCGGTGTCGTACATGATCTCGACGCCCAGTTTCTCGGCGGTGAGGTAATACGCGTTCACCAGCGCCTTGCCGCCACCCAGGAAGAAGGCATTGGTCCGCCCAAGGTTCAGCGTGCCGGTCAGCGATGGCTGGAACCGCACTCCGGCGTCCTTCATCCAGCCGAACACGCCCGACGACGCCCTGATCGTCATGCGTGCCAGAGCCTCGTCGGTCTGGCCGCCGGTGACGCGCAGCAGGTCGTCCCAGTACTCGTCTTCCTTGTAGGCGTCGGTCAGCACCGCGTTGGGCTGGTCGTGCATCGCCCTCAGGTTGCGCGTGTGGCGGCTGTTGCCGCCACGGAACGCTTTCGGCGCTGATTCGACCAGCAGAACGGACGCGCCCGCCTGGCGCGCGGTGATCGCTGCGCACAGGGCCGCGTTGCCGCCGCCGGCCACCAGCACGTCGTATGTCTTTGTCCGATCAGGCATCCGGTTCCCTCCGGCTTTCTTCCTACGAACGGTTGCGGGATCGTGCAAGGCGTGCGAATCGGTGGGGAAGAGTTTTGAGGGAAGGAGGGCGGCATGGCCGAAACCTGGTACGAGATCGTGGTCGAGGTGCTGAAGCGCCATAATGTCAGTCTGGTGACGTATGTTCCGGACAATGTCCTGCGTCCGCTGGTGGCGGCGATCGAGGCCGATCCGTTCTTCACCGCCTTTGCCTGCACGCGGGAAGAAGAGGCGCTGGGCATCAACGCCGGCGCCTATATGGGCGGTGTGCGGAGTATTCTGCTGATGCAGACCTCCGGCTTCGCGACGCTGCCGAACGTGCTGGCGTCTTTGTCGGTGCCGTTTTCGATTCCGACGGTGATGATGGTGTCGGAACGCGGCACTTTGGGAGAATTCAACATCGGTCAGTCGCTGGTGGCGCGCACCATGCGCCCGGTGCTTGATGCGTTGTCGATCGAAACGCACACGATGACCCGGCTGGATGAGGCGGAGTTTATTCTGGACCGCAGCCTTGTGCAGGCATTCGCCACGATGGCGCCCGTGTGTTTCATCCTGTCGCCGCTGCTGACCGGCGGCAAAGTTTTTGCGAAGTAAGGGAGCTGGGATATGGCTGTTTTGTCGAATCACCCGGTGAACCGGGATCAGGCCAAGGTAATGAACCGTTACGATATTACGAAACGGTTGGTCGGGCTGCTGCACCAGGATGAGGCGGTGATCGGCGGCATTGGATACACGAATTTCGATCTGTGGGCGGCGTCTGAGTCCGCGTCCGGCCGCCGCCAGCAGAACTTCTACATGCTCGGTTCCATGGGATTGGCGGTGCCGATCGCGATGGGGGTGGCGATTGCTCAGCCGGGGCGGAAGGTTTTCGCGCTGGAGGGGGATGGGTCGGTGCTGATGCAGCTTGGCTCGCTTTCGACAGTGGCGGCGCGGAAGCAGAAGAACCTGTGCGTCGTGATCATGGATAACGGGGCGTATCAGATCACCGGTGGCCAGAAGACGGCGACCGGGGAAGGGGCTGATATCGTCGGCATCGCTCGGGCGTCGGGTCTGGAGCAGAGCGCGTGGGCGGCGGATGAGGACGCGTTCGTTGAGTTGGTTGCGCGGTCGCTGAAGGAAGACGGGCCGTGGTTGATCGGGTGCCGGATCGATGCGGGGAAACCGGTGGATACGACTGAACGGGACCCGGCACGGATACGGGATAACTTTATGAGAGGGTTGGGGGTTAGGGCTTAGAGGGCTTGAGCGTTCGCGGGCCCTCGACTGCGATGTCGAGGGCCCGCGAACCCGAAGCCGCCCTGAGTTCCCTCGGCACCATCCACACCGCTGAACCCGCACTTTTCGGGCCAGGAAGAGTGCCATTCACCACGAATCGTGCTTGAAAATGAACTCAGATAAGAACGGATCAGAACGGATGAATCAAGAACCTCATCACCTGAGCCGCATCACCGAATGCGGTCATCGGCCGATCGTTCGCGGTGTTGAACAGGCTCGGCGCCGGTTTCGTCGAGAAAGTCTATGAAAACGCGCTGGCCCACGAATTGCGCAAGGCCAGCATGAACGTTTACCAGCAGCGCGCCGTCGATGTCATATAATGGGTCGTAATAGGATCATACTTCGCGGATATCCTCGTTGAAAACGTAGTGGTCGTCGAGTTGAAGGCGGTCAGAGCGCTCGACCCTGGGCATACCGCGCAAGGATTGAACTACCTGCGAGCGACCGGGCGACCGCTATGCCTGCTTTTGAACTTCGGCAATCCGAAACTCCGGATAAAGCGCATCACCCATCCGACAGTGCGGTTTTAGCATCCGTTCTGATACGTTCTTATCTGAGTTCCAAATCCAAGCGACCGGCGCCCGATCCAAAAACTCCAACCTCCGACTGTCCAACAATGGAGTTAGCTCCGCTATTGCGCGGCAGGAGCGATGCCTGCCAGCACCGACGGCTGCGAAGGCGCCGCCAGCGTCGTGATGACGACATGATCAAAACTATCCACGCTGATCAACTGAATCGGAAACGTGGTAGAAGCTGGCACGCCCATGGTGCACGTCCAGGTCACGGGCGGGCTGGTATCAGCCGGTGGCACCTGCACCGGCGCACACGCGGTTGTTGCGGAATCCAGAGGCAGCGTGCCAACGATCTGCCCGAAGGCATCAGGTTGTCCCCAGGTCGGCGGCGAGACGATTTGCATGGAGCGGATGCCATTGGTGGCACCAAAGAGCGGATTCACAACAATGCTGGTGAAGGACACTGTCAGCAGGTTGTTAGTCACGGCGACGACGTTCGGTCCGGCATTCGAACTCAGCGGTCCGTTTTGATCGGGGAGGATTTGGTTGGCCAAAAGCGCCGGCGGCGGCGGGGTTGCAGCGGCAGTAACGGCTGGCGTCGGGTCGGTGAATGTTGGCACATACAACCCGTTCGAGCCGATGAAATCGATCGTTTCAAAAGGACCGCGCGTTGTGCCATCGGGCTGTAGCTGCGCCGCCGCGATCCCGACCCCCGCATTGGTGTAGTTGCACCCCAGGATGTTGGAGCGATGACCAAAGCCGGAGGCGGAATCGGCATACACCCATGTGAACACGGCCGCTTCCACCGTCAGGGCTTCATTCACGTTCTCGCCAAACCAAAATTCGATGTTTTGTGGCACCGTGAGGGGAGCCCCGAACATCGGCGGACCATTCGCCGTCAATACCGCCGGGATGGAGAGTATCCGGACGTATAAATCATCCTCAATGCTGTTTTCATGCGCCGTCACGTCGCCAGCCGCTACCCCCGCTGTAGGCAGATCGGTCGAGAACCCGCCATTGATGGTGAAAAGCGCCGGTATTGTTGCGAGAAGTGTACTGTGATTGTACGCTTCCAGGTCAAGCTGGAGATCGGGCAGCGATGCAGCCGTGTTTAACGGGGGCAGGTTGCGGACGGCACGCTCCTGGTTGACCAGCATCAGCACTTTTTGCGAATTCGGCGCGGTCGCGTAGTTGGCCGGGAGCGTTAGCGCTGGCAAACCGTCACGCGTCCGCCCCACGTTGAGCGCGGTAATACTATCGGCGGTACTCTGACTCGCGGTAGTAATGTCTGGGCCGGTCGGGTCAAGTGCGTGACCACAGGGTACTGTGACATTGGCCACTGGCACGGCCCCGGCCGGTGTCTGGGCGAAACCCGGCATCGAGAGGACAAGCCCGCCCACGGCAAATAAGAATGCTTGTCGCGCTGCCATTTTTCATCTCCATTTATGGAGGGCTTCCCGTGGGACGATTAACGCAAGGTTTCTCAATCCTCTTGGCCTGTAAACCCGTGCATGTATGAAGAATACGTTATCCCTTTTTCGTCGATTCGTAATGAATAGGCGTTGACATGATAATAATGGCAACGGTGAAGTAATACGTTTTTTGGCGCAAGGCGCGCTCGCATCTGGAAGATGAGCGAGGCGATCGGCCGCAAGGGCGGCCACCTCACCGGAAGCGCGGGTTTTCTAAGAGGAGGTCGGCGCACCGACGACCGATCCCAGCTGAACGGGCACCGTTGCTCCTGCATGCCGGATAAAACCCGCGTGTGGATAAGCGTGGCGACGCGCTGCCCGCGGAACCCAATAATGGTTGCCGCAAAGACTGCTGGGCGGCCCCAACGGCGCCTTCAAGGCACGCATCCGGTCGACCGAGTCTCGGTTAGCCCGGGATCAGGTCGATCGAATCCGGCGACAGATCGGCATGACGTTGGGTCTTGAAACCGCGGCAGTGCCCGCCTGTCGTCGCCAGGACTGGAAATGCGCGACGAGCAACCCCAACTGGGCGATGAACCGGTGCAAGGCGCACCAGGTAAACTGTCCAGGTTTAGTTGGAGATATTGCAATGAACATACGTTATATTTCTGCAATGGCGATGGGGCTTGGCCTGTTGGTGGCAAGCCCGGCCTTCGCGCAGACGCAACAGGGCACGACCGACAGCATTCCACAGAAACAGAAAACCCAGGGCGTGACCCCCAGTTCGGTTTACGGCGATACCCAGAAGCAGAAGACACAAGCCGGTGAGACGCCGAGCTCGGTATATGGCGATGCGCAAAAGCAGAAGACCCAGGCCGGTGAGACACCGAGTTCCGTTTACGGTGACGCGACGAAAAAGCATTAGGCGACTGCGCGCGCCGCTTCGGACGAGCCGAACCGCGACGATGACATGTCGGCATCAAAGGCGTCTGGCATGAAGCGCGCGGTTCGCTTTGGCGCGCCTTTGATGATGCTCCTGCTGTGGACCGCAGCCCGCGCCGACTTGATCGGTGCCGACAGATCCGACCTCCTGCGCAACTTGATTCCGACCGTAGTCAACATCTCCGTCAGAAAGGATGAGCCAAACAATCCATCCGGGGCGTCCGGGATGGTCGCCGCCCCGAACCCACACACCATCAAGGGCTATGTCGGTTCCGGCTTTGTCATCGATCCGGCCGGCGTGATCGTCACCAATTATCACGTTCTGGAGTATGCGTTCGAGATCACCGTCATGTTCTCCGACGGCTCCCGCTTGCCGGGAAAGATGCTGAGCGCCTCACGGCTCGCCGATCTGGCGATCATCAAGGTCGACGCGGATCACCCGTTACCAGCCGCGCACTGGGGCGACAGCGACGCGCTACAGGTTGGCGACGAGGTCTTTGCCGCCGGCAATCCATTCGGAGTCGGTCTCTCGGTGTCCGCCGGGATTGTCAGCGCACTTAACCGCGATATTCAGAATTCGCCTTATGACGACCTTATCCAAACCGACGCCGCGATCAATCATGGCAATTCCGGCGGGCCGCTGTTCGATATGCAAGGCAATGTGATCGGGGTGAATTCGACGATCATCTCGCCCACCGCCGGGTCGGCCGGGATTGCCTTCGCCATACCCTCGGCCAGCGCGCGGTTCGTAGTGGATCAACTGCGGACCTACGGTTGGGTGCGGCCCGGTTGGATCGGCGTCAAGCTACAGGCCGTGACCCGAGAGATAGCCGACGCCATGGGCATGGCTCGGCCGGAGGGCGCGATCCTGTCCTGGGTGATGTCGAACGGGCCGGCCAGGCGGGCCGGGCTGGAGATCGGCGATGTGATCCTGCGCTACGATGGGATGACGCCCAGTGACGAACGGGCTCTGCTGCGGAGCATCGCGGAAACGCCGGTCGGCAACACCATCAACCTGACGGTGCGGCATGACGGGCACCAGCGCTCGGTTCCCATCAGCGTTGAAGCCTGGCCGCGCGATCAGTGGGACGCCCGCGACGCGCCGACGCTTGTTCAACGGCCGCACATTGTTATCCCGCCCGATCTTGGTCTGGGATTGGCGGCGCTCAACGCCGAGGACAAGGCGAAGCTTGGCATGGACAACGGCCTGACCGGCGTTCTGGTGGACAGTGTTGCTCCGGATTCCGATCCAGCTCGTCGCGGCATGGTGAGCGGCGACGTTATCCTGCGGGTGCAGGATGCGCCGGTGGATACGCCAGACGACGTGCGATCCGATGTTGATGCGGTGCGCGGCCGCCAGCGCCACTTCGTGCTGATGCTGGTCCTGCCGAAGGTGCGTGACACGCCCGGCCCGAAATGGATGGCGTTGCAACTGGATGACACGGGCGGTTGATCCGCTATCCTCTCGGTCGTGGCAAAGAAAAATCCGCTTGACGCGAAATAGCAACCGGAGGTAGTAAGTTCTTATAATGTTCTAAGTGAGCCGCATGACCCGGTCCAGCTCCCTCGCCGAACCACCGTCCGCAAAGCCCTCATCCGCGGGCTTCGTGATGAGCCTGATCGTCAGCTTGTTGGCGCCACTCTTCCTGGTCACAACCGGCGGAGACGTCGGCTTGGCGCGCATGGCGGCGGCGGAAACTCTGGAAGAGTATCGGCTTCGCACTGAATTGGACCCGATCGCGGTCGCGCTGATTGTCCTGAACGGGCTGGCGGCACTGGACTCGCTCAGCCGGTCGTTGATGGACGATCTCCCGCTGACGATGGTGTTGCGGCTGCGGTGTAACGGTATCGGGCTGAATCGGGCGGTCGAGCAAAACAGACGTGTGCGCCGGGGAGGCGTGCCGGTCGAAGCGATGTCATTTCTGACCGTTGCCGTATCGGAGCCGGTCGCCGCGGTGCGGCGTGCTGCAAGCGTCGAACCGGCGGAATCCGAAATATTGGCGGCCGAACCATCGCCCGTGGACGCCGCCGTACACGAAGAACCGGCGCAGGCCGAACAGGCTGCCTCCGTCGTGATCCCAGCCCCAACGGCGGACCCCGGGCAGCGGCGCATGCGGGTAATGGCGATGGTGAATGAGGTCGCGGACCTCAAGGCCAGCCTCCGCACTTTGCCGCCGGACGACCATGCGGCGGTCAACATCCAGATCGCCGCTCTGGACAGCATGATGCACGCGATGCTGGCAGGCCCTAAGGCGGCTGACCGAACCGGTGGCGAGATACGCGCATCGGGTTAACCTGGGGTGTTCGGCTTCTCTCGTCGGCGAAACATCGTTAGGCTGGCGTGGTCCGTTTAACACAGGATTCGTCAAACAATGAAAATCGATTGGGACACTGTACCGACCGCCGCCGGTATGCGGGCCGGCTCCTCCCGCAAAGCCGTGTGCGGGGACAAAATGTCGGCCGTGTTGGTAACCACCGCCCCCGACGCCGTGTTCGATCGCAAGACGCACTGGCACGACAACGAGCAAATGCTGGTGATGATCGCCGGCCGCGTTACCCTGCTGGTGGACGACAAGGAATTCGATTGCCACCCCGGCGAGTTGGTGTTTTTCCCGCCTGGATCGCGGCATGCCGCGGTTGGCGTTGGCCCCGAAGGCGCCACCTACTACGAATTGTTCTCCCCCGCTCGGCCGGATCAATTGCCGGGTTGGGTCGGACGTTCGATCCTGCGCTTCGATTGAACCTGTGCGGCTTAAACGGCCGACATCGTGGCCACGGCGGGGACACGGCGTCGGGGCACGCCGATCCAATTGTTGCCGGTCACTGCCACGCTCAGCAGCGGGATGCGGCGCGCGATGTGATGCATCGCGATCGGGGCCGCGATCGCCACCAACAGGCAGACGAGAAATAGTACCGGTGTATTGATTACGCCAGCTTTGACCAGCACAGTCCTGACGGCTGCTCCGGCAGCAATGTGCCAGAGATAGATCGTGTAAGAATAGCGTCCAATATGGCCGAGCAGCGCATTCTTCGGGAAGCGTTGCAGCAGGACGACAACCCCGGCCATGCCGGCCATCGCCGCGGGCAACTGCACGGCCGTGACTCCGCTGGTCAGGCCCCACAAACCGAGCTGCTGGCTTGTCAGCACGATGACGATGATGCCGAGTGCCATGAAGCCGGCCCGTGGATCGCTCAGCCATTGCGGATGCTCCCGCAGCACGATCCCGAACAGGAAATGGGGCGCGAGGTATAACGCCCCGGCGATGCCAAAAAAGGTTGGCGCCACCCAGTCCGATTGCGAGATCATAATCGCTGTCAGCCCAGTCAGCACGATTCCGGCAATAGTCCGATGAAAAAACGCGTCGGCGACCGAGATCGCGGCGAAAAGCAGCAGGAGCGCCTGCAGATACCAGAGATGTCCGAACTCAAAGAACAACGCTTCAAGGAAAGGTGTTGGGTCGTTTTCGGCATATCGGCGCAGCGACCAATAGACGAGTGTTCCGAACAGCAACGGAACGCCCAATCGGCGGGATTTTCTGACCCAGAATCGGGAAAATTCGGTTCGCGTGACGCGGCGGCCGGCGTAAAGATAGCCGGACAGAGCGGTGAACAAGGGAATTCGGAGAAATTCGATACTGGTGTTTGCATAATGCCAGGCCGAGCCGTCAGGCAGGCGCAGCCCGGTCGTGTCGGACACACCCACCACATGCAAGGCGATCACAAACAGGCAGGCGAGACCACGTACGGTGTCGATGTTGGAGGCAATACCAATGGCAGGCTTCATCTCTGGCTTTGTTCCGGTCGAAAGCGCCGAGCAAGCGGACAACTTGACACCTATCCTAACGGCGGAATGGTCTGCGAACTCGAAACAAAGCCGTTATCTGACAAAATTGTTACGGGTTTGGCCGAGGGCCGCCCGCCACGGATGCGGCGGGGGGGATGGCGGCGTTCAGGGTGCTTCTATGATCACCTGCCCGTACGTCCAGGGATGCGTGCGGATATAGTAATAGGTACTAAAATTGAGTCGTCCGGCTACGGCTCCCCGAACGTCGCGATCCGGTCGATCCCACAGAAAAACAACACGCGCTTTTCATCGATCTTCGGATCACGCAGTCCGTACGGTCCGGACTGGCCGGTATATTTTGTCCAGATCCGATCCTCTCTATCGTGTTGGTATTTGCCCCAAACGATAAATGGGGCGAACCTGGCGCGCAACCGGCACCCGCCCATGACACGGGTCATGAAACGGCTTAGGCAGGTCGTGCCATATGCCATCATAAGAACCAAGGGATGAGAAACGATGCGGCTTCTGCTCGCGGTCTTGCTGACCGTTATAACCTGCGCGCCCGCCTCGGCCGGGGATTCGCCGTATGGTTCCGACGCACTGATCGCCGCCGCGAAGGCGGAAGGCTCGATTTTCCTTTATTCCGTCAACTTCAATGAAACCGAGCAGGCCTGGATCGCGGCTTTCAACCGGCGGTTTCCGTTCATCAGTGTGCATCTGACCCGCTCCCCGGGCGGCCAGTTGATCACCCGCATCCGCACCGAAGCGGCGGCCGGCAAACTCGCGGCCGACGTGATCGACTACTCAGATCGGGGCCACCTGCTGACGATGCTGGACCTGTATCAGGACTATCGGCCACCGAACGCCGCCGATTTTGACCCGGCAGCGGTAACCGACCAACAGAAACTCTGGCCCCGCACCACGACCGGCTGGTGCATTGCCTACAACAGCGAACTGGTGACCGAAAACCAGCCGAAAACCTGGAATGACCTGCTCGACCCGCGCTGGAAGGGCAAGCAGATCGCCGAGGTCGGCGGCGGCACCGGTGGCCCGCAATGGACCCGCATTCTGTTCCAGCGCCAGGTCCTCGGATCGGATTACTGGAGCCGGCTGGCAGCGAACGAGCCGCAGATCTACCCCAGCGGCGCCCCCGCCACCGACTCCATCATCAGGGGCGAAACCCGGCTGGGTGCGGCGCAGACCAATATCGTCATACCCCGCCAGCGTGAAGGCGCCCCGATCGCCTGCGAAGTCCCGCCGGAGGGCGTGCCGCTGACGTCTTACGGTGCCGGCATCCCCAAAACCGCCACGCACCCCAACGCCGCTCGGTTGTTTTTGAACTGGTCGTTGTCGCGCGAGGGGCAGGAATCGTTCGTTCACGAATCCGGCGGGTTCTCCGCGTTGAAGGATGGCCCGGTGCCCGAGGGGTTCGACTACAAATCGGTCAAGCCGTGGTACGCGAAGATGGAGGACTACATTGGTCTGCAAGCGAAGTGGGTGGACGATTGGAACCATATTTTCGGTTATCGCCAGTGATCGGCGTTCAGAATGCTATAGTATGGAAAGCCAGTATCGGACTGTTTTGCAAATTGGATGAGTACAATTGCATTATAGCATAAATATAAATTAATCGATAACACTAAAATATTGATACGACACTTGCTCATGCTCCTGTCAACTATCGCGCGAGGTAACCCCCAACGCGATAGTCCTGGATGGGAGACGCCACGTGAGCAAGCAAATGAGCCGGCCGATCGTTGCCCTATCGCCATTCAGTTTGTGTCGCGGTCCAGCGTGTCCAAGCCTTCGATGCCATGGATTGAATGTCCCGAACCATAACTATGGCAGGCGAAAGGCGTCCCTAACGAGACCCGCGACAACCACCCCGGCGATCCTTGCCGTAGCGTTGCTTCTGCTGCCGGTTCATGCAAGCGCCGAACCAGACACCGCGAGCATCTGGACGTTGCAGGACGAAAATGCCGACGTGTCCCTGCAACGGCCGCGCGATCATTTCTACACCAACGGCCTGCGTCTGGGGTGGGTCTCACCGGAAACGATGGTGCCGGATGCGCTGGCCGGCCTCAGTCACGGTCTGTGGGGTGACGGCCAGACCCGGATCGGCGCGGCGCTGTCGCAGCGTATCGACACGCCCACCGATACGCATGTCAACACCCCCGCTCCCAACGGCGAACCCTACGCCGGCGTGCTGCTGGGGGACCTGTCGCTGCTGCACGATACCGCGACCGCTCGGACCATGTTGACACTGAGCCTGGGCGTGGCCGGCCCGGCGGCAGGGGCCGAGGGCGTCCAAAACGGCTTCCACCACCTGATCGGGCAGCCGGACGTCCTGGGGTGGAGCCACCAGATCCCGAATACCGCCGTGGCCGAACTAACACTCGAACGGATTTGGCGTGTCGGTCTTGGGACGGTTGAAGGGATGGACACCGATCTGCTGCCGTCGGCGGCGGTCGGGGGAGGGAACCTGAGCGACTACCTTCAGGCCGGTGTGAGCGCGCGGATCGGCCGGGACCTGGACGCTGATTTCGGTGTTCCGCGTCCTCGCCCGGGGCTGAACGGCGGCGATGCCTTCACGCCAGGTCCCGCTCCGTCCTGGTATGTCTTTGCCGGAGCCGATGTCCGGACCTTTGCCTACGACCTGCTGCTTCAGTCAGCCCCGTTTCGCTCCGGCCCGCATGTTTCGCCGATTTGGGACGTGGTGGAGCTTCAGGGTGGATTCGTGGTGATCGCCGGCGGCGTTCGCCTGACGCTGGCCTACGTGGCGCAGACGCCGGAGTTCCATGGCCAGATCGGGGGCATGCATCAGTTCGCTTCAGCGTCATTGTCGCTGCGGTTTTAACGGCGAATGCTATCCCTTAAGCAACCGTCTGCGGCGGCGGGGCTGGGCGATTTTGACGGTGCCGCCGCCGCGTTCCATCTCGTGGTCGAACAGCATGCGATGGATATCGTCGTTCACGTCGGCGGTCTCCAGCGCCGCCTGTTCGGCGGATTTGGTCTCGCCGGCCGGCTTCGGTTTGTCTGGCTCGTCGGTCATAGCATGCATTCCTTCAGTCGCGGGACGATCCTAGCCGGATCGCCGATCGGAGCAACCGCGGCGGGGACAACGCATGTCCCCACCGCCGGTGACGGCCGTCGCTCAGAACGCCGCCTCGTCCATCTCCATCATCGCACCCTTGCCGGCTTTGATCGCGACCAGCAGGCCGCCGACCTGCGGCAGGATACGCTCCATATAGAACCGGGCGGTCGTCAGCTTCGCCTTGTAGAACGCCGCATCGGCATCCGGTTTGGCCAGTTTCTCCACCGCGATGACTGCCGACCGCGCCCACATGAAGCCCAGAGCCACCAGCCCAAACAGACGCAAATATTCGGTGGCAGCCGCGCCGGCCTCCTCCGGGTCCGCCATGCCCGCGGAGGCAACCTGGCCGGTCGCGAGTTGCAGCGCCCCGAACGCCTTGCCAAAGCCCTTGATCATCTCCCCCAGCACCGGGTGAGCACTGTTTGTCTCAATGAACGCGCTGACCGGGTGGAAGAATGTCCGCAGCATCCGCCCGGCCCCCTGGGGCAATTTCCGTCCGACCAGATCCAGCGCCTGGATGCCGTTGGTGCCCTCGTAAATCATGGAAATGCGGGCATCGCGCACCAGTTGCTCCATGCCGTGGTCGCGGATGTAGCCGTGGCCGCCATACACCTGCATGCCGATATTGGTTGCCTCGAAGCCCAGGTCGGTGAACAGCGCCTTCACCACCGGGGTCATCAGCGCGGTAAAATCCTCGGCGCGCTTGCGGGCGTCGGGATCGTTCGAGCGTTCCATCTCATCCAGTTCCCGCGCCACCCAACCGCCCAGCGCCCGGCATCCCTCGGTGTAGGCTCGGATTGTCAGCAGCATCCGCCGCACGTCGGGATGCACGATGATCGGGTCGGCGGCTTTGTCAGCGGATTTGGCGCCGCTCAGGCTGCGGCCCTGGATGCGGTCGCGCGCGTAGGCGACGGCGCTTTGATAGCTGGTTTCCGCGGCACCCAGGCCCTGGATGCCGACCGACAAGCGTTCGCTGTTCATCATGGTGAACATGGTCGCCAGGCCCTTGTTGGGCTCGCCGACCAGCCAGCCGGTGGCGTCCTCGAACAGCAATTGGCAGGTGGCGGACCCTTTGATCCCCATCTTGTGCTCCAGCGCGGTACAAACCACGCCGTTGCGCGGGCCCGGCCGGCCATCCGCTGAGGGAATGAACTTCGGCACCAGGAACAGGCTGATGCCGCGCGTGCCCTTCGGGGCGTCGGGCAAGCGGGCCAGAACAAGGTGAATGATGTTCTCGGTCAGGTCGTGCTCACCCGCACTGATGAAGATCTTGGAGCCGCTGACAAGGTAGCTGCCATCGCCCTGTGGGACCGCCCGCGTGCGCAGCATCCCGAGATCGGTGCCGCAATGGGCTTCGGTCAGGCACATGGTTCCCGACCAGGTGCCATCGACCATCTTCGGCAGATACAGGTCCTTCAGTTCGTCGGAGGCGTGGCTGGCGATCGCCTGATAGGCGCCGTGCGTCAGGCCGGGATACAGGCTGAACGCGAGGTTGGCGGAACAGATCATTTCCTCCACCAGCTTGTTCAGGCTCTCCGGCAGCCCCTGGCCGCCATACGCCGGATCGGACGCCAGCGAGGTCCAGCCGCCATTGCGAAACGTGTCGTAGGCTTCTTTGAAGCCTTTCGGCGTGCGCACGACTCCGTTTTCCAGGACACAGCCGATTTCGTCGCCGATCGCGTTGGTCGGCAGCAGGACTTCCTCGGCCAGCTTGGCGGCCTCTTCGAGGATGCTATCCATCAATTCGGGGGAGACATCCTCCAGGCCCTTCAACTGCGTGAGCGCGGCGCTGTCGTGCAGTTCGTGCAGCACGAAGCGCATGTCGCGAAGGGGGGCTTTGTAGGTCTGCATGGGTGCTTTCCTTATGGAGTGTTGGTTGGCGGATCGCCTCGTTTCTGCTGTTCCCGATCATCCTAACCCCGATCGTCATGGCGGCCTTAATCATGACATCAGAAGTCACAGCGATCGGGGACGTGCTGGTAGCAGGTATGACGGTAGTGGCAATGACGGAACGGGATCGGTATTGGGCGGCAGGCATCAAGCCTTGGGGTATCTCAATTTCGCAACGGCTTTCCGGTTTCCAGCGTGAACTCAATCCGAGCCAGCGTCGGCACCGTCCGCACCAACCGCATGAACGCGGCCCGTTCCAGATCCAGCATCTGCTGTTCGGTGACGGTGTCGATAATGTCGGTTTCGCCGCCGCACAGAACCTCGGCCAGCGCATCGGCGACCACCAGATCGTGGTCGGTCGCCATCCCGCGCCGGTGGAACCCCTCGGCCGCGGCGTTCAACCCGACCCGGCCAGCCGGCCCGGGCAACACGAATTCGGGAGGCTTCGGCGGCATGTATCCGTCCACCATCGACAGTGCCCGCTTCTTCGCGTCCGCCAGCAACCGGTCGCGGTTCATGCTGATCCCGTCGTTCGGGCGCAAAAACTTCTTTTCGATCGCCTGATGCGCTGACTTCGACACATCCGCCACGCTGACCGTTTCGAACACTTTGGCCGGGGCCGGCATCGGCCCGCGTGGCAGTTTCGGTTCCGCCTTCCAACGAGCCAGCATTTCACCGCAACCGCCCCAGCCGGGGATCAGGCCAACGCCGCACTCGACCAAACCGATGTACGTTTCGGCATGTGCCTGAACCGCGTCCGCATGCAGGATGATCTCGCAGCCGCCGCCCAGCGCCATGCCGGCCGGGGCCGCCACGACGGGGAAGGGGGCGTATTTCAGTGCCTTGTAGGTCTGTTGGCCGTTCGCAAGTGCTTTGTCGATCTCCCCCCACGCCGCGATGTTGGCGGCGAACATCGCCAGCCCCAGGTTCGCACCGAGCGAGAAATTGCTGCCCTCGTTGTAGATCACCAGAGCCTTGTATTTTTGCTTCACCAGTTCGATCGACCGCCCCAGCAGCGCGATCGTCTTATCATCCAGGGAATTCGACTTGGAGGTGAACTCGAAACACACGACGCCATCGCCGATATCCCACAGCGAGGCGGAGCCATTCCGCAGCACCGGCTTCGAGGCCAGCTTGATATCCTCCAGCAACACCACCCTGGGTGCTCGGAGCAAATCGCGATACGTACCATCCGCGCCGAGGTACTGCCGCCTGGCACCCTCCAGCCGGTAGAAACTCTTGCCCGCCGCATCGGCCAGCAACGCCGGCACCGTCATGCCCTCGGCCGTCAGCCGTTCAACCAGCCATGCGGACCCCAGTTTGTCGGCCAGCTCGAAGGGTCCCCAGCGCCACGCGTACCCCAGCCGCATTGCCTCATCGATATCGGCGATGGAGCCTGCCGCCTCGGGGATCAGCGTCGCGGCATAGGCGATCGTCTGCGCCAGCACGCGGAAAGCGTAAGTCCCGGCCTTGGTCGGGGCGGACAGCAAGGCGCGCAAATCCCGCCCGGCGGCGGTGACCTCGGGCAGCACCGGCTTCCGTTCGGGGCGGTAGTCCCCGGTCTTCAGGTCGATCGCCAGCATCGAACGCCCGCCACCGGAACGATCGAGACGATAGAAACCGCCCTTACCCTTCCGTCCGGTGAGCCCCTGCGCGATCATCCGCCCGATCAACGGCACATCCCGGTCTATGGCGTGAAACGCGTCGGATTGCGGCAGCACCCCGCGCATCGAGGCGTGAACCTGAGGCCCAAGATCGACCCCGACCAGATCCATCAGCCCGAACACGCCGGTTTTCGGAATACCCATCGGAGGGCCAACGATCGCGTCGGCTTCCTCAACCGTCAGCCCCTGATCGATGGCCTCGATCAGCGCCAGTTGCAGCCAGTAGATTCCCAACCGGTTGGCGATAAAGCCCGGACTGTCCTCGCAACGGACGACGCTCTTGCCCAGCGCGACATCCGCGAATCCGGCGACCACGGCGACCGTTTCCGCCGCTGTCTCCGGCCCGGAAACGATTTCCAGCAGCCGCATATAGCGCGGCGGATTGAAGAAATGAGTGATCAGGAAGTCGCGCCGAAACGCCTCGCCCATGCCCTCGGTCAGCACCTTCAATCCGATGGTGGAGGTGTTGGAACTGATCGCGCTGCCGGGGCGGCGAACCGCTTCCAGGCGGCGGTACAGCGCCTGCTTGATGTCGGTGCGTTCCAGCACCGCCTCAACGATCCAGTCACAATCGGCCAGTTTGCCCAGATCATCTTCCAGGTTGCCGGTTTCGACCAGCCTGGCGGCGCCATCATGCATGAACGCGGCGGGTTCGGCTTTGCGCAACCGCGCGACGGCGCCTTCCGCCAGCGCGTTGCGGTTGTTCGCGCCGTTCGGAACGATATCGAGCAGCACCACCGGCACGCCGGCATTGGCGACCTGGGCGGCGATGCCGGCGCCCATGGTGCCGGCGCCGATTACGCCGACTTTACGGATAGCGCCCGCCATCACACGCGTTCCAGGATGGTGGCGATGCCTTGACCGCCGCCGATGCATTGACTCGCCAGCGCGTAACGGCCGCCGGTGCGGGCCAGCAACGATGCCGCTTTGCCGGTGATCCGCGCGCCGGTCGCACCCAACGGATGACCCAGCGCGATGGCGCCGCCGTCGATGTTGAGGATTTCGTCGCGGATGCCGAGTTCTCGGGCGCATGCCAGGGCCTGGCTGGCAAAAGCCTCGTTCAGTTCGACAACATCCATCGCCCCGATGTCCAGACCGGCGCGGGCCAAAGCCTTCCTGGTGGCGGCGACCGGGCCGATGCCCATGATTTCCGGCGCGCAGCCGGCGACGGCGATGGACTTGATACGAGCCAATGGTTGCAGGCCATGCTTCTCGGCGTAGGTCTCGCTACACACCAGCACAGCGGCGGCACCGTCGGTCAGCGGAGAAGATGTTCCGGCCGTTACGGTACCTTCTTTATCAAACGCCGGCTTCAACCCGGCCAGCGTTTCGGCGGTCGTATCGGGACGGATGCAACCATCCTGACCAACGCTGCCGGCTTTGCCCGTGATTGCCACGATTTCATCCGCGAAACCACCGGCCGCGACCGCCGCGGCGGCACGCTGATGGCTGCGGACGGCGAACGCGTCCTGGTCGTTTCGGGATATCTGCCACTTGCGGGCGACGTTTTCGGCGGTTTCACCCATGCCGATATAGGCGGCCGGCATCGCCTGCATCAGCGCCGGATTGAGCAACGGATTGTAGCCCATCATCGGCACCCGGCTCATGCTTTCCAGGCCGGCACAGATGAAAACGTCACCGGCACCGAGTGCGATCTGGCCGGCGGCGATGTGGATCGACTGCATGGATGATCCGCAGAAGCGGTTGACCGTGACGCCGGCGACGGATAGCGGCAGGTCCGCCAGCAACCCGATCAGGCGGGCGACGTTCAGGCCTTGCTCGCCCTCGGGGAAGGCGCAACCGAGGATGATGTCCTCGATATCCTCGGGATTGACCCCGGTTCGGGTGATCAGCGCGCGCACCACCTGGGCGGCCATATCGTCGGGCCGGATGCGGGTCAGCCCCCCCTTACCGGCGAAATGGAAAGGCGAGCGGGCATATCCGGCGATTACCGCATTGGTCATGGTCGTCTCCTGTGGTTCAGCCGCTCGTCGCGCGTTTGGCGCGCGGGGCGGGTCGTTGCAAGGCCGCTTCAGTTTGGGCTTCGATGTCGGACAGTTCGGACAAGGCTTCGTCGATCGCCTGGCGTTGCGCCTCCAGTTGCGTCCGGCGTTTGGCGATCGATCCCAGCAGCAGCTTCAACTGCGCGTGCCGGGTAATGTCGGTGTCGTAAAGATCCAGGTATTCCTTAATCGTGCTCAAGGAAAAGCCGAGTCTTTTGCCGCGCAGGATCAGGATCATGCGGGCGCGGTCGCGGGCGGAATAGACCCGGGTGGTGCCGGCGCGTTGCGGCGTGATGAGGCCCTTATCCTCATAGAAACGGATGGCGCGCGCGGTCATACCGAGCTCCTTGGCCATTTCCGTGACTGTGTAGAGGGGGGCTTGTGGCATGGGCGGTTGAGTATCCTTGGTTTCCCTATACGTCAATCAGATAACCTATACGTGTCAGACAGTGACGACTGATCGCGCCTTATACCAACCGCCGTTGATGCCGACTCTCGGCGGCCTCACCTCGTCCTGCCGACGAAGGTCGGCATCTACGTCTTTTATGAGTGTAAACAAAGACATGGATGGTGCGCCTTCGCGCACCATGACGATGCGGGGGTGGTCGGCGTGTGTCATTATCAACGGCCGCTGGTATCACTTGGCATTGGACGCGACCGCTTCCTCGATCAGTTCCTTCCGCGACAGTTTGCCGATCACGGTTTTGGGCAGGCTGGTTCTGATCTCGACGCGCACGGGCATTTCGATGACAGAGATCCGGTCGCGCAGGAAGTCCCTCAGTTCATCGCCGGTGCGGAACTCGCCGGCCCGCAAGGTGACGAAGGCCAGCGGCACCTGACCGCGGTAGTCGTCCGGAATGGCGATGACGATCGCCTCGGCCACCGCCGGATGTTCGTACAGAGCGTCTTCGATCACCCGCGGATACACGTTATAGCCGCTGCAAATGATGAGATCCTTGATCCTGTCGGTGACGAACAGATAGCCGTCGCTGTCCAGATAGCCGACATCGCCGGTGCGCAAGGCGCCATCAATAAAGACATCGCGGGTTTCCGCCTCGCGGTTCAGGTATCCCTTCATCACCTGTGGCCCGCGCACGCAGATTTCGCCGCGCTCACCGGCCGGCAGGATGCGGGAGACGTCATCCAGACCGCGAATCTCGACAATCGTGTCCTGCATCGGAATGCCGACGGAATCCGCCCGCACCTCGCCATCCGGTGGATTGGACGTGACGGCGGGGGAGGCCTCGGTCAGTCCATATCCCTCGATAATCCGGGCACCGGTCAGGTTTTGGAAGCGTTCGCGGACCTCGGCCGGCAGCGGCGCCCCGCCGGAGACGCAGACCCGCAGGCTGGAGATGTCGATGCGGTTCTTTTCGGCCGCCGTGGCGATGGCGTTGTAGATCGTTGGTACCGCATGCATCATGGTCGGCTTGTCGTGCACCAGCGACTTCATCATGGCCCCGATCTCGAATCTCGGATGCAGGATCAACTCGCCGCCCATGCCGATGCCGCCGTTCAGCACCGATGTCATGGCGAACACATGGAAGAATGGCAGCACCGCCATCAAACGCTCTTCACCGGCCCGCATGCTTGGCATGTGATGCGTGGTCTGCTGCGCGTTGATCGACAGATTGGCATGGGTCAGCATCGCACCCTTCGGACGGCCGGTGGTGCCGCCGGTATATTGCAGCACCGCGACATCGGCCGGGTCGATGCGAACCGGCACCGGCGGTGGGCCGGGGGCGATGACCTGACGATACGGCACGGTACGGGCCGTCCAGGCCGGGTGCGCCACCATTTTGCGTTTCAGCAGGGAGAATGCCACCCGCTTGACCAGCGGCAGGACGCCCGCGAACGGACAAACGATGACGTGCTTCAGCAATTCGATATCGGCGACTTTTTCATAGATCGCGGCGAGGTCGATCACCACCATTGCGATGGTGCCGGAATCCTCGATTTGCTGACGCATCTCCCGCACCACGTAAAGCGGGTTGTAATTGACCACCACCAGCCCGGCCTTCAACGCGGCGTAGTAGAAAATCGGAAAATGCGGCGTATTCGGCAGGCACAGCCCGATCCGGTCACCCGGCTTCAGTCCCAGGCGCTGCAATCCCGCTGTCGCGCGGTCCACCAGCGCGGCAAGCTCCTGGTATGTCCACCGGCGGCCCTGGAAAGACAGGGCGGGGCGATCCGGGAAGGACGCCGCCGACCGATCCAGCAGGGTTGGAAGGGGGACCGCTGTCAGCGGCTTATGTGAAACGGCGTCCATCGTATCCCCCGGTTCTCACCGGCCGGAAACCATCCGGCCGACGTAAGGTATTCGGCTCAGAAGCGGTATTTCACGCCCAGGCTGGCCGTGTCGGCGGCGTTGGTGTATTTTCCAACAAGAACGCCAGACGTTGTCGATGCCTGGGACGTCAGTTCAGCCGACGCGAAGAAGATATGCGAATAGGCCGCCTGCAATGTCAGATTCGGCAGGATATCGTATTGGGCACCGATACTGACAAGATAGCGATTGCTGTCGGGAATACGAGAGGTGCGGTTGGAATCCGTTACGGGGCTTTGATCGAAGCCGGCACCACCCTGCAACATCAACTCTTTGGTCAGATTGTAGTTGGCACCCACGGATACGGCGACCGTGTTGCGCCAGTTCTCGTTAATGGTCGAGGGCGCCGCGAACGGCGCCGATGGTGTGACGTTAATGGACTTCAGCAGCGACCAGTCGGTCCAGCTTATATCGCTCAACAGCGCGAGTTGCGGCGTCACCTGCCAGTAAGCGCCCCCGGTCACACTGTCGGGTAACGTGATGCTGGTGGTGGCCGGCGAATTCTGCGCGTTCAGGGCGCCGACCAGCGCACTGCCGCCGGGGAGCAGGCTGTACACCGCAGGAATCGAGATCGACTGCGTGCCCGAGATGTTGTGCTGGATGCGGCTGCGGTAATCCAGGCCGAACCGCAGATCGGGACTGGCCTGATACATCACGCCGAGATTGAAACCGGCCGCCGTGTCGCTGCTGGCGTGCAAATCGGCGCCCGCGTCGCCGAACGAAGCGGCCGGCGTATTCAGCGCCTGCGTCAACCGCGCGGTGAACACGTCGATGACCGGACCGCCGCCGATCGACCATTGGTCATTGATCTTGTAGGCGGCGGACAGATTGAACTGCACGTCCGTGATTGACGACACCAGGCTCTGATACCGGCCAACAAAATTGCTCGGATTGGTCACCCGCTGGCCGAACGGAGAGCCGGTGCCGAAACCCAGCTTGAAGTCGGGCGAGACGCTCCAGACGCTGTAGATGCCGGCCGTCGCGGCCGATTCCAACAGGTTACCGCCGGTGGTGCCCGGCGTGGTCGTGGCCGGCCCGACGAAATTGGCGCCGGAAAAGGTGCTGTTCGGGAAGATGCCGTTGATCGACCCGTCGATCTCATTCTGGTTCAGCCGGACCATGCCGGCCGGGTTCGACCAGACGGTTGAGGCATCGTACGCCTTGGCGGTGTCGCCGGCGAAGGCGGTCGCCATCCAGTCGGTGTCGCCTTCACGCAATGCAAAGCCGGAGGCGTGCGCCTTGGTCGCGTAACCGAAACCTGTGGCGGCCAGGGCGCCGAGGGCGGTGGTGCACAGCAGCTTGCGCAAAGTCCTGTTTGGGGTGGTCGGCATCCAGTCTTTCCTCCGGTTCGATGGTCGTTTCGGACAGTGTCCTTGACCTATCGGGTTTTTGGTTCACGTAAGCGGAAAGCAACGTGCCCTTGCTTCATTTGGATTGCAAGAGTGAAACAGGATAGTAAGGCGGGCCATTCGCGGATTTAACTTTTGCAGACACCAACAGGGGTGCTCGCCGACGCGGCCGGCTCTGAGGTAACGTATCGTTGGGATTTGCAAGCGTATCCGTGATGCAGTGGAATTGCCCGGCACCAATGCGACGTCCGGCCTTCATCCAGAGCCGACGGCCATGACGCCGGCCTGTAGTGTCGCGGCCGATCGGCCTGGTCGTTGGGTTTGGATGCGACCGCTGGAGTCCCACCCCCGGTTATGAACCCAACAAGGCGTGGTTTCTCTGCTCCAAGATCATATCGTCGCGATCCGCGGTCGGGTGTTCCCATGGGCCAGGCGCACATTTTTCTGCCCGATCGGCTGAAACGCGCGGCCTTCGCGTTTGACAATCGTGCCCGCACCTCGCCGGTCCGGGGCGTAACCGTCGCTGACTTATTGTGGTCTATTGACTGTCCTCAAGATTCAGGCAGATAGATTGGTCCTCGGGATCGCTCAAATTCTGGTGTTGATTTTATTTTTTCATCACGGGAATTTCAATTGGTAGTCGAACGCCTATTTGCTCCCAGTGCGGCGCGTCCAATTTTTGATCTGGATTGCGTTGAAATACAACCACAGGCTTTGCTCCAAAAATTCTCACAGAAACGTTTTTTGCGATCGAGGACCTAATCCGATAGAGAGATGACTACGGCTTTAAAACGTAAGGATAACAACATGTCGTCTGCGAGACCTATTCTGATCGTCGAGGATGATGACGCGCTTCGGCAGGTGCTGGCCGACCAGGTCGCCGCCAGTGGTGTCTTCCAATCGGTCGAGGCGGCCACGCTCGACGAGGCCAGCCGTTTCCTCGGCGCCCCCGAGGCTCGGTTTGACTCCATCATTCTGGACGTCAGCCTGCCCGACGGTGATGGCCGCGACTTCTGCGCCAAAATCCGCAAGCAGGGGCATTCGATGCCCATCATCATGCTGACCGGGGCTACCAGCGAAAGCGATGTCATCAGCGGCCTGAATTCCGGCGCCAACGACTACATCGCCAAACCGTTTCGCGCCAACGAACTAATCGCCCGCCTGCACGCGCAGCTTCGGTTGTTCGACACCAGCGAAGACGCCGTGTTTACGATCGGGCCTTATACCTTCCGCCCCTCGGCGAAATTATTGATGGGCGGCGGCGACCGGAAGCAGCGGCTGCGGCTGACCGCGAAAGAAGTCGATATCCTGAAATTCCTGTATCGCCACGCAAATAAAGTGGTGTCACGCCAGGTATTGCTCGACGAAGTGTGGGGTTACAACGCCGGGGTAACGACCCACACGCTGGAAACCCATGTTTACCGGCTCCGCCAGAAAATTGAGGTCGATCCGAGCAACTGTCGTCTGCTGATGACGGCGCCAGGCGGTTACAAACTCGATCCCACCGCGGCCGAATAGGGACGGGCGTACCTCTCAGCGTGTGGGTTCGCGCTTATCGAACGCCGGCCTGCATTCCGGGACTCTCACGGATGCGGCCGGGTTCGGCTTGACCGTTCGGGATCGTGGTGCAGGTCCCGGACGAGATCAACAATTCGTCCAGGGTCCACATCTTCGGATCGCGCCGCGACGCCCCATCTATGGTGGGCATCGCGGAGATCCAGTTCCATGTCCAAACTTCACTATAAGGTTGTCGCGCACGACGGTGGCTGGGCGTATCGCCTTGATGGCGTGTTCTCGGAACCGTTTCCCACTATGGCGGCCGCTTTGGCGGCGGCGAGGCGGGTCGCTGCCGAACAGCACGTTCCCGGCGATACACGATGGATCGAATATCAGGATCAGGCCGGCAATTGGCATACCGAACTGTCGCGGGGCAGCGACCGGCCGGACGCTGACGTTGAGGTTTGAGATCCGATCCTGTCGATCTCCACGCGTTGTCAGGATGGCGTGGCCCAACCGATCGGCTTGACGAAATCAGCCTCGTCCCGCGCGTCGGCTGGGGTTGGCCCTTTAGCGATCATTTTATCCACCAGCACGACACTGTCGGCATCGCGGTTCCATATCTGGTGCGGTGCTGAATCGTCCATCGGGTCAGGTGCGGCGGTGTCAAACCCCGGTGAGGTGACGAGGTCGATCAACACCGCAACCGCGACATCCCTGGCAAAGCCCTGCGCGACGGCCGCATCCACCAGCGCGGTCAGGCCGGGCAACAGGAAATCACGAGCCGGTGAAGCCGTGGTCATGGGTACGTCCTTCGCGGTCGTGAGGGTCGTCAGTGAGGCGGCCGAACCGGACGATCAGTAACCCGCCGATCGGTCCACGACTTCCTTCAGCGGCTGGCCGTCGAGGAAATGGCCCAAATTATCGACAAACAGTTTCGCCACGATGCTGTCGCGTTGTGGGTGCGGGCCGCCGATATGTGGCAGCACCAGGATACCGTCGGCCGCCCAGAAGGGGTGATCCTTCGGCAGCGGCTCTTGCCGGAACACGTCCAGGATCGCGCCAGCGATGGTCTTGTTTTGCACCGCCTCGATCAGGTCGGCGTCCTTGATCAAATGTCCGCGCCCGAAATTCAGCAGCCACGCGCCTGGCTTCATCTGCGCCAGGCGGCCTGCGTCGATAAAATTGTCGGTCTCCGGGGTGGCCGGCAACAGCAACAGCACGAAGTCAGATGCGGCCAGGACCTCGTTGGTCCGATCTGACGGCAGAACCTGCTCCACATGCGGCATTGGGGCCGGTCGCCGCTTGGTGCCAATCACCCGCATGCCCAGCGCACTCGCCAACCGCGCGACTTCCTGCCCGATGGCGCCGAGTCCGAGGATACCCAGCGTCTTGCCGTTCAGCGGCGTGGCCACGCGGTGCCGCCAGAGACTGTCGCGGTTGTCCTCAACGATCGCGGCGTATGGCTTGGTGATGTGGAACAGCGCGGCCAGGATGTTCTCTGGCATCGATTCCCGATGGGTTCCGCGCGCGCAGGTCAGCGTCAGGCCGGGGGGCAGGTCGGGCAGGGCGATCCAGCCTTCTACCCCGGCGGTCATCGACTGTGCCCATTTCAGGTTCGGCATGGTCGGCAGCACGCCGGCCGGAACGCCGGGCGACAGCAGCACGGTGGTGTTGGCCCGCTGCGTATCCGACGGCAGGTCCTTGCGGCTGAGCGTGTCGATGGCGACGCGATCCGACAGACCGGCTTTGGCTATGGCGTCGATATAGGCGCTGGTGGAATCGGTCCACAGCAGCAGATGGGGCACGTTACGCATATGGGCGGCTCCTCAGGATTTGATCCAGCTTAGGACAGCCGGAGCCGGAGAGCCAACCGGCGGCACGACGCGCGGGTACTCCACGCATCGTGCCGGGTTTTTCAGGCGGCTGTCGGGTAGTTGGACGGGAACATTGCCCGTTTGGCGTCCTCGTCCATTTCGGTCTTGAACGTGTGATCGGTGCCGACCGCCCGGGCGCGCGCAACCGCCGGACGGCCGTTGATGGCATCGAACCAGCGCTTGATGTTCGGATAGGCCGCTAACGGATCAGTGCCGCCGAGGACGGTGGTCGCCCGATCGATCCAGCCCCAGGCCGAAATGTCGGCGATGGTCAGGCTGTCACCGACGATGAACGAACGCCCGACCAAATGTTTGTCCAGCACCTCATAGTGACGCTCGGTTTCGCGGCGGTAACGGTTGATCGCGTACGGCAGTTGCTCCGGCGCGGCGCGCTGGAAATGCACGGCCTGGCCGGAATACGGCCCGATGCCGGTGCCGATGAACATCAGCCATGACAGCAGTTCGCCACGATCCGCGGCCGAACCCATCAGCTTGCCGGTCTTCTCGCCGAGATAGATCAGGATCGCGGTCGAATCGAACACGCGGGAGCCCGTGTCGGTATCGACGATCGCCGGCAGTTTGCCATTCGGGTTGATGGCGCGAAACGCATCAGCATGCTGTTCGCCGCGCCTCGTGTCCACCGGAACGATTTCATAGGGCGTTCCTGTCTCTTCCAGAAACAGCGATATCTTCATCGGGTTGGGCGTCGGGTGGTAGTAAAAGCGGATCATGGTGTTTCCTTTATAGATTGCGTAGCACGTCAAGCGCCGCGTCGACCTCTGGCCGGTGCGTGTAGTCCGGATCGGCTTCCGCCATGGCAACGACACCGTCGCGGCCGATAACGATCCGAGCGGGTATCGATAATCGCCAGCTTTCGTCGCCATTGTAACGAGGCAGATCGACGCCGATTGTCTTGTAAACCTCGATCAGGTCGTCCGGCAGGCGGAACGTCAGCCCCAGGCTGTCACCAACCTGGTTGTCGTGGTCGGTCAGGATTGGAAAGCCTAGTTTCTGTGCCTCCGTACCCGGTTTGGTGAATTCAGGCAATTGCGGGCACAGCACGACGAGGCTGGCTCCGAGGGCTTCGATTTGGGGCAGTACTGCTTGCAAAGCATCCAGCTCATGCCGGCAGTACGGTCACCAAAAGCCCCGGAAGATGCCAACCACGACGGGTCCGGCGGTCAGCAAGGCCGACAGCACGACCATCTGGCCGTTCTGGTCGTTCAGCGCGAAGTCGGGCACCTTGGCGCCGGGCTTGATCACCCGGTCCAGAATGCCCGAACCGCGCAGCCGTTCCGTCGCGTCGTGCATGATTGTCCGCAGCGCGGGGGGAATACGTTTCGCCGACGCCTCCCGCGTTGCCGCCAGTTTCGCTTCCAAATTCATGATTGTTCTCCGGTTGGACGGTTGCCCCGAGGTCAGTCGTGCCCCCGGTAACCGCGGGATGGCCCATGGTCGGCTCTCCCGCGGCATAGGTTCGGATCGCCCGATCGATCATGGCGTCTCCGGTTGTCTTGACGTAAAGCGTTGGACGACACCAATCGCTGTCAGCAAGCCCACCGTTACCAGCACAACCCCGAGTATTTGCTCGGTTGTCGGGATTTCACCCAGGATGGGAATGCCGATCAGGATCGATATCGCCGGTACCGAGGCCGGGAACAGCACGGCGCGGCTGACGCCCAGCACACGGATCGCGTGACTGTAGCCGACAATGCCAACGGCGCCTTGCAAGCCGCCCTGGATCAAACCTTGAACGACCAGTGTCTCCACCGGCAACGAACGCCAATGCGGCAAGCCGACGAACAGCAGGTAGTAAGGGATCATGATCAATGCGGACAGCACGGAGACGACGGCGATGGCGCGCAACGCCTGTAGCCGCCAAAGCCGCAGCAGCACGGTGAAGCCGGCCCACATCAGGCTGGAGCCGATGAACAGAAGATCGCCGATCCAGGTTTGGCTGCCCGGGGACGCGGTCAGGCCGTGCCAACTGATCAGCACGATCCCCGAGATCACCAGTGCGGCGCCGATCAGATGGGCGGTACCCAGCCGCTCCCGCAGAAACAGTCCCGCCATGATCGTGCTGGCCACGGTGACGGTGGCCGGCGCGATCACGCCGCCATGGGCTAACGGGGCGAACGCGTAACCGGCCGCTTGCGGCAAAATGAACAGAGGGCCGCCCAGAAGCAGCAGAATCATACCGCGGCCCCAGCCGATACCAGCCAATGAGAACACGCCGTAGCGGATCAAAACCGGCAGCAGGATCGCCCCGGCCACGGTGAACCGCAGCAATGTCAGGTCAGCCGCGTACATTCCGCCCAGAATGCCCACCCGCGACCACGCAAAAGAAACCGCCGCGCTGATTGCCAGCAAACAGCCACAGAACAGGCCGAACGCCTCGCTGTTGGTGTCGAATGTCGCCCGAACCGGTGGTGCCGGCAGGGTCAGGGACGGATCGGTCGGCACGCGGCACTCCTGCTGGATCGTCACCCTGATCCATGCGGTTGCAAAAGGGAACGCCCGGCGGTTGGATAGGACCTATACGCTGGACGTATGGATGGGAGTGGTCGAGATGGATTTTTTGGCCGGCATGAAGCTGTTCGTCCGCGTCGCCGAAACCGGCGGCTTCAGCGCGGTCGCTCGGCAGGCCGCGACCACTCAGCCCACTGTCAGCCGCACCGTCGCGGCGCTGGAGACGCATCTGGGCGTCCGGCTGCTGAACCGGTCCAGCCGGGCGGTCACGCTGACCGAGGACGGACGTGCGTTTTATGCCCGGGCGACCGCTGCGTTGGAGGCGATCGCCGAGGCCGAGGCATCCGTCGGCCGGCGGCACGGTCAGCCGTCCGGCTTGCTGCGTCTGGGCACCCCGGTCGCGTTCGGGCGCCTGCACGTCGCGCCGCGCCTGCCGGCATTTCTGGCGAAATACCCGGATGTGGAGATCGATCTGTCGATGACCGATGCGTTCGTTGATCTGGTGGGTGGCGGTCTGGATCTGGTCGTCCGTGTCGGTATGCTGGACGACCCGTCGCTGATTGCTCGCCGGATCGGCACGACAAGGCGGGTGACGGTTGCGTCGGCGGAGTATCTCGCGCGCCGGGGCGTGCCGATGGTGCCGGCCGATCTGAGTGGACATGACTGCATCGTTTATACGCGGCTGGCGACCGGCAACCGGTGGCATTTTGGCGGGACCGGCGGTTCGGTCAGCGTCGATGTGCGGGGGCGGTTCAGGGCGGATAACTCCGAAGCGGTGCGGGAGGCTGTGATCGCCGGTGCCGGGATCGCGGTTATCCCGGTATGGATGTTCACCGATGAGATCGTGACGGGACGGGTGCGGATTGTCTTGGATTCCTTCGCACCCAGTGCGTTGCCGATCCATGCGGTATATCCGTCGCGGCGGCAGGTTCCGGCGAAAGTGCGGGCGATGATCGATTATCTCGCGACGGGGTTCGCAGCGTCGCCGCTACTGTCCGGGGACGGCGGTTCGGATTGATCCGGGTCCGGGAAAAAACGCAATCCTTGATCTGATGGATGGGATTTCTGAACTGGTTACTGATCGGTACGACATTTGAACTGTATTGTTACGCCGCCGCTTATGCCCCGGGGGTATCCTCGTCCGGTGCCAGGCGGATCAATGTCGCGATTAAAGGATCGAGGCGCTCCTTGACCACGAACCAGACGCGTTCAAGTTGGACATCGGAATAGCCATGAATCAGGCGATGCCGCATGCCGGTCATCTGGCTCCAGGGAATGTCCGGATTGGCCTCGCGGGTGGCCGCGGAAACCTTGCCGGCCGCTTCACCGATCACTTCCAGCGATCGGATCACCGCATTCTGATGCAACCGGCTCGCCATGAATGCGGTCTCGTTCAGTCCGGCGACAAAGCCAATCGCGTCGCGGGCCGCCAACACGATATCGAACAGAAGCGCCTGATCCTGTTCGGGTCCTTCAACCATAGACGGGTTCGGCCTCGGCCAGAATTCGGTTGCGGCGATAGTGGTTGCGGCTTGCCTCGATCGCGCCCCGTTCCGCCAGATCCACCTTGCGTCCCAGGAGGCTTTCCAGTTCCTCAGCAAAACTGAAGTACTGGTGCAATGGGGAATGCTCACTGTCTCGTTCAAAATCGACCAGGAAATCTGCGTCGCTACGATCCGGATCGAAATCGGTGCCGCGTGCGGCGGAGCCAAAGACTTCCAACCGCCGCACGCCGTAACGCTGGCAGAGGAGCGCAATCTCTGCTTGGTGTTGTCGGATCAACGCGTGCATGGCGGTTCCAAGTGGTGCGATCGCTGAGTCTTAGCACGATCCGCAACTTGGTGCAGCACGTTCTCGCCAGCGCCCCGGCTCACTCCGCCATCGCCACCCGGGTGTCATGCCGGTGCCGCAACCAACCCAGCGTTGCCACACCGATCGCCACGCAGGCCGCCGGGCCTGACGCCGCCAGGAAGATGTCTCGCGATGCCCAGCCCATCCCCAGCAGCGTCCCGCCGATCAACGGCCCGCCGATCTGCCCGATCCGCCCGAATCCCAGCGCCCAGCCCGCTCCGGTCGCCCGGATCGACGCCGGATACAGCGCCCCCGACACCGAGTTGATGCCATGCTGGCACCCGCCGATCCCGATCCCGGCGCCGCACACCACCACGCACAGCAGCCAGAATGGCAGCTCGAACAGCCCGACCGACAGCACGCACGCCGCGCCGAGGCACAGGATGCCGGCGATGATGCGCTCCACCCCGAAGCGATCGACGATCGGCGCGGTGATCAGCGCACAGATGATCGAACCGAGCGCGTACATTGTGGTGGCCAGGATCGCCGCCGATGGCGTCAGTCCCTTGGCGTGCAGGATCGCCGGTAGCCAGAACAGAATAAAGTAATTCCCCACAAGATTGAACAGATTGACCATCCACAGGATCGTCGTGCGCAACGCCAAACCGTTACGGAACAGATCCACCGGTGTCGCCTTGCGCGCCTGTGGGTCGGCCGCATGTAACGCCTGCGATTCTGGCATGAACATGACCAAGAGCGGGATCACCAGCAGCGGCAGCAGTCCGCCGACAACGAAAATCGCCTCCCACCCCGTCAGCTTCACGATCTGGGAGGCGATGAACCCGCCCATCGTGTTGCCCACGGAAATCCCGGCGCTCATCAGAATCACCAGCCGCCGTGGACTGCGCAGCGGCGCGTAATCGGTTGCAAGCGCGATCGCGATGGGAATACCGCCGCCCAGGCCCAGGCCGGTGAAGAACCGCAGCACCGCCAGCGACACCAGCCCGGTGGCGAACGCGGTCAGCAATGAAAACAACCCGAACACCGCCGTGCAGCCAATCAACACCGGCTTGCGCCCGAACCGGTCACCCAGCAGACCGGCGGTCAGCGCCCCGAACAACAGGCCGAAACTGCCGGCGGTCAGCGCCATGGTAAATTGCTGGGGTTTGACGTGCCACGCCTCGATCAGTGACGGGATCGCGTAGCTCATGGAGGTGATGTCGTAGCCCTCCAGGAACAGCACCATGAAGCACAGGCCTGCGACCCGTATATGCAGCCGTCCTTGATCCGTCTGGCTCTCGGCCATCGCGTTCTCTCCCTGCTATCGGCCGACCATGCGTCGCGATTTGTTCCAGACATGTGCGGTTTCGCGGCAAAGCGCAAGGCGGCGTCGGCCGGCGCCCCCGGGCATGGAACGCCGTCCTTAACCGGAGTATGACGGTTCCCATAACAACATCGTCCGAACCGAGAGGAAACCCACCCATGCCAGCCAGGACCGGCGCCCAATTCCTGAACGGCCTTCGCGACTCCCGCGAAGTCTGGCTTGGTGGTCAGCGCGTGACCGATCCGCTGGAGCATCCCGCCCTGCGCGGCGGCGCCGGGGCCATCGCCTCGGTTTATGACCTGCACTACGAATTTCCCGATGACTGTCTGATGCCGGACCCGGAAACCGGCGAACAGATCGCCGTCAGCCATATGATTCCGCGGTCGAAGGACGACCTGCTGCGCCGTCACAAGGCCTTGCGCCGGGTCGCTGAGTTCTCCGTCGGCCTCATGGGGCGCACGCCGGACTACATGAACGTGACGTATGCGGGTTTCGCCGGCCGCAGCGACGAATGGGGGATCAACGGCAACGAAGAGGGCGCCGAAAACCTGGTTGCCTTCCAGAAGGAACTGCGCCGGAGCGACCTGAGCCTGACCCACACGCTGATCCATGCGATGTCGGACAAATCGAAAGGGCATGTGCCATCAGGTTTCGATGAAACCCAGTTGCACACGGTGGAAAAAACCGAACATGGGATGTTGGTGCGGGGCGCGCGGGTGCTGGCGACACTGGCGCCGTTCTCGGACGAACTCGCGGTGTATCCCAGCCAACCGATGCCGGATGCGAGCAAGCGGCACGCGCTGTCGTTCTGTATCCGCATGGACACTCCGGGCCTGAAATTCATCTGCCGCGACAGTGTCTCGTTGCCCGACAACCGGTTCGATCATCCGTTGTCCGGCCGTTTCGATGAACAGGATGCGTTCGTCATTTTCGACAACGTCGAAGTTCCCCGGAACCGCATTTTCTGTGCCGGTAACCTGCCGGTTTATAACTCGGTCATGTCGGCAAGCTGGCGCGCTAACGCGATGCAGCAGACGATGGTGCGTGCCTGGACCAAGCTGGAATTTGCCTGGGGGCTGGCGTGCCGCATGGCCGAGGCGATTGGTGCGTCCGATCCCGTCACGCTGCAAATGCTGGGCGAGATCTGGGGTTTTGCCGAACTGGCGCGATCGGCGGTGATGGCGGGTGAGCAGGGTGCGCATCATTACGGCAACGGCGCCTGGTTCCTGGATGGCCGGCCGATGGACGCCCTGCGGATGTCGTTGCCGTATTGGTTCCCGCGGGTGAACGAGATCATCCGGTTGATCGGCTCCCACAACGTGCTGGCAACCCCGGCGGCGGGCGCGTTCGACGACCCGGCGCTGCGCCCGCTGATCGACAAATACCTGCGCGGGGCAGGCGATACCAGCTCCTACGATCGTGCCCGCATCTTTCGTTTGGGTTGGGATTTCGCCGGCAGTGCGTTGGCCAGCCGCAACGAACAATACGAACGGTTCTACCTGACCTCCGGCGCGCGCAATCGGCAGAACGTGCAAATGCGGGCGGATCGGACGGAGGCGGATCGGCTGGTCGATCGGTTTTTGCAGGAGAAGGTGTGATCACCGTAAGTTCACCATGAACCGCTTTTCCTTCCTGTCCGGGGACTCCGACCGTGCGCGCTTACCCGTAGCCCTGCTCATCGGCTTTCTCGGCAGCGGCAAGACCACGCTGGTCAATGCGCTGCTGAAAGACCCGCGCATGGCCGGCACCGCCGTCGCGGTCAATGAGTTCGGCGAAATCCCGCTCGATCGCGACCTGATCGACCATGGCGCCGACAAGACTGTCGTCATGGCGAACGGTTGCCTCTGTTGCAACCTGGCCGGCGACATGGAGGACGCCGTGATGCGCCTGTTCAGCCGCCGAGAAGACGGCGAGGTGCCACGATTCGAACGCCTGATCATAGAACCGTCCGGCCTGTCCGACCCGGCGCCGATCGCGCAGGCGATCCTGCGCAACCCCGTCATGTCCGGGACGATGCGCCTGGAGGCGATTGTGACCACGGTGGACGCGTTCTTCGCGGATAGGCAGGCGGCACGGCATCCGGAGTTCGCAAAGCAAGTCGGGTTGGCGGATTGTCTGGTGCTGACAAAAACCGATCTCGTCACAGCAGAAACGATCGACCGGCTGACGGCATCGCTGCGAGACCAAAGCCCGGCCGCGCCTATTCGAATCGCCGCGCATGGTGCGATCGATGCGGCATCGCTGTTCCCGCCGCGGTTCTTTGATTCGTTGCTGCCGGCCGCCGGCCCCGATCGATCCGGCTTCTTCGCCGAAAGTATCGATCCGGATCATCTGACACGCCACGACTCGGTGTCGCTCACCGCCGATCGGCCGCTGAACTGGCGGGCATTCGACACCTGGCTGCGCAAGATACGGCTCGGTCATGCGGAGCAATTGCTGCGGGTCAAAGGGATGCTGCATATCGATGGTGCCGACGGCCCCGTCGTCATTCAAGGCGTGCATCACGTCCTGAACGCCCCGGTCGAGCTGGATGCGTGGCCGAGTGCGGACAAACGATCGCGTCTTGTGCTGATCGCGGATCGGGCGACCATTGTTGCGGCGAACGAAAGTTGGTCGGCTGCTTTGCCGGGGATGGTCGCGGGTCTGGCTTGATCCCGATCAGGCCGGCGTTATATTAGACTAGCCGCCATTGAGGCTGACTTTCCGGCAGAGCATCCCGTCATGCCGACGCAGGTCGGCATCCACGTCTTTTATTATTGCAAACAAAGACGTGGATGGTGCGCCTTCGCGCACCATGACGATACGGGGACGCCAACAATAATAAACACGAATGCCTACTGACATTAATTCAAGACACGCAGATTTCACAGCGGTATCGCCACCAGCGTATCGAAATGCGAAGAATCGCAGATCACCAGACGTTCGGCCAGACGCAGCCCTCCGGCATCAACGACCAGCCGATCCCGATACCGTCCGGCGACAAACAGATCCATCCGCCCATCGCGCATCGTCCGCACCACCAGAAACGGTGTTTCCGCGATGATCCCGCCGGCGTCAATCACCCGAGGCGTCGAAATGATATGCCGGTATGTCTGCCGCTCATAAATATTCGCCCGCCGCAGCGCCAGCACCCGATCCGCCAGCATCGCCCGGCTATCGGCAAACACGATCCCGGCTTCGTTGCCATCCCGCAGATTATCCGCCGAGGTAATCTTATACAGGCAGTCCTCAACAAAGAACGCCGGCCACTCCTCCAGCCGATCGTCGTCGATCGCCGCGGCATACTCGGCGTTCAGCGCGGCAATCCGCGAAACCAGGGTCATTGGCCCATCATCCCGCGCCACATCTTCCAAAACCCCCGGATCGCGGTTTCGGTGGCCCGCGTGTCCTGGCTTTCCGTTCCTCCGCCACCCATTTCCAGCAACGACACCCCGTGCGGAGCCGCCACCGCGCCACGCTCGACAAAGTTACCGATGCAACCATCCTCCATCGATACGAACCCGGCCGGCCCGGCGAGATTGAGCTGCTTCAACCGGCGCCGCCGCAACCCTGGCGTATCGTCCGCGTAACCAAGATAAATCCAGTTCAGGTCGGTCTTATCCACCCCGCGCGGCACGAACTGCCGGATCGCCATCACATTGTAAGTCCGCTGCATGGCGAAATTGGGGAATACCGACAGGATCTGCTGGCGCACCCGGTCGCCATGCTCGTCCTCGGCATCCAGCATGCTTGGATCGGACAGATGCAGTCCGTCATCGACCGATCGCATGCCGGCATAGGCGCTGTCGGTATCCTGCGTCGGCGCCAGGGTGGTGGACACATGGCAAGCGCCGCTGTCCGACACGCTAACCCCGCCGCCCTGGCTCAGGCGATTGATACGGAACGTCGCGAAGAACACATGCAGCAGACTGGCGTGGTAGGTGTCGCGCACGTTCTCGGCGTACAGCTTCCAGTTGTTCGGCAAAACTTCCGTGAATCGGCCAATGACTTTCAGCGGGCGGCTGGCGGTCAGGCGCAAGGCAGCGGCGACCTCCGGTCCGATGAAAGTTTCGAGATCCACAACAGCATCGGAGAACGTGCCAAACACCAGCCCGCTAAAGCATTCGATACGCAGTGTCCGCGTAACATGGTCACCAATGCGGAAACTATCCGGCATTCCGCCCCGACCATTGACCCCCTTGCCGAATGCGACCGATTTCAAAGTGCCGCTCAGGTCATAACGCCAGGCGTGATAGACGCAGGTAAAATTCTTGGAATTTCCCGCGTTGTCCAGGCAGATCAGCGCCCCGCGATGCAGGCAACGATTTTCAAAACCGGCGATCTTGCCCGTTTCGGTGCGCACAACAACAACCGGCATGCGCCCGACAAAAGTGGTCCGCCAATCGCCATGCCCCGGAATATCGGTTTCCAGGCACAGGTAATTCCACACCGGTCCCTCAAACACCAGGCGCTGTTCCTGGTCCAGCACGGCCGGGTCCTGGTACACCGGGAACGGCACCCGGGTCAGCCCGTGCGTCCACTGTCCCACCTGGTCCATCGCCATCCTCCCAAGCGTTTCCACTACGCTAAACGATGCCATCGGGGCTGACAAACGCCCATTGCCTCGCGTCGCGCCCGGTGACACTTTGCTCCCCAACAAAGCCCCCGGGAGTCACCGCCTTGCGCGCCATCGACGTTCACGTCCATCCGATGAACCCCGCCTATGTCGAGGCCAGCGGCCCTTTCATGCCCGCCGCGCAACGCATGTTCAAAGGCAAATTTTCAGCGCGCCCGGACTCCCAGATCGCCGAGGATTTCCGCCGCGATGACGCCCTGGCGATCCCGATCGCCTGGGACGCCGAACACGGCGCGGCCGGCGGCATCTACAGCAACGAAGCCGTCGCGGCGCTGACCAAAGACTACCCCGACGTATTCCTGCCCGGTTGGGCGATGGTCGATCCGTGGCGCGGCCGCAAGGGCCTCGAAGAGATCGAACACGCCATCAAAGATCTCGGTCTGCTCGGGGTCAAATACCAACCGCCGGTGCAAGGTTTTTCCCCCCACGACAAACAATTCTACCCGATCTGGGATCTGTTGCAGTCGCTGGGTGCTCCGGTCCTGATTCATTGCGGCACCACCGCCATCGGCGCGGGCGAACCCGGAGGCCTCGGTTTCAAACTCGGCAACGCCCGCCCGATCCCCAATATCGATGACGTCGCCGCCGATTTTCCGCGCCTGAACATCGTCGCCGCGCATCCCGGCTGGCCGTGGACCGAGGAACTGATCGCCGTCGCGATCCATAAAGCCAACGTATCGATCGACATCTCCGGCTGGGGACCGAAGTACATCCCGGCGCCGCTGAAGCACGACATGCAACGCCGCCTACAGGACAAGGTGCTGTTCGGCTCCGACTATCCCGGCTGGAGCCCGGGCCAGTGCTGCGACGAATGGGAAATGGAAGGCTTCCGGCCGGGCATTATCGAGAAATTGTTTTTCGAAAATGCCATCCGCATTCTGAAACTGGAAGGTGCCGTCGCTCGGGCCACGGCCAAACAGTAAAACAGGCCGAGCCGTTAGGTCAGGAGCGAACAGCCGGAAGTCAATTGATTTGGCGCAATGCGTAACCGGACCAACATCGCGATGCTGGTCCAGCAAATGGTTTTGCTGGTTGCGCCAAAGAAGTCAGTTCGCTGCTTATTCAGGGAGACGGACAGTGTATAGCCATATCCTGATACCAACGGATGGATCGGACCTCGCCGGCAAGGCTGTTCGCCACGGCATGGCCCTGGCCGGGGCGATCGGCGCCAAAACCACCGTTCTGACTGTCTCGCCACAGTTTCATGTGCTGACGGCCGACGCGCAAATGATTGAAGATACGCGGGATCAATACGAGACCCGCATGCGCGATCAAGCCAACAAAATCCTTGATGCGGCCGCCGTTGCCGCGCGGACGGCGGGCGTTGTGTGTGAAACAATCCAGACCGAACAGGAACACCCGTATCAGGCGATTATCGATACCGCCGCGGCGAAGGGGTGTGACCTGATCGTCATGGCCTCGCACGGTCGCCACGGCATCGCGGCACTGGTGTTGGGCAGTGAGACGGTCAAGGTACTCACGCATTCCAAAATTCCCGTCCTGGTCCATCGGTAAATTCCGGCGCGCGTTGCCAGACCGCACAGTTCGGGATACGTGGAAGACCAGCCAATTTCCCGGTTGGAACGTCAGTTGCGAAGAGGGCCTTAATCGTGCGCACGCAGGTCGGAATCATCGGTGCCGGCCCAGCCGGGTTGTTCCTGGCGCATCTGCTGCACCGTCTGGGGATCGGCTGCGTCATCATCGAATCCCGCAGCCGTCAATCCGTCGAGGAAACCGTTCGCGCCGGCGTCCTGGAACACTGGGTCGTCGAGTTGATGAAAGACCTCGGCCTGGGTGAGCGCATGCTGCGCGAAGGCCATTTCCACGACGGTATCACGCTGCAATGGAACAACCAGCGCCACCACGTCGATATCACCGGCCTGACCAACGGCAAGCGCGTCGTCGTGTATCCGCAGCACGAGGTTCTGAAGGACCTGATCGCCGGTCGCCTGGCGCAAGGCGGCGAGATCATATTCGGCGTCGGCGGCACCACGATCCGCGATCTCGACACCGACCATCCGGCGATTGATTTCCGCCGCGATGGAACCGGAGCGCTTGAAACAATCCAGTGCGATTATGTCATCGGCGCCGACGGTTTTCATGGACCCTCCCGGCAGGCGATCCCGGCCGCGCAGCGCACCGAATACCAGAAAATCTACCCGTTCGGATGGCTCGGTATTCTGACCAAGGCGCCGCGGTCCTGGCACGAGCTGATCTATACCAACCAGGGCGATGGGTTCGCACTGCTCAGCACGCGATCGCCCGACGTGCAGCGCATGTATATCCAATGCGACCCGAACGACGACATCGCCAACTGGTCCGACGCGCGGATCTGGGAGCAATTGCACGCCCGCCTCGGCACGGATGACGGCTGGACGCTGACCGAAGGCCCGATCTTCCAAAAAGGCATCATCCCGCTGCGATCTTTCGTGTGCGAGCCGATGCAGTACGGCCGCCTGTTCATCGCCGGGGACGCCGCCCACATCGTGCCGCCGACGGGCGCCAAGGGGCTGAACCTCGCGGTCGCCGACGTGCTGGTGCTGTCCCGCGCGCTGGACGCGCAATACAAGCACAATCGGGGCGAATTGCTGGACGAATACAGCGCCACCTGTCTGCGGCGAGTGTGGAAGGCGGAACGGTTCTCCTGGTACATGACCACGATGTTGCACCGGAACGAGCAGGAAACCGGTTTCGAGCAACGCATTCACTTTGCCGATCTCGATCTGGTCCGCACGTCGGAAGCCTCGGCCCGTTCCCTGGCGGAAAATTACGTCGGGCTACCGTTCGACGACTAGCGGCGATGCGCCGGTTCGGCTTGTCGTGATCGCGGGCTGTCGGTTCGGCAGCGTTTCAAGAAAGTCCAGCACCGACCCGATATGGGTTTCCCAAGATGTGCCGCGCCAGAGTGGCAGCCGGCCCAACTGAGCCGCCCGGCGCGAGGAATTTTTATCCGTGTAATCGAGCACGGACCGACGCCAGGATAAGGCGTCCAACGGGTCCAGATACTCCGGCACAACGCCCCCGGCTTCTCGCAAGGCCGGAAGGTCGCTGCAAACCACGGGCGTGCCGTGCGCCAGGGCCTCAGCGACAGGCAATCCGAAGCCCTCCGCGAAACTGGGCATCAATAACGCCCGCGCGCCCCGTAACAGCGCTGTCAGGTGTGAGTCGGAGATCGCTCCGAGTTCCTGTATAGGCCCGGCCAGCGTCGGACAGCGGTCGAGCAGGTCGAGCACGTTCTCATTCTCCCAGCCGCGCCGTCCCACGATACACAGCCGCGGCGCACAGGCTCCGAACGTTCGCCAGAGGTGCAACAACAGCAGGTGATTTTTGCGCGGTTCGATTGTGCCGATGCACACAAAATAGGGCCGTTCGGAGGCATCAAGGAGTCCGCCATCGGCATTGGGATCAGGCGTTTGGTCTTTGGCGTTCTCGGCCGCGATCACCTTTCTCGTCATGGTGCGCGAAGGCGCACCATCCACGTCCTTCGGCGCCCTGGACCAGCAAAGACGTGGATGGTGCGCCTTCGCGCACCATGACGACAGGACCCGCAAGCGTCGCTTTGCCAAATCGAGAACGGCTGTCGGTTGGCGGAGAGCTTTGTTCGGTTTTGCATGACCAGGTCTGGCCCGGCCAAGTGCCGCGCCAGGTAAAATCCCGGGTGGTGGGGCCAAGTCCGGCCATGACGGAGAGGGAGAAGAACTCGCGTCCTGGTGCCAATGGCGGGCGCCCCGTTGCGCCGGCAGCGTAACGCCCAGCGGCGCCACATGCACCGGTCGATCCGCCGACAGATAACCTGCCAGCGCGGCCCCCGTCGCTGAGGAATTCACCACTACTGCGTCTGCAAGCTGAGCCACCGTCGCGATACGGCGCCGATGCCGGTCAGCCTCCCCCGGCCGTCCGTATTCGGGGAATTCCAGCGGGATCAGGTCATGAACCATCGGCACGAAAGCCGCCCGCGACCGTCGCAACGCGCGCGCTAATGCGGCCGGCCGGTGCAAATGCCGGTGCGAAACCAACAGATACACCGCCGACGGATCGACAGGCGCATCGCGGGCAAACGCAGCCCGAACCATCAAACGCAGCGCCGACCCGCGACAATCCGCCGGCCGGCCATCGGCCCACGCCTGACGAAGATCACGCAAAAACATCCGAACCGGGTTGTCCGGCAGCATCGCCAGCCGTCCGGACCACCGGCCCAGCATGACAAACCGCAGGCGATCCGGCGCCATCGTCAGCAGAGTCTCGGCATAGGCCAGTTCGACCCGATCGATCCCGGTCAGCGTCCCGATGCAGGCGCGTTCCACCAGCCTGGCCACATCCAGCCAGATGGCGGTCACGCGACCGAGGCCGCCACGGCCGCATCCACGATAGCGTGGACGCGCGTGGCCGCACTCTGAGCCGCTTCGATCCGAGGCACCGCACCAGCGACCGCCTGGCTGACCCCCTCGGGCGTGAAAAAATCGCCCCGCACCAGGCAGGCGTGCGCCAACACGCGGCGGAATGCGTCGAACAAATCGGGGTCGGGAGGCGTTGGATGGCGCCAAAACGCCTCCAGCGTGCCTTGATCGCTCAGCCCCGGCAGGTCGTAAACCGACCGGCCCAGTGCCATGACCGGCACGCCGGAGGCCAACGCGAACGTGGCGCTGGTGCTGTTGACGGTGACCAGTCCCAGCGCCGCATCCAGCAGCACCTGCAGATCGCAGTCCTCGGCCAGTACCACCCGCCCGGCGATCCCGGCATTCACCGCGGCGTCGCGCGTAACCCGGCGCCAGTCGATCACCCCGTTGTCCAGCGGATGCGCCTTCACCACCAGCACCGCATCCCGGGCCGCGTGCCGCGCGAACGAGGCGACCACGAGGTGGATCGCATGCATCATGCCGCCCAGGTCGGAGTGACACAGGATCTGCGAATCATTGTCCATCTGGATGGGCATCACGAAGAACCCGCCGGTTGCCGCGAACGCCGTCCGGAGTGCCTGTGCGCTTCGCCGGCGCGCTAAAGGCGTGCGGACCGCGCGCCTGATCCAGCCTGTGGCCTCATGCGGCAACGACCAGCCGCGATGCGTGGCATACCTCGGATACCGCGCCGTCAACGCGATGCAGCCGAGTCCATATAGTATGCAATCGCGCGCCCGGGTGCGGGCCGAGGGCGGGACATGCCTGGCGACCGGTTGTGCCGGCAGCAAACCGGAAGCCACATGATAGGCGGCAGCGGCGCGCGGCAGGCTGGAGTACCCGTTGACGCCGCCGACCTCCAACGTGATCCAGTCCGGGCGGAGGTAGCCTTCTTCGAACACATGCACCGTGATGCCGCGCCGGTTGGCCAGTTCGATCGCCGCTCTGTGCAGCGGGCGGCAATCGCCGTGCAGAACAAAATCGGTCGGGGCCAGGTCGAGGATCAGGCGTTGCAGGAACGTGGGCCATTCGGTCGCGCGGCCGGTAAAATCGATGGCGGGCAGCGATGGCCACGCCAGCCGGTCGCCGCCATTGAAATTCACTCGCGATACAGCGTGACCGCGTTCGGCCAGCGCCACGCCCAGGCTGTGCAGAAACAATCCCGGCACCCCCTGCAAGAACAGGAAGCGGCGAAGCGGGAATAGCCGCACGACCTGGTTGAGTGACCGCAGGCGGGCTGACGCCGTTTCCGAAGCGGGGCCGATCGCATTGATGGAAGCAGCTTGCATGCGGGTTATTGTCCACATCATTTCTCAAATACCGCCGGTGGCCGCGAACAATCCCGGCCCGGCCCGCGGACCATACGGCGATAAGGTTAACAAAAGGTTTGTAACGCCGGTTTATTTGCATCTTCCGGCATGATTTTTTTTCACTTGGACCGGCCGCCGTTAACCATTTGTAAACCAATCGCGGGTTAGAACCGGACTGCGCATGGCGTTGTATGCGTGCGTTTGGGACAGGAGGTCTCGTTTGTTCGATGGAACCCCGCCGCCAGGCTCCGGCCCGCTGCGCCTGGCGATCGTCAGCACCTATGATGAGATGTGCGGCATAGCGGGCTATACGAGGGCGCTGGAGCAGCAGCTTCGCCCGCACGCGGACATTACGGTGTTCGATCTGGATCAATACTTGCTGCGAAGCCCGCATGCCCGGGTTCAGCGCCTGGCGGATCGCCACATCAAAGAGATCGCCGGCCGGCTACAGGACTTCGACAGTGTCAATATTCAGCTTGAGTATGGCACGCTGGGCCGCACACCCGGACAGATTATGAGGCGGTTGCGGCGTCTGGTGACAGCGGCGCCGGCGGTCTCGGTCACCTTTCATACGATCCTGGGCCATGATCGGTTGGATTGGCCGGCCATTGGCCGAAGTCTGATGAAGGGGCGCATTGGCCGAGCGTTGGAGATTGCCTTGGTGTTTCGCCGCAACAAAGGGCTTGCCGCGCGCACGTATGGATTGTTACGGAGTTGTCAACGCATCAAACCTGTCCATGTCATCGTCCATACCAGGCGCGACGCGCGGCTGCTGCACGATGTGTATGCTATGCGGAACGTTGACCATCATCCGTTGAGTTTCGTGGCCGCCGATCAGGCGGAGCGGATCAGGAGCGTGGCGACCCGAGGCGACTTTCCGATCTTGAATACGCTGCCGGCGGACGCGAAACTGATCGGGTCATTTGGCTTTCTGTCGCCCTACAAGGGTTTCGAGACTGCCTTGCGCGCGCTAGAGTATTTACCGGAAGACCACCATCTGCTGATTTTCGGTGGCATCCATCCACAGACGATCAAACGCGAGCAGGCCCTGGATCCGTATATCCAGACTTTGTTCGATGAAAGCCACATCGGCCGCACTGTCTTCGATACGATCGCCGGGAATGCCTCCGTTCATCTCGATGCCGCGTCGAAAGAACTGTTCGCCCGCCATCCTCGGGATATGCACCATCGCGTCCACTTCATGGGCGTCCACGATGATGAGAACTTCATGCGTGCCATGGCGCTGTGCGATACCGTCGTGCTGCCCTATCTGGAGGTTGGACAGTCCAGTTCCGGACCGATCGCGATGGCACTGAACATGGGATGCCGGGTGTTGGCATCGCGCACGTTGGCATTTCTGCAGTTCGCCCGGTACCATCCCGGCCAGATCGATTTCTTCGACATCGGCAACTATGCCGAGTTGGCCGGCCTGATCAGCGCCGGTGTGCCGGCCCCGAACGGGACGCGGCATCTGAGTTACAATACAGAAACCAATACGGCGCTGTATTTGAAAGCCAATCAGCCGCGCGTCAGCCGATGGAGCACCAAACGCGTGGAAGCCGAGACATGATGCGGGCGCTGTTATGGTCCGCTGCTCTGGCATTGACCGCATGTTCGGCGATTCCCGGTACTGGGCCGCGCACCAGCGACATTGAACGGGCGACGCCGGCCTACACTCTGATCGATTTGGATCCGCATGCGGCTGGCATTGTCAGTGATTTTGTTGCCGCCAGCGCCGCCGAACCCGTCGCCGCTTTGCCATCGGGCCGGCCGCTCGGTTTGATCGGGGCAGGGGACCTGCTGAAGATCGCGATCTGGGAGCCTAATCCCAACGGGACCTCGATGACCGCCGATAAATCCGGGATCGAGACGACAACGCGTGTCGGGATCGATGGCACGATCGGCGTTCCCTATGTCGGACGTTTGCGCGCGGCGGGCCGGACGCCGGGGCAAAGCGAGCAGGATATTGCCGCAAGATTGGCGCATCAGGTGCCGGGCGCGCAGGTTGCCGTCCTGGTGATCGAAGACGTGACCAATGCCGTGATCGTCCAGGGTGAGGTTGCCAAACCGGGTCGTTATCCGGTGGTACCGGGATCGAGCGGACTGCTGGATATTCTGGCGATGGCCGGCGGGGCGCATACTCCGGATAAACAGTCACTGGTTCGGATCGTTCGCGGCGATCACATGGTGACCCGCACCCTGTCGCGTTTGGTGACGACGCGCGCGATGGAAACCGATCTGGCACCCGGCGATCGTATCCTGGTGCAGCCGCGCCTGAGCTATTTCTATGCGTTCGGCGCCGTCAACCGGCCGGGCGAGCAGCCCTACGACGCCGATGACATCAGCCTGGCGCACACGCTGGCGAGGCTCGAAGGTCTGGCTGATTCGCATGCGGACCCGGCGGCGGTGTTTGTCTATCGGCACCAGGAAGCCGATCTGACCCGCCGGCTTGTGTCCGGTCGTGAGACGGAGGGCGTGATCTATCGGCTGAACCTGCGGGATCCGAACGGTTTCTTCGTTTCTAAAATGTTCCCGGTGCTGCCGGATGACCTGATCTATGTCAGTGAAGCACCGATCGCCGAGGCTGCGAAAATATTTCAAGTCTTGACCGGGTTGAGTGCTGTCGGGGCGGTGCCGCGCAATCTGGGGGCAAACTATTGACCGATTTTCACGCTCTGGCGCGCGATGCTGTCGCGACCGCCGCGGACCATCCTCACGATGTCGCTGTTCTGCTGCATGCGGCGACGATGCTGTTGCACGCTGACGATATTCCGCGGTCGGTGACGTTTGCCAGAGCAGCCGTCGCGCTTGCACCGGATGATTTTGCGGCGCTGCGGACACTCAGCGGGGTTGTGGCCGCCTCGGGGGAACGGGGCGAGGCGATCGAACTCGCGAGACAGGCGGCGGCCATCGCACCGGAGAATGCTGAAATCCGGCTGCATCTGGGTGCCTTGTTGGCCGCTGATCATCGCTGGAGGGAGGCGATCGATCATCTGTCTGTGCACGTAACGTCGTCCGGAGTGACCGCGGTTGGCTGGCGGCTGCTGGCCTCTTCACTGCATCAGGTGGGCGATACAAGGCGCGCGACCGACGCGGCTCGTGAAGCGGTCGCCGCCGCGCCCGAAAGTGTTGAGTATCGATTGAATCTGGCGTCGTTACTCAGCCATCGGGCATTGCACACGGAAGCGATTCAAGAAGTAAGAGCGGCGCGGGCGCCGGATAATGCGGCGGTGTGGCGGGTTTTGAGCGGATTGCATGCCGCCCTGGGTCGCCATGAGAACGCGGTGCTGGCCGCGGAACACGCGGTCGCGCTGGCACCTGATGATGCGGAGTGCAGGGCGCATCTGGCCTACGTGACGGGGTTGGGAGTGGTGCCAGAGGCCGGCGCCGATTCCGCGGTCTGGTCACTGGTTCGGCGCCGCGCGCTCCCGGTCCGCACGGCGTCCGGTCTGGCCGCCGATATCGCCACCCGCGGGCGGGTGATTTACGCGATCATGCTGCGCGATATCCGCACCCGTTTTGGTCACACGCGGCTTGGATATTTTTGGGCGATTATGGAGCCGATTACCCACTTAATGACCTTGGGAACGATCTTCTTCGCGTTGAACCACGGATCGCCGCCGGTAGGCGACAACCTGTTTTTGTATTACATTACCGGTTTGGTTCCGTTCCTGATGTTCTCCCATGTGTCGCATGATGTGATGAGCGCGGCCGAAACCAACAACGCGATGCTGCAACTGCCCGTGGTGAAGCGAACCGACATCATGGCGGCGCATGCGGTTCGTCAGTTCGCGACCGAATTGTGCGTTGGTTTTGTTATCTTCGCCATCGCCGGCTTGTTGGGGCAGCGTGGATTGCCGGCCGACCCGTTGACCGCGATGCAGGCGATTCTGCTGTTGTGGTTGTTGGCGGTTGGGGTTGGCGCATTCAATCTGGTCGTGGTGGAGATGTTTCCGTCCTACGAGACCGTTTACGCCGCTTTCCTGCGTCTGCTGTACGTCGCATCCGGCATTTATTACTCACCCATCGCCATGCCGGACTGGGTACGGGAGGCGCTGGCCTGGAATCCCATCCTGCAAGGGATCGAGTTCTTTCGTTCGGGTTTCTTTCCTCAATACGAACCGCATTGGCTGAACCCTTCGTATTTGGTGACCTGGGCCGTGGCCGCGATCGGACTCGGGTTTGGTCTGGAGCGGGCATTGCGGGTGCGGATGGTGGTGTACACATGATCGTCCTGGATCACGTCCATAAAGCCTACCGCACCATCGATGGCGTCCGGACGGTGCTGCGCGATGTCAGCATGGCGCTCCCGGAGGGACGCTGCCTCGGAGTCCTGGGTGCCAACGGATCCGGAAAATCCACCCTGATTCGGTTGCTCGCCGGCACAGAACAACCCGACGCCGGGGGCATCAGTCGCGGCGCCACCTCCGTCAGTTTCCCGCTGGGATTCGGCGGGACGATGCATCCCAAACTGAGCGGCCTGGAAAATACTCTGTTTCTGGCACGTCTTTATGGCGTGGATGAACGTCAGGCTGTTGCATACGTCGAGGACTTTGCTGAACTCGGCTCGTATTTTCGCATGCCGGTGGGCAGTTACTCCAGCGGGATGCGGGCGAGGTTGGCGTTCGGTGCCTGTTTGGCGATTGAGTTCGATATCTACCTTATTGATGAAGTAACGTCGGTTGGAGATGCCCGCTTTCGCGTCAAATGCCTGGACGCGTTCCGCCAGCGCATGGCCAGGGCCGATGTCATCATGGTGACGCATGATTACGAAACCATGCGGGCCTACTGCGACACGGGTGCGGTGCTGCGGAATGCCGAACTGACGTTGTTCGACGACCTTGAAGCCGCCATCGCCGATCACACCAGAGCCATGGAGTTTGCATGAGCACAACCGTCGCCCGGTTTCCCGACATTTTGCAGCGGCGAACCGATGCGGGACCGCTGCAACGGCGGACAATCCGGCGGCGGTGGCGGCTGGTCTCGCTGGCGGCCACCGTCCTGCTGCCGGCATTGGCGGCCGCCGTCTATCTGTATTGTTTTGCGGCCGATCAATACGTGACCGAATTTCGCTTCAGTGTCCGGCACGAGGCGCCGCTGCGGATGGACGGGACGGGGACTGCGGCGATGACGGCCTCGCTTGGGACCAGCGCGGTTTCGCCGTTGGCTGTCATCACGGATTCTCAGATCGTTATTCAGTATCTGAAAAGCCGGCAGGTGATCGACGATATGGTCGCGGCCGGTGTGGATCTCGACGCGATTTATGCGCGCAACGATACCGACCTGCTGGCGCGCCTTCGCCCGGGCGGTTCGGTGGAAGCGCGGCAGCGTTACTGGAGGAGAATGGTCGATCCCTTCTTCGATATGACCACCGGGATTGTGTCCGTCGAGGTGCGTGCCTTCAGTCCGGCGGACACACAGCTTGTCGCGGCGACCGCGCTGCGGCTTTCGGAAAAGCTGGTCAACGCTATATCAAACCGATCGCATGACGATGTTTTGGCGTATGCAACGCAGGAAGTCGCGGCGAGCAATGCGACATTGCAAGCCGCCGAGGCGACGATCGCGGCCTACCGCAACCAGCACGCCGTGCTGTTTCCCGAGATGCAGGCAACGTCGGACACTCTGGTCGAAGGCAAGGTGCGCGACACCTTGATCGAGGCGCAAACCACCTACAACGCCCAATTGGCTCGGGGTGCCGCCACGGATTCGATGCAAATGCGGATACTCAGCGATCGTATCGTTGCCATGGAAACGGCGTTGCGCGGCGTCCATGCCGGCCTGGCGCAGTCCAACAGGAACACGGATGCGTCTTTGGCGTCTGTATTGTCGGAATACGGCGTGCTGCATCTGCGGGAGGAAATCGCCGCCAAAGTCTATGAGCGGGCGTTGATGGCATTGCAGGATGCCCGCAACGCGGCCAGTCAGCAGGGCGTGTATCTCGCCGCATTCGTGCGTCCGGGACTGCCACAGGAATCGACGTATCCGATCCGTTGGCGGGTCATTCTGGAAATCGCGCTGTTGAGTTTTGTCGGCTGGTGCCTGCTGCAACTTTTGTATCACGGTATTCGCGATCATATCGACTGAAAGGAAACAATCCATGAGCATCGACATCACTTCAAACTCTGACAAGGCTTTGTATGGCGCACTCAACGTCGCATGGGAAACCCTGGCAGGTTTTCGCGTCGCGGCACCGCAACGCAGTGATCTGTTCGTTTACTTCAAATCGCTCGACGAGGTGCTGACCGGACTGAATGAGGCCGGCAGCATGGAAACGGTCGAATCTGTTATGACCCATGTCGAGTATCTGGCGGAGAAAGCCGGCTGCCATTCGGTGGTTATCCTGGGCGGCGGCCATTTCTCCACCCACCCGCAGGTCATTCTGGATGCGCTGGCCAATATCGGTTCGGTGCTGAGAACAGCGGCACAGAAACAACCGGAGCCCGCACCCGACGGTATCCCTGAAGACGTGTTCGCGCTGATTTTGGAATGTGAAGCGAAACTGGCTGGTTGGTGTTCGCGTGAAAAAGCGCTGGTCATGGCCAGCACAATCCTGGAACACCGGCCGGAGATTTGCGTCGAAATCGGGGTCTTCGGCGGCCGTTCCTTGATCCCTTGCGCCGCCGCGATGCGTCATATCGGCGCCGGCGCGATCTACGGGATCGAAGCCTGGAACCCGATTGTGGCAATCGAACATCCCACCAACGAGGTCAATGACGACTGGTGGTCCAAGGTCGATTTCAGCCGGATCAAACAGGAATTTTTCCGGTTTATTGCCGCGACCAATCTGACGCCGCATGTGCGGGTGATCGAAGCACCGTCAAATCGAGCAGCCGGGCTGTTCGACAGGATTGATTTTCTGCACATCGACGGTTCGCATTCCATCCTCAACGCGGCGGAGGATGTTCTTCTGTATGCCCGCAAGGTCCGGCCCGGCGGTATCATCGTGTTCGACGATATCAACTGGCAGTCCACCGCACCGGCACGGGCGCTACTCGATGCGCTGTGCGAGACGGTTACCGTGCTGAAAGATCCCGACAGCGGTCTGGATATCTGCGCGGTGTTGCGTCGGCGCTGAGGTAACCGTTCTCCTGCCGTCATGGCCCGGCTTGTCCGGGCCACCTATAGCGGCACCGTCGAGTCACGGGTGGCCCGGACAAGCCGGGCCATGACGAACGGCTTTTTATTGGGTGTTGACCAGGGGTCTCTTATGCTGACCGGTGATTACAGGCGGATTTATTACTACCACCTCAAGAAATGCGGCGGCTCGACACTCAACCAGTGGCTCGATACCCTCACCGACGACGAACGCACACAGCCGTCGGTTCGGTTCGGCATGTCCATGGCCGGGCCGGAACGTCTCGGTATTGGCCTTCCCGAAACGTCCAGCGAAGCCTCTATCAACCGAACCTGGTTTCACTGGACCGACGTGGTGCACAGTCATGGCGCACTGCGACAATATGTGCCGGATAATACGTATTGCTTTACGATTCTGCGCGACCCCGTCCGGCGCCTTATCTCGCAAATCGCCGACTGGCAACGCCTGACGCCGACGGACACGATCAACCATCCGCCTGCATTCCGCGAGTATGTGGAAGACAGCCAGCATTTGCCGCCGTTGGCGTTTCTGGAAAAGCATGCGCACGGGGCAGGGCGCATGTACCTGGACAATTACCTGACCCGATCGTTGGCCGCGGGTCGGATGGGGACGCTGGTGGAGGATGTCGCCGACCCGGAACGTCTGTGCGACATAGCGCTACAAAGCCTTGAGCAAGACTATCATCTTGTCGGACTGACCGAGGTCCTGGACCTCAGTCGAAACGCGTTCTGTGCGATGGTGGGCCTGCCGCCCGCGGCCAGAATTCCGACGATCAACATTACCCGCCAACCGGCCGGTCGCGCCGCCGATTTGCGGTGCGCCCGTAACATGCTGCAAAGCCTGACCCGGGTTGATCGCATCATCTACGATCGCGCCCGTCACTTGTTTGACCAGCGCTACCGAACGATGGCGGAGACCTACGACGCAGCCAGCTTTGAAACGCGTTTCGCCGAACGTCTGCTGAACGGACTGCGCGGAACCTATCGCTCGGGCACCACGTCGTACTCGGTTCGCCAACCAATCGTCGGCTCCGGATTTCACGGGCGCGATGGCGGCGGGTTGCCGTCCTGTGCCGTCTGGACCGGGCCGGAGCCGGTGACGGTGCTGTATATTCCAACACCCCGGACTATGCCGCTGTCGCTGCTGGTGTGGATCAGGGGCTACGTGGACGCACGCCAGAGAGAGCAGCTTCGGGTCCGCGTCGATGGCAAGCCGGTTCCGCATCATTTCGCGGTCACCGAGGGTTATGCCGACCTGCTGGTTGTCCCGGCGTATTCCAGCCGCGATTTCGTTCGCCTGGAACTGGAGATCGACGAAACGCTGGAATCCGGCGACCCGGACGAACAGCAGTACGACCCGCGTGAACGCGGTGTTGCCTTCGACAGCTACGGATGGTGCCCGGCTTGATTACCCGGCGTCGGTTTCGCGCAACACTTCGGTCTTTACCGGCAGAACAGCGCCCATCCAGGTCGCGTTGATCGTGTGGTCGTCACGCGGCCGGCCGGACTCCGGATGCAGCAACACCGTCAGCCCGAGCCGATTCATCATCACGAACGGCACTAAAGTCGGGAAAACATCAGGCATAAACTGGATTTGATACATTGGGGCGACATGCGGACCAATCGGGACATCGTGCCAGCGGCCCATGCGGACGGTAAACCGCTGCTCTACCCATTGGCGCAACAAAGCGGCGCGCTCCCGGCTTTCAGTGTCGTAATAGACATGGATGTGATAGTCAGTGATCCGCAACGGATCGATCGGTGAGTCGGTCATCACACATCCTTCTGCAACAGATGTTTCACGTCGCGCTTGGTGACCTTGCCATAGCCGGACTTCGGCAGTTCCGACCAGAAGGCGAACTCCTGCGGCCACTTATACTTCGCCAAGCGTCCGTCCAAATGCGCCAGCAGTTCCGCCGCCGAGGTTTGCGCGCCCGGTTCCAGCACTAACACGGCCACACCGGATTCACCCCATTTCTCGTGCGGAATGCCAACCACACAGGCCTCCGCGACCGCCGGGTGCAACAGCAATGCTTCCTCGATTTCTCGAGGATAGACGTTGGACCCACCCGATATGTACATATCAGACGCTCGGCCGGTAATATAAACGAACCCGCGCGCATCCATGTGACCCAGATCGCCAGTATGGAACCAGCCATGCTCCGTTGCTTTGGCGGTCGCCTCTTGATTGTTGTGATAGCCGCCGAAAACACCGGGACCACGTACGCAGATCTCGCCGCTGTCCACCGAGGCGCCATTGGCGTCCAGGATCGCGACATCCATGCCGGTGCGCGGAAAGCCGCAGCTTCCGACCGGCATTTCGTCGTCGTTGACACTGTGCAGAGCGGGCGGCAGAACAGTGATATTGCCGGTCACTTCCCCCATGCCGAAATACTGCACCAGGACCTGACCCAGTTTTCGCAGCGCGTGCACCTGATCCGCCCGATACATCGGCGCGCCCGCGTAAATCACATACCGCAGAGAACTGTGATCGAAACGGTCAACCGAATCATGCCGCGCCAGCATCGTCAGGATGGTCGGCACGGTGAACATGTTGGTCACGCGATGCTGCTCGACCAGCCGCCAGGCTTCCTCGCAATCCAGACGCTCTCCGGCCAGCAAGACCGAGGCGGCACCGCGCGCGATCTGGGGCAGGGCGTGAATACCCGCGCCATGCGACAGCGGCGCCAGCACCAGCGAAACGTCCTGTTCGGTCGTGGCCGGCATCAGGTCGCACAGATGGTTGCAGACGACATAATCCATCTGGCCGTGGGTCAGCACGCCGGCTTTCGGGCGTCCCGTCGTGCCGGATGTATAGAAGAACCACGCCGGGTGGTCGCGATCCACGTCGGCGGGCAGAACGACCCGGCCTTCGAACGAGGCAAACGCCTCCCAATCGTCCGCGCCGCTGCCACCGATGGAAATCTCCAGCCGGCAGGCGGTGTTTTCAGTCCGAGCCGCGACGGCATGCAAAGGAAAGGCGGTATCGAAAATATGCACGGACGCACCGGAGGACTGCGCCAGATACGCGACCTCCGGCGGGGTCAGCCGGAAATTGGTCGGTACCCACACGGCCCCCAGCATCCAGGAAGCGAACATCGTTTCCAGGACGGCATTCGAATTCCGCGCGTGCAGCAGCACCCGGTCGCCGTGCCGCACGCCTCGGGCCGCCATCGCGGCGGCGGCGGCCTGGACCCGGTCGCGAAATGACTCCCAGGTCCAGACAGTGTCCCGCCAAATAATAGCCGGCCGATCCTGGAACCGCCGAGCGGTCTGGATCAGCATGGAGGCAAGATTGGCGGTGGGGATCAGCGGAGTGGCTCCAGGATCGAGACGTAGTTCGCCACGGCCGCGCCGCCCATGTTGAACACCGCGCCGATATCGGCTTTCGGTAATTGCATCGCGCCGGGGGCCTCCCCGACAAGTTGCATGGCGGTGATCGCGTGCATGGAAACGCCGGTGGCGCCGATGGGATGGCCTTTCGCCTTGAGGCCGCCAGACGCATTAACCGGCAAGCGGCCACCCTTGGCGGTCCAACCTTCCAGCACGGCCCTGGCGCCCTGGCCGGGGGCGGTCAGGCCCATTGCCTCGTATTCCAGCAGTTCGGCGATGGTGAAACAGTCGTGCGATTCAACGAACGACAGGTCGGACAGACCGATATCCGCGGCGTCCAGAGCGCGCGCCCAGGCGTGTTTAGCGCCCTCGAACTGGGTGATGTCGCGTTTGCTGATGGGCAGGAAATCGTTGACCTGGACAGCGGCCTTAAAGCGAACGGCCTTGCCCATGGCGCGGGCGGTTTCCTCGTCGGCCATGATCAGCGCGACGGCGCCGTCGGATACCAGCGAGCAATCGGTGCGCTTCAACGGCGGCGCGACGTACGGGTTCTTTTCGCTGACGTTGCGGCAGAAATCGTAGCCCAGATCCTTGCGCATCTGCGCGAACGGGTTGTCCACGCCGTTCTTGTGGTTCTTCGCGGCAATGGCTGCCAAGGCGTCCGACTGGTCGCCGTAGCGTTGGAAGTAGGTCTCGGCGATACGGCCGAACACACCGGCGAAACCGGCGGGGATGTTGGCCTCTTCCTTCTGGTAGCTGGCTTTCAGCAGGATTTCGCCGACCTCCTTGCCGGGCGTCGCGGTCATCTTTTCCACCCCAATGACCAGGGCGAAACGGCCGCGTCCGGACAACAGGAAATCGCGCGCGCCATAGACGGCGGCGGAACCGGAGGCGCATGCGTTCTCGAACCGGGTGATCGGCTTGAAGCGGAGTTCCGGGACATGCTGCAGCACCAGCGATGCCGGGAAGTCCTGCAACGAAAATCCGTTGTTGAACAGGCTAAGGAATGTCGAATCGATCTCGTGCGCGGCGATCCCGGCATCCGCGATGGCGGCGCCGGCGACCCGGCCGATCAGGGATTCGATATCGGGGTCATCCAACTTGCCGAACGGCGAGTGGGCCCAGCCAACGATACAGGCTTCGGTCATGGGTGTGCCTCCTGAAAGCCCCAGTTTATTCCGCCATCATCAGTCCCGCCAGTGCCCGCGGTTCGGTCAGCATGGGATAGTGCCCTGTGTCCAGTTCATACCAGCGTGCCTTCAGCGTCTCGGCCGCGCGCTTTTGATGCGAAACCGGTGGGTTAACGCTCTGGCGGCACCAGATGACCGAGGCGTTCCAGCTTTGCTGCCAAAAGCTGTCCAGTTTCACCGGGGCCGCCATTGCCGCCACGGGATGCGGCGTGATTCGGTCCAGCGCCCATTCCTTGGTCGGACCGTCCAGCGAGATGAACATGCGGTTGGCCGCGTCCTCCCGCGTCGGGCCGGTGCCTAAGGCGTCGGTCGCGGCACCCGGCCGTTTGACGTGGTCGGCGACGGACTCGCCATTGAACAGCGCCAGCGCGTCGGCCATGACCACCCGGCCGATGCGGTCGCGGGCGGTTTCGGCGACCCGGGCGGCAACCATGCCGCCGCAGCTTGTGCCGACGAGCACGATGTCGTGCAGGTCCTCAAAGAACAGCATCTCCACCACTTCCGCCGCCTGGGATTCGGTGTCGATCCCGGGACGCAACGCGTGCCGCCGTTCGGCGCAGCCATCCAGGGTGGGCGTGAACACGGTGTGGCCGGCGGCGCGCAAATGCGGCGCCACGCGCTGCCAGATCCAGCCGCCCTGATAGGCGCCGTGCAATAGGACGTAGGTTGCCATGTGCGTTTTCTCCCCTTCATTCTGTGGCCAAGATCAGCACAGGCGGGGGAGAAAGGCCAATGGCAAGCAGGACAGTCAGCTTCTACAGCGAGGGAACGCGGCTATCGGGGGACCTGTTTCTGCCGGACGGGCTGGCGCCCAACGAACAACGCGCCGGCATCGTGCTGTGCCACGGCTACACCGGCGTCCGAAACCTGTATCTGCCCGACACCGCAAAAGCCCTGACCGACGCCGGTTATGTGGTCCTGACGTTCGACTACAAAGGCTGGGGTGACAGCGACGGGCCGAAATCGCGGCTTTCTCCGTATGGCCGCGTCCTCGACTCCCAGGCGGCGCTGACCTTCCTGGGCGCCCAGGACATGGTCGATGCAGACCGGCTGGGCATCTATGGCACCAGTTACGGAGGTGCCACTGTCGTCTGGACCGCCGCCGTCGATCCGCGCGTCAAAGCCATCGTCTCGGTCGTGGGCGTCGGCCACGGCCACCGCTGGATGCGCAGCGTCCGCCGCCCCGACGAGTTCGCCGACCTGCTCGCACGGTCGGAAGCCGATCGCATCCGCCGTGTCATGACCGGCCGATCCGAGTTTGCCGACCGCGGTGACGTCCTGCTGCCGGACCGCCAATCAGCCGAACTCGCCGCTGCCGCCCGCCGCGGCAACCCCGGCGCCGTCGGTGAAATTCCCCTCGAATACATCGACGACACGCTCGGTTTTCACCCGGAATGGATTGTCGATAAGATTTCGCCGCGCCCGGTGCTGTTCATCACCAGCGACGACGACCGGCTGGTGCCCCCGGACGAAAGCGAGGCCCTGTATGCGAAAGCCGGGGAGCCGAAAAAGCTGATCGTGCTGAAAGGCTGGGGCCATTACGAGGTCTATACCGGGGATGCCTTCCGCCAGGTCATCGCCCCGACCCTGGCCTGGTACCAGCAATACCTGCCGGCGCGTCAGGCGAAGCTGTAAGGCCCGCCACGCTCCAACGCCGCCTTGTAGGCTGGACGCGCCTGGAAGCGCCGCACCCACGCATCGAGATTGGGATAGGCGGCGCGGTCGGCGCGCGCTCCGGCGATCTCGCCGACGAAGCTCAGTTGGATGTCGGCGCCGGTCAGGCCCTCACCCAACAGATAGTCGCGGCCGGTCAGCGATCCGTTGATGTAGCTGAGGTGGTTGTCGATCTCGCTCTCGATCCTCGGACCGAGCGGTGCCCCGGCGGCGCCCAATCGTGAGACGTACAGCTTCAGCAGCAGCGGCAACATCGCCGAACCCTCGGCGAAGTGCAGCCATTGCACGTACTCGTCGTAGGCGGGGCTGGCCGGGGCTGGCTGCAACCGGCCCGCGCCGTGATGGCGGATAATGTAATCAATTATTGCACCGGACTCGATGATGACGCGCCCATCGTCCGAGATCACAGGGGATTTACCGAGCGGATGCACGGCCTTTAGCTCGGGCGGGGCCAGCCGGGTGTACGCGTCGCGCTGGTAATGCCTGATGTCGTAGGGGACCCCAAGCTCCTCCAGCAGCCATAGAATGCGCTGCGAACGCGAGTCGTTCAGGTGATGTACGGTGATCATGGGACGGTTCCTCCTGGATCGGGGAGATGTCAGGATTGGCCGGTCCAATGCAAGACATGGACAGCCTCGCCCGGGATCGGTATCGGGCACCTTCTGATTGCCTGGAGGCTTCCCGATGTCTGATGTTCCCCCCGACCGCCTGTCCAACGACCCCAGCAGCCAATTCTACGACGAGGATGTCCTGCGTCGCGGAATCGGCATCCGGTTCAAGGGCGTCGAGAAAACCAATGTCGAGGAATACTGCGTCAGCGAGGGCTGGGTCCGGGTCGCCGTGGGCAAGACAACCGATCGCCGGGGCAAGCCGCTGACGATGAAGGCGGTCGGGCCGGTGGAGCCGTATTTCCGCGATATCGCGCCGGAATAGGCTCGGTCATGCCCGGGTGACGGAAGCTCTGTAGGCGGCGACCTTTGGGTCGTGCGTGACCCGCCGCAACGGACCGCCATCGCCCGGGCCGGGTAAGGCAAGGCTGCGACGATTGGGTTTATGGGCGTCGGTATCGTCGGCCACGATGAATTTGCCTTTTACGGCACCGACGCGTTGGCCTGTGGACGCGGACTTGATCGGTACTGGCCAAGCCGGCGGACGTTCGGCTGGTTTTGGACATCACGGTGATCGCGTTACCGGCATCGCCGCGTTTAACAGGACCGCTGCCAGCCACCACTGTTTTCGGTGTTTGGAGGCCGTATCGATCGCGTGCGGGCCCCGGGCCATCGCGACAGCGCAGCTTCGCCCGGAGGTGGCGGCGGTTTATGTGCCCTCGACGCCGGCGGCGGCCGCGCGAGCCGCAGCGCGGCCTTCACCAGGGCGTGTTTTACATGATCAATTGTATATTGGAGATTGTGTCATATTCAGAAATGCATCTTTTAATTGTGGTTATTGACATGTCATCACCTATTGGGACTGACGCATTGTTATTGCAATCATGTGAAATCAGTCGGTTGGGAAGATTTCCTTTAATTG
>Ga0316220_1000157_pt1 | contig 109654 bp, 107 predicted proteins | sample TBH18005metaG_FD_203632 | JGI IMG/M metagenome (GOLD analysis project Ga0316220, IMG submission 203632) | Freshwater microbial communities from Trout Bog Lake, Wisconsin, USA - TBH18005 | ecosystem: Environmental > Aquatic > Freshwater > Lake > Hypolimnion/Profundal zone | place: USA... | reverse complement strand
GCAAGGACTTTTTTCGGAGGTCAGGAGATGTGTGGGTACTTTAGGGACGAGCCGGGCCATGACGGGAGGGGCGATGTCAACGGCCGTTGGGATCACCTGTTGGGACCACAGCGTCACACCGGAGGCCACCGCCCATGTCCGACGAACGCCACACCGCACTCTCACCCGAGCAAGCGGTTGACCGGTTGGAGGTGATGCATACCGCGGCGGTGCAGGCCCAACGCGACGCCCTGGCGCGCTATGCGTCCAGCGGCGCCCCGCCGTCCGCCGAGGAGCGCGGCCGGTTTCGCTACCCCGAACTGCGCGTGGTGTGTGAACCCAACGGGCCGATCCCGGTGACTCGCCGAGCCTGGGGGAAGATCCAGACGCCGGGGATTTACACCACCACGATCACGCGGCCCGACTTCTTCCGGCCGTATCTGCTGGAGCAGCTCCACCCGCTGGTCGCCGAATATGGCGCCCGGATTGATGTGGGGCTCAGCGATCAGGAGATACCGTATCCCTACGTGCTCGATCGCGGCGACGAACTGGCGCACGGCAATGCCACCCCGGCCGAACTGGCTCGGCATTTCCCGACGCCGCTGCTGTCGGCGGTGGGCGATGAGGTCGCGGACGGGCAATGGACTTTCGAGGAAGGGCAGGCTCGGCCGCTGGCTTTGTTCGATGCGGTGCGCGTGGATTACTCGCTGGGCCGGCTGAAGCATTACACCGGGTCGGACTGGCGCAGCGTGCAGCCGTGGATTTTGCTGACCAACTACCAGCGCTATGTCGATCAGTTCGTGCGCTGGGGGCTGGCGGCGTTGGCCGATCCGGCCAGCCCGTACGACCGGTTGATCGCGCCGGGGGGAGTCGTTGCCAGACGCGGCGATGATCTGGCCGCGGCGGAGGGGCGGATCGCCGCAGCGCCGTGGTACAATTTCCAGATGCCCGCGTATCATCTGGCTCGGGCGGACGGGCAGGGCGGCGTGACGATCGTCAACATCGGCGTCGGTCCGTCCAACGCCAAGACCGTCACCGACCATCTGGCGGTGTTGCGGCCGCATTGCTGGCTGATGGTCGGCCATTGCGGCGGGTTGCGGCAGTCTCAGGCGATAGGCGATTACGTGCTGGCGCACGGGTATCTGCGGCGCGACCGGATCCTGGACGATCTGGTGCCGCCGGAAATCCCGGTGCCGGCGCTGGCCGAGGTGCAGGTGGCGCTGCAGGAGGCCGCGGCGCAGGTGACCGGGGAGCGTGGCGATGCGCTGAAACAGCGGCTGCGCACCGGCACTGTCGTTTCTTACGACGATCGGAACTGGGAGCTGCGCTGGTCGCAGGAACGGCGGCGGATCAACCTGTCCCGAGCGATTGCGGTGGATATGGAGAGCGGCACGCTGGCGGCGCAGGGGTATCGGCTGCGGGTGCCGTACGGCACGCTGCTGTGTGTCTCCGACAAGCCGCTGCACGGGGAGATCAAGCTGCCGGGGATGGCCAGCGCGTTTTACCAGCGCGCCGTGGGCGAGCATTTGCGGATTGGCATCGCCGCGCTGGATTTGCTGCGGGGCGATCTGGGATCGCTGCACTCGCGCAAGCTGCGCAGTTTTGACGAGCCGCCGTTTCGGTAGGGGCGTTGCGCGGAGGTTTGGGCGGGGTGCGGGCGCTGGTTTGCTGTCATGGTGCCGTCGGTTACGGGTACCTCAGATTGAAGTGGACGTTCCACTGATGGCTTGGTTTGGCCGAGAGCGAAAGGACTGGTTCAAGAGCGTGCGAGGCGGGAAACCAGCCATTTGTCGGCCGTATTAGTTTCGGTCAAATTCGACCCAAGCCGATTGTCTAACAGCCCAGCGAGCAATCCCTATTGGGGCCATTCGCCAACTGGGAGCGCGTGGTGTCGATCGTCGCTCCATTATTCGTAGTCTTCTGGCTCGAATAATTCGACGTCTACAAGATCGACCTCCAGGGATTTGATATCGATTTCGACCTCGATCAATTCGATTTCTTCATCCTCTCTACCTAATCCACGAAGTTCGACGGTGACAGTCACATGCGCCGCCTCTTCTCGATCCACCTCGACCGTCCTGCCGCCCATGCTAACTGATTCTTTGTCGATACTATCCCAAACCGAGAAGTTCAGCTCGACAATAAACCGCAGCTCGATAACCACTGGAACGCTCACTACCACCCTATATTGCCCGGCCGCGATCAAATCTGTCTCGATAAGGTTGATGTCGGTCTCATTTGGCCAACCGATTGATCGCACCTCAGGAGTCCAGGCAAGAGCCTCAACTTCACCAGAAGTCGCATTGGCGTTGGCATCCACATCCAAGCCCTCAAGGTGCTCTGAGATCGCTGCTTGGATTTCGGCGCGACCGTCTTGATCGTCCCCGAACCAAGCAACGATTGCTTTGCGCAACCCGATTGGTGCATCATAGATTAGCGAAAGGGCCTTTTCGACCTTCGACACCAAATAAAGCCCCTGTGACTTCTCGCAAAATGCACGCCAATCGCCGTCCTCGGAAACGACCAGGAATCCAGTTCCGCGACCGCTTGCGGCGCGGTCAAGGGCGTGCAGGGCCAATGCGTCGGGGAATTCGGTTTTTTTACCGTGGCTGAATGGAGGAAGCCGATCGAAGTAAGCTTCAAATAAGGATGCGGCGTCTACAAGTGAAGTATCATGTAGAACCTCGCACGCACTGTCCTTCAAGAACTCACCAACTCGGACCGCAGCCGCGTCTGTTGGGTTACAACCGCCGGTGATTTGGCCAAGCAGATCGTCCCGTTTTGGCTTTGCGGTATCGAACGCAAAAAGGGCCTCTCCCAATGCCTTCTTCACTGTTCTTAGTGCATCCTCCATCATTTTTGCTATGTGGCCCTGCATCTCCCGGACAACCGTCCCGGACAGGACAAGAGGGAAAGGCCGATCCTTAAGGCTGGTGACGGCTCTTAGGACCGCCGACTTGAGGTTCAGCTTCTGACCATCGAATACGTTGGTGTCGAGTGTCAAAGCAGTGATACGGTCCTCGGCTAGCAGGGCCTTCAACCTGTCGTCAGTCACAATCGGCACGGCAGCAGCTTCCTTAGTTCCTACACAGCCACGGTATCATACGCCATACTGTCAACGGAACGTCAATCTGGATACAAATGTGCGACCAAGTTGTCGCGGCTACCATCTCGCGCGGCGAGGCAGATGTTAGCTTTTGGCCAGATTCGAGCGCCGATAAACGTCTAGTTTAAGCCCTGAACGCTCAAAAGCAGACGAACTTCCCCCAACTCAGCCATTTGCCGCTGCACACGTAAACGACTACCTTGGCGAAATGGTCCCTCTTGTCTGAACTGCCGTGATGGGTGCTATCCCGACATCAGCCCGAGTACCAAGTTTGCCGTAGCATGTTTATGTTTGGCCCCTCGATAGGGTCGGAAGGTCCCGCCTCATCTGAGCGGAGAGATCGCCGGGTCGGGATCGCCGAACTCGAACTCGAGCCAGTCGTCATTGTCACTCTCATCCGTCTTAATGACTGTCACTGCGGACGGCAGTCGGCCTTGCTGCAGGTTTCGCAAGAACGCAATTTGGACCGGGTTCGGCTGGTGTGGCCTGCTGCGGCTCGCCTCGACATTTCTGGCGCCGTTATCCGCGAGCGTGCGAAGACCGGCAAGAATTTCTATCACTTCCCGCGAGCCGATGCGGATCTTCCTTCCTCCCATCGTATATCCTCCATGATGACCAAGATCATAGCCCGATTCCCGGGCCCGTAGCGCGCCATTGACTGGCATCGCGACCGGCTTCGGCAACTCCGCAACCATGTTCGCGATCAGGGTGTTGAGTTCGGGCATGGCCACGCTACCCGCCCGGGTGAGCAGCATCGGATGCACCCAGCGCCTCGTCGGCCCGCCGTGCGTCGACAGCGGTGGTTCCTCTCGCACCGTGAGTAGGAGGACGACGTCGATCGATGAATATTGGCGCAGGAACTCCTCGACGATCGCTGCCGCCGAGATGCCATCCCAATTAGCGTGACGATATGCAAGCGCTGCGCAGTCGCCGTCGCCAACGAACACCCCGGTGACGCCTTCGGCGCCCCGAAGTTGCGCAGCTTTCGACCTCAGCGCGCTGTAAAGTGGATTGCGGTCTCTCATTTTCGGGACATCATAGACGGTGAAGTTGCCTGTGCTGTAAGGCGATTTTAAGGGATCGATTGTGATATCGAGGCCCACCTCATCGTCGTCGATGGCGACCGAAAGCAGCTTCTCGCCAGCGGTCATCTGGGCCCGCAACTGCGGCACGACTTGGTCGCGAACGAACACATTTAGCTGCGTGCGCGAAGGTAGCCGCAGCACGGTCCGCGTGCCCCGTGCGCTTCGATGAACCTTGGACTTCACGCGTAAATCCAGGCCGCCAATCGGCAGCCCCAGCTTGGTCTTTGCCTTCTCAATGAGCTGGCTCAGCTCGAAATAGGGATTGTCTTGGTCGAGACTCTCGTCCGACACCGTCGTTATGTCGGCTGTAAGCCGCAGGGCACCGTTATCGAATAAGACGTCGGGGCAACGTCCCGATGAAAGTGGGACCTCATTCCTTAGCTGCCCGTACTTGGCGAGTCCGTGCAGGACTACTACCTCCCACATCGTCGCGAGTCGATCTCTGCCCGGTTGATTTAGGCGTGCAGCAAGCTTGTCCACTGCATCACCATCAATGGTTGAACGCAGTTCGCTTAATCGCCGCTGTAGTGCTCGCCTTGCGAAAATCATGCGCTTTGCCCAATAGTGACGCGCAATGATCACCTGGATTCGGCGATGGTTGCAAGCCATTGATCTCCGTCTCGCCAGTTGGTGGGTCAATCAGCCTGAGTAGTGGCATGATGTCCACGATCAGGCAGCTTGCACTTGACTTGGGATGACTGGCTTGGGCGCGGGGCGGACCTAACATTGCCGCAGTTCGTATCCGGTAAGGCCACGCCGACGGGGAAACGCCATCGACCAGAAGCGGTAATGTCTGGGCGGGCTGTTCGGCCGGCGATACCGGATGGAAAACCGGGCGCCACCCGATTCCCCTAAGGAACCCGGGCCGGAACAGCGGCAACCATTGACTTATTTCCTATTTTCATCTACCATCAGGGAATGGAAACCTTACACCAGCCGCACCCGGCCCCCGATCCTTTCCCGTTCCTGTACCATCAGGTCCTCTACACCCTGACGGGCCTGCTGCCGCCGCCGCTGGATGGTTCGCCCGAGGCACGCCGAGCCCGCGATCAAGCCGCCATCGCCAAGGTGGCGGCGCTGCTGCCGGTCGGCGCGAGTGAACTCGACCTCGCCACCCACTGCGTTGCCGCCCGGGCTCAGGCCGAGGAGATGTTGCGGCTGGTCCGGCAGAACGAGGATGACGTCGGGTTGGTGCTGCGGCTGAATGCTCAGTACGGATCGATGGTGCGGACGTCCCTGGCGGTGCACGGGCGGCTGATGCGGGTGCAGGCGGTGCGGCAGAAGCGCGAGACGATCGAGGGGGCCGTCAACCAGGACGGTTGGGCTCAGTTTCTCATCGAACAGTCGATGTTGGCGGTGATCGAGCCGCGTGCCCGCGGGTCGGAGGCGGCGCGTCAAGATGCGGCTCCGGCGGCTGGTGGGGAGGCGGGGGGTGCGGAGACTGTCTCTGATGATGGGACGAATTCTCATGGTGTGGCTTTTGAGACGCGGATGAGCGGGCCGCCTCGGCACCCCGGGGGCGGAGGATCGGATGACGCGGCGGTGGACGCGGATATCCGTGCGGCGATGGCCGGCTCGGTGTTGGCCAGAGTGCGTTTGGCGGGGCGGGAGATGTCAGTAGGCGGTGTGATGATCGCGGGCGGGCCGGAGTAGGCTGGATGCTGTAGGGCGGGGTGATCGGGCGACCTTCCGTACCCGTCACCGGGGCAACGGTCTGGTTCGGTTTGGGCGTTTCGAAGGACGAAGGCTCACCACAGAGGCACCGAGGCACAGAGAAGAGCGCACCGAGGCGACTGTTTGTCTTAACCTCGGTGCCTCTGTGCCTCTGTGGTAAATGATTTCTGTTTTCCAGGCGTGCGGGACGAAGCGCAAGAAGGGGCGTGTGGACGTCTCAGCCGGGTAGAGGGCGAAACAGTCATTCGCTTGATTGCCGTGATATTATAAGGCGTTGACATCGGCTCTCGCTCGGCATTCGCTTCTTTTATGAGTGTGAGCGAAGACGTGGATGGCGCGTCTGCGCGCACCATGACGATGCCGGGAGGACGCGAGGATGGCGCGCCTTCGCGCACCATGACGATGCCGGGATGATGCGGGGATGAAGTGCCTGCGCGCACCATGACGATGCCGGGAGGACGCGAGGATGGCGCGCCTTTGCTCATCATGATGATGCGGGGCGGCCAGTGTGTGTTACTGTCAACGCCCGCTGGCCTACTGTGCCCGCGCAGTCCCGGGATTATGGGCGCAAGCATCGGAGACGGCCATGACGGACACGCCGAACTTCGTTTTGATACCGGACGACCAGCCGCCCCTGGCGCCAGCGAGGCGGGCTGCGCCGAAGGCCTCGCAGGTGCCGGTTCGGGCCGGCGGTGTGCTGGCGCGGTTGCGGAGCCTGGCGATCACGGCGGTCCAATCCATGGCTCCGGTGCTGCGGACGGCGCTGATCCATGCCGAACCGCCGGCTGAGACGGCCGAGCCGCGGCGGCCGCGGCTGGTGTTCGCGGTGGATGCCACCGCCTCGCGGGAACCCGCCTGGGCGGCGGCTCGGCAGGTCACGGACGCGTTGGTCCAGGCGCTGCCGGGGGAGTTGGACGTGGCGTTGGCCGTGCATGGCGGCTCGCGCGTGCATACTTTTACCGGCTTCACCAACAATGCCGCCACGCTGCGCGACCGCGCCGCCGGGGTGACGTGTCAGGCCGGCACGACGCGGCTGCTGCCGATCCTGGCCGCCAGCCTGAAGCAGCCCGGGGTGCGGGTGGTCGTCTATATCGGCGACGTGTTCGAGGAGAGTGTGGCGCAGGGGCGCCGGCTGGCGGACGCCATGGGCGTGGCCGGGACCAGGCTGATCGTGCTGCACGACACCGCCGATCCGTCGGCGCGCCGCGATGTCGAGCTGTTCTGGGACCTCGCCAAACGCACCGGCGGCTGCGTGCTGGCGTTCGATGCCAACGCGCCCGGCCGGCTGCGGGATCTGCTCGCGGCCGTCGCCGTCTATGCGGTGGGCGGCGAGAAGCTGCTGCGCCAGCGGCGGCACGAGCTGCCCGGGGCGGTGGCGTTGCTGGACCATTTGTCTCCGCGCGGGTGAAGCCGGTGCCTCGCTCTTGCCGCACGTTGTCTGTGAGTGCGGGCGCGGCTCGTCGTCCAGGGTGCTCCAAGTGGAGTGATAAGAAAGTGATCGCTGGACGACTTGTCCTCTCTCCGAAACACTTGGCCGTCTGCTATCAATCGGCATCGCAGAGGGCTAAAGCTTCGACAGTGTGCGTCTGCGTGACGCATCGCGCCATCAGGCCCTGACAGGGAGGTAACGATGCGCCGACGCTCCGTTCTGGCCGGCCTGCCGGCCGCGACACTTCTGGCCGGCACCCGGTCCTTTGCCGCCGCCACCGCGCCGGCATCGCCCGCGACGCTTGGCATCATGGGCGGCGAAATCGACGGCACGTTCATGCGTATTGCCACCGACCTGACGTCGGTTATGAACTCCGACACGCTGCGTGTGGTGCCGGTGATCGGCAAGGGGTCGCTGCAAAATATCGGCGATCTGCTGCATTTGCCTGGCGTGGATCTGGCACTGGTCGCGGCCGATACGCTGGCCTATGCGCAGGCCAACCACCTGTATCCGGACGGTCTTTCGAAGATCCAGTATATTTGCAAGTTGTATGAAAATGACGTGCATGTGTGCGCGCGGCCGGAGATCCAGTCGCTGGCCGATCTGCAAGGCAAGCCGGTCAACATCGATGTGGAGGGGGCGGGCACCAACCTGACCGCGCGGGCGGTGTTCGGCATGCTGGGGATCGCGCCGGATTTTCGTAACGAGGAACCCGGGGTTGGTCAGGACAAGCTGCAAAGGGGGATGATCGCGGCGAACGTCTATGCGGCCGGCAAGCCGGTTCGCCTGTTCGCAACGGTTCCCGCGGATACCGGCCTGCATCTTCTGCCGGTTCCGTCCAACGAAACGCTGGAGAAAATGTATCTGCCCGGCGGCCTGTTCACCCACGCGGACTATCCGACCCTGATCCCGGCTGATCAGATCATCGAAACCGTCGGGGTTGGGGTGACGCTCGCGGTGTTCGCATGGCCGCCCGGTTCCGTCCGGTATCGGAACCTGGTGACCTTCGTCGATACGTTCTTCACGAAATTTCCGGAACTGCTCAAGCCGCCGCACCACCCACGATGGCACGACGTCAATCTCGCCGCCGCACAGCCGGGCTGGACGCGCTTCGCGCCGGCTGTGGCGTGGCTCGATCAACACAAACCGAAACCGGTGCAGGACGTGAAGGCGCCGCCGACGCAGGCGGAATTTGAGGCTTTTCTTGCCCATAGCGGCATTCCACCGCTGTCACCCGCCCAGCGGGCGGCCACCTGGGAGTATTTCCAGAAACAATACCAATCGCCGAAATGACCCGGCGGCGGGTCACTCCACCTTTACGGTCAGGACGTCGGCGGCAATCCGGGTTCCGCCGATGCGGGAAAACAGGAAATCGAGATCGCCGGCGAGCTGATCCGGCAGTCGCCCGGCGGGGGCGCCCAGCAGGGCGTGGGGTAACTCGGGCGTGATGTCGCGATCGGCCAGCCAGCAGTGGACCCGATCCAGTCCCGGGAAGGCGGTCAGGCCGGTGCTCTGCCGCCGTCCGGGGATTGACAGCGGTGCCGACCCTCGCAGTTGCGCCCCATCGACGGCGCCGGCCGGGAAGATCGGGGCGGCGGTGCCATCGTCCCTGGAGGCAATGCAATACAGGTAGCCGTCAACGTCGGACATGATGGTCAGGCCGATCGGATCGCCCGCATGGTACGCCGGGTGGCGTCCCCGATCCGTGGTCATCCACAGCTCGGGCGTGGCGGCGGAGCGGGCAATCCGGCGCAGTTCGTCGTCGAACTGATCATGGCAGCCAAACAGGACGCCCTGCGCGACCCGTGTCGCTCCGGTGGCGGCCGGCATGACATGAAACGTCACCGTGGTGCGGGCGGCGCCATCGGTGGCGATTTCAAACTGGCTGCCATCGTCGATCGGGACATCGGCCGGCCACTCGATCCGCGACGCATTCGCCGGCCAACCCAGCGTGCGGTTCCTGCCCATGCGCTGCAGCGCATAGACGCCGTGCTCCGTGTTGGGACGATTGATCCAGACCGCGGTCTGCGGCTCCACACAATAGGTGCCGGAGCGCTGCGGATCGATCTGAACGTCATCCAGGATCGGCGTGGTCCGGGTGGGGCCGGTGGAGCGGGTGCCGCCGATGACCGTGGCATCGATCCCATGCAGGCGGAACATATCGGCGAGCATCGCCACGCTGGACTCGCCGCCTTTCGCCTGCTGCTGCCCGAGCGTGCCCTCGAACGGGCCGCGCAGGCGGAGCATGCCGCCGGATTCGAACAGCAATGTCGCCGAGGCGCCATCCGGGACACTCAGGCGGTCGTTCGACGACACGACCATACCCGGCGCGTATCCCGGCACGGTCGAGGCGAGCAGCACCGCGTCCTCGGCCAGGGCTTCGCCGAGGAGCATGGCGGTCACGGCGATCAAGAACGTGGTTCGATGGGCCAGATCAAAGAGACGGGACATGTTCGGGTTTCCTTATCCACCGCCCTGCACTGTATCGGCGCCGGCCGCCCTGGCATGTGGATCGGTTCACAGTAGATCGGTCACAAAACCGATAACGCAGAGTTTCATTGATTGAACGAGCCGGTGGGCGCGCAATGCTGCAACGCTTTCAGGGCGTGCGTGACGACTGATCCTTCTTGGGGGAAGCAAGATGAAGCGCTGCACTATGCTTGTCCCTTGGGTTGCGATTGGGATCATGTTCGCCGCCACGGCGGTCGCCGATCCCAAGCCGATGCCGGACAATGCCCGGGTGTATCTGATCTATCCCGCCGACGGTCAGGTCATTCCCGGCGGCAAGTTCTGGGTTCGGATGGGCCTGAGCAATGCCGGGGTGGCGCCGGCGGGGATCGAGAAAGCCAATACCGGGCATCATCATCTGCTGATCGACGCCGATCTGCCCCCGTTGGATCAAGAAATACCTAACGATAAGAACCACCTCCACTTTGGCCTCGGCCAGACCGAGGCTCGGATCGAATTGCCGCCGGGACGTCATACACTGCAATTGTTGTTCGCAGACGACGTTCATATTCCGCATTCACCACCGCTCTACTCCAAGAAGATCACAATTATCGTTCCACCGTGAGGAGAGGTGCCCGTGCGCGACCGTAAAGTGCCGTGGATCGTGCTGGCGTTGCTGGCGGCTGTGCCAATGGGTCAGGCGTTCGCCCAGCAACCGGCTGAATCCGGTTTCAAGCGGTCGCCGGCACCAGCCGACGCCTATGTTTATATTGGCTGGCCAAACGACGGGGAGGTCATTCGGACCACCCACTTCAAGGTCTGGTTCGGCACGCGGAACTTCGGCGTTGCTCCGGCAGGAACCAGCAAGCCCAATACCGGCCATCACCATCTGCTGATCGACACCGCTTTGCCGCCGTTGGACCAGCCGATTCCAAACGACAAGAACCACCTGCATTTCGGCCTCGGGCAGACGGAGGCGTATATTGATCTGCCGCCCGGGACGCATACGTTGCAGTTATTGATGGGCGATGGCGATCACATCCCACATGATCCGCCTGTCATGTCGCGCAAGATCACGATCCATGTCCGTGCGGCGGAAGCGCCGGTGGCTGAGGCTCGATAGGGCTATTCCAGGTCACGCGCGACGCGGAATCCATTGACGATATATCGCACGGCGGCGTCATAGTTGCCGCGATAGATGATCGTGATTTCATCGTGCGGTGCTCGGAACGAACCGCCGCGCAGGACGCGCTTCTCGCAGTTCTTGGCCTCGCGCGGTGTGGCGTCCGAGGGCGCCCCTTTGTAGCTCGGGAACCAGCAGTCCGCGGTCCACTGTGCGACCCCACCGAGCATGTCTCGCAGTCCGAACGGATTGGGCTGCATCGCATCGACGGGCAGAGGGCCGTACTCATTCTGAGTGCCGCCGCAATCGCTGCAATTGGCAAGGGCCATGCCGACGGATTCACCCCACCAGTAGCGTGTCGCGGTTCCGCCGCGGGCGGCGTATTCCCATTCGGCCTCACTGGGCAGGCGGTAGGGATGCCCGGAGGTTTTGGTCAGCCAGGCCATGTATTGACCGACATCCTCCCAGCTAACGTTATGCACCGGCGTGCGATCGTCCGCGACACGCATGCGTGGCAAGAAGCTGCATCCGTTGGCGGCGACGCAGGCCTTCCATTCGGCGACCGTGACGGGCGTTTGTCCCATCGCGAACGGACGGATTTAAACGCGATGGGGCGGCATCGCCTCCGGGTCACGCGATCCTTGTCCCATCATGAAGGCGCCCGCCGCAATGCGGACCATGGGCGGACAGGTGGGGCAATCCTGGAAGAAGCTGCCGTCGGGGGCGCCTCCGCGAGCCTGTGTCGGTGGCGCCGCCAGCGGTATGTTGGCCGCGGTCACGATTTTGGGTGGCGGGCCGTTCGACAGTGAATCCGCTTGCGGCGCCGCTATAAGGGCAGGTTTTGGCGTATCCGGCGGGGGCTTGGCTATGGCCTGTGCCGATGCCGGGACAGGCTTGCTGCCGGCAGTGGCGTCGGCCAGATCCGCGCGCCGGCGCCTCGCCTCCACCGCATAGCGGGAGTTCGGAAAGAACCGCAGGAATGCGTCCAGTTCGGCCGGATCGTTGCTGGCCCTGACGCTCTCCCAGAATAACGTGTCCGGCGACGCCGGCGGCGCGCTTGACGCCGCGCCGACCTCAATGTCGAGCGAACCGGTAACTGAACCGCCGTGACCGTTATCGACAGTATAGCGCAGGCTGCCGGCTGAGCCGCTGAAGCCCGCCTCCGGCCAGAATGCCAATTTGGAGAGTTCGAATGGCGTAACGTGATCGCCTGGATGCAAAATAGTGGTACCGTTACGAACAGTACCACGCGGCAGGGCGTCGATTGTTACGGTCAACGGATCGCCGTCCGGACTGACCGGTGGTGGAATGCCCAGCACCTGTTGCGAAACCTGCATACTGGCTGGGCCGGCCAAAACCGGTGCGTGGTGCGAAGAGCGAACCGCGATCGGCAAGCTGGCGGTTATGCTGCCGCCGCGTCCGTCCTCAACCAGGATATCCAAGGTCCCAACGGAGCCGATAGCCTTCCCGTCGGGCTTGAATGTCGCCGTCTTAAGGCGTTCGGCCGACACGACCGTGTTGATCGTGACCGGCCGTCCATCGATCCGGACTTCGCCAGAGCGTGGCAGGCCGATGATCCGGATGGTCAGCGGGTCCTGATCCGGATCGGTCGGCTGCGGCATCCCCAACGGGGTGGGGCCAGCGGTGTCGCTGACCTCCAGCGGCGTGATCGACGCGATCTCCGGCGGCCGGTTCGGCGGGCGGGGGTAGAAGTAGAATGGGTCCGCGCCAAGGGAACTGAATACGTAGGGTTCCTGGCGGTTGGCCGTCGCGCGCAAGACCGTGTCGCGGACGCTGCGGAAGAACAGGCTGAGCTCCAGGCCGGGGATTTGGAAGTGCGCCAGCAAGGCGGCGGCGAACGGGCTGTGCTCCGCCCCGTCCTCCGCAATTTGATCCGCCTTGGCCGCCATCACCACCATGGTGTTCCGCGGCACGTTGTCCACCCTGGCCAAACCGGGCGTCGTCGCCACCGCGCGGCCGGCGATCGTCATGGATCGGGCGACACGCTCAATGAACGGGTTATTGCGGCAGCTATCCAGCAGGACGATACCGATATGGCTCGCCTGGGAGACTTCGCCGAGCAATCTGTCGAGCGGCATCGCTTCGTACAGTAGATCGCGCTCGCGTTCCAGTTTGGCGTCGGCCGGGATAAGGTAGTTTTCCCGGTCTACCTGCACGCCATGGCCGGCGTAATAGATCAATGCCACATCCGCGCTCGCCGCTTTGATTCCGAAGGCGCGGATCGCGCTGTTCAACTCCCGGAAGTCGGCATCGTACACTTCCGCCACATCGAATTTCAGCCGCCGCAGACTGTCGCCGATGGTCCGGGCATCGTTGACCGGATTGGCAAGGTGCGGCGCGTTCTGGTAGCCGCCGATCCCGATCACCAACGCGATCCGGCGTTCGGTATCCGGTGCCGCCCGGGCGGTCAGCGATAGCAGCGCCAGAAGAAGGGTGGCGATCCAGACGCTGAAGCCATGCCGGGTCGATACCGGCTGTCGCCCCCGACCGTCATGGCCCGGCTTGTCCGGGCCACAAGTCGCGGCACTGCCATAGCATAGGTGGTCCGGACAAGCCGGGCCATGACGGGTTGGGGTACAATTGTCAGGTACGGCAGGTCGGCCGCCGGCCGGTGGGACACGCGCACGGCGTTGGAAGCTCATTGCAGCACCTCCACAGTCAGTCTGGCGTCGTTGATCCGGGCGCCGGGGATTCCGTGAAATTGACTTGATACCTCGTCCAGTCCACTCACGGGCAGCGGTTCCAGATCCCCCGCTTTCAACTTATCCGGCAGCCGCAGCCCCACTTCCCGATCAGCGCCCATGCAAGCCACCGTCTCTTTGGCACCCGGCTTGTCGAAGCGAATCGCAAAGGATTTGCCTCCCGCGGGGGGCACCTCGATTTGGGTGCCGGACGATAGAAATGGATCTGGTTGGAAGCGGTTGGGGAATATCCGCGCAACGGTTCCGGTCGCGTCCTGATAATAGCAATAAACGAAGGCATCCCCCCGCGGCTGTATCGATACCGATAGCACGTCGCCGGTTCGGTATTTTGGCAACGGGCCGCGCGGCGTGCTCAGAATGAGCCCGGGTGCTTCGGCCGCGGGCGCCGCGGGGGCAGTCACGGCGGCCGCGAGTGGAGCGGCAGCGGCCGATGCCACCGCTTTAGGATTCCGCGCCTCATTCGCCAGCATCCGGTAGTACAAATCAAAATCAATCCGGCCATTGGGTATCAAATCACTGTCAGACTGATAGCGGGAGATGGCATCCGCCAGGTCGGCAGACTGGCCATTGCTGCCGGCGGGCAGATAGCCAGTGCGGACCAGCGCGGCACTGACGAAATCGTCGCGCTCCCGCTCGCCCATGGTATCGAACCAGCCCCTGGCCTCGGCACGGAAATTCGGATTGGTGGATTCAATGCTCAGGCACTGCCAGTAGGGCACGCGCGTCAGCTTGCCGAGGACCTCAATCGTGGACAGTTCGATCAGGTTGCGCACGGCCTGATGGAACCCCTCCGCCTTGTCGAGCGATACGCTCAGCGACACGCCGGCCTTGCCGATCAGGCCGCCGGCGTCGGCGCCTTTGCCGGACTGCACCACGGCGATCGAGTTGCTGGCGGAAATGCCTGGAATAATTTGCCGGGTGATCAGCTTGCCGACATTCAAATCGAGCGAGATGATGGACACAACCTGGTTGTGGTTGATCGCCAGATCCAGATTCGGGATCGAAATCCCGGCGCTGGCCTGTGACTGGAGCACGTTACTGTCGAGCTGGGTGATCGCGCCCCGCACATAATAATTCGGGGCGACAAAATCCGGGCGCAGGCCGACAAGTTCGGACAATACCTGGACATCGGTTTGGGTGGGATCGTAATCGACGAAGCGGAACGAATTGCTTTTCGCGGCCATCCGCGACACCGCGGTGATGAACATCTCTTTCGTGCCGGCCGAGATCAGGCCGGTGGCATCGGGAATGCCGGCGGTGGTGATGTAGATGTCCTTCTTGCCCTGGGCGAGGAACATGTCGTCCATACAGCGCAAGGCCTCATTGAAGTTGCCGATGTTGCGCACCGCCGGCGTGCGCGGTTGCGCCACGTCGTAGGCGGTTTCCGGACGCGGCTGACAGGCCGTGACCAGCGTCAGCAGCGCGGTCATCAACGCCGCGCGGCGCCGCAGTGGCGACATCTTGGATTGGTCGGTCATTTAATATTTCTCCGCAACAAATAGCCGGATGCCGGAAAGGATGTGGGATCGTGCCGGACGTCACGGGTCAGAGACACGACTGTTCCACCCCTATCCTAAGCGCCTCAGGCGTTGCGACGATGGAGCCAAGCAGACCGAAAGCCAGACCAAGACAGATCAGAAAAAACTTCAGCACCGGCATTCTCCCACTGTTCAGGCAGTGCAGCGTGAGGGGAGCGTGCCGTGGCACACGACATTATACTGTGGTTTCGATAACAGGCCGTGCGCCCAAGTCCGTGTATTTTCGGTTTTGCATTCACGTTCTGTTGTTCGCGCGGGCGTTCGCGTCGATTCGTCTGGCCCTCCGCAGGTCTTCCAGCCACTTTCCGCCAAAAGGGGACGCACATGGCGACTGCACCAATAGACCGGGCGCCATTCAATCGCGCTGACATACTCGCAGGCCATTTTCTGCTGCGGCACTTGGCGCCTGATGAATTGTCGCGTCTGGCCGCCAGCGCTGCCCTGGTCCGGCATCGGTCGCATGCCACCATTTTCCAGAAGGGCGACCGGGGCGACAGCATGATGGCTGTGGTGACCGGACGGGTGAAGATCTGTACCTACTCGCCGGACGGCAAGGAACTTGTCCTCAACATCATCGATCGTGGCAGCCTGTTCGGGGAGATCGCCCTGCTGGATGGCCAGCCGCGATCCGCCGACGCGGTGGCGATTGAGGACACCGAGCTTCTGGTGCTGGAGCGGAATCGGCTGATGCCGATCCTGACCGGCAATCCCGACACCGCCACGCGGATGATCACGGTGTTGTGCCAGCGTTTGCGCCAGACCAGCGAAGTGCTGGAGGACGCCCTGTTGCGTGATGCGCCGTCACGCGTGGCTCGGGGCTTGCTGCGTTTGGCCGGGACTTTCGGGAAGCCGGGTCCCGGCGGAGTCCGGTTGGATATCAAGCTGTCGCAGCAGCAGATGGGCAGCCTGATCGGAATCTCGCCCGAAAGTATCAACAAATACATCGTCGATTGGACCCGATCGGGGGTCCTCAGTGTCGATCACGGGTTCATAACCATCACGGATCGGGAAGCGCTGGAGAGTCTGTCGGACGCGGAGGTATAGTCAGCGTGCAGGTCCCGGCCATCCGGACGGCGGCGGAGTCGATACGATAAGCCGCCATTGCCGTGTGACGGCCCCGCAGCATGAACGCGCCCAGACGGATGCCTGCGAACGCGTCGCTGACGCGTGAGAAGGTCGCTTCGCTCGCGACGATGGTGCAGTAGCCTTGGATGGGTTCCGCGTAGTCCTTGCCGAGCTGTTCCAGTCGTGCGCCGATATTGGCGGTGTCGCCCAGCAGGCAGAACTCCATGCGGGCGCCGGTACCGAGGCTGCCAGCGACCATCGGGCCGGTATGTAGGCCGACGCGCAGGCCGCCAACCGGCAAACCCGTGGCGGCCCAGTCCTCGTTCAATCGCGCCATCGCGCGTTCCATCGCCAATGCGCATCGGGCGGCGTTGCTGGCATCGGTGGTGATGCCGGCGTCGTCGATCCGAGGGATGGGCACGCCAAACACCGCCAGAATCCCGTCGCCAATGAAACGCAGCAGCACACCGTCGTGGGCGGCGATGATGGCGGACATGGCATCGATGTAGGTGTCCACCCAGGCGATCAGGGGCTCCGGTTCCAGGCTTTCGCAAATCGTCGTGAAGCTGGCGACGTCGGCAAACAAAACCGTGGCGGTCAGCTCCAGCGGTTTTGGACGGCCGCCGGCCATGAACAGGTCGCGGTCTTTCATGATTTCGTTGACCACCGGCTCACTCACGAAGCGGGAGAACAGGGCGCGCAACGCTCGTCTGTCGCGCCGATCGGCCAGGCCCCGCCAGGCGCGCGCGGTTCCGCCGGCGATCGCCAATGCGACGACGGGGGAAACGATCGGCAGCAGAATCCCGGTGACCACGTAAGCGCCGAGAGCGGCGACGATGAACATGACACCGAGTGCGACCAGCGCCGTCGCTGCCATATAACCCGCCCATGCGGTGGCCAATGCGATCCCTGCTCCGGCCATCATGGTGGTCGCCAGGATTTCGGGCCATGGAATCGCGGGCGGCGGAACGGCGCGATGGTGCAGCAGTTGGGAGACGACCTGCGCGTGGATCATCACGCCGAAGCTGGGTTGGCCGAACGCCGAGGCCAGCGTGCGATGTTCGTCGCTGCCCGGTATCAGGCTGCCGATCAGGACGACTTTTCCGTGCAGCCATCCCTTCGGCAGCAATGCGATGGACTCGGCCGGGTAGGTCGGCATGTCGGTGCCGCGGCTGCCGCGCTGCCACTCGATCGGGAATGGCTGCGTCGGGACGGGCACGTTCAGGGCTGTCGCGATGGCTGCCGGCAAACTCGGGATGCCGGTGCCGGGATGCCGCGGAATATGGTCGCGGATCACGTCGTCGAACCGGTCGCGCGCGAGGTTGGCGTCGCCGGTGCGCACGCCGGCCAGGAAGTCAGCCAGAAAGCGGCGGCGCTCCGCGGCCATAGTCGTGTCCGGGGCGACGGAAATCGCCACGACCGGAACATCCGTTCGCGTCAGCGCGCGTCGCAGCGCCGCATCTTTGGCCGGTTCCGTCGGGCGGTCGAGCACGACATCAAGGCCGATCGCGGTCACGCCGGCGCTCGCCAGTGTGTCGATCAGATCGGCGAGAAAACCGCGATCGATGGGGGAGCGATAGGGAAATGCCGACAATGTGTCCTCGGTGATCCCCACTACCACGACATCTGAACCGGCTGGCCGCTGAGGGCCAAGAACATGAAATGCCGCCGCCACCACCAGCCGTTCGGCGGCAGCCAGCGGTGACGGTGGCCGCGTCGTGAGCAACGCCACGCCGATCGAAACGATCAGGAGGAGCGCGGTATACACCGCCAAAGGCAGTCTGGTGGGAAGCATGGATGAGACACTATTCAGTCGCTGGAAGAATGACACGTCGCCACCGCCGTCTCAAATTCATCCCGGACGTAGTGCCTATGGGAACAATGGCAGTCCGAACGGAAAATCAGTCACCGACAGGACATGGTGATTGGCCGATCTACCGGGCCGGTGCATGGAATAGGAACGCAACATGTGCCACGGCCAAAATACAAACGCCGGATACAGGTGATCGCCGGTGCTGATCGTCCCGATGAAGCTGTAAGGCACAATGGGCGGTTGGTTATGGGTCAGGCGATGACCGCCGGACTCAACGGCCGGCAGTGCGGACGGAGCTTTCCCGTCGCGGATCACCGTTGCCTGGCCGTGCTCCTCTCCGGTCTGGCAGAGGACCACGACCAGCGCCACCGCGAATAGCCGCATAAGGTGCTGGCGCATGACCTAGCTCACCCGGACGAATTGCACGCGCCGATTAGCCGGATCGTACCGATTGGAGGTGAGTGGTTCGGCCATCCCCTTGCCAATCAGCGTCAGGCGTGACGCTTCGACCCCCTGTTCGACCAAATACACGCCGACCGACAGTGCCCGGCGCTCCGATAATGTCTCATTGTAATGGGCGGAGCCGGTTGCGTCCGTATGGCCTTCGACGCGCACCGTTATGTCGGGTGCCTCTTTCATCAGTTGCGCCATCAAGTCGATCATCGGTCGGGCGGTATCTGGCAGTTGCGCGGAATTGAAGGCAAAATTGACACGGAAGGCCACGATGCCCGATTCGGTGGCGGGGTCTCGATGTGCTGCCAGAACCTGAGTGTTCGCCTTTGGGGGCTTGGTGTGAGCGGCCTGCGTAGAGGCCTGTTGAACGGACGACGCCCCCGAATCCGGCCGCTGGATCACGATTGACCGGCTGCTTCCCTGGTGGAATTCCGGGATCATGATGCTACGCAGTTGCTCGATCGACGGTACCTCGTCAAATACCGGAATGCTTTTCGCAAACGCCGCGCCATGCAGCAACAGGGCACCGGTGGTGGCAAGGGCGAGCCGAACAAGGCGCAACATGGAACACTCCTTTTGCCTGGGACGCCCGTTGGCCGGCGTCGCTGATGGCAAAATACGCTGGTGGTCCGTGGCGGACAGTGGAGCGGTTCACACGCCGCCACTCTTCGGCCGCGGATACACATCGTTGTGATAGCCGGCTAAAGCCCGAATAAATGCCGCAGTCGCACCAGCAGGTCGTCGCGGGTCGCGCAGGCGACAGGTTCGGGCGTCCTGCTCTTGCGCGCATTCAATGCCTGATGATCCGCCATGACTGTGGCAAGACCTTCAACGATTTGGGGCCGCCGGCGCAGGATCGGGTCAAGGTCTTCGCGATGGATTTCATACACCAGCGCCTCGAACGCCGCCGTGATCGTCGCGGTGCGGGGCTGGCCGGTCAGCAGCGAAACCTCCCCAAAGACTTCGCCCGGCGCCAGACGATCACGAATGGGGGGGCCTTCATCGCGCACAACTTCGACATCGAGAATACCCTCGGCAAGCACATACAGGAAGTTACCCGGATCGCCCTGGCGCACGATGACCTGCCCGGCGGTCAGTTCCCGAGGTCGCATTTTGGCGGCGAGATCGGCGCGTTCCTGCGCGTCGAAGCCACGAAACAGATCGACGTACATCAACACCGCTTCTCGCGGTGACTGCCACGGCACCGGTTCGGGAGCGTGCAAGGCGGTGCTTCGGATCGTTTGACCGGCGCAATGCAACGCATTCATTACCCAAGTGGCGACATCGTCCCTGCACGCGGCCTCGCGGCCGAAATCGGGGACGCGGAACCGGACCAGATAGACGGCTGATCCGTCCTGGAGTTCGGTCAGCAGCACGTCGGGTGACAGTCCCTGGATGCGGCGCCCCGCAGCGAGCGCTCCGGACAGCAGAATCCGTTTGGCTCGGGTGGCCGACAGCGCCGGGTCCAACGGCACGCGCAAGGCCGTCCGAAAGTCCCGCTCGCCGCCGGTGTAGTTGATCAGGCGCTGACCGGCCACGACCCCATTCGGCACAACGATGGTAAAGCCGTTTCGATCCGTCATGCGGGTGGTGCGCCAGGTGATTTCCGCCACCCGGCCGGCACTGCCCTGCACCGTTTCGATCCAGTCACCAATCCGGTACGGATGGTCGATGCCGAGCGCGATGCCGGAAAACAGGTCGCTGATGACGTTGCGCAGGGCGAACCCGACCACCGCGATGACCACGCTGGAAACCGTGACCAGCCCCGTTGCCGGTTGCTCGAACACCACCAGCAGGATCAGCGCGGCGGCAATGGCGAAAAACACCGCGCGCAGCAGATCCGTCAGTAACCTCGGGTAGGGTGTGCCGTCGCGGGAGATGATTGCCAGGCGCCGCAGAAATAGATCGCAGCAGCGGGCGACCAGCCAGGCCAGGGCGAGGAACAACCAAACGCCACTGGTGTCATGCAGAAGAAGACTGGTGGTGCCGTTCGGCTTCAGGTTCAGCGCCGTGACGATCGCTGATGTGCTGACGAACACGGCCAAGCCGGCGCCTGCCGCGATTGCCGGTCCGATGAGCGAGCGGCGCGATTCATCCATCGCAATTCTTTCGTGTTCGCGGATGCCCTTGGATTACGGCATTTCTGGACGATCCCGGATGACGCCTGCGTTCGATCACGCTCCGTTTACCTGAAATTGGCAAAAATAATCTGCGGTGTGGGCTGCTCCACAGCGGCCGGGGGGAACAACCCGTAGGTTTCCGCTCGTCGATCACCGACACCGGATAGTCCGGACAAACACAGTCAAGGAAACCCAGTCATGCGCTCCATCTTCTTCTCCAGCCTGTTCGCTCTCGCCGCTGTTGCCGCGATCTCCTCCAGCCCCGCCCATGCCGGGTCGGTTAACAGCACCAACGGTGGCGGCAATATCAACACATCGTCGGGCGCGTTCAGCGAGGCGGACCAAAGCGCGGTTACCCTCGGCGGCATCGCTCTCGGCAATTCTCATGTCAGGACCAACGGCGGCGGCAACATCAATTCCGCTCCCGGCGCCTTCAGCTTCGCCAACCAGAGCACCACGACGATTGGTGGTTCGGCTTTCGGCCGCGGCCGGGTGAACACCTTCGGCGGTAACAACTTCAACTCTGCTTCCGGCTTTGCGAGCAGCGCGAACCAATCCACGCTGACACTGGGCGGCACCGCTTCCGGCCACGGGCGTTCGAACACCTTTGGCGGCATGAACACCAACTTCGCGGGCGGCGCATTCTCCTCGGCCAACCAGCAGGTCGCGACCGTGGGTGGGACGGCAGGACGTCACTCTCTGAACAACGTCAGCGGCGGCGCGAACTTCAACGGGGCGACAGGCTTCGGTTCCCAGGCCAACCAGCAGGTGTTCACAGGCGGCCAGTAATTTCGCCGGCTACACCCGATCCGGTCCCGCCTTGGCGCGGGGCCGGTATCGCCCTCTTGAACCGAAACTTAAAGGAGTAGGGCTCATGTTACGAGTATCGCTCACCATCCTGGGACTGCTGGCGGCGTTGCCAGCCGTGGCACAGGATCGGGGTGGGCTGGCCATGCGTAATTCGCCCATCGCCGAACTGGGGCAGATCGAGGCCAACACCAACAGCGGGTGCCCGTTGTCGTCCACCAGCGTCACGGTGGGGGTCAATCAGGCCACGGCGTTTGGATCGTCGGCTCAGCAACGCCTCGGCACGTTTGGTGGAGGCGGGGGCTTTGGCGGAGGATCGTCGTCCTGCCGTCCGCTGGTGAGCACGCAAGTGGTCGCCGGAGCCAATCTGGCGCTGGGCAACGGTTCGTCCGCTGGTCAGACCATCACCGCCCGGGGACCGAGTGGGGTACTGGCAACCAACACCTACACACGTGGATACAATGCGGGATTTGGCGCCTTTTCCAGCGCCAACCAGCGTCTAACGAACGTAACGGGAAGATGAGGAGCCTGCCATGACAAGCTGTTCGCGCGCCGCCCTGTTCGCCGCCGTGTCCATCCTTTGGTGCGGAGGTTCGGCATTCGCTGAAACCATGCGATGCCAGTCGGTGAACGGAAATCTCAACTGCGCCGGTTCCAGTGGCGTAAGCTGCCAGACCGTCAACGGAAAGACGGTTTGCATCAGCGGTCATGGCGGGGTCGTCCAGTCTTTTGGCGGCCAATCTTTGGGTAACCAGTCCTTGGGTGAAACGAACCCGCCAGCCGGCGATCCCGGCGTTTCAGACGATACCGATGATGCGCCGCCGCCCGCAAAGCAGCGGATCGAGCAGCGCAATCTGAGTGGTCACAGCATGTTGCTGGAGCAGGATGGCCGTAAACTGCATTTCCGTAATGACTGGGTGTCTATCGATCGCGACTGATTTCGTTTTTGACCGGCAAGAGGTGTGTCATGTCAGTTCGACCCTTGTTCCCAATGCTTGCCTTGCTGGCCTGTAGCGTCCCCGCGATGGCTCAGGATGCCGGCGGCGTGCGTCTGGGCGCCGGTGTTGGCACGGGACCGGTCGGCCTGGCCCGGCCGCTGCCGTTCGTCCGGCCGCCGTTCCAGACCGCCCAGAGCGTGCAGAACGGCCTGGGGCCGGCCGATCATCAGGCACAGAATCAATCGATGATCACCGCCTTGCGCGGGGATCCAGGGTTCCTGTCCGGATTCCAGTTCGGCACACCACAGGCCGCCAGCCGCCAGCCGGCCCCCACCCTGGCTTTGCCTGATGACGGCGGTTATTGGTACCGTCGGCACCATAACGGAAACGGCCAAGGGCCGGTCATCATCAACAATCAGGGGCCCCTGGCGGTCACCGTCGGTAACGGCAATGTCATTCAGCAATCGACCGCGAACGGGTCCGGGCCGATCGCCCAGCAGCAGGTCGCGACGGTGCCGGGTGCGGCTTCGGCGGGCGGCGCGGTCAATCTGGCGACGGGATCGGGCAACATCGTCCAACGCGTGCCCTGAGCGTTGATCGGAATCAATCTATTGCGCTTCGATGTCCCATATCCATCTTGTACCGGAGGATCGGAGCAATCAGTGGAGATCAAGCGCGAACATCACATCAATTTCTGGTATCTCATGGCGGCATTATTCGCGGTCATGCTGATTCAGGATTATTTCGTCGTCTCGACGGCGACGAAGACCATTCCTTACAGCGAGTTCGAACGTCTGGTCGATGCGGGTCAGGTCAGCGATGTGGTTGTCGGGTCCTCGCAGGTCACCGGGACGCTGAAGGATGCGAAGCCAAACGAGGCCCAGCGGTTTTCAACCTATCGCGTTCCCGCCGATTTGGCCGGGAAGCTGACCAACGCAAAGGTTGATTTTTCCGGCGAGCCGCCACCGGGTTTGCTCGTGTCAGCACTCGGTTGGCTGCTGCCTTCCCTGGGTTTTTTGCTGCTCTGGATGTTCATGATTCGCCCGATGACCGGCCAGGGAATGGGCGGCCTGATGTCTGTGGGCAAGAGCAGGGCAAAGGTCTATATCGAGACAGACACAAAAGTGACGTTTGCCGATGTGGCCGGGGTGGATGAAGCCAAGGACGAATTGCGCGAGGTCGTTGCGTTTTTGAAAGACCCTGTCGGCCACAGCCGGCTTGGCGCGCGTATGCCGAAGGGTGTGCTGCTGGTCGGGCCGCCCGGAACCGGCAAGACATTGTTGGCTCGCGCTGTTGCCGGTGAGGCAGGCGTGCCATTCTTCTCCATTTCGGGGTCGGAATTCGTCGAGATGTTCGTCGGCGTCGGGGCCGCCCGGGTCCGCGATCTGTTCGAGCAGGCTCGGCAGAAAGCGCCCGCCATCGTCTTTATCGATGAGTTGGATGCGCTCGGCCGAGCGCGGGGATCATTCATGGCGGGCGGTGGGGGCCATGATGAGAAAGAGCAGACCCTCAATCAATTGCTGAGCGAATTGGACGGATTCGATCCGTCAGCCGGCGTGGTGTTGCTCGCCGCGACCAATCGGCCGGAGGTACTTGATCCGGCATTGCTGCGTGCCGGTCGTTTCGATCGGCAGGTTCTGGTGGATCGGCCGGACAAGATCGGGCGGGCGCAAATCCTGCGGGTGCATCTGGGTAAAATCCATCTGGCGCCGTTGGTTGCGGTCGATGCGATCGCGGCGCTGACGCCGGGGTTTTCCGGTGCCGATCTGGCGAATTTGGTGAATGAGGCCGCGTTGCTGGCCACAAGACGATCCGGGACAGACGTGACCCTGGAGGACTTCACGCAGGCGATTGAGCGGATTGTCGCCGGGCTGGAAAAGCGCAACCGCATTCTGAATGCGCATGAACGCGACATCGTGGCGCATCATGAAATGGGGCACGCCCTGGTGGCGATGTCGCTGCCGGGTGTCGATCCGGTGCAAAAAGTATCGATCATTCCTCGGGGTATCGCGGCGCTGGGGTACACGATGCAACGGCCGTTGGAGGATCGGTTCCTGATGGACCGTGCCGAACTGCTGAACCGGATGACGGTGCTGCTGGGCGGCCGGGCGGCGGAGCGGTTGGTGTACGAGAACGTTTCGACCGGTGCGGGGGACGATCTGTCGAAGGCGACCGATATTGCGCGCAGCATGGTCGTTCGTTTCGGCATGGACGCGCAATTGGGGCAGGTTTCGTACGAACCGGAAACCTCCGTCATGTTGGACAATAGCCGCGAGTGGCAGCCGCGGCATTATAGCGAAGCGACCGCCGGGGCGATCGATGACGCGGTTCGCAAGCTGATTGACGATTGCTTCCAGCGGGCGCTGGCGATCCTGTCAGTCAACCGAGCTTTACTGGATCAGGCGGCAACCAATCTGCTTGCGAAGGAAACTTTCTCGGCCGACGAATTGAAGGAAATAGCCGGAAGGCTGTCTCCGTCGGCCGGTATTATCCCAGACCAAACGTTTGGGATTCGACACGCTGTATAATCAGGAGCTTTTTCATATGCCCAAAGGCCTTTTATTTGTTATCGCGGACGGTGAGCATGTCCGGTTCGTGCGCCCCGCGGGTGACAATGCGCTGCACAGCGAAACGCGGCTGGAGTCTGAGGCCGCCCATAAGCGGTCGTCCGATCTGGGGAGCGATCGGCCGGGGGCGATGGTGCCTCGGCACGATCCGCAGGATTTGGAGAAAGCAAAATTCGCCCGGCTTGTCGCCGAGCAGCTTAATGCCGGATCGGCGGATGGGGTTTTCGAGGAACTGGTGATCGTAGCGCCCTCGCATACGCTGAACGCCGTCCGTGATGCGTTGAATACCACCACCGCCGCTAAAGTTGTGGGCACGCTTGCCAAGGATCTGGTGAAGGTGCCTGACAACGAACTCTGGCCGCATGTGCGGGAATGGGTGCGGCCGACTCACCGTGCCGTGACTTGAAGTGTTGACCTGAGTCAAAGTCTTACGGAAGTCTATTTGACAAAATCCTCCTGCGTTCCAACAAAGGAGGATTTTTTAATGGCAACGGTTCCTGTTCCGGTCAAACAATCCACACAGGTCGCCGCCGGGACTCCCGACGTCTGGCGGTCGTTCAGGACAGAGATGGATCGCTTGTTCGACCGGTTTACCGGCGGTTTTGGCATGATGCCGTTTCCGTCGTTCCGATCTGAACTGGCGGTTACCGTTCCTTCGCCAGCGGTCGATTTGACCGAGGACGAGACGTCGTTTCGTTTAAGCGCGGAGCTTCCGGGCATGAATGAAAAAGATGTCGAAGTTTCGCTGTCCGGTACTACGTTGACGATCAAAGGCGAGAAGAAGCAGGAAAGAGAGGAAAAAGACAAAGGGTATTATCTGTCCGAACGCAGCTATGGCTCGTTCCAGCGTGCGTTCACCCTGCCGGAGGGCGCTGATGGCGAAAAGATCGCGGCCAGCTTCGCCAATGGTGTGTTGACAGTGACCGTGCCGAAGACGGCTCAGGCCGCTCCGAAAAAAATCGAAGTCAAAGCGGCCTGACGGTCATGGCCTGCCGGGGCGAACGCTTCGCCCCGGTAACGGAAGGTAGCACAATGGTCGGAATTACTCTGTCACCCGAACAAATCAACCAGGCACCGCCCGACGTTCGGCGTTGGCTTGAACAACAAGTCGCCACCGCACTCGGTTTATATCGCCCGGAACCGGCGATGCGGCCGCCGGAGCGGCATCTGATCGGCTGTACCATCGAGACGGCGCGGGCCATTTTGGCGGCGATCCAGGGCGTTCTTCCGCTTGTCAGCGTGTTTTTTGAGTTGGGGCGGGACCCTGTCGCGACCTCGCCGCAAGGCCTGCGGGCTTTGCCGCTGGAGGATATGGCGCATCACGCCCGATTGCACTCGGCGGAACAGGTTGTCGCGTGTTTGCAGGCGATCAATGAGGCCCTGCAACGGGTGGGTGGCGCAACCGATGCCGTGCTGACGGCGTTGGACGGGGAAGGGCACTGCCTTGTCGCGGATGTCACGGCGCGGAGTATCCTGGCGCTTTGGCAGGAGATCGTGACCGCGCGCAATCTGACCCAGCCGGAACAGGCGCCACCGGTATCCTATGCCGCGCCAAATGCGACGCCTTATACTATCTCGACGGAGCCTTTCACGGCCGAACGGCATAGTTAGGCGGCGCCCAAAAATAACCGCGCCAAGTGGACACTGTTGCCCCATCACGATGGGACCGGATTCGCTAAATATTGGGCGTCGCCTTGGATGAGTTGTTTCAGTTTGAACCGCATCGCCTTGCCAGAGCCGGTGCGGGGGATTTCAGATACGATATGGATCGATTGCGGCAGCTTGTAGGCTGACATCAACGGCCGGCAATACTCCATCAGCGCGGCGATTTCGACGGTCGCGCCCTGTTGGACAACGACGAATGCGACGGGGATCTCGCCGAGGAATTCGTGCGGCATCCCGACGACCGCGCAGTCGGCGACGGCGGGGTGACTGGCAACGACGTCTTCGACTTCAACCGGCGAAATATTCTGGCCGCCGCGGATAATGATTTCTTTCAGACGGCCAGTGATCGTCAGGTAGCCGTTGGCGTCATGGCGGGCGAGGTCGCCGGTTCGGTACCATCCGTCCTTCAGCGCAACGGCGGTTTCGGCCGGTTTGCGATGATAACCGAGCATGACGTTGGGGCCACGAACAATCAGTTCGCCCTCGTGGCCGAGATCGACGTCGTGGTCATTCAGGTCAACGATGCGCACGGACAGGCCAGGCACCGGCAGGCCGCACGATCCGGGAATGCGTGTGCCGATCGGCCAGTTCAGCGTCACCATCGTTGAGGTTTCGGTGATTCCGTAACCATCAAGCAGTTTGATGCCGAACCAATTTTCAAAGTCCTGATTGAGGCTTCCCGCCAGGACGGCGCCGGCGGACAGGCAGAGGCGAACCGACCTTAACGAGGTTTTGCCGCTGGCTTTGGCGCTGTCGAGCAGAAACCGGAACATGGTCGGCACACCGGGAAGGACGGTGAACTGTTCGGTTTCCAGCAGGCGGAGGATTTCGGATGTCGAAAATCGTTCCAGGATGTATTCCTTCGCGCCGGTTGCCAGGACGCTGACGACTGACAGATTGAGCGCGTAGGAATGATACAAGGGCAGGGGATTCAGGATGTAATCATCGCGGTTCAGGCCGGCGATCGGCGCCCAGCACGCGGCGGTGACCCACAGCATGCCGCGTAACGACAACAGCACGCCCTTGGCCTGTCCTGTCGTACCGGATGTATAGACGATGAAGCCTGGCTGCTCGATGTCCGTTGGATCGCGCGGGGGCTGGTCTGATGGTGTGTTGGCGATTGTCTCAAAATTCGATCCCACCAGGATCATCGGGACGCTGAAACGTGCGACCTGACCGGCATCGGCGATGACCGCGACGCAGGACGCATCGGCCAGACGGTAGGCGATCTCGTTGTCTGTTGAATCTGTGCTGATGGGAACAACGACGGCGCCGGCTCGCAGGATGGCGAAACAGGCTTCCACCCAATTGACGCCGTGCGGCAGAAACAGCGCGACGCTTTGGCCGGGTTGCACACCGATGGTTTGCAGGTGCACAGCCAAACGCGCGGTTCGATCCGCCAGTGCGCCATAGGTGACCTGGCGGGTCTTATCGACGAACGCCACGGCGTCGGGCCGTTCGTTGGCCTGCCGGCCGATCAGGATGCCGATCGGGGCGATAAGGTCGGCTCTGATCATCGGCGTTCTCCTGTTAAACCATTGCGAACCCGCCGTTGATACTGATGACCTGGCCGGTGATCCAGCTTCCGCCTTCGGACGCCAGGAATGCAACGAGCGGCGCCACGTCGGACGGCTTGCCGATACGTTTCAGCGGATAATTGCGCAGGATTTTCGGCAGGTTGGCTTCCAGCCATTCCGGCGACGAATGTGCGGTCTGAATAAGTCCCAACGTCAACGCATTTACGGTAATGTCGGAACGGCCGAATTCCCTTGCCAGCGACTTGGTCAACGCGATCGTTCCGGCTCGTGCGGCAGCGGCCAGAGCGAGATTAGCTTCACCGATACGCGACGAATCACCACCGAGTGAAATGATCCGGCCGCCGTTGTTGGCGGCGATCATATAGGGCGCAACGGCGTGGATGGTGTGAATGGCGCCGTATAATCCGACATCGATATGACGCTTCCAGTCGGCGGGCCCGGTGTCCAGGAAGCGTTCGCGCTCCGCCACGCCAGCGTTGTTGACCAGGATGTCGATGGTGCCGAAGTCAGCCACAACCGCTGCCGCCATGGCTTTGACCGCGTCGTAATCTGCAACGTCGGCGCGATAGGCTTTCGCCTTGCCGCCGGCGGCTTCGATTTCCGCGACCAGGGCGTCGGCTTTATCCGCGGAATTGTTGTAGTTGATCGCAACAACAGCCCCCAGTTCCGCCAGTGTCCGGGAGATTTCACCACCCACATCCCGGGCTGCGCCGGTGACGAGTGCGACTTTGCCGGTCAGAGCAAAATTCATTGTGGCAGGCTCCCTTGTTGGGTGATCAGTTGGAAAATCCGGTCCGGCGTGATGGGCAGGGTGGTGACCTCGATACCCATCGCGGATAATGCGTCAGAGACGGCGTTCGAGATGGCGGCGGGGGCGCCGATCGTTCCGCCCTCACCCATGCCGCGAAAGCCGCCTTGCGTCGGGGGCAGAACGGTCTCGACATGCACGATGCCGATCGGCGGCATGGTGCCGGCGACCGGGATCAGGTAGTCGGCGAGGCTGGCGGTGACGATCTGACCGTCATCGTCGTGGATAACTTCCTCCAGCAACGCCACGCCGATGCCCTGGGCGACCGCGCCTTGCACCTGGCCATCGACGATCATCGGGTTGATCACCCGGCCGCAGTCTTCCGCCACCACGTAACGGGTGACGGTGACGCCGTACGTTCCTTTATCGATCTCGATCATGGCGATATGGGTGGCGGATGTCGCGGTGCCGAAATAAGGGTCGTATGTTTCGCTGGCGACCAAATCCTCGCGCGCATCATGCGGGATGCGGCCCATTTGGGCATACACCGCGTTGGCGATTTCCTTGAACGTCATCGACTGGTTGCTGCCGGGGGCGCTGACGATGCCGTTGTGCGCCACCAGTTTTTCCATCGGCAGTTCCATCAGATGCGCCGCCGCCTTCAGCACTTTCGTGCGGACAACGCGTGCCGACAGGGTGGCGGCGCCGCCACCCAGGACGGCGCTGCGGCTGGCATAGGTGCCGGTGCCCATTGGCACCAGGGCGCTGTCACCGTGCTGAATCTCGATATCCTCAATCCGGCAGCCCAGTTCGTCGGCGACCACCTGGGCCAGCGTGGTTTCCAGGCCCTGGCCGTGCGAGGCAATGCCGAACGCGGCGGTGATGCTGCCCGTGGCATCGATACGGATTGTGGCCGTTTCGGTGCCGGTGTTGATCGGCATGCCGGGCGCGACGGAAATCCGCGATCCGATGCCGGTCAGTTCGGCGTAGCTGGCAAACCCGATACCGACCCAGCGTCCCTCCGCCTGGGCTTCGTCGCGTTCACGCAATAACGCAACGTAATCGGCTTTGTCGCATGCGGCTTGCAGGCATTCCTGAAAGCCGGACCGGTCCCAGATTATGCCTGACGCGGAGCGGTAGGGGAATTCGGCGGCGGTGATCAGGTTGCGGCGGCGCATCTCGGCCGGATCGAGTCCCAGCCGGCGCGCTGCCATATCGATCAGGCGTTCCATCGCGAACGTCGCGGCGGGGCGGCCGACGCCGCGATACGGGCCGGTCGGGGCTTTGGGGGTGACAACGCCGCGCACCCGGGCCTGGTAGTTTTCCAGGCGATACGGACCCGGCATGAAGCTGACGACCTGGACGGGCTCCAGGGCGCCGGTCCAGGGGTAGATCGAATACGCGCCGATATCGCCGATCACGTCGGCCTTCAGACCGAGCAGGCGGCCGTCGGCATCGACGGCGAGTTCGGCCTGCATGATTTCGTCGAAGGCCTGGCTGGTGGAGGCGAGGTCCTCCAGCCGGTCGCTGGTCCATTTGACGGGTCGTTGCAGTTTGCGGGCCAGGACCGCGACCAGCATTTCCTCGGGATACAGTGATCCCTTGCTGCCGAAACTGCCGCCGACATCGGGCGCGATCACGCGCAGCCGGTTGCCCGGCAGGTCCAGGCAACCGGACAACACGTCGCGGATCACGCCGGGGATGTTGGTGGATGAATGCAACGTCAGGGCGCCGCGCCGCTTGTCCCATTCGGCCAGATAGCAGCGGTTTTCGATCGCCACCGGCGTTTTGCGCCGAAGCCGGAACGTGGCACCGACGCTGAAGGCCGCACTGGCAAAAGCGGCATCGACATCGCCCCGGCCGAATGACCGCATGACAATGGCGTTGGTGCCGGCGTCCTCGTGCAACAGTGGCGCGTTGTCCGCGACCGCTTCTTCAGCCCGGTTTGCGAACGGCAGTGATTCATAGTCGATCTGGATGCGATCCAGCGCATCCTCGGCGGCGTAACGGCTGTCCGCGGCCACAGCCAGAACCGGTTCGCCGACGTAGCGAACCTTGCCGCGCGCCAACGGCCACAGCGGCGTCGCGTAGTAACCCTTCATACGGGACGTCGGGATCGCCGGGCGCAGGTCGTTCTCGATGTCGGTGGCATCGAAAACCGCGACGACACCGGGAACCGACAAGGCGGAACCGAGGTCGATCGATTTTATTCGTGCATGCGGATGATCGCTGCGCCGGAAGGCCAGAAACAGCGTGCCGGGTGGGGTGATGTCATCAACGAAGCGTCCGGCGCCGGTCAGTAAACGCGGGTCCTCGAAACGCTTGATGCGCTGGCCTACCAACTTCGGACGCAGTTCGACGTCCATGCTCAAGCGTAGAACTCCGCGCCGTGCCGCAAGCCAGCCCATTGGTCAGCGTCGTGGCCGCACAGCACGGTTGCGCGCAAGCGGGCGATGGCGTCGATCGAGGCGACGGCCAGATCCATGTTCCAGGTGTTTTTCGGCGCGTAACGTTCATTCAGATGCGCCATCACCGCGATTGCATCCGACGCCAGAACGAAGGGGCCATCGCGGTCCAGGACGACGTGCGCCACCATCATTCCCGGCGTGTGGCCGGGCATATGAAGCAGCGTGATACGCCCGTCGCCGAACAGATCGCGCGTGCCTTCGATTGCCTCAAGCCGCGCCGGGTTTTCCCATTCCACCGCCAGATAGCCTTGCCTGGCGGCATTGTTCGCCCGCGCGGCGGCGACTTCGGCGGCCTGCGCCATGACTGTCGCGTTGGGAAAGAATACGTTGCATCCGCAATGATCGGGATGCAGATGCGAACACACCACTACATCGATGTCCTCCGGCGTCACGCCGGCCAGCGGCAGTTGGCTGATCAACGTGTCCGGTTCGGCGAAAATCGGCGTCATGAAGCGGGCCAGCGAGCCCCACCGCGCCTCGGCATCGTTAATGACGGACGGATGGCAGCCGGTGTCGAACAGCACCAGACCCTGCGGATGCTTCAGCAACGTGCAAGAGACGGGCATTTCCATCGTCTCTTCCCTGGCCGCGCCGGGATAATAGATGCCGCGGCGCATGCGCAGACGGCCGCCTGACAGTAAATGCATCTTCATCACAACGGGCCTCGCTTTCGGACGGCGTCTCGAACGGCGTTGACGATATGCTCATAGCCGGTGCACCGGCACAGATTGCCTGACAGAGCCTCGCGGATCTCCGCGTCGGTGGTCAACGGCAGGCGGCGCAACATGTCGGTGCAGGCCATCAGGAAACCGGGCGTGCAGAAACCGCATTGCAGCGCATGATGGTCCTGGAACGCCTTCTGCAACGGGTTCAACGCTTCGGTGGTGCCGAGGCTCTCCACCGTTTCGACGACCGCACCCTCGGTTTGCACCGCCAGTAACAGGCACGATCGCACGCTGTAACCATCGACGATGACGGTGCAGGCGCCGCACACGCCATGCTCGCAACCGACATGGGTGCCGGTCAGGCTGAGGTCGTTGCGCAGGAAGTCGGACAGCAGCAACCGGTCCTCGACGTCGCGGCGATACACGGTTCCATTAACGGTCACCGACACGACGGTCATTGCGCGCTGCCCCATGCGGCGGCGATGGCTCGGCCGGCCAACACACCCACAAGGTGGCGGCGATACTCGGCCGACGCATGCAGGTCGGTCGCGGGTTTGACGGTGCGGCGAATGGCTTCGACGACGTCAGGCAATGCATCGAGGTTGTTTCGGTCCATGACCTCTTCAGCGGCGGTCATGCGCAGCGGGGTTTCGCCCACCCCCATGACGGCAATCCGGACATGCCGCGCCTGGTTGCGGCGGCGAGACAGAGTGACGGCGACGGCGGCCAGGGCGTAATCGCCGTGACGGCGGGCGAATTCCTCAAACCCCCAGCCGGTGGAGGAACTGGGGAACGGCAGGTCCACCGATGTTACCATCTCATCAGGTCGCAGTGCGGTCACCAGTGGACCCATGAAGAAGTCCCGGGCAAACACCCGGCGTTGTCCCGTAGAAGAACTGATTTCAATTTCGGCATTCAGCAGCAGCGCCATCATCGGTAGTTCGGCTGCCGGGTCGGCGTGACACAGACTGCCAACGAAAGTGCCGCGATTGCGGATTGTATGGTGCGCCACATGAGTCATCGCCTTGGTCAGGATCGGAAAGTACTTGGCGATCGCCGGGTGGGTTGCGGTCGTGCGGTGACGCACCAGGGCGCCGATCGTCACCATATCCCGTTTGACGGTGATCCGGTCCAGACCGGCGATACGATTGATATCCAGCAGAATCGCCGGATTCAGCAGACGAAAATTCAGCATCGGCATCAGGCTTTGGCCGCCGGCCAATATTTTGGCCTCACCCTTGGCCTGCGCGAGTATTTGCAGCGCGTGATCCAGGTCACGCGCCGCGACATAAGTGAAAGCGGCGGGCTTCAAGTCAGACCCGTTCAGTCATCGGCGGAAAATCCATATAACGTTTGCGGATTTTCAACCAGGATCTGCTGCCGGTGCGCTTCGTCCGGCACCCAGTCCAGCAGCAGGTCGGCGATGTCGGCATCATTCGGCATCCGTTTCTTCATCATCACATGCGGCCAGTCGGTGCCCCATAACAACCGCTGAGGCGCCGCCGCGACCAAAGCGTGGGCCATCGGCACGATATCCGCATACGGCAGTTCGACGCCCGATATGCGGTAGGGACCGGTCAGCTTAACCCAGCAGCGGCCGGTGTCCATCAGGCGCAGCAGCGCCTGGAAGCCGGGATTATTCGCTCCGCCTTTGTCGGCATGGACATACCCCAGGTGCCCCAGCACGATCGGCACCGGAAGCTGCGCGGCCGCTTCGGCGAGGTCGGGAACGGCATCGGCCTGTAGCAGGAACTCGATATGCCAGCCCATCGGAGCGATACGCCGGGCCAGCGGCATCAGTTCGTCAAGGACCATGACGTTGCGGTTTTCGCGGCGGTCCACGATGTTGATCCGAACGCCGCGCACGCCCACCTTGTCCAACGCCCGCAACGATGCGTCGTCAATCTCCGGTTCCACGACCGCGACGCCGCGCACCGATGTGCCGCCGGCCGCCAGTGCATCCACCAGCGCGGTGTTATCGGTGCCGTACACGCTGGGCTGTGTCAGGACGGCGCGATCGACCCCAAGCGCATCCAGCATCCGGCGATACATAGGCCATGTCTCGTCCGGCGGGGTGTACAAACGTTCGGCCGCATAGGCGTATGTCTCGAAAGGCCCGCAAACATGCGCATGGGTGTCGCAGGCGTGCCGCGGCATGACGATGCGGGGTGTGCGTGTGTTCGGGTCCGCTGCCGCGCAGAGCGGTGCGTTGGCGGGGATCTCTCGGGTCATGCTTGTTTCCTCTCACGCATCGAAAATGCGGCCCAACCCAGCAGGCAAACGGCCAGGACCAGCAGTGTGGCACTGATCGGCCGGGTTACGAACACCGTCAAATCGCCCCGTGACAACAGCAGCGCCCGGCGCAGGCTTTGCTCCAGGATGGGTCCAAGAATGAAACCGACGATCAGCGGCATGGGCTGGCAGCGCATCAGGCTGAAAGCATAGCCCAACGCCCCGAAGCCGGCCGCCAGAACCACATCGAACGCCGCATTGTTCACGCTGTAAACGCCGATGCAGCAAAACACCAGGATCGCCGGGACCAGGAATCGGTAGGGGATCGTCAGCAGCTTAATCCAGATCCCGACCATCGGCAGGTTCAACACCAGCAGCATCAAATTGCCCAACCACATGCTGGCGAGCAGGCCCCAGAAGATGTCCGGATGGTCGGTCAACATGCGTGGGCCGGGGGTGATCCCCTGCACCAGCATTGCGCCAAGCATGAGCGCCATCGCGGCCCCGGCCGGGATGCCGAGTGTCAGCATGGGAATGAAATGGGTGATCGCGGCGGCGTTGTTGGCCGCCTCGGGTCCGGCGACGCCCTCGATGGCTCCGTTGCCGAAGCGTGACTTATCCCGAGCGAGCTGGCGTTCCAGGCTGTAAGACGCGAAGGAACTGACCATCGGTCCGGTGCCCGGGAGCAGGCCCAAAGCGGACCCCAGGATCGTTCCGCGCAGGATCGGTTTCCATGAAGCGGCCAGATCGGCTCGGCGTGGTAACAAACTGCGAAGCGGGGCAGGGACGGGGCGCGTCGTGGATCCCCGGCCGAGGTTGCCGATCACCTCGGCAAAAGCGAACAGGCCAACGGCGATAACGATGAAGTTGATGCCATCCGCGAGATTGGGATTACCGAACGTAAACCGCGCGCTGCCGGATTCGATATCGGTGCCGACGGTCCCGAGGAGGAGGCCGAGCAAGGACATGCCGATGTTCAACAGGAAACGGCCTTGGGCCAGCACGACCGTTGCGATCAGCGCGACGATTACCAGCGAGGTGTATTCGGGGGCGGCGAATTTCAGCGCCACGCCGGCCAGCGGTGGCGAAAACAGGGCCATCAGCAGCACGCCGAAACTGCCGGCGAAGAACGAACCGATTGCGGCGATGCAAAGCGCCGGGCCGGCGCGGCCTTGCCTCGCCATTGGGTGTCCGTCCAGGCAGATCACCAATGACGATGGGTCGCCGGGGGTATTCAGCATGATCGCGGTGGTCGATCCGGCGTGGTGCGCGCCGTAATAAATCCCGGACAGCATGATCAGCGACGCGACCGGTGTCATTTTGAAGGTCAACGGCAGCAGCATGGCGATCGTGGTCAACGGGCCGATGCCGGGCAGTACGCCGACCAGAGTTCCGAACGTGGCGCCCAGCAGGCAATACAGGAAATTGTCGGGCGTTAAGGCGACACCGAAGCCGGTTGCGAGATGGGCGAAAAGATCCATGTCAGAACAATGAGACTGGCAGTTTAAGGCCATAGTAGAAAATACCGGCCGACAGGATGGTCAGGCAGGCGGCGACCAGCCCAGCCTCGGCGATTTTGGGTCGCGGTGTTGCCATACTGGCGATCAGGGCGGACACGAACACGCTTGGGATCAGGCCGACCCGGTCGATGCCGGCGGCGAACGCGATGATCGCGGCACCGATGGCCAGCATCGGGCGCAGGGCGATGCGGCCGGGGCGGCCTTCGGTCACGACCAAGGCCCGCAGTACAGACGCTGCTCCGACAACGGTGAGGAGCATGCCCAGCGCTATGGGAAAATAACCGGGCCCCATGTGCAGCACTGAACCGATCGTGTAATCGCGGGCGATGGCGACCGATGCGGCGCCGACGGCGAGAAACAGGAGTCCGGCAGAAAATCCGGCACGATCGCGAACCCGCAGGCTCATCCGAGATGTACGCCCGCGCGTTTGATGACGTTGCCCCATTTGGCGGATTCGGCGGCGATGAAGGTGGCGAATTGAGCCGGCGTGCTGCCCACGACTTCGACGCCAAGAGCGGCCAGGCGGCGGGATACATCCAGGCGGTGCACGGCGTCCAATGTTGCCTTGTTCAGGCGGTCGATGATGGCGGGTTCGGTATGCGCCGGCACGACCAGGCCATGCCAGGTGGTTGCCTCAAAATTCGGCAATCCGGCTTCCTGCATGGTTGGCAGATAGTCGGCGGCGGCCGTGCGGCGCGCGGTGGTGACCGCAAGGGCTTTGAGTGTGCCGCTTTGCATGAACGGAATAGCGGCGACGGAGGTCGCGAACATCATCTGGATCTGGCCGCTGATCAGGTCCGTCAGGGCCGGCGCGACACCCGGATAGGCAACGTGGACGATGTCGATGCCGGCTTGCAGCCGGAACAGCTCGCCCGCCAGATGCGCCGCGGTGCCGTTGCCGGAGGAGCCGAAATTCAGTTGGCCGGGTTTCGCTTTGGCCAGGGCAATCAGGTCCGCGACCGAACCGACACCGAGTTGCGGGCTGACCACGAGGATATTGGGTTGCCGGCCGATCAGCGCGACCGGGTCAAAATCCGTCAGCGGATTGAAGGTGAGGTTCTGATACAGGAAGGCGTTGGCCGCCAGAATGCTGTTGTTCGCCATCAGCAGCGTGTAGCCGTCCGGGGCCTGCTTCGCGGCGATCTCGGCTGCGACATTGCCCCCCGCGCCGGGGCGGTTATCGACCACCACGGATTGTTCCAGTTCCTGGTTCAATTGCTGGCCGACGATCCGGGCCAACACGTCGCTGGGCCCGCCGGGCGGGAATGCAACGAGTAGCCGCAAAGGCTTGGCCGGATAGGTGGCCGCCCGCGCCGGCAGGCCGGTGGCGGCCGCAATACCCAAACCGACAAAACCGCGACGCGCGAGCATTCGAAATGCTTCCCCCAGTGGAACGGGCCGGACAACAGCACGCCGCCGTGCCGGGGGCAAGGCGCGGCGGCGACGATTGCCGGACGCCCGATTTTCGCGCGATAGTCGGCACAACGGAAACCACCGGAGCGCCCCGCATGATCGAAGAAGAGTCCAAAAACTTCCGGCTGATCGGCCACGATCCGTCCGCCGCGTTCGGCTGTGGCAGCCTGGTGGAGATCCGCAACGGCCACGCTTATGTCGGTTCGGTCGGCGTCGATGGCGTGGAGGGGTTCACCGTGCATGACGTGCGGGACCCTCGGAAGCCGCGCAAAGTGTGGGAGTTCAAGGCGCCTCCCGGTATCCATATGCACAAGATCCGGTATGTGCATGAGAACCTGCTGTATGTGAACTCGGAACGGTTGCCGGGCGATCGCGGGGCGAACTCGCAAGGCGGGTTCTACATCTTCGATATCTCGGTGCCGCACATCCCGCGTCAGGTCGGGTTCGTCAACATGCCGGGCAGCGGGCCGCACCGGTTCGGAGTGGATAATGTCCGTCATCTTGCGTTCATGCCGTCGGACGCGCCGGGCTGGGATAAGCGGGTGATCTGGACGATGGATATCAAAAATCCGCTGAAGCCCGAGGTGGTCAGCATCTGGGGCCTGCCGTGGCAGAAGTCCGAGGGCGGCGAGCTGGGTAACGATCCAGTCCCGGGCGCCAACACCTGCACGCTGCATGGGCCGCCGATGATCCGCGGCGACCGGATGTTCGCGGCGTTCTGGGGCGGCGGCATGGCGGTGATCGACTGCGCCGATCTGACCGATATGAAACTTGTGGGGCATGTCAACTGGTCGCCGCCGTTTGTCGGCTGCACCCATACCGCGTGGCCGATCGGCAACCGCCCGTACCTGGTGGTGACAGATGAGGCCAGGGGGAAGCAGAACTACTGGGACAGCCAGTTCATGTGGATCGTCGATATCCGGGACGAAACGAAGCCGGTACCGGTCTCAACGTGGTTTCCCGAACGCGAGAAATACTTCAACCGGGGCGGTCGTTTCGGTGCGCACAATATCGTCGAAAACATTACCGATGAAGGGCCGTGGGCGAACATTGTGTTCATCACGTATTTCAATGCCGGATTGCGCGCGGTCGATGTGTCCGACGTGCTGCGGCCGAAGGAGATCGGTTGTTTCGTTCCCGGTGTGGCGGACGGCGAACGGGCGGTGCAGTCGAATGACATCGGGGTGGACGATCGCGGGCTGCTGTATTTGATCGATCGGTGGGGCAAGGGGATGCACATCGTGGAATACACCGGCTGATGTGCGCGGCGTGCGAAGCCGGGGAGCGGCAGGCCGGGATCAGCCCGGCCCTGGCGGCGTATGCCCGCCGGATCGAGGCTGCTCTGCCGGGCGCGTCCGTTCCCGAACTGTCCTGGGAGATTCTGCTCGGTCGGCAGGGCGGGGCGGTGCCTTGGGCGGAGACTCAGCGGATGATGGCGAGTTTGGATCAGGCGGTTCAGACGGTTGGCGGCCGGTTGCGGTGCGACGCGGCTTGACGGTTCGCGGGGGGCTGTGACTGTCGGGTTGAGGCCAGGTGTTGTCCGTGTTGGGATGACAGTGAGGAAGAAAGGATTTTTTGCGCAGAGGAAGATGAGATTTAGCAGAGACCGTTGAGAAACAGAAAGGAGCGGCGTGCCTTATCGACAACGCTCTCGACGCCTCGCCCATCACGGCGTGCGACAGTATTTTCCGCGAAGGCGCACCATGCATGTAGAAAAAACCCCGTCATGCCGGCCTGCGTCGGCATGACGGGGGCTTTGGCGGAATCGATATCAAAGTCGGTTGGGATAACACGTCACATGGACGCCAATCCGGACGGTATGAATACGGTTCATGCCTTTTTCGCTTTGGTCGTTTTTTTCACGGTCGTTGGTGTTATCATGGCGACCGCAACCGGCTTTGAAACAGGCTGAGATGTTGCGACAATCTTAGGGGCGGCGGCACTCTTCGTGGCCGATGCGATGTTCGGCTTTCCAGCGAATTTGCGCACAGACGCGGTCTTCGGGGGCGCCTTCGTTGTTACGGCAGATGCCGGTGCCGCCACGGCTTTCGGCTTCGCTTTCGCTGTTGCGGCAATCGTCGGTGCCACCAAGGCTTGCAGTTTGGGAAGCGCCTTTGGCTTCGCGACGGGCTTTGGTGCCATCATTACTTTCAGCTTCGGCACCTCCTTGGCCTTAGCAAAATTGCCCGGCACAGCCCCGGCCTCTTGCTTTGCGGCGGGAGCCGGCTTCGGTGCATTTTTTAACTTAGCAACGACGGTCGCTGCCTGAGCGCTCTTCGTTGGGGATGCAAGCGCGGCAGGCGTGGATTTTGTGGCGGTTGCGGCCTTTGACTTCGAGGCAGTGGCCGCGGCAGGCTCATCGGCGTCACCCATATCCAGCCCGAACAACGCTGCCATATCGTCGAGTTCCAGCACCTTGCCGCTTAGCGGTCCTTGCTTCGTCAACGGCAACACCTTGCCGATATCGGCGACAAGTTCATTCTCGTTTACCGCGCGCAGGCGGAACAGCAGTTCTGGCTTCGCATCCAATCGCGCCCCCACGCCGTACAGCGCGGCGGCGACGTGCTTGCACATCGAGGCGTAATCGGGGCAGCTACAGGAAAACTTGATTTCCGACGGTTTTGGAAACAACCCCGCGCCCTGACGGCAGATACGCTCCATCACGCCCTTGGAAAACCGGCCCTGGAGCAGTTCCACCAGCGAATCGATGCCGCCGGAGCAGTCCGTGCAGATCGACTTCCAGTGGGTCTTGGCGACCTCGCCGATAGTGATTTTCACCTTGTAGATCGACGATCCGCTGACCATCGCGGTGACCTCGCACGGCGCGATCTGCAGATCGACCACCGATCCATTGCGAATATAGGTGCGCCCACGTGGCAGGCGGTTTTCGTAGTCGTGGTAGCTTTCCAGGTTCTCGCACCACGCCTTACCCCAGAACGTGGCGGCAATCGTCTTGGTCGCCAGCGTGACCGGCGTAATCGTTGCGCCCTTTTTGCGCAGTTTCTCCATCTCCCGCGCGGCCTGCGCCCGGCGTTCCGCAACCGGTACGTAGGGTGCCCAGCTTCCATAATAGCTCGACATACCTCTACTCCTTCATCGCGGCGTTCAGATCCAGGGCGACCAGCCGCATGATGTCCGCATTGCCCATCTCGGTCAGGTTGATCTCCGCCCCGCCGGTCAGCAGTTCATCAGACAAGGTCTTCTTCGAGTCGATCAAGCCGTCGATCTTCTCTTCCACCGTGCCGCGGCAAATAAATTTGTGAACCAGCACGTTTTTCTTCTGGCCGATGCGGAAGGCGCGGTCGGTGGCCTGATTTTCCACCGCCGGATTCCACCAGCGGTCGAAATGAACCACATGCGACGCCGCCGTCAGCGTCAGGCCGGAGCCGCCGGCTTTCAGCGACAGCACGAAGAACGGCACCGTCTCGTCCTCCTGAAACGTTTTCACTAATGTTTTGCGGTTCTTCACCGCCGTCTCGCCGTGCAGCACCAATCCGGGACGGCCGAATATCTGCCCCAGGAACGCGGCCAGCGGCCCGGTCATCTCCTTGAACTGAGTGAAGATCAGCATCTTCTCCTGCTTGGCGGCGACGACCTCGGCGATTTCGCGCAGCCGGCCCCATTTGCCGCTGTCTTCCTCGGCCCAGTCATTGTCGTTTAGCCATTGCGAGGGATGGTTGCAGATTTGCTTCAACCGCATCAGCGTGGCCAGCACGATGCCTTTGCGCTGAATGCCTTCGGAGTCTTCCAGCGCTTTCGCCAGCGCCTCCACGGTTTGCCCGTACAGCGCGGTTTGCCGGCGGCTGAGGCTGCAAAGTGCCTTCACTTCCGTCTTGTCCGGCAGGTCCGCGATGACCGACTTGTCGGTTTTCATTCGGCGTAAAATGTAGGGTCGCACCAGTTCCCGCAGCGGTCCGTACGGATTATGCGTCCGCTCGGCCAAGCCTTTGGCGTAACGGGAAAATTGTTTCGCGTTGCCCAGCAGGCCGGGATTGATGAAGTCGAAGATCGACCACAGGTCGCCGAGGTGGTTCTCCACCGGGGTGCCGGTCAAGGCTATCCGAGCGTGCGCACGTAACGATTTGGCGGCTTTGGTTTGGCGGGCAGCGGCGTTTTTGATGGCCTGCGCCTCGTCCAGGATTACGAACCGCCATTGCGTTTCGGTCAGCGCGGTCAGGCGCAGCAGCGAACCGTAGCTGGTGATGACCAGATCGAAATCAGCCGCGCGTTCCGCTGTGAAAGCCTTGACCTGGTCGGGCGGCATCGCCGACGGGTGCAGGATCGTGGCTTTCAGATCGGGCGCGAATTTCTCGATTTCCGCCGCCCAGTTGCCAAGTAACGACGCAGGCGCCACCAACAGGCTGGGTTGACCAGCCCGCCGTTCCACCAACAGCAACGACAGCACCTGGATCGTCTTGCCCAACCCCATGTCATCGGCGAGGCAGGCGCCAAGACCGAGCCGCGACAGCATTTGCAGCCAGCTTGTGCCGGCGCGCTGGTAGGGCCGCAACGTTCCTTTCAGCGCGGGACCCGGATCGGCGCCATTGGCATCCGGCGACCGTAATTCCCGCAGTGTTTGTTCCAGCCACGGCCCGGCGGTCACACGCGACCAGTCGGTGTCGGCGGCGATCGGATCGTCGCTGGTGACGCCGGTGCCGGACAGCATGCGCATGGCTTCCGCGAAGCTCAGGCCGTCGCGGGCGGCGAGTGCCTCGGCTTCGCGGAACCGCAGCATGGTCTTTTCCAGGCGGGCGCGATCGACCTCGACCCATTGGCCGCGCAGCAGCACCAAATCCTCGGTGCCGGCCAGAAGGCCGGCGATTTCGTCCTCCGTCAGCGGTTCGCCGTCCAGGATGACGCTCATTTGAAAGTCCATGACGCCGGTCAGCCCGACGGCGGACGGTTTGCGGCTGCCCACGGTGGCGGACACGCGCGGCCGGGACGGGCGGTTGGCGCGCCAGGCGGCAGGCATGCGGACGACGACGCCGGCGCTTTCCAGTTCGGGCAGGCTTTGCAGGAAGCGCGATGCCTCCGGCGCGCCCCAGCGCAACGGATGAAAGATTTCGCCGGCTTCGATCATCGGGCGCAGCCAGGCGCAGTGTTCGGCGGCGCGCTGCACCGGCAGCAGCAGCGAGAGCAGTTTGTCGGTGTTGGCCGCCCCGGCGTATTCGCGCAGCGCCTGACCCAGCGGCACATGCTGCGCCCGGGCCCAGGCGGACAGGCGGGTGGTGTAGGTCGCCATGAAGGCAAACGGCTGGTCCGCGTCCTTGCGGTTTTCGGCGAGGTTGAAATGCACCCGCCCCACCAGGTTCCAGGCCGGGTTCAGCCCGTTCAGGAAGCGCTGCAATCCCGGGCCGGAGGCGGCCAGAGCCTCCGCGAAGGCCAGCGCGATATCGTCCCACAACGCCAGCAGGACGTTGTCGGTCAGGTATTCGGCGCCGTCCATCATCGGGGCGGTCAGCACCAGGGACGCGAGGTCGCCGGCATCGGGCGGCGGAATGGGCGGGATCTCGGCGTCGTCCTCGCGTCCTGCCGCGTTCAGGCACAGCGCACCGACATAGCGTGTGGCAAAGGCGCGCCACCAGACGAACACCGGCGGCAGCGCGTGACCGACCTCCGCGGCGCCCAGTTGCACCAGACCGGGTCCGTTGCCGCGCGCGAACGCTTCGGTCAGCCGCTCGCAGGCGGCGGCATCGAAGTCCGGGGCGTCGTCGCCGGGTTCGGCGACCAGACGGCCGTTGGGTGTCAGGCGGAGTCCGACTCGGGGCATGCCGGTAGTTTACCTGATATCCCGATGGGGCGTCGTGCCGTCTTTGCCTGCGGCCGCGATCGGCTTAGGTTGCGGCAACGAAGCCAACCGGAGGACCCCGCCGATGCCGATCCCGCAGACCATGACCTATGTCCACGCGAACGGCGCCGGCGGGCCGGAGGTACTGGGGCTTGGCACAGGCCCGGTGCCTGTCGCGAAACCGGACGAGGTGCTGATCCGCGTTCAGGCCGCCGGGGTGAACCGGCCGGATGTCGCGCAACGGCTGGGGACGTATCCGCCGCCGCCGGGTGCCAGCCCGATCCTGGGGTTGGAGGTGGCGGGCGAGGTTGTCGCGGTTGGCGATCAGGTGACTGCTCTGGCGGTTGGTGATCGCGTTTGCGCGCTGACCAATGGCGGCGGGTATGCGGAATACTGCACCGCTCCGGCGTCGCAATGTCTGCCCTGGCCGGTGGGTTACGATGCCATCCGAGCGGGGGCGTTGCCGGAGACGTCGTTTACCGTGTGGGCGAATTTGTTTCAGATGGGCGGCCTCGCGAAGGGCCAGACGGCGTTGGTGCATGGCGGCACGTCGGGCATCGGCGTCACCGCCATCCAGTTCGCGCATGAGTTCGGCGCTCGGATTTTCGCGACGGCGGGTTCGGATGACAAATGCGCGGCGTGTCTGCGGTTGGGGGCGGATGCGGCGATCAACTACCGGACTCAGGATTTCGCCGCCGAGGTGAAGACGCTGACCGAGGGGCGCGGCGTCAATGTCATTCTGGATATGGTCGGGGCGCCCTACATGGCGCGCAATGTGCGGTCATTGGGCATGGACGGGCGGCTGGTGATGATCGCGTTCCTGGAGGGCTCGAAAGTGCAGGAGTTCGACTTCGTGCAGGTGATGGTGAAGCGGCTGACGATCACCGGATCGACGATGCGGCCCCGGACGACCGCCCAGAAGGCGGTGATCGCGACGGAGCTGCGCGAGAAAGTGTGGCCGGCGCTGGATGCCGGGCGCTGCCCGCCGGTGATCCATGCGACGTTCCCGCTGGCCCAGGCGGCGGAGGCGCACCGGCTGATGGAGAGCAGTGCGCATATCGGGAAGATCATGTTGGCGGTGGGGTGAGGGGCGGACCTGCCGGGACAAAATGATTTTGAGCAACCCAATGGTTGTTTGACGTCGAACTACTGTCATTCTGCCATCGTCATGGCCCGGCCGAACCGCACCCGGGCCGGCCATTGCGCCATTCTGCTGCGACAACTGGTTCGGACAGGCCGTACCATGACGATGGGGGCAACGGGCGGTCTCGATGTCCCTCGGTATGGCAGGTTCCCGCCCTACCCTGGCGGCGCCATGCCCGGGCCGTTAACCGCCTCAGTAGCGAGACCTGCCACCAAGCTCGCATACCCAACCTGCTCCGTCCTTAGGTTTTCAGCAATACGCTTGGCCGTCTCGCTCTACTGAAACGACTGCGCCCACTTCTGGCCGCCGATAGGCTTGGCCCCGTTTTCTTGGCGATTCGTATCGTTTCCCGCGGGTGGGTGGCCGGTTTCGTTCAAGGACGTAATGGGCTAATATTCATCAATTTTAGAGAAATATTTCTTTATATCGATTCTGTGTGCGGGCAACCTCCCGTTTCAACCAGCGCGCGTTTGAAGGGGGCAGTTGCTCTTGAAGGGCAGCCCGCGGTGGCCCCAACGACACCTTTGATCGCGGGGCGAGTTCTCCGAACACGCTGTTCATGCGGATCTCCACAGAGGCCACGCACCGGAGCAGGCCGTGCCAAGTTTGTCAGGCGTTGGCGCGCGCGTCGACAAGTGCCCCCACAGCATCAGCGGTCGCGGCCGACAGCGTCCAGCCGAGGTGGCCGTGCCCGGTGTTGTAGAACACAAGCGGATTCCGCCCGGGCGCGACGCGGGGCAGCATGTTTGGCATCATCGGCCGCAACCCCGCCCAAGGCACCGACTGCCGTGTGCTCATGCCTGGAAAATGCGCCCGGCACCACGCCACCAGCGGCGCGATCCGGTCGGCGCGGATGTCGCGGTTGTAGCCGTTGAACTCGGCCGTCCCCGCCACCCGGAAGCGCGTCGGCCCAAGCCGGCTGGTGACGATCTTGGTCCTGTCGTCCAGCAGGCTCATCCACGGCGCGGCCTCCTGGTCGGCGGCCTCGGGCAGGCTGACGGTGATGGAGTAGCCCTTCACCGGATACACGTTGACGCGATCCCCAAAACCCTGACTGAGCTGCCGCGACATGACGCCGCCGCAGACCACCACCTTGTCGAAGGTCTCCGTCGCGTCCGGATGCACCGAACCGTCCAGCGCCGGGTCGGTGGAGCGGCTGACGATGGTGACCTTGTCGGACCCGGCGGCGGCGGACATCACCTCGGTGGCATATCGGATAGTCACGCCGTACCGCGCGCAGGCACGCGCCAGGCCGTTGGTGAATTTGTGGATGTCGCCGGTGAAATCCGACGGCGTGTAGAAGCCGCCATAATATGTGCCGCGCAGGGTCGGTTCGATCGAGCGGATTTCCTCCGGCGTCACCGCCCGACGCTCCAGCCCGCCCCTGGCCAGCAACTCGCTCACCCGTTCGGCCGCTTGGAAATCGTGCTTCGTCTCGTAGAAATGCAGGATGCCGCGATCCTCGCAGTCGAAATCGATGCCCTCGTCCTCGGCCATGCGCCGCAGATGCTGGCGGGCTTCGATCGCCAACCGAGCGGTGGTGATGGTGTTTTCCTCATAGCGCGGGATGGCGGCGATGAATTCGCCCATCCAGGACAGCTTGTGCCAGGACGGCTTCGGGTTCACCAGCAGCGGCGCCCCCGGCGACAGCATCCACTTCATCCCCTTCAGCACCGTCCCCCAACTGTTCCAGACTTCGGCGTTGGAGGCGGAGAGCTGTCCGCCGTTGGCGAACGATGTCTCCATCGCCGCATACGGATGACGGTCGAACACGGTAACCCGGTGCCCGCGCCGGGCGAGGTTATAGGCGGTGGTGATGCCGGTAATACCGGCGCCGATAACGGCGATCGTGTGAGAGTCGGTGTTGGACATGCGCATTCTCCCCCGCCCGTGGCGGGTGTTCAAATGCCCCCTCTGTCATTGGCCTGAGAGCATCATCGTGCCCCGGAATGGGGCAGCGACTTACACCATCGGCGGGAGCGGCTGCTCCGCTTTTCAGAGATTCAGTCCGTTTGCGGTTTCTTGTGCCTGAGAGTTTCCGGGGCGGTTGCTCCTTCGGCGCCGCTTTGGCCCCCCGGTCTTACCCCCGAGCAGCCGCCGCGAACTCTTCCGCGAGGCCTGTGTGGCAGAGGCGGGGAGGGGAGTCAAGTTTGTTGTAATATGCAACTACTGCCGTGCGTCACGGAGATTGGGCCACCAACTACGCGTCCGGATTCAGCGCGACGCCGGAAACAGGTCCGTCACCACCAGCCCCGGCGGATCGAGATGCAAAGGCCCGTCCCTGACGATGCGCGTCAGGATCGTGCCATCGGCGCCTCGGGCATGGTGGATGATGGCTCGGTCCTCGGTTCGGACAATGAGATAATGCCGCACCGAAGGCAGACGGAAATAGTCGGCCAGCTTGGCCCCGGAGTCGCGGGCGCGCGTTGAAGGCGACAGGACTTCGACAACGATCACCGGGTCGTCCAACGTCACCGCATTGTCGGGCAGCGGCGAACCGCATCGGACCAAGGCGTCGGGTTCATAGGTTGTGGCGTCATCGACTTTGACGGCCATGCCGTCCGGGTAAACCTGGCAAGGCAATCCCTGCCGCTCTACGGACTCGGCCAACCGGCGAGCGATATGGAATTTCGTCAGCGCGTGGGAACTGCGTTCGGGTGCCATGCCGACCACTTCGCCGGCGACCAGCTCGAAGCGCTGGCCACCGGGCTGTTCCATGGCCCAGGCGATGAACTCATCGGACGTCATGCGGACGGAAGCGGGGTCGGACATACGTCATCCTGACACAGGGTTCGGCGGAGGCCGAAAGCCATTCTCGCTTGGGCCGGCCGCTTTCCGCAACACCCAATGGCAACCGCCTTACGCCGCCCTCTCGAGACTGTCCGGACCATTCGCGGACAATGCCTGCCCCGCCAAACGCACGCGGGCCAAAACCAATCCGGCCATCGCCGTGTCCACGCCCGTTTCATCCGGCCCTCTCGCCCCCCGGCTGCGAGGCTGCGCGCTCATCCGCGTCTCAAAAGCCATGTCATGAGAATTCGTCCCATTTTCCGAGACGTCCTCCTCCACACCAGCCGCCGGAGCCGCTTCGGCCCGCGCCGCCGCCACCCGTGCGGCATGCGGTTCGGCTATCGCCAGCATCGACTGTTCAACGATATGCAGCGCCTGAGCGTCCCGGCTCGCCGCGCCCTCGATCGCCTCGCGCTTCTGGCGCACCGCCTGCACCCGCATCAGTTGGCCATGCACCGCCAGCGAGGTTCGCACCATCGATGCGTATTGCGCGTTCAGTTGCATCACCAACCTGACATCATCCGCGTTCTCGCGGACCAGCCGCAACATCTCTTCGGCCTGCGCCCGGGCGGCGATGTAGTGGGCGGCGAGATCGATCTCACTCGCGCCAACCGGCATCAGCGCCGCGATTTTGGCAATGGCGGCCGCATTGCGCGCTCGGAGTGCCTCGAGCGAGGCATCCAGCGGCGGCGGTAGCAGGCCCATCAGCGTATAAACGAGTTGATGGTACATCTGGCTGGTCAGTTCGATGGCCGGGTGCGGCGGGAGTGAGGTTTCCATTCCTCAATGGTAGATTAATGTAGGAAATAAGTCAAGGTTTACTGTTATTTCGGTCCATCGGGTTAACCCGGTGGAACCGGGTTTTCAGCACGGTATCACCTGCCGAAGGGCCGTCCGGGCATAGCCGTTTCAAAGTCAATGCCGTTTTGTTTTCGCGATGACCCTGCCGAAAGCGAAGTACGGCAGAGTTACGTCTGCTCAGCGCCCTTTGACGCCGTTCAACCGGATACGAGACGCGCCTGAAAGCCGCCGTTCGTTCGGCGAGGGTGCCAGGTCCGTGCTGGCTGGACATGAACGGCGAGAATGTGGTGGAAAGCGGCCACTACTGGGCGTCGCGCCGGTCGACTTCTTCGAGGCGGGGCCAGCGGTTCTCACACATATCGGCAATGCGACCTTATAAGCGGCGGACGGGAGACGTGACCATGGAATGTTTCCGGATCGATGAAAGCGGCTACACCGGGTTCGACCTGCTTAACCCTCAGCAGCGTCTCCAGGGTGCCGCGGCGATCGCAATCAGCGACGAGGACGCCAGCCGGCTGATCAACAAACACTTTCCGCGCCGCCAGGCCCTGGAGTTGAAATACCGCTCCCTGTCGCGCCGGCCTAGCAGCCGCCCCTCTCTGCTGGCGCTGCTGCGCGATCTGTTGCAGGGTTACAAATGCGTCACCCACGTCTTGGACAAGCGCTACATGCTGATCCTGATGTTCTGCGACTACGCCGTTGAGCCCTGGTACTACAAGCGCGGGGCCAACTTCTACGCCGACGGCCAGAACTACGCGATGGGATCGCTGCTGAGCATCGTGGGTCCGACTATGCTGGGGGCTGAGCCGTTCGAGGCCATGCTGGTGGCCTTCCAGCGGGCGATGAAAGAGAAGAGCCCCGAGAGTCTCAACGCCCTCGTCGCCGCAGCGCGCCGTACCAACTGGCAGGCATTTCCCAAGGCGATGGGGCCCCTGGCAAGAGATGCGTGCCCGGACTGCCTGAGAGCGATCGCCACACCGGGTATCTCGACCGACCTTGCCATGGTGGTCATGCAGGCGTTGATCAGCCGGATGGAAGTTATGACTGACGGCCCCTATCGGGTGGAGCACGACGAGTCAAAAAATCTAGCCACCTACCATGACCTGCTGCAGGCTTTCATCGATCACACCGATCAAGTCGAGTTGCGGCAGACGGGGATCGCAAGCTTCAAGTTCCCCTTGAAACTGACGGAGGTGGCCCAGGTCAATTCCAAGACCAGCCCAGCCATCCAGTTGGCAGACGTAATGATAGGTGCTGCGCTCGAGGCGGGCAACATCATGACCGGCCAGCGCACGGAGGGCCTTGATCCAGACACCCTCCTGCCTCTCTTCAAGGATGATCAATTGATCCACATGCTCCCGGACCTCGACTTTGAGGCGCAGAAGGAATTCCGCAGAGGCACCCAGGCGTCGGAGGTGATCGACTACTTCGCCGCGAACTTCGCCTCCAAGGGCAGGGTGTCCTGATCATGGCGGGAAAGACGTGGGAGGCGGCCAAGGCCCGTAACCCCGCCGAGGTCTATAATGAGAAGCGGCGGATCATCATGGCCCAGATGCAGAAGGACTCGGCCGTCGCCAAGGCTTGGCTCTACGGCTATCGCAATATGCTCGGCCCAGCAGGTTATGCGGGGCTGAAGGCAGAGGTCGCCTTCTTCGAACAGAACCGCAAGCCGCTCAACCTAGTTGTCGCGGCCGACATTGGAGACGCGACCGACTTTGTCGGCGTCGTGGACGGGGTCATGCACCGGATCGACGTCACAACCAATATCGCTTTCAAGCGACTGGCCTCCTATGAACCCCTACAACTGGAGGGTGCCCTCTATAAGGTCGCCGTGGTCGATCGGGGCCGCTTCGACCTCGTGGACATCAACTTCCCGTTTTGCGGGCACTGCCAACGCGGCCGTATCCTGCCGACCGCCATGTTACTGGAGGAGAACCATAATCGGCACGGTGAGAGCCATTGGTCGAACGACCAACTTCTGGTCAACATCTGCAGCGCGTGCGGCGAGGTCGAGGTTGCAATCGCATCACCACTCCGTTCCTCTACGACTTCGGGTCGCTCTACTGCGACCTCAACGAAGCTAAGCGCGAGGCCGAAGACCTCGGTGAGGCGCCGATCGATGTCCGCGCAAAGGCCGGCGCATACGCGCGCCGCGCCAGCCGCTACCTGTCGGACGTCTTCGGAACTCGTGTGGTCGCGATCGGCGGCAAGAGCTATGAGATCACAAATCCACAGGACGACGACGGCTACTGGACGGTGAAATTCGAGGACCAGCTTCCGCTCGTGAAGGAGCACCTACAGGACAAGTATCCGTGGGACCTCTCAAACGGCTGATTGCCGCGGCCGGGTGCGTCGACGACCGTGTATTCGACTGGCCCAGATCGAGACCCGATTATCGGTTGGCCGGTTGACCTGCATTGGCGAGCTGATTGATCGCCAGAACGCAGACCTTCGCGGCGGCAGCTAAGGAGTGAGAAGCGCCTCGAGCGCCAATCAGGTTCCGTGACCTCACGGTCTTAATCAGCCGCCACGCCCGTCCGCCGCGCCTTCGGCGCCCCCGCCTCCGGAAACCGCTCCAAAATCCGCTCGCGATACCCGCCCGTCACCCAGGCCAGCATCGTCTCCACCATTCCCGCCAGGCTGTCCCGCTGCGCCTCCGTCAGCGGCGCCAGCATCATCGCCTCCATCTCCAGGCTCAGCGGATCGGCCTCCGCGCACAGGCGCTCGCCGGCCTCCGTCATGACAAACGTATATTGCCGTCCGTCCCCCTCCATCCCGACACGCTCGATCAGCCCGGCCTTGATCATCCGGGTCAGGATGCGCGACGTCAGTGACCGCTCGAACCGCGTCAACCTCGCCAGGGCGGTGAAGGTGATGCCAGGGGTGTCCCGCACCAGCCGCAGCACGCGCAATTCCCGCACATCCCAGCCAAACCGCTGCTGGAACAGCCGATCGGCGTTACCAATGCCTTCCTCGGCGATGGAGGCGAGCGCGTAGGTCAGACTCTGCTTCAACATTGGTCACTCTGCCTATTCTACAGGCACAAAACATAATCCGAAAAATTGTTGATTACAACAGTTGCAAATTACAACAATCTACTGGTAGGTATCTCCCAACGCATCGCGAGCATCCGGCCCCGGCGCGTGAACAGGAGACTCTCATGTCAACCGCCGCCACCGCCGCTATCGACGACACCGTCAAACGCACCATCTCCCACCCCAGGCTGATCGCCGCCTGCACCATTGGCAACGCCCTGGAGTTCTATGATTTCGTGGTGTTCAGCTTCTTCGCCCGCACCATCGGCGCGCTGTTCTTCCCGGCGCAGGACCCGGCGGCGCAGTTGCTGCTCTCCTTCGCCACCTACGGCGTCGGCTTCTTCCTGCGTCCGCTCGGTGGCGTCGTTCTGGGGGCCTATGCCGACCGGAAAGGTCGCAAGAAGGCCACCATATTGACGCTGATGTTGATGGCCGCCGGCACCGTCATGGTCGGCCTCGCCCCGGTTTATGCGACTGCCGGCGTGTTCGGTGCGCTGGTCGTCCTGGCCGGCCGCCTGCTGCAAGGGTTCTCGGCCGGCGGGGAGGTTGGCGCCTCCACCACCCTGCTCGCCGAACTGGCGCCAAAAGAACGCCGCGGCTTCTTCGGCGCGTGGCAGCTTGCCAGTCAGGGCCTCGCGGTGCTGGTAGCCGCCGGGGTCGCGTTCGTCATGACCAACGCGCTGACCCCGGCCGAAATTGCCGGTGGCGGCTGGCGACTGCCGTTCCTGGCGGGGATCCTGATCGTGCCCGTCGGCCTGTGGCTGCGCAGCGCGCTGGAGGAAAGCCACGCCAACGAGGATGACGCACGGACCCGGTCGGTGTCCTCCTTGAGCGTCGCGCTGCAACAGTTCCCGACGCGCATCCTGGCCGGTGTCGGCCTGGTCATCGGCGGAACGGCGGCCAATGCGGTGATCGTGCTGTATATGGCGACCTATGCCGTGACCCAGTTGCACATGGCGCCTAAGGCAGGCCTTTTGGCCGGCATCACCGCGGGCGTGGTCACGCTGATCGCCGCCCCCATCGGCGGCATTCTGTCCGACCGGCTGGGCCGCAAGCCGGTCACGCTGGTGTCCTACTCGCTGATCCTGCTTCTGATCTATCCCGCCTTCCTGGCGCTGAACGCCAGCCCGGATCTGGGCACGCTGCTGACGATCGTCGCCGGGCTGGCGGTGCTGAACGCAACCGGCGGAGCGACGGTGATCATTACTCTGGCGGAAATCTTCCCGGTCGAGGTCCGCGCCACCGGCATGTCGCTGGTCTATGCGCTGGGCGTGGCGATCTTCGGCGGGTTCGGCCAGTTCATTGTCACATGGCTGATCCAGGCCACCGGCAGCCCCATTGCTCCGGCCTGGTATGTCATGGCGTGCGCGCTGGCCACGATTGTTTCTCTGACAGCCATTCCGGAAATGCGCGGCCGGGCACTGAACTGAGGGAGGCGGCCATGCCAATCATCGAACAAATCCAGTCTTATCTGCCGGAACTGACGGCGATCCGCCGTGACATCCACGCCCACCCGGAAATAGGCTTCGAGGAAACCCGCACCGCGGCTCTGGTCGCCGACTGCCTGCGCCGGTGGGGCGTGGATAGGGTCGAGACAGGCATCGGCCGCACCGGCGTCGTCGGCGTCATCCAAGGCCGGGGCGAGGGACCGGCGATCGGCCTGCGCGCCGACATGGACGCGCTGCCGATGGAGGAGGGGGCCGGGCTTGCCTACCGCTCGGTTCATCCCGGTGTGTTCCACGGCTGCGGTCATGACGGCCACACAGCGATGCTGTTAGGAGCCGCTCGGTATCTTGCCGAGACTCGCGACTTCGCCGGTCGTGTGCATGTGATCTTCCAGCCCGCCGAAGAGGGATTGGGCGGCGCCACCGCGATGATGGAAGACGGCCTGTTCGAGCGGTTTCCCTGCCAGGAAATCTACGGCATCCACAACTGGCCCAACTCCAGAACCGGCTGGATCGGCTCCAGACCGGGTGTCGCCATGGCCGCGTCGAGCAGCTTCGACGTCGCCATTACCGGCCGCGGCGCGCATGGCGCCATGCCGCAACAGGCGATCGATCCTGTGATGGTTGCCGTCACGCTGGCACAGGCATTCCAAACGATTGTCAGCCGCAACGTCGAGCCGCGCCAGACCGCGATCCTCTCGATCACCGAATTGCACGCCGGATCAGCCTATAACGTCATTCCCGACAGCGCCGTGCTGCGCGGCACGATCCGCACGTTCGATGCCGGGGTGGAGGCGCTGGTCGTCCGCCGGATGCAGGAGATCACCGCCGGCGTGGCGGCAGCCTTCGGCGCCACCGCGACCGTTACGATAAGGGCCGGATATCCGGCGCTGGTCAACAGCGCCGATCATGTTGCGGCAGCCTGTCGTGTCGCTGCCGATATCGTAGGCCAACAGAATGTGGATGCTGAGGCCGTGCCGCTGACAGGCAGCGAGGACTTCGCCTTTATGCTGGCGCAGGTTCCCGGCGCCTATTTGCTGGTTGGACAGTCCGGAGGCGGAAACCTCCACAACCCCGCTTACGTGTTCGACGACACCATCATCCCGATCGGCGCCTCGCTGCTGGCGCGCATCGCCGAGGCAAGGTTGAGCAATCGCTGGTTGTCACGGCACGGGGCTGGCAAATCGACCTAACCTTGATCCGGTTGGTAGTGGACCCTCAGCCTCGACCCTAATCGTCCCCGACCGCGCGCAGTTTCTCGGACGGGTCCTCGGCCGGGATGTTGATGCCGCCACCACGCCTGGCCGCGATGGGGTTCGGAGTGCCGGCGACCACCGAACGGCCATAGGCGGGGATCGGCGGGATTGCTTCCGGCGCCAGCGGTTGCATCCATTTCTTCCGTTTCAGGGCTGCCTCGATATAGGGCGCCAGGTCCGCTTGCTTGCGGGCCGCGCGGGCGGCCTGATCGGCTTTCATCGTCGGCATCACCTCGGCGGCGAACAGTTCCAGTGAGGCGATGATGTTCTCGTGCGTGTTGCGCCCGGCCTGCTGGACGAAGATCACCTGATCAACGCCGGAGTCCTGATACTGCTTCAGCCGCTCGATCAACTGCGCCGGCGTGCCGATGCCGTTGCCCACCACGGGCGGCATCGCGTCGCGCCCGCGTTCAAACCGTTCCCACACGTTCGTTACACCGGGCGTGTGCTCGCCATAGACGTAATGATGTCCGAGTGCGAAGCCGAAAAACTGGAAACCCTCGCCGCCGCGACGGATGGCTTCGGCCTCGTCCTGATGCACGGAAAAGCCGGTGGCCATGGCGATGTTGGCGTTCACCGCATGGCCGATCGGGACACATTCATCAGATTTGATGATCTCGTAGTATTCGCCGGCCCATTTCGCCGCCTCGGCGGGATCAACGAAGGCGAACGCCAGCGCACCGACGCCGTTGCGTGCCGCCACATGGATCGTTTCTTTATTCGAACACGCCAGCCAGATCGGCGGATGCGGTTTCTGCAAGGATTTCGGAATCACATTGCGGGCCGGCATGGAAAAATAATCGCCATTGAACCCCGGATACGGTGACATCGCCATCATATTCGCGGTCTGTTCGGTCGCCTCGGCCCACATCAGCTTTTTCTGTGCCGGATCGATGTTGAAGCCTTCCAGTTCGGCTCGCGACGCCGACGACCCGGTGCCCCATTCCACGCGCCCCGACGACACCAGATCCAGCATCGCAAGCCGTTCCGCGACCCGAGCAGGCGGGTTGTAGCCGGGCGGCGACAGCACGACCCCGTGGCCGACATGGATCTGCTTCGTGCGGCCGGCGGCGGCGGCGAGAAACACCTCGGGCGCGGAATTATGCGAGTATTCCTCGAGGAAGTGATGCTCATTGGCCCAGACGCAGTCGAACCCGAGACGGTCGGCGACCTCCACCTCGGCCAGAGCGTGCTGCACCATCCGGTGTTCGGACTCAGCATCCCACGGGCGTGGCAATTGCAGTTCGTAGAGCAGACCGAATTTCATGGCTTGGGTGTCCCTGCGCGTCCTACTGGTCAGTAACCAACGCTGGCCGGGATGTCCAGCTTACCACCCCGGCGGTGGTGTGAAGCCTGTCCAGGCTTGTTCCAGAAGCGCCGCCACCGCGATGGTGGTCCGGTCGCCGTAAATGGGGCCGGCGATTTGTACGCCGATAGGAAGGCCCGCCTTGGTCATGCCCATCGGGGCGACCGTCGCCGGCAGGTGGTAACCACCGGTCAGGCCGGGCCAGAACAGCATGTCGTTGTAGGCGATCTCCTGACCATCGACGCTGATGCGGCGCTCCCAAGTGGCCCCGTCCTGGCGATGCGGCAGGGCGGCGGTGGCGATGACCGGGCAGAGCAGCACGTCCCACTCGCGGAAGAAGGCGGACCAGGCGCGGCGCCACTGGAAGCGTTTTTCGTTGAGGCCGAGCCAGGTGCGGTGGGTGACATCGACCATGCGGATCATGATGGCGTCGGCGCTGGTGTCATCCGGCGCCCGCGCCGCGGCGCCCTCGCGCTTCCGGACGACCATTTCGTCCGAGATACGGCCACTCCAGGCAGAGTCCAGCAGCTTCAGGAACAGATGGTAAGCCTCGGTTGGATCGAACGCGGGACGCGCGGTGCGGCTGACGGTGACGCCCTGGCGTTCCAGGGCGTCGGCCAGTTCGAGCAGTGCCGCGGTCGTCTCCCGGTCGGTGATCTGGCCTTGTTGTTCGGCCCATACCGCGACGCGCAGGTCTTTGAGGCTACTGAACCGCGGCGGCGGAAGGGTCATGGTCATGCCGGTCTCGTCCGGATCGGGGCCGGCGAGAACGTTCAGCGCCGTGGCCAAATCCAACGCCGATCGCGCCATCGGGCCGGCCACCGCGATATCCGTGCCGGCGGCGGAACTGGTCGCCGGGTCGCCGTAATTCGGGATCAGCCCGAAGCTCGGTTTGTGGCCGTAAACGCCGCAATAATGCGCCGGCACGCGGATCGATCCGCCGATGTCGGTGCCGATCTCCAGCCCCGTCAGGCCGGCCGCCAGCGCCGCCGCCGACCCGCCGGAGGAGCCGCCGGGCGTGTGGTCGGTGTTCCAGGGATTGGAGGTCGTTCCGTACACCGGGTTGTAGCTTTGCCAGTCCGCCAGATCGACCGGGACGTTGGTTTTGCCGAAGATGACCGCTCCGGCGGCTTCCAGGCGGCGGATGGCGATCGAGGATGTCCGCGCCAGCGTATCCCTGGCCGCCACATGCCCCCGGGTGCTCGGCAGGCCGGCGATGTCGAAGCTTTCCTTGGTGGTCGTTGGTACGCCGAACAGCGGGGCGGATTTGTCGGTGTGCGAGTCCAGCGCTCGGGCGCGGCCGCGCGCCCGGTCGTAGTCCCGGACGACCACGGCGTTGATGCGCGGGTCGAGTTGTTCAGTGCGGGCAATGTAGTGGTCCAGCAACTCCAGGGCTCCGATCTTGCCGGTGCGGACGAGCTCCGCGAGTTGGGTCGCGGACAGGAAGGTCGGGTCCATGCGGGTGGTCCTTCTTTGCTGGTGGACGCAGGGTGGCATTGCAGGAAGATGGGTTCAACGGGGGCGCTGGCCGGCCCTCATGCCAGTGGCAATTCCTTAACCGGCTGCCGTGGCACACCAATAGGTCCGCAATTTCTGTAACACTTGTCACGCAACTGTCGTCCGTTACCGGTTGCGCTCCCCCGCCCGGCGTGGATTGTGGCGGCGTCAAACCGAATTCAGGATTTCCGATGCAAAGCCGAAACACGCCCCCAATCGACGCCGGCTATTGGGCCGCGATCTCCATCGCCAGCATCTTTGGCGCCAACTGCGGAGATTTCGTTTCCAAAATCCTGCACATGGGACATTGGCGCGGACTGCTGCCGGTGGCTCTGGGCCTGATCGCGGTGCTGTGGCTGGAACGCCGGTCGAAAAGCGCCACGGTGGCCTGGTATTGGCTGGCAATCATCCTGGTCAGGACGGCCGCGACAAACCTCGCCGATCTGTCCACGCATGATTTCAAACTCGGTTTTGGCGTGGTGATCGCCGGGTTGGCCGCGCTTCTGGTGGGTGTGCTGTCGTTCGGCCGTCCGGCGGCACAGGCGAGCGGATTGCCCGACACCAACACACGCTACTGGATCGCCATGCTGATCGCCGGCACGCTCGGTACAGCCGCCGGAGATGGATTGGTCGATGTGCTGCACATCGGATTGCCGCTTGCGTCGGCGTTGATGGTTGTCGTGCTTGCCGGCGTGCTGGCGTTGCGGTCGCGGCCGATGTTCGCGGTCCCGGCGCTTTACTGGGTTACGATCGTTGTCGTCCGAACCGCGGGCACCAATCTGGGCGACCTGTCGGCCCACTCCATCGGGCTTGCTCTCAGCACCGCGTTGTCCGCTGTGGTGTTCGTCGGGACCGTGGTGCTGTGGCAACGGCGCCGCAACACCGGTCTCGCCCGGGCGTGACGGTCACAACGGCAGGATATCGTCCTTCGTCTCCGGACCGGGAGCCATTCGCGATGATCGCGAGGCGGCAAACACGGTGATCGTTGCGGCCGCCAGACGTCAGCAGCCGTTGCCGATCATGCCCTTTTTCCCGGGATCGGTGTCTCTCTGAATGCCTTTTCTTCACGTTCAGGCTTGTGCGCCTTGCGCCGTCTGTCAATCTGCACGCTGTTAAACGGGAAGCGAATCAGTATGGCGGAAGAGGCGACGCAGGTCTTGGCGGCGTTCGCGGCGTCCCTGGATGTGGATGCGATCCCCGATCGGGTGCGGTTGCAGTGCAAGAATTTGTTTCTGGACTCACTGGCATGCGCGATCGCCGGGCATGGCGGCGAGGAAACGCCTCAGATCGCGGCATTCACATCGATTCTGGCACCGGGGGCTGACACCAGCATCATTGGCGGCGGGTTTGCGTCGCTGACCGGTGCCACGATGTTGAATGCATTTCTGATCACGGCTGTGACGATGTGCGACGCGCACCGAGCCACGCTGACGCATGTGACGCCGGAGGTGGTGCCGGCCGCTTTGGCGGTGGCGGAACTCGACGATGCCTCGGGGCAGGATCTGCTGGTGGCCCTGACAGCGGGGTTTGAAGTGACCACGCGGATCGGAATCGGCCTGGATTTCGCGATGTTCCGGTCGCGGGGGTTTCACGGTCCGGGCATCCTGGGGCCATTTGGGGCCGCCGCGGCGGTGGGGCGCCTGCTGCGCTTCGATGCCGCGACGATGGCCAGGAGTTTCGGGCTGGCGGGCAGTCAGGCCGGCGGGACGTTCGCGGCCTGGGGGACGCCGGTGGTCAAATTCCATCAATGCCGCGGGGCGTTGTCCGGTTTGATGGCGGCGCTGTTGGCGCAGCAGCGGTTTGCCGCCAATCCCGATTTTCTGACGGCGCCGGATGGTGGGTTGTTCAGTGCTTACTCGGGCAGCGGATATCCTGATCTGGTCACGGCCGAACTGGGGTCGCGCTGGGAGCTGGAGCAAATCGCTTTGCGTCCATGGCCCGCGGGGGCGGCGATTCAGGGGATGATTACCGCACTGTTCGACCTGATCGAGCAGAACGAATTCAGTATTCGCGACGTGAGCCGGGTGCGGGTCGGGCTGGGTCAGCGCGCGTTCGATATGCATGGCGGCTACGCGACCTATGCCGGTAAATTCCAGGCCATGCTGTCGGCGCATTACGCCGCGGCGGCGGTGTTGTACGACCGCGATCTGTCGCTGGCGCAGTTTGAGCCGAAGCGGTACGAAGCGCCGGAACTGATCCAGTTCGCGGCTAATCAGGTGAACGTGGTGCTGGATATATCGCTGTCCGGTGCGGAGGCGATCGTGGAGGTGGTGCTGTGGAACGGCACCTCGTTAACGTCGTGGTGTTCGCACACCAAGGGCTCACCGGAATACCCGATGACGACGGAGCAGGTGGAGGCGAAGTTCCGCCGGTATGCGTCGCCGGTTTTGTCCACCGAACAGGTGGATGGGGTAATCCAGGCAGTGGCGGGGCTGGAGTATGTGGCGTCGGTGCGGGAGTTTATGGGGCTGCTGCGGCCCGAGGAGGCGTAGCGAACCCGGGGTTTTGCCGGCCCGCGTCCCGTATCTATTCCGCCGCGGGTTTGAGTATCTGCTCCCCAGTCGCACGTTTGCGGACGCTGATGACTTCCAGGCCGATTGCAGTGCCGTTTGCATCAAATTCCACGAAGACGCCGGGGGCGACTTCCTCGGCACCGTCGTATCGCGCGTCCGCTGGCCCGAACCGGACATGCAACACGTCGGCCTCTGGATCGTAGTTGGTCCTGATCATCGCCTTGCTCCTCTGTCCCAATGGGCTGTCACGACGAATATGTCGGGTCCGTCCGGTCGATGCACCACACTTAGAGTGCGGCCACCAAACTCGGGTATCGCTTTGAAGGACCGCCATAATGTTGTGTCGCTTATATCCGGCACAACACGATCCGGCGAGGTCAGAGCGTCTTCGATATAGGTAAGGCGGATTTGCCGCCGCCCCATTTCATGGCTCGTATGCTTGCTCAGGCCTGATCATCTTCTTGGCAAGCCGGGATGAGCGCCGAGGGCCGCCGTTCTGAGCCTCCGGATGGACCACCACAAGAGAGCGCCTGACACGGTCCTTTATTCAGTTCGAAAACGCCAATCAGTCACGATCAGAATGAAATTCGATCGGACAATGGATTACAGGGCCGCCCGGATCGCCGCGTTCAGCGCCTTGACGCCAGTCGCCGGCCCGTCCGGATGGTTCCACACACATCCTACCACAGCCAGAAAATCGGCCCCGGCCCGCACCAGCGGCCCGCAATTCTCCGGCGTGATGCCGCCTATCGCACAGCTTGGCAGTTCCATCATCTCGGACCACCATGCCAGGATTTCGGGGTCCAACAGCGCTGTGACTTCCTTCGTCGTGGAGGGATAGAACGCACCGAACGCGACGTAGTCCGCGCCATCCTCGCCGGCCTGCATTGCCAGATCCCGGCTACCCTTGCAGGTGACGCCCAGCATCAGATCGGAACCCATCAGCTTGCGGGCGTCACGGGCCGGCATGTCGTCCTGTCCGACATGGGCACCATCGCACCCGGTCGAACGCACCAGATCGGCGCGGTCGTTTAGCAGGAACGCCACGCCGCGCGACTGGCACACCGGACGCAGGGCATCGATCGCCCGGCGCCAAGCGTCGTCGTCCACGTCCTTCAGCCGCAACTGCACCGCCGCCACGTCGCCAGCGTCCAGTGCCGCCGCCATCAGGCCGGCGAACGGCACGGGATCGAAAACCGGCGGGGTGATCAGATAGACCCGGCAGCCCGCCGGGTCCTCCACGCCTTTCGCCAAAGGATCAGGCCTTGCCGAGGTAGATGTCGATAATCGTGCTCAACATCGCCAGCGCTTCTTCCTTCGGGCGCTGGAAGGTGTTGCGGCCGATGATGCTGCCGTTTGCACCGCCGTCACGCAGACCGCGAACCTCGTCGTACAGCCCGTCCAGATCCTTCGCTTCGCCGCCGGAGAACACGACAACGCGCTTGCCGGCGAACGATGCCTGCATGACGTGCTCGACGCGTTTCGCCATGGTCGAGCCGTCAAACTTCTCGTACGCCTTCTTCGCGGCATCGAGACCGATCACAGCGGTCGGCGGCTTCACCTTGATGATGTTGGCACCGAGCAGAGCGGCCATCTGGGCGGCATAGGCGCAGATATCGATGGCGGTCTCGGCGGCCTTGTCGAGGTTCGGACCGCGCGGATAGCTCCAGGTGACGACCGCGAGGCCGGCGTCTTTCGCTTCCAGGGTCAGTTCGCGCAACTCTTCCATCTGGGCGAAGGCGAATTCGCTGCCCGGATAGATGGTGAAGCCGATCGCGGCGCAGCCCAGACGCAGCGCGTCCTTCACGCCGGCGGTGACGGCCTGGTCCTTGTTGGTGGCGAGGCTGTTGGAGCTGTTGCACTTCAGGATCGTCGGGATCTGTCCGGCGAACGTGTCGGCACCCTGCGCCAGCATCCCCAGCGGCGCGGCGTAGGCGTTCAGCCCGGCCTCGATCGCCAACTGGTAGTGATAATGCGGGTCGTAGGCCGCCGGGTTCGGCGCGAAGCTGCGGGCGGGGCCATGCTCAAAGCCCTGATCGACGGGCAGGATGACGACCTTGCCGGTGCCGGCGAGCTTGCCGGTGGACAGGATGCGGGCGAGATTGGCCTTCACGCCGGGGTTATCGCCCTCGTACCAATCGAGAATCTTTTTAACTTTCTGGGTCACGCGCATCGAAGCCGGTCCTTCTCTGATGGAGGCCTTGGGAATGGTTTGCCGTCACTAGCGCAGGCAAGGGCTGCTGTCACCCACCTCCCGTCCCCGAGTCGCACAACCACACGTGCAATCGGCGAATCGCGTTGCGGCTTGCCAGGTCAAGGGCTGCCGGCGCGGCGGGTAGGACACATCCACCCTGGCTTTCTGCGATGGCGGCAATGGCGTTCCAACCCGGCGCCTCCGGCCAGAGCACCAGCCGGCTGATGCCACTGCGCAGGGCACCCAGCGCCAGCCCGGAGGCATCAGCGCAGTCCAGGATGTCCATCGCATCGGTTTTCTCGTGTGCTGCTCTCGCATAAGCGATCATTTCCCGCCACCACAGGCAGCCGCCGGACAACACCGCGCCCGGTGCGGACAGAAGCGTGACCGGCAGGCCGGGGGCCAATGCGCTATGCGCATCGCTGATTCCATGGACAATCACGGCGGGACGAACAATCATGTTTGACGTTCAACCTGTTGACCGCTTGGAGTTCAAGCGGCATCAGCGCCTGGACATGATTGAGGCGGACATGGCGTACGAGCCCCAGGACCCGGACGCGGCGGCAGATCGGCTTGAAGCCGCATTGGAACGAATCGCGCGCCTCGCCGCCGAGCGGGCGGCTGAAACCCGCGATGCCGCCGCAAGGGCCGCGGAAACGCACGCCGCACAGAGGTCAGAGATCCAGGTTGCGCGGGCAGCGTTGATTGAGGCTGTATCGCATACGCCGCAGCCGGATTCCGCCCTGTCGATTCCGGAGATCGCGGAACGACTCGATTCGCTGATCGGACGCCTGCGGGCAGCCCTGGGTGTATCCGTCCCGGGGATGCCCCCCTCGGCCCCACCAGAACAGACATAGGGAGAATGGCGCGATGGCGCAGGTCACGCTTCGCATCAACGGTTACTCCTACACCGTTGGCTGCATCGACGGTGAGGAAACGCATCTCGAAGCCATGGCGGCCGAACTGGCCAACCGCATCGACAGCGTCCGGCTGGCCGCCGGACCCAGCGGTGAGGCGCGCATGCTGGTGATGGCGGCCTTGATGATGGCGGACGACATTTTCGAATTACGCCGCAAGCTGGAATCGATCGAGGCCAATCCGCCGGCTGTCGTCGTTGGCGATCCCCAAACCGATCCAAAGCTCGGTCGTAAGCTCAATCGCATCGCCAAACGTGCGGAAGAGATTGCGGAAGGGCTCGAGCATCCCTAGATTGGTGATGCGGGGCTACCCGGTGCGTCAGGCAACTCATCCCCGGGGCCAGTAAGTATCTCCCTAGGGAGCTGGCTCTGTCGGGATCTTGGTCTCGGTATCTGGCGCCCACCTGCACAAGCAGGCTCTGGGAGGATGATAGACCAACGGCCAGGGTGGCTCCGCACATGATTTCCCCCCGCCATGAACACACTGATAGGAACGATCTTGCCGCGTCCAAGCGGGCGGCTCGAGAGGCCGCCGCCGCTCGGCGGATAGGCCTTGATGCCTGGGCGGCCGGGATTGCGCTGACAGATCATGTGCTGCGCGACTGTCCGCTGCCGGACAGGGCCGTGGTGTCCGGGTTTTGGCCGTTGGGGCCGGAAATCGACATTCGGCCGTTGCTTCTGGCGTTGCACGGACGTGGCCACCCGATCGCGCTGCCGGTCACGCCACGGCGCGGTGACCCGCTGACCTTTCGCGGCTGGCAACCTGGCGACGTGCTGATCCCCGAACGCTTCGGCACCATGCGGCCGACCGGCGACATTCTGGTTCCTGATGTGCTGCTGATTCCCTTGCTGGCGTTCGACGCGGCGGGTGGCCGCCTGGGGTATGGTGGCGGATTTTATGACCGGACCCTCGCGGATTTGCCCGGTCGGTTCAAGATCGGATGCGCTTTCGCCGCACAACAAGTGGACGCCGTGCCCGTTGGCCCCTACGACATTCGGCTCGATGCGGTTGCGACGGAGCAAGGCATCATCCGATGCGGGGGCTGATTTGAGGATTCTGTTTCTGGGCGACGTGCTGGGGCGGACCGGCCGCGATGCGGTCGCCGCCAGATTGCCGGGGCTGCGCCGGGATCTGCGGATCGATCTGGCGGTGGTGAATGCCGAGAACGCCTCGCACGGGTTTGGTCTCGCGCCCGATATGGCGCGCGCGTTGTTCGCGGCCGGCGCCGACGTCATCACGTTGGGGAACCATGCGTGGGACCGCAAAGAAATCATTCCGTATATCGCGGAAACGCCGCGTCTGCTGCGGCCGCTGAACTATCCTCCGGGGACGCCCGGCAACGGGTCGGTGCTGGTCACGCTACAGGATGGGCGGAAGGCCCTGGTGCTGCAGGCGATGGGGCGGCTGTATATGGACCCGCTGGATTGCCCGTTTCGAGGCACCGCCGATGTCCTGACGAAATACCGGTTGGGGTCCTCGGTGCAGGCCATCGTCGCCGACATCCATGCCGAGGCAACCAGCGAAAAGATGGCCTACGGGCATATCTTCGACAGCCAGATGTCGTTCGTTGTGGGAACCCACACCCACTGCCCCAGTGCCGACGCACAGATCCTGCCAGGCGGCACCGCTTTTCAGTCGGATGCGGGCATGTGCGGCGATTATGACAGCGTCATCGGCATGATGAAGAACGGCGCGACCCTGCGTTATTGGCGTAAAATGCCGGGCGAGAAGCTTGGCCCGGCCGAAGGTGAGGCGACGGTCTGCGGCGCGTTCGTCGAAACGGACGATTCCACAGGACTCGCCCGGCGGATCGAACCGGTCAGAATCGGCGGACGGCTGTCACAGGCGATGCCGGTCGCCTAGGCCATGCCCGTCAATCGGCCATCGGCCGTCAAACCATGGTGGCAGGAGCAGGGGCGGCAGCCGAGCAGTGACGATAAGAGAATGGTATCGACCGGACGCGGTCATTTGGGGTAGCGTTTCGCCGCATCGTGTGCCATCAGGAAAAATTCAAGCCGATGCGGGACCGGGACGTTCATGGCATACCAGGAGACGCTCGACACGCTGACGCGCATCCCGTGGGATTTGTTGGCCTATGACCGTATCGTGTTAACGATGCAAACCACCCTCCGCGATGTGCCGGGTTGGGATTCATTTACGTATGTAAATTTCATTGTTGCGGCAGAAGCTGAATTCCGGGGGGAAATCCGTATCGCCGATGTAGCCTCTATTGTCGCCAATATCACGGCTCGGCAGCGGCACTGAATCATGCTTTTCAACTCGTATGGCTTTATCTTTGGATTTTTGCCGGTCGTGCTGGCCGGATTTTATGTGTTGGGCGTCCGAAGCCGTGAAGCGGCGCTGTCGTGGCTGATTGCTGCTTCGCTGCTGTTCTATGCCTTGTGGCGACCTTTCAACGTGCTGCTGATCGCGCCTTCGATACTCATCAATTATGGTGCGGCCCGTTATTTGGAGGCTTTCACCCAACGCAACCCCGGCCGTGCTCGCGCTGTCCTGGCAGCTTCCATCGTCTTCAATGTGTGCTTTCTCGGCTATTTCAAATATGTCGCGTTCGGTGAGCAGGCACTGAACGATCTTTTCGGCGCCGGCCTGACACTGACACAGATTATTTTGCCGCTCGGTATTTCATTCATTACCTTTCAAAAAATCGCGTTCCTGGTGGACGTGCATGCCGGACGCATCGAACGCTTCACCTTCCGCGAATACGTGCTGTTTGTTGTGTTTTTCCCGCAACTGATCGCTGGCCCGATCGTGCATTACCGGGAGATGGTGCCACAGTTCGAATCCGTACCCTGTCGGTTCGATCCGGAGGATCTTTCGGTTGGCCTCAGCCTGTTTTTTTTCGGGCTGGCCAAAAAACTGATTCTCGCTGATCCGCTTGGTTCGGTCATCGGTCCCCTGTTCGATCATGCTGCCGCCGGGGTGCCGCAAGCACTGGTGAATGCCTGGATTGCGGCGCTTGGGTTTACCTTGCAGATCTATTTCGACTTTTCCGGTTATTGCGACATGGCGCTGGGCATCGCCAGGCTATTCGGCGTGAAGCTGCCAGCCAATTTCAACTCTCCATTGCAGGCCCGCAGCATTATCGATTTCTGGTCACGCTGGCACATCAGCCTGACGCGGTTCCTGACCAGTTATATCTACATGCCGATGTCGCTCGCGGTATTACGCCGGCGCGCAGCGAGCGGAATTCGTGCCCGTGACGCAAAGGTCGCGACGTTCTTCGCCGCATTGGCTATCCCGACAATGGTGACCATGTTGGTGTCCGGCCTCTGGCACGGCGCGGGCTACACCTTCGTCCTGTGGGGGCTGATGCATGGCCTGATGCTCTGTATCAATCACGCCTGGCGTCAGATCCGGCCGGGGGTGTGGCCCGACACCGTTTCATATGACCGGTTCATGGCGTCGGCCGGGTTGCTGCTGACGTTTCTGTCCGTCGTGTTTGCCATGGTGCTGTTCCGGTCCTCAACCGTTGAGGGGGCGTGGATGCTCTGGAAAGGCATGACCGGCGGCTACGGAACGACGATGCCGGAAGCCGTCCTGACTGGTTTGGGTCCGATCGGTGGTATCTTAATCTGGCTCGGCGTTCATCCCGCGTGGACCAGCGGTTCGATGCTTATGGGGGCAAGCCTGCGTATCGCGGTGCTGCTGTTTATTGTCTTCGAGTGTCCCAATACCCTGCAATTGCTATCAGCCTATCAGCCGGCGCTTGGGATCAAGCCGGTGACAATGTCTGGTCCCTGGTTCAGCCGTCTGGCCTGGCAGCCGTCCAACCGGTGGGCGTTCGGCCTTGCATGCGTGGCCCTGGCCGGCATCCTGTCGCTGGGTGAACGGCCCGAATTTCTGTACTGGCGTTTTTGATGATGGGACCTGTCGCGTTTCTGCGGACGTTGGCTTGTAGCCTCCTGGGTCTCGGGATTCTGGTCGTCACCATCAATTTGTGCGTCGATCCGTACGAGGTGTTCGGGGCACCGCGGATTGCCGGGATCAGCCGGTCCAAGCCGGCCACCCGCAACCATACTATGCTGGCGAAGACCAATCAGGTGGCACGGTTCCGTCCGGCAACCGTCGTGATCGGATCCTCGCCGGTCCTTATCGGGATCGATGCGTCCGCGCCGGGTTGGCCCGCGGCGATGGAGCCGGTATTCAATTACGGCATTCCAGCGGGGCATGAGACCTCTCCCGGTTTCCGAACGTTGCAAGAGGCGGTTGCCACCGGCGGCGTTAAGGCGGCCGTGGTATTCCTGGATTTTCGGAATTTCCTCAGGCCAGGAAAACCGGGCCCCGCCCTTGCCGAGGACGGCCGGCGTTTCCGGTTTCTGCCGGACGGCGAACCCAATCCGGACAGACCGAGGCAGCGGGTCCGCGACATCTTTCTGTCGCTCGCGACCATGCGATCGCTGATCGACAGCCTGACCACGGTCGCGATGCAGGGACAGCCGAATGGTCTCGACCTCGCGCCCGACGGTTCCGGCACAGAGGCGGATTTTATCGATGGTGCCAGAGAGACCGGCATGCATGGCCTGTTCGCCCCGAAGGATGTCCGGGAGGCTGAACGGGCCGGCCGGCTCGTTCCAACGATGCTGGAATGGCGTGGACCGTTGCCGGACCTGGACGCCGTTGCCGCGATCATCGCGTTCGCTCGGACGCATGGTGTCACTCTCACGTTGGTGATCGCGCCCCATCACGTCGATGCGTTGGAACTGTATTGGCGCGCCGGACTCTGGCCCCGCGTCGACCAACTGAAGACCGAACTGACCGCACTGGCGTCGGCGGGCGGTGGTGCGGTCACGCTGTGGGATTTCCTGGATTACAGCACCTTCAACACCGAATCTGTGCCGCCGGCGGGTGACCGGCGCACCCCTATGAGTTGGTTCTGGGAGCCGACGCAGTTCAAGAAGCAACTCGGCGATGTCATGATTCAGCGGATGTTCGGCAGCGACGCGCCGGTTTTTGGCGCGATTCTGACCCTCGACACCGTCGCTGTCCGCAATGAAAACACCCGAGTCCAGCGTCAGACCTTCGTCTGCGAGCAACAGCATCCGGTGCTAACCGCGCTTGAAAACGCGACCGGCGATGGGTGCGTCCGAACCATCACGCCACACCGGCCGATGTGATTGGTCGCGAAGCGTGTCCCAATGGGGCGTTTCGCGTTGCCGCCCGGCGCGCTATGAAGCGGCGTCCATCCAACAAGAGCTGATCATCGACCCATGGCAGGCCATTCCCAGTTCAAGAACATCATGCACCGCAAGGGCGCCCAAGATGCCCGGCGTGCGCGGCAGTTCGCCCGGTTAATCCGGGAGATAACGGTTTCAGCCCGGCACGGGCTGCCCGATCCGGCATCCAATCCCCGGCTACGCGCTGCCGTGACCTCGGCGCGGCAGGCCAATATGCCGAAGGACACCGTCGATCGGGCGATCAAGAAGGCGGCCGGCGCGGGTGGCGGCGACGAATACATGGATGTGCGTTACGAGGGCTACGGCCCCGCCGGTGTCGCCGTCATCGTCGAGGCCTTGACGGACAACCGCAATCGCACCGCGTCGGACGTTCGTTCGGCATTCGCCAAACATGGCGGGGCGTTGGGCGAGACGAATTCGGTCAGCTTCATGTTCAACCGGTTGGGTGTCATCCGCTACGCCGCTTCCGTCGCCAGTGCTGACGACATGCTGGAGGCGGCGATCGAGGCCGGGGCGGAAAACGCCGAAAGCGATGCCGAGGGGCACGAGATCACCTGTCCGATCGAGGATTTCTTCTCGGTTCGGGACGCGTTGGAAACCCGGTTCGGGGCACCGGAAGGCGCCAGACTGGAATGGCGGCCGACGATTTCGGTCACCCTGGACGAGGACCGGGCGGGCGGGTTGCTAAAGCTGCTGGACGCGCTGGAAGAGAACGACGACGTGCAGAACGTCTATGCAAACTTCGATATTCCGGACGCGGTCATGCAGAAACTGTCCGGCTGATCGAAGTTATACCGATGGCCATGCCCCGTCCGTCATGGCTCGGCTTGTCCGCATGTGCATCAACTTGAAGCGTTTGCGGGGAGAACTTGCCCATTCGTCATGACCGGGCTTGGCCCGGTCACCCACGACTTTGCCTGGCGCAGCTTAGGAAGTCCCGGGTGGCTCGGCCATGACGATAAGTGCCGAGTGTCCGCATCAATGCGGATCGGGACTACAGCCAGACAAACTGCGCCAGATGCACCGGGTCCATTAATAACTGGGCATCTTTGAGGGCCAGTTCGTCGATGTAACGCTTCAGGCCGTACTCCTGCAGCGTCAGCGGCGCGAACGTTTCGACCGCTTCGGCGTAATTTTGCTCCAGCACGTCCGATCCGGGATCGAGATTGGTAACCAGTACGATCCCGGTCAGCGCGGAATCGAAGCTGTGGATGCGCAGGTCCGGCCGGTATTGACGCAGGATCAAAACGGTCTTCCAGACGTCGCCGCACCAGCCGCCGGGAATCCGGGTGATGCCCCGGAGGGATTCATCCAGTCGGTGCCGGCGGGACAGATACGGGTCGGTCGGAATGCAATCATGCAACACGATCACCGAGTTCCGCCGGCAGGATCGCTCGACATTGATAAAGTCGCGCAACAGGAACTCGAACAGGTGCATGCCGTCCAGGAATGCGAAATCGACCTTGTCACCGAACAGCGTCACCGGATCGAATGCGCCGAAAAAGCGGTCGCTTGGCATACGAAACAACAGGCAGGCGGTCTTGTCGCCGATGACCTGCTGGCTGATATCCATGTCCGGATCGATGCCGATCGACGGACAATGGGCCAGCCGTAACGTTTCGCCGCGATCGACGCCGATTTCCAGGTACGTGCGCGGCCGTAGGGTCGCGTGCATGGCGGCGAGGATCTGCTCATGGCGCGGGCCGGCGAGCATCGGTACGGAGTTGCTGACCGTTCCGGCGGTGAAAGTGGCCGAGGGCATCAAGAGTATCTCCCGTTTACGCATGCAGGCGGGACCGTCATGGCAGGACGGTACCAAGGCGTCCAGAGCAACCGCGCGCGTTGGCATTGTTTGCCTGGTCGCGCCTGTATAAGCAGGCGGCACAGTGCAAGGAATGCGATTCGCCAATGGTCAGGTTGATGGGGATCGATCCGGGATTGCGGTTCATGGGCTGGGGCGTGATCGATGTGGACGGTAACCGTCTGAAGCATGTCGCCGACGGGGTGATCGCCACGGACAGCAGCGACTCGGTGCCTGCACGCCTGAAAATGCTGCATGACGGGCTGATGGCCCTGCTGGAGCTGCACCGTCCGGCCGAGGCGGCGGTCGAGGAAACGTATGTCAACCGCAACGGCGCGGCGACGCTGAAGCTGGGGTATGCGCGCGGTGTTGCCTTGCTGACTCCGGCGCTGGCCGGGGTTCCGATCACCGAGTATGCGGCGAAGACCGTGAAGCTGGCGGTCGTCGGCACCGGCGGCGCGGACAAGGATCAGGTCATGATGATGGTCCGTAGGTTGCTGCCGGGTGCGACGCTGCGCCGCGCGGATGCGGCCGATGCGCTGGCGGTGGCGATTTGCCATGCGCATCACCGGTCGTCCCGGTTGGCCTGGGCCAAGGCGGCCACCGCCATCGGGTGAACGGGCCAATGGCCAAACGGGAACGGCTGAACCAATTGGTGTCCACCGTCCATCGCGGTGGCGCGCGCGCGAAAGCGCCCCCGGAATCAGAGGGTGCGACGCATGTCCGGGAAGACGGGGATCAGGGTGGAGCGGTGGCCCGTAACGGATCGAACGGGTCCGAAATGGGCGCCTCGCCGATCAGGTAACCCAGCACCTGACGAACCGTCTCCAATGGCGGGTGCCTCCAGGCAAAGCTCCAGGAATCCGGCTTTTTATCCCGCTCTTTCTGAAACGATATCTCACGGTGTTCGCGCATTTTAAACAGCGTCGTGAAGCTGCCACCATAGTTCATGAGCGTGTCGGATATTTGATTCCAGAACGGGCCGGTGCAGAACCCGGGGATGACGGCGAGGTCCATGCAGATGGCGAGGATGGTGCGGCCGAACGGGCGGCGGCGCACCTCGGCATCGAGTTCCTCGGGCGTAGGGATGCGGAGATCGTCCGGATCGAAGGCGGGACGCCTGGGCGCCTTGTCGTCACGGTTGGGCTTGGCCGGCTCGGGCCGGCCACCCGGGACTTTGTTTGCCGCCTCCTCAGAAGCCTCCGGTTCGGCCGGCGGCTTGGCCGGCGTGCGTTCGCGCTGGTACACGAATCCAATCTCGCGACCCTTGTCGGCGCGGGCGAGCAGGTAACGCTCCAAAGCCATCGCCCGCAGGATGCCGCGCTGTAGCCGAACGAGGATGGTCGGCAGCGTATAGGTGCCGCAAACCCCGGCCACGATAGCGAATTCCACATCGGCAACGCGATGCGGGACGGTTTCAACAAGCCGGCGGCCGTGGCCGAGCAAGACGCGGACGACATGCAGCAGCGCCGCGAGGCGTTCCGGTATGGTGCGGCCGATCCGGTCCTGTGCGGGATCGGGCGTGTCAGGCCGGGTCATGGTTGGCGCCGTATGCTCCATGTTTCTTGACTAACATAAAAGTTAGACGATGTCAACACTGGCCTGATGCCACGCGGCGGCGCCGTTTGATCTGTATCATCGCCGGTGCCGCGGGATTATACGATCACAGCCACTTGAACCCCCTTCGATGAGCAATCGCACATGAGCATTCCCACGCACGGCAGCAACAAAATCCCGGCGACGTTAATCCCCGGAGACGGCATCGGGCCGGAGATCGTGGATGCCGTGATCAAGGTGCTGGATGCGCTGGGCGCTCCGTTCGACTGGGAACTACAGCAGGGCGGCATGGCCGGGATCGCAGCCGGCGGCGATCCGCTGCCGGCCGCGACGCTGGAAAGTATCCGCCGCAACAAGCTGGCGTTGAAGGGGCCGCTGACCACGCCGGTCGGCGGTGGCTTCCGGTCGGTCAACGTGCGCCTGCGGGAGGAATTCCAGCTTTATGCCAACCTGCGTCCCGCCCATAGCCTGGTTCCGGGCGGGCGGTACGAGGATATCGATCTGATCCTGGTGCGGGAAAATCTGGAAGGACTGTACGTTGCGTTCGAGCACTATATCCCGATCGGTGACGATCCCCATGCGGTGGCGATTTCCTCTGGCGTGAACACGCGTGAAGGCTCGCGCCGGATCGTGCGCTATGCGTTCGAGCATGCGCTGAAGATGGGCCGCAAGAAGGTCACGCTGGTGCATAAGGCGAACGTGCTGAAGGCGCTGACCGGGGTGTTCTTGGAAGCCGGGCAGGAGATCGCGAAGGAATACGCGGGCCGCATCGCGTGCGATGAGCGGATTGTCGATGCCTGCGCCATGCAGCTTGTGCTGAATCCGTGGCAGTTCGACGTGATCGTAACGACGAATTTGTTCGGCGATATTCTGTCGGATTTGATTGCGGGTCTGGTCGGTGGGTTGGGGGCGGCTCCCGGTGCGAATATCGGGTTGAATGCGGCGATCTTTGAGGCTGTGCACGGTTCGGCGCCCGATATCGCGGGCAAGGGCATTGCCAATCCAACGGCGTTGCTGCTGGCGGCCGGATTGATGCTGGATCATGTCGGGTTGACCGACCATGCACGGCAATTGCGCAAGGCGATCGATCAGGTGCTGAACCAGGACAAGGTGCGCACCGGCGATTTGGGCGGTAAGGCATCGACGAATGATTTCGCGATGGCTTTGGTGCAGCGGCTGACGGCGGGGTAGCGGTACGCGTAGACCCTGACGGACGGCCACATCTCGTTGCGAAAGCGCCTCTATCGTGATGGCCCGGGGTGTCCCTGGAGTAGCCACACATCTCGTTGCGCAAACGGCCAATCCGTCATCGCCCGGCTTGTCCGGGCCACCTGTGGCGGCACTGACGAGGCATGGGTGGTCAGGAAAAAACGGGTCATGCCGGACGTGGAATGGCAGTAAGTCAACGTTAATGTTGACAGTTATTAGCCGCGGGCAGGTCAATGGTCAGTGCGGTTCGTTACCAATTTATTAATTTAGCGAACGATCCGCAACCATTTTCCGAGCCGCATGAATTGGGCCTTGATGACGGCCCACAGCAGACTGTGCGCCGCGAGAGAGGTGGGATTGTCAGATACAGTCTCCACCACGGCCTCATCTTGCGCGAATTCCTCCGCCGCCCGGCGGGCAAAATCGGCCATGATGACATTGGCGACCGCGACGCCACCGGTGCGGGCGAAATCCGCCAGCACGCCTCCGAGTTCCGCGTCAGAAACGATATCCACGACGGTCGTCGGGGCCGGCGCAGCGGGATCGTTCCGTAGGGTGAAGTTAACCTTCACCCCGATCCTGGCCGCCCGCATGTCGGCTGCCCCTCGGCCATGCAGCGTTCCGGTCAGCGCGTCGAAATCGAACGCAGGGGTGACGCGGCCTTTGAAGCTGATCTTCTTGGGTCCGAACGTAACCACCATCGCGCCGGGCCATGACCCGTCCTCGGCCTGAGGCTCCAGCACAGCACCCGGCATGCACTTGGCCATGCGCGGCACGTCGGCAAACCGGCGGATGACGTCGGCTGGTTTGCCGGGGACGCGGAACGATCCTTCGAAATGCATCAGGCGACCGGCCGCAACAGCGGGGCTTTGCTTTCGGTGCCGAAGTAGTTCTTCGCGTACGGATCGGTCGGCGTGGTGGGCGACACACGAGCATCGATCAGATACAGGCCGCCTTTGCGCAGCCCTTCGGCCACCGCGCCGCCGATGTCCGACGCGGTCGATAGTTTGACCCCGTCTCCGCCGAAGGCTTTTGCGATGGCAACGAAATCGGGTGAGTCCCATTGGGCCAGTTTTTCGTCGAAGCCTTTTGCCACCAGTTTGTGGACCTCGGCGCCATAACCGGAATCGTTCCAGACGATCAGCACCATTTGCATCTTCTGGCGGACGATCGTTTCCAGTTCCTGAATGTTGAACATCAGGCTGCCGTCGCCTTCAACCGCGACATGCTGGCGGCCGGGGTTGCCCGCGCCGGTGCCGATCGCCACGCCGATGCCCTGGCCGACCGCGCCGAAGTTGTACGAGTATTGGATTTCGGCACCCTCCGGCAACGGCATGTACATGCCGATCCAGGAGAAGAAATGACCGGCGCCGCAGGTCAGCAGAACACCTTTCGGCAATCCGGCGCCGAGATGCCCGGCCAGCGCGCGCGGATCAAGCCCATCGGCAGGCGCTTCATGTTTGTGGGCGGGCGCGTCAAGAATGGCCCGTGTTGCCGATGTCCGGAAACCCTCTTTACGGACCTGGCGCGCAGCCAGGGCCTCGTTGATCGCCGCCATCGCCTTGCGGCCGTCGCCTTGTACATACAGACCCGGAATGACGCCGATTTCCTCCGGTGCCGCCTTGATGTCGATGCGGGCCACCTCGGCCGAGGGGAACAACAGCCCGCCTTCCGTTGTGTAATACCCAAGCTCTGCCCCAACACCCAAAACGAAGTCGGCATCGGCCAGAAGGTGTTCGGACGGGGCGGAGGCAAACGCGCCCGCGATGCCGAGATCCCACGGATGACCGGCGAAATATCCTTTGCCTTGCAACGACGTCGCCAGCACGGCGCCGGTCCGTTCGGCCACGTCGAGAATGGCGTCCCTGGCGTTCGCGGCGCGCGCACCGCGTCCGGCGATGATAACCGGTCGTTTCGCGGCGATCAGTTTTTCGATGATCGGGGCCAGCGCGTCCGCGCTCGGGGTTTCCATGCGTGGCGGCAGGAAATCGGTGGAGGGGCGATATTCATAGTCCCAGTCGATCTCATCCTCCTGCAAATCCATTGGCAGGTTCAAGACGACCGGTACGCGATGAACGCGGGCGGTGTAGAATGCCTCGGCGATTTCCTCGGCCATGTTGTCGAGGCTGGTAACGGTGTGGAACCTTGCGTAGCTGGCTTCGACGAAGCGGCGCTGGTCCATGGACTGGGTCTTGTTTTTCGCGCCGGCCTTGATCTCCCCGGCGATCATCACAACGGGTGTGCGGCCCCGGTAAGCGGCGATCAATGATGTGCCGCACTGGGTGATGCCGGGCCCGCAGGTGACCATGCAGACCCCGACCTTGCCGGTGGTGCGGGCGTAACCATCTGCCGCCGAGACGGCCATGGATTCGTGCCGTGTGCTGTAGCCTTTGATGGCCGGGTCGCGGCAGAGGGCGCCCCACAGCCACATGTTGCCGTCGCCCATCAGGCCGAAAAAGTCAGTCATCCCCTCGGCTTTCAGCGATTGGGCGATGGCTTCGTATGCTTTCATGACAGTGCTTCCCCTTGCTTGGGTGCGATGATGGCGCGATGCGCGGCTTCGCACAAATCATGGTGCTCGGCGCACGCGGTGCATTTGACGCGCGGATGGGCCGAGCATAGGGTTTTTGCATAGGTTTCAATAAGGAGGGGGGCGGATGGCGGAGGACGCGGGTTCGATGCAACGGCTTGCCGCGGTTGGTGGGGTGGAGATCACCAGCATCGATCTGTCGCAGGACCTGAATCCGGCGGTGAAGCAGCATATTCTGGACCTTTTTGCCGCCCATCCCATTCTGGTGTTTCGCAACCAGAACCTGAACAAGGAACAGCAGTATAATTTCACGCTGAATTTTGGCGAGATCGAGGATCAGCACGTCGGTCGGCATCAGGACTCGATCAAATACGGCGCGGTCCATACCGTTTCGAACCTGGATGAAGACGGGAATCCGAGTGGTGTGCTGCCGGAGCGCGGGAATTACTTTTGGCACTCCGATAAATCTTATCACGACATCCCGTCGTTGCTGACCATGCTGTATGCCGTGCAGTTGCCGCCCACCGGTGGTCCGACGCAGTTCGCAAATACTGAACGCGCTTACGCCGCGTTGCCGGAAACGACCAAGCGTCGCATTGACGGCTTGCGCGCCGTGCACAGTTGGGAGTCCAGCCGCACCAAATCGGGCAGCGCTCCGGCGACCGAGGCGCAAATCCGTGAACGGCCGCCGGTGGATCACCCGGTCGCGCGAGTCCATCCTGTGCGCGGAACGAAGGCGCTGTACATGGGCAATCATGCGTCGCATATCGTCGGGATGCCACTGGAGGAAGGCCGAACGCTGCTGGCCGAACTGGAGGCGCACGCGACGAGTGAACCGTTTGTCTATGCGCATCAATGGACGCAAGGCGATCTGGTGATGTGGGACAATCGTTGCCTGCTGCATCGCGCCCTGACCAACTACGACATGGACCAACACGCTCGGGTTTTGCATCGAACCGTGGTCAGGGGCACCGTACCATGAAAGTCGGCCTGTTCGTTACTCTGGAATGGGAAACCGCCGGCGATGACGGCAGCCATATTCCGCATATGCTGGAGCAGGTGAAGACCGCACGTGACAGTGGGTTCTCCTCGCTGTGGCTGCCGCAGCATTTTGTCAGCGGTCCGAAGATGCGGCAATTGTCGACCTCTCCGATCCTGGGTCTGCTGGCGGGGATAGCGCCCGGCATGACCCTTGGCACCGGTGTGTTGTTGCTGCCGATGTTGAACCCGGTCCTGCTGGCCGAGGAAGCCGCAACGATCGATCACCTGACCGGAGGCAATTTTATCCTCGGCGTCGGTCTGGGCTATCGGGACGCCGAATTCCAGGCGATGGGCGTTGAGCGCAAGTCCCGCGTGCCCCGGTTCCGCGAATACATCGAGGTCATGCGGCGCTTGTGGACCGAGGAACGCGTCACGTTCCACGGCAAATACCTGCATCTGGACGACATCGGACTAAGCCTGCGGCCCAAGAATATCCCGATCTGGATCGGCAGCGCGGTTGATGACGGCGTGAAGCGGGCGGCCGAAATCGGCGATGCCTGGATCAGCGCCGGGGCCATGAGCCGGGATGACTTGCAGCGCTGGTGGACCATATTCCATGCGGCTCGGATCGCACGCGGGAAATCGCTGGATTATCCGCGTCAGGTCGCGCGCGAGTGTTTTTGCGGCCCCGATATGAAGACGGCGATCGCGCTGGCGGCAGGGCCGTTGTCGGCAAAGTATGCTCGTTACGCCGGCAACGGCTGGGGAGCGTTCGATCCCTCATCGGCGGATGCGTTCGCCGGGTTTGCCCGCGATCGTTTCGTCGTTGGCGACGAAGCGTTCGTGCGCGACGAATTACAGCGCTACCGCGACGAGCAAGGCGCCACCGAATTCCGCTTCCGCATGTCCTGGCCGGGCGTGTCGCAAGACGACGTGCTGGCCAGCATCCGCCGGGTTGGGCGCATCGCCGCCGGTCTTTAAAGGGGGTTAGACCATGGATCTGACGCTGTCCGAACCGTACCGATTGCTGCAAGCAGAAATCCGCGACTTCATCCGCCAGCACGGCGACAAATCGCCCAAGGTCGGCGGGGGCCGCAAGCGGCCTGACCAGAAGACGCTGGACTGGCAGAAACGACTGGTCGAACATGGTTACGCCGGGCGGACGATTCCGCGCGAATACGGTGGATTCGGTGCGCAACCGGACGTCATGGAAGCCGCGGTCATCGCCGGCGAATTTGCTCGGGCCAACGTCTATGCCGGTCTGACCAACCAGGGCATTTCGATGTTGGTCCCGACCCTGCTGGAACTCGGCACCGAGGAGCAGAAGCGCCAATACGTCGCGCCAACGATCCGGGGAGACATCATCTGGTGCCAGGGCTATTCTGAACCCGGCAATGGCAGCGATCTGGCGAACGCGCAGACCAAGGCGGAATTGCGAGGCGGGCACTGGATCGTCAACGGGCAAAAAATTTGGACCAGCTCCGCCCATTACGCCGACATGATGTTCCTGCTATGCCGCACCGAACCGGAAAAATACAAGCACGACGGTCTGTCGTATTTGCTGCTGTCGATGAAGTCTCCCGGCTTGGATGCAAGACCGCTAAAGACCATGACCGGGCGCAACGAATTCAACGAAGTGTTCTTCACCGACGTGGCGGTTCCGGAAAACCAGATCGTGCTGGGACGCGGCAAGGGCTGGTATGTCGCCAACGTGACCCTGAAACACGAACGCCTGATGATCGGTGACGCCGGCAAAATGACCGCGCGGTTGGAGCAACTGATAACACTGTTGCAGACAACCGAAATCGACGGTGTCAAACTGATCGCGATGGCCGAATACCGCGACCGGTTGCTGCGCTTGCAAGGGGAAGTCCTCGCCTGGAAAGCGCATAATTTGCGGTTGCTGACCGAAGCCGCTCAGGGTGTGGATTCCGGTGTGAAACGGATGATCGTGAAATATGGCGGCACGATGCTGGGGTTCCGCTTGTCGTCCCTGGCGGTCGATGCGCTGGGCGCCGCCGGTTCGCCGTATGAATCGCTCGGTGAGGATGCCGAGGACGACGACGCAACGACCTGGAACATCGACTACATGTACGATGTCGGCCTGATGATCGGCGGCGGATCAACGAATATCCAGAAGAACATTATCGGCGAACGCGGACTGGACTTGCCGCGCGAACCCAAAGCCGCCGGGAGGGCATGACATGGAATTCGGTCTGACCCTGGAACAGCGTCAATTCGATGATTCGTTAAGGGCCTTTCTCGCCGACCATCTGCCGATGCCACGCTTGCGGGCACTGGCTGAATCCGGCACCGGCTATGACGAAACCCTGTGGGGCAATCTGGCGGAACTCGGGTTGCACGGACTGCTTGTGCCGGAACGATTCGGCGGTGCCGGGTTAGGCGTTCTGGATGCCGCCCTGGCGGCCGAGGCGTTGGGTAACGCGGCCGCGCCGGTGCCGTTCCCGGGCAGCATTGTGATGTCCAGTCTGGCATTTATGAACAGTGCGACTGAGGCACAGCAGGACGAGTACCTGCCGGGAATCGCCGCGGGAGAAACCCGTTTCGCCGTCGCATTGCCGGGGTTGGCCGGCCAAACCGGAGCTTCGTCGGTGCGGCTGTCGGATGGTCGCCTGTCGGGTACCATCAGCAGTGTGGCGGATGCCGGGGCCGCCACGCATTTCCTGGTTTATCTGCCGGATGGCCATGCCACCGTTGTGGCAGCCGATGCCGCCGGGGTTTCGACCCGTATGCACAGAAGTATCGACCGGACGCGCCCTGTCGTAGATGTAACGTTCGAAGCTGCGGCAGTGGAACGTCTGGACGCCGCGAACGCGCCCTTGGCGGCGGCGCGACGTGTATTGGATGCCGGGCGTGTGATGCTCGCCGCTGACACGCTGGGCGCCGCGCAGCATATGTTCGACGCGGCGGTGGCCTTCGCCAAGGAGCGCGTGCAATTCGGCCGTATCATCGGCAGCTTCCAGGGCCTGAAACATACCCTGGCCGAGTGCGTGACCGTTCTGGAACCCTGCCGAGGCATGGTCTGGTACGCCGCCTACGCCCAGGACGCTCTGCCTGACGAAGCCAGGCTCACCGCCTGCCACGCCAAGGCCCACCTGGGCGACGTAGGCCGCGACATCGCCCGGCTGGCAACCGAGGTCCATGGCGGCATGGGATTTACCGACCTGCTCGGGCTGCATTACTGGTTCAAACGCATTTCCTTCAACCGCCAGATGCTCGGTGGTCCGGAACGATGCCGGGAAGAGGCGGCGGATTTACAAGGCTGGACGCTCAGCCCACCTCCACTGGCACGATAGCCCGCAACCGAGGCAGAACTTCCTGTGTAAACAGCCGGATGCTCTTGCTCGATTCTGCGTGCGTCATGTAACCGGACCGCCCAACCAGCGCGAGGTGCCCGAAACCGCTGACTTTGTCGTAGAATTCCATGATCTGCCGATAGACACTGTCCGGATTGCCAGCGAACAGAATGCCCTGCCGCATGGCCTCCGGCGCCGTAATGGAAATCAGCTTTTCCGCGTTCCGGCTGGCCGGCGCGACGCCTTTTTCGGCGTCCTTCAACATCAGGCCTGCTTCTACTCGCGGTTGCGTTCGATACAAATCCGGTGCCGCCGCCGGAGGCGCCGCACCCGGCAGGAATTTGTTGAACTGAGGCGCCGACTTCAGGCTGGTGTTCAGGAACCACAGCAGTTTGCTGCCGATTTCGATGCCTTCCTCCTCGGTATCGCCAACATAGACCAACGCCGCATAAGCGAAATTGTCCGTCGTAACCTTGGGTAATCCCGCTTCCACACGAGCCTGCCGGTGGGCATCATACGCGCGCTTGGTGCCTTCCGGCCCGCGCAACACCAGGATATGCCGCAGGCCACGCCGTCCAACCTCGGCCGAACTGCGTGGATCGCCGGTGGCCGCCCACATCGGCGGATGCGGGTCCTGATACGGCCGCGGCCAGATATTCACATGCCGGTGGCTGAAATGTTTCCCCTCCCAACTGAACGGCCCGTCATGCGTGGTCAGCGCCTTTTTGATCAGGTCGATCGCCTCCCAGTACCGTTCTTCGTTGTTTACCGGCTGCATGTTGGACGATGCCATCTCCGTCCCGCCGGATTTGACGAACCCAATATCGAAACGGCCTTTCGCCAGGATGTCGGCGGTGGCGTATTCCTCGGCCACCCGCACCGGATCGGGACGCAACGAAACCAGGGTTCCCAGGCTCAGCACCCGCACGTTTCGCGTCTGACGCGCCAGAATGCTGGTCACCATCGGGTTGGCACCGATCAGCGAGTTGATGCCGGCGTGATGCTCGATCGCGATGACGTTCATCCCGAGGTCGTCGCACAGCAGAAATTCGTCCAGTACCTCATCGAACAGCGTGGCGGCGATGCGCGGATCGCACAACCGATTCGGCAACGATGCCCGCACGGAATCAGCCGCATCGGTGATGGACTTATCGACGAACGGGTAGGGAATTTCACACTGCCACCAGGCGTCCATGGGATCGGTTTCCTCAGCGGTTCAGAAAGCTGGCGACGTGATCGACGAAAATCTCCGGCTGCTCGATCTCCGGGTGGTGGCCCGCGTTCGGGATCGAAACTAATCGCGCGCCCGGAATCAGCCTGGTAACGGCGTGCCCGTAGTCGGGACGGACGATACCGTCGGACATCCCCCAGATTACTTGGGTCGGAACCCGGATGCGGGGCAACCAATATGCCAGCCGCGGATTGTGCATATACGGATGCCATGCATACAGCGACAGCGACTCCCAGTTCCGGTGGCGCATGATCAGCGCTTCGTCCGACATCGCGTTAAAGTCCGGGGCGTTCGCCGGGTCATGCCAGGTCCGGCGTTTGACCTCGTCCGGATGTGTATTGAAAACGTCGATGATATCCGGGACGTCCGGGCCGCTGACCTTGATGCCGACCGTATCGACCAGGATCAGCCGTTCGATATTGTGGCATGATCGGACAGCGAGTTCGGCCGCCAGCCAGCCCCCAAAGGAAAACCCGATCAGCGTCACCTTCTCGTGCGGCAGCGAGTCCAGGAACGCGGCGTAGAGATTAACAACGTCATAGACGCTTTCAAAGTCTTTCGGGCGCGCGGAGCGTCCGAAGCCGGGGTGCGATGGGGCGATGACTTCCCCGTGCCGGGACAGCAGTTCGACACAGCGCGCATCGGGTTCAATCTGTTGAAACCCGTGCAGCAGAACGATCGGCTTTCCGCTGCCGCGCCGCAGTATGTCCAGTTCTACGCCGTGAACAATCATACCGTATTCTCCGACAGGAACGATCGCACCACTTCGGCGACCCGTTCGGGTGCCTGTATCGTGCCGACATGGCCAAGCCCGTCAAGCACTACGGTGCGGGCGCCCGGAATCTCCTTGGCGATGCCGAGGCTGTGGGTCGGCGGAATCAGTTTGTCCTCGGCGTGGACCAGCACCAGCGTGGTCGCGGTTATGCCGCCCAGCGGCAGCAAGGGTGCGCCCGGGATCAGGGCATTGCGCCGTGCCTGCTGTTCCGGTGTGCGCTTGCTGCCGGAGAAACGTTGCGCCAGTTCCGGATGCTTCGCCAGATGGTCCTCGGTATAGAAATAACCCGCGATTGCCATCCCGTTTTTCGCGGGATCGGCGCGCAGGCGTCCAAGTTCGGCGGCGGTTTCCGGGGCGATTTCGGCGATGCCGCGCCCGATCCGGATCGCGGCGGACAGGATCAGCCGATCCACCAGTGCCGGATGCCGCACGGCCAGCGCCTGACCGATAATACTACCCAGAGAAGTCCCGAAGACATGGACTTTTGAAAAACCGAGCGCTCGGATCAGGACGGCGTCGTCGTCGGCCATGTCGGTGACGTCATAGGGCTCGGCCGGGTTGACGGTCGCGCCCGAATCCCTTTGGTCATAGCCGATGCAAGCGAAACGATCGGACAGATACGGCACGAATTGGTCGAACATGGTGTGATCGGCTTCGGCACCGTGGATCAACAGCACGGGCGTGCCGAAACCTGTCACGACAAACGCGGTCGAAACGCTGGTGTAGCGGATGGTGCGGTCCTGCATCAGATGGCCTCCGTTCCGGCAACCCTTGCCCGGATCGCCGCATCCTGCAAGCGGAGCCGGTTAAGCAGGCGTTCCCGGCTCTCCCAAATCCCACCAGATGCCGGTAAATGCCGCCAGTCCTTCCCTGGCCGGACCGATCAGCAAATGCTCATCCGGCCCGTGCTGCTTGCAGCCGTTGTAGCTGTGCGGGATCCAAACCAGCGGCACCCCGAGGAAATCGACGAACACATCGCCGGGCAGGCCGCCGGACGAGTTCGGGATCACCTGCACGCGTTTGCCCAGCGACTGTTCCATACTGCCAACGGTCCAGCCCACCCAGGGATGGCCGGGATCGGTGCGGCTGGCGGCCATGCGGACATAGGCGTTCTCGATGCCGATGTCCGGAAATCCCTGCTCGTTCAACCAAGCCCGCAGGGCCGGTTCGAAGCTGTCGGGATCGCTATCAACGGTGTAACGGATCTGGCAATGGGCGCGGGCGTTGGGCGCAACGGCGTTGACCGGATTTTCCGGCCGGCCGGAGATCATCGACAGAACGATAAAGCTGTTCCAGCCGTAGATTTTCTCGGCCGGAGTCAGGCCGGGTTCGCCCCAGTCGGGGTCAATGCTGGCGGACTCGCCGCCGCCGCCGACCGGGCAACCGTCCAGCACCGCGCGCACCGCCGCGGACACGCCGTTGCGGGGCAACCAGTCACGCACCAGGATTTTGCCGTTCCGATCCATAATGCAGCCGATCGCGTGGCTCAAAATAACCGCCGGGTCGGGGGTCAATCCGCCCCAATGGCCGGAGTGAACGCCGCCCGGCCGCAGATCCACCACAAGATCGAAATGATACGTTCCCCGCGTGCCGGTGGCGATGGTCGGGACCTCCGGCATCACGCGCGGGCCGTCGCTGGCGATCAGCACATCCGCCCCCAGCCGGTCCGCCTGCGCCGCGACGAATTCGCGCAGGCCGATGGAGCCGCGTTCCTCGCTGGTTTCCAGGATCAGTTTCAGGTTGAAGCCCAACGCGCCGCCGCGTTCGGTCAGCACGGCCTCCAGCGCCGTCAGGTTCAACGCATGCTGGCCCTTGTTGTCGGCGGAACCGCGTCCGTACCAGTGGTTGCCTTCCTCTGTCAGAACCCAGGGGGACAGGCCCTCGCGCCATTGGTCTTCCAGCCCGCGGACGGTGTCGCCATGTCCGTAGGTTAAAACGGTCGGCCGGTCGGGACCTTCCAGCCGTTCGGCGAACAAGATCGGACCAAAGCCGGAAACCGGATTGGGATGAATTTCAATTGAGAACCCCATGCGTTCCAGCCACGGTTGGATGGCATCCGCCAGATAACGGTCCACGTCGGCCGCGTGGCCAGGATCCTGCGAGGTGCTGGGAATAGCGACCAACTCCGCCAAATGGTCGCGAAAGCGGTTGGAGTCGAAATAGGTCAGTGCGCGCGCCAGTGCGGTATCCCGCGATGCCATATCAGGTTCCTCGTTGATGCAGCCACGGTGCCAGATTATGGTCTGATCGGCTACAGATGGCGATCGGGTGCGGATCGTCGCTCCAGGCAACAAGGTTGTCCGCCAATGTGATGCCGGGATGCCGAAGCGCAGGGGCCAACAGGCGGACATCCGGCAATATCGCCGGTGATTTCCGCGATCTCTTTGACGATTGCCACCGAAAACCGTGGCAGCTCCGGCCCAACGAAAAGCGGCGGCAGTTGGTAGTTGTCCGCTCCCGCTACTCTTGCACACCACGCAATAAGCACTTACGGTTAAGTTTATAGGGTCAAACGGGCTGGCCAGATGGGAAACGCCGTTCAAGCAACACAGTATATACATCCATCAACCTGCCGCCAAACCGTTTTAGAATTTACTCTACACACAAATTTGTGGCAACAAGAGGCGATGATGACGGATTTTACCGAAATTAATGAAGACCGCGTCAAGGCCGCGCAGAGGGAATTTGGCCGGATCGGAGAAAAATCGCCGAAAATAATGTGGTACAACGGCACTGTCCCGACGGATGATATGTTGGGGCACGCGATTGATGTCGTACGGGAGGCGAGGCACCTGCTTCGAAAAACACGCCTCAAACTGGCCAATCCAAAGGATACGGACATTCTCGCCTGGGCATTTCTGTATTTTAACACCGACAAAAATTATATAAGCGACGGCGAGCGAGCGACAATAGACCTTGTGCTGGGAAGGACTTCAACCGGGCTGGAAGCCGGCGTTCCACTTAAGCTGGGTCGCCGGGAAGACCATAAAGGCAGGGCCGGTTATACTACGATGAAACCACATGGTACTGATGTCGATCGAGTGCCAAACAAGGACGGAGGATCGGCACCGCCAAGGTACCACAACAAGGTTATGAACCAGAAATTCGGCGAGGTCTGGTATGGCGCGATCCATGTATGTGAGACTCGCTTTGAGGGGCCGTTGGCTGCAAAAACCCTCATCCATGAAGCCAGTCACAAGTATGCCGCTACTCATGACTACTGGGTATGGAAGGACACAGGCGGTGCTCCCATCGATAAAACGCTCGTCCCGCGCAGCGATGCACAATGGAAAGAATTTTCGCTGAACAATGCCGACAGTTATGCATGGTTCGTTAAACAGGTCGGTGGCGGGTTTTGAGTCAGGTCAGAATCCTGGATCTGGGATGGATAAACACCACGCCTTTGATCATGTTGATGTGATCGCGCTTTTCCCCGCCCACCTGCGTTCCAATGGCAGACAATCCAGGAAGGGGCAGGCGCATGTCGATCGCACAATACACCGGCCGCAAATCCCTTGAAGCCATCGCCGCGAGCACCGAAGGACACACCCTCACAAAGACGCTCGGTCCGTTCTCGCTGATCGGCCTCGGCATCGGCTGCATCATCGGCGCCGGCATCTTCGTCCTGACCGGCAAGGCGGCCGCCAGTTACGCCGGACCCGCGATCTCCTTGTCGTTCATCCTGTCCGGCATCGCCTGCGCCTTCGTCGGCCTGTGCTACGCCGAACTTGCCGCCATGATCCCGGCATCAGGCAGTGCCTACACATATGCCTATGCAACCGTCGGCGAGATCTTTGCCTGGATCATCGGCTGGGACCTGATCCTGGAATACGGGATGGGCGCCGCCACCGTCGCCGTCGGCTGGTCCGGTTATTTCGCCAGCCTGCTCGGTAGTTTCGGGATTCACATCCCGCCGCAGTGGGCCGAGGCGACCGGCGAGGCGGTCAAACTCGCCGACGGCACCGCCGCAACCGCGATCTGCAACCTGCCGGCGGTTCTGATCGTCGTCATTCTGACGGCGTTGCTGATGTTCGGCACCAAGGAGTCGACCCGCGTGAACAACGTCATGGTCGCCTTCAAACTGTTCGTCGTGGGCGTGGTCATCGTGGTCGGCTTCTTTTATATCAATCGCGCCAACTGGACCCCCTTCATCCCGGCCAACACCGGCTCGTTCGGCAGCTTCGGCTACAGCGGCATCCTGCGAGGCTCCTCGGTCGTGTTCTTCGCTTATATCGGGTTCGATGCCGTCTCGACTGCCGCGCAGGAGGCGAAATTGCCGCAACGGGATATGCCGGTCGGCATCCTCGGTTCGCTGATCATCTGCACGATCCTTTACGTCCTGATGGCCCTGGTGATGACCGGCATGGTACCATTCCAGAAGCTGGGAGTCGCCGACCCGGTGGCGGTGGCGATCGACGCGACCGGCATCGGCTGGCTGTCGGTGCTGGTGAAATTCGCCGCCCTCGCCGGCCTGACGACGGTGATCTTCGTGTTGCTGTTCGGGCAGGCGCGCATCCTGTTTTCCATCGCGCAAGACCGTCTGCTGCCAACGTTTTTCAGCCGGGTGCATCCGACATTCCGCACACCGTTCGCCAGCCAGGCCCTGATCGGTGTTGTTGTTGCCCTGATCGCCGCCAGCTTTCCGATTGGCTTGCTGGGCGAGATGGTCAGCATCGGCACCCTGTTCGCCTTCCTGCTGGTCTGCGTCGCCGTCATCCACCTTCGTCGCAGTTCACCGAAAACGAAACGGCCGTTCCGCACGCCGGGCGTGCCGTGGCTGCCCATTCTCGGCATCGGGTTTTCGTTACTGCTGATGCTGGGCCTGCCGCTGGCCACGTGGCTGCGCCTGTTCGTCTGGCTCGCCATTGGGCTGCTGATCTACTTTGGCTATGGGCACCGTCACAGCGTGGTGCCGGAGGCGTCGTCCGGTTAGCCGGGGTGCAGATCGCGGGTCCAGGACACCCGATCCTCCGGCAGCGTGATGCCATGATGCAAAAGGGCAGGGGCCAGCAGCGCGTTGGGATGCGTTGACGCCATTGCCAGCGCGGTCATCGCGTCAGCCAACCCCCAGGCGACCAGATTGCGCACCGCCTGATCCAGACACAGCGCCGATCCGGCCAGCGTGGTCGTGCCGGGAACCCGCACCGAACCGTCCACTGTATGCTCGATGGTCATGCCGGCGAAGCAATACAGTCCGGGTGGCGCGCCCGCCGCCGCCGTCGCATCGGTAACCAGGATCGACCGGGCGAGGGTCTTCGCGCGCAGTAGCACCTTCAGCGCATCGGGCGGAATGTGGATACCATCGGCGATAAAGCTGGCATGCAGGCGGTCCTCGGCCAATTGCGCCATCAGCGGGTTCAGAAATTTCGGCTGTGGTTGCGGCAGGGCGTTGCCGAGATGGGTGCTCAACGTCACCCCGGCCACCGCCGCCCGAGCGGTGGTCGCATGATCGGCGGCGGTATGGCCCATGGCGACGACCATGCCTTTGGCCCGCGCCGCGGCGATCAGGTCCAGCCCATTCGGCTGTTCGGGAGCAAGCGTGAGCAGTATCACCGGCCGGCGAAGCCTGCTGGTCAGCCGGTCGAGCAGACCCGCATCCGGCGCCACCATCGCCGCCGCCGGGTGGCAGCCGGCATATCCCGGCGTCGGGTTCAGAAACGGCCCCTCCAGATGAAACCCCGGCACCATGCGCGGTCCCAGCCGGCTGCCCGTCACGGCGGCGTCCAGGGCGGCCAACCGAGCGGATAAGGTGGCTTCGTCGGCGGTGATGAGGGTGGGGAGACAGGTGGTGACGTTGGCTCGCAGCATCGCCTGAAGCGCGTGATCCAACGCATCCGCCGTCAGCCCGGTGTCATTGAAGTCAATTCCGGCATAGCCGTTGACCTGAAGGTCGGTAAGGCCCGTGGTTTCCATTGCCTCGCTGTGAAAGCGAGCACCCGATAAAGTCAAGCGTTAAGCCGCCTCGGTTTTCCGCGGCCTGCCACCGAGTCGCCCGTTCGCCTTGGAGGCGTCCGCCCGCGCGACCGCGTGCTTCATGATGGTCGAGCCGAGTTGGTCCGCCAGCAATGCCGGGATCGAAATATCCGCATCCAAACAGGCGACGTGCAGTCCGTAGCCACCACCCTCGACCTCTATCTTGCGCAGGTCGTCCGGGCTGGCGTGTTCGAGACCTGGGAGCACGGACAGTGGAAAGCCGACCATGGCGCCGCTGTTCAACGTGATCATGACGCGCGCGTGGCGTCGATCGTATCGGGCAGACACCGCGAGTAGGTGTCGCCTCGCCGTCTCAACTGTCCGCCGGGTGATCGCTTCGAATTCCGCCATGGATCGTTCTCCATCGTGCGCACATCGCTTTGCCCGTCGAAATGCTGCCAGATGTTCATCCCATCACACAAGCAGCTTCGCGGACGCCGCGCTCCAGTGCAGCAGGGCGGGGCCGCCGGGCCGCGCCGTCCCAGATCACCTCCACACCATAAGCGGCAAAGACCGGATTAGCGGTAACGATCGGCAGCGCCTCCAACCCGCACTGGGCGATCAACATGCGGTCGAACGGATCACGGTGCATCCCCGGCAGCGCCCCGGCGCGGTGCGCATGTTCCATACTGATCGCCAAGGCCTGAAAGCGGGAGCGTCGTAGCAGCGCGTTATACTCGGCGATCAACCGGTCCACTTCCGGCCAATCGCCGGATCGGTGCCTCGTCGTGATCTCCCACCCGGAAACCGCGCTGACGAACACGGTATGGCCGGGGTCAGCGATGGCAGCGCGAGCCTGCGCGGGCAGGCGCGGATCGTCGGTCCACCACCACACCAATGTTGGCGTATCCAACAGCAGCCTCATGCGCATTGCTCCCGTTCGTTGGCGGCAAACCGGACAGACGGACAAGCATCGATTGGGCGTCATACCGGTTCACGACCGGTAGCCTAACGGCACAAGGTTAACGAAAGGTTAACGGGACTCGGGAAATTTTCCGCCGGACTATGACCTTGGCGTTTGGCCTGTGGCGGCGGCGCAGTCCTGACGATACCGCGCGATGGCTTCGGTAACATTCCGGCCCCCATGCACCATGAAGGTATGCCTGATCTCAAGCCAGAGGGCACCGGTATCGCTCAGGGCCTTCAGAGCGTCCTGCATCGCGGCATCGTCCAGTGGGATGAACAGAAGCCGTAGCCCGACAAGCCGCCCAGATCCCTTGAGGTCGTGGTCCCCAGCCTGGATCCCAACGGGCTCACCCAGATTCGCGTGCGGCACCGCAAGGCCAAAATTCAGGACGAACAAACCGGTGCCAAGCTTCGGATGCCGCCCGATTGCCAGGCCGCTGCTGTCTTTTCGCTGCGGCGACATCAGATAGCATCCTGCGTCGGAGCGCGAGACGGACCAAATATCCGGCGCGGCGGCCAATTGCGACAGCGGATCCAAAACCGCGACGATATTACGCTCTGCCGGAGCCGCCGCCGGCGTCTCCGTCTCGTTCGCCCGTATCGGCGTGCTGACTCCTGCCAGGATCAACGCGCAAAGTGCCGCCTGCCCAAAACCCGTCACGCACGCGCCGTGGTTTGCATTTTCTCAAGCGTCGTCTCGAGGTTTGAGAATGTTGGCATGTACTCGTTCGGAACCATTTTTCGGCCGGTCTCGATCGACACCTGTGGGGCGTTGCCATGGAGATGCGACACCAGGATGGCGCGAATCACCTCCAGATAGCGCGCCTCCTCCTCGACCACCTGTTTCAGCCGGGCGGCGACGGGGCCGACCATGCCATAGGCCAACAGGACCCCCAGGAAGGTGCCGACCAGGGCACCGCCAATCATTTCTCCAAGGACGGCCGGAGGTTCGTTGATGTGGCTCATGGTCTTGATCACGCCCAGCACCGCCGCGATGATGCCCAGGGCCGGCAGTCCGTCGGTCATGCCCTGCAAGGCGTGAACAGGGTGCATCTTTTCGACCAGTGTTTTCTTCAGTTCGCGTCCCATAACGTCCTCGACCTGATGCGGGTCGTCCGCGTCCATGCCGATCATGCGGAAATAATCGCAAACCAGGTTTACGACCTCTTTATTGAGTAATATCTTGGGATGCTCTTTGAAGATGGTGCTTTCCTGCGGGTTCTCGATATGGCTTTCCACGGCCATGGTGCCTTTGCTGGTCACCAGGCGGATCAGTCTGTATAATAAACCGAGCAGATCGATGTAGTCCGCGTCATGGTAGCGTGCGCCACCGACGACGCTTTTCAAACCGCCCAAAGTCGCCTTTATTACATGGACACTGTTCGCCATCGCGAACGATCCGATGGCGGCGCCGGCGATGGTGAGCAACTCAAAAGGAAGTCCCTCCAGAATCGCAATGACGCTGCCGCCGGTAAGGGCGAAACTGCCGAAAACACAAACCAGTGTGAAAAGTAGCCCACCAATGACCGTCATAACGCGCTGCTTTTCATTGTTTGACCAAACCGGAGGCGCCCGCGTGGCGCAGCACAATGATGGTGATGCGGCGATTGACCGGGTTCAGCGGATCGCTCGGTACCAGCAGATCGCGATCGGCATTGCCGGTGACGCTTCTGATTCGTTCGTCCGCCAAACCGGCTTCCACAAGAATCCGGCGAGACGCATTCGCTCGGTCCGTCGATAGTTCCCAGTTGCCCTTCTCCTGACCACGATACGTTAGCGAATCCGTATGACCGGCGATCGTTATCGCGTTCGGCAACCCGGCCAGAGCGGGCGCGACTTTTTGCATCAGCGCCCTGACCCGCGGCGTCGGCGTTGCCCCGCCGAGTCCGAACATCGGGTGACGTTCGGCGTCCACAAGCTGAATACGCAGACCTTCCGGCGTGTTGTCGATCAAAATCTGACCCGCCGCGTCTTGCAGCGCCGGATCGTGGCGGATGGTGTCGAGCAACTGCGCGCCGGCTTGCTCCATGGCACTTTGCTCTCGCTGGGCATCGCCACGGGCCGCCGCCGCCCTCTCCAGGGCCTCTGCTTTCGCCGTTCCCGGAGGGGGAGGGATGAGCTGCGCCGCGGCGTAATCGCCGCCCTGGACCACCGCCTGAGCGCCATGGCCGGGCTGGATGGCGATGCCCGCGCTTGGTCCGGCGGACGAGGCCCTGGCGGGATCGTCGGCATCGGCGTCGGTCTGGGCATCCGATTGCGCCGCCGGTTGCGCGATCGTATCGGTGGCTGCCTCGTCAACATCCTGCTGCGGCGAGGTGTGGCCGGTGATCGCCTTCGGCATCCCGTCGGTCGATACGCTGGAACCTGAATCATTCGGGGTTTGTCCGCCGAACGGTTTACCGGACCCGCTGGCCGATCGGCCGAACAGGTTGGTCGGGGCAAAATAGTCAGCCAGGCCGGTCCGCTGGACCTCGGTCGTTGCATTCAGCAGCCACATGAGCATGAAGAACGCCATCATGGCAGTAACAAAGTCGGCGTAGGCGACTTTCCAGGCGCCGCCGTGATGCGCCGGCTCCTCGCCTTCATCTCGCCGGATGACGATGGTCACCGGGGCGCCACTCCCGTTACCCCGTACTGGTTTACCCGCCAAGGTGCTGCTCCGATGTCGCTAGGAAGGAAGAAAAGCCACAACGGGACATATATGCGTCCGAAAAATTCCGAACGGCCTATATCCAACATTGATCACCCTTCCCTGCCGATGGGTCCGAGTTGGAGCACCAAATGGAAGACTTGTTGCCGGATTTCCTCACTGAGACCCTGGAGAGTCTGGAGAAGCTGGACATCGAGCTGGTGAAGCTGGAGCGCCAGCCGGACGACAAGCCGGCGCTGTCGTCGATTTTCAGGCACGTCCATACTATAAAGGGTACGTGCGGCTTTCTGGGTTTGTCACGGTTGGAAAAGGTGGCCCACGCCGCCGAGAGCGTATTGGATCAACACCGGAACGGAACCATGGCCGTAATACCGGCCTCGATCACGCTGATTCTCCGCGCGTTGGACTGTATCCGCGAGATCGTTGACGGGATCGGGCGCATCGGCAAGGAACCTGACGGAGACGATACTTTACTGATAGCCGCGCTGAACGCGATGGCTGACGGAAAGGCAGAGGCTGAAATCCAGATCGAGCCGGAGGCGGCCGCCCCGGCGCCGGTTTCGGTGCCGGCACCGCCGGTTCCGGCTTCTGTTCCCGCCCGTGCCGCGGCCAAGCCAGCCGCCGCGCCGGTGCAGGAGGCCGCGGCCCAGGGCGCCACCCAAACGATCCGTGTCAATGTAGACGTTCTGGAGGGATTGATGACGCTGGTCAGCGAACTGGTGCTGACCCGCAACCAGATCCTGCAGCTTGCCCGGACCCAGGACAGCAACATCTTCGCCGCGCCGCTGCAGCGCCTGTCGCACATCACGTCGGACCTGCAGGAAGGCGTCATGAAGACGCGCATGCAGCCGATTGGTAACGCGTGGAACAATCTGCCGCGGCTTGTGCGCGATCTGGCGCAGGAACTCGACAAGAAAATCGATCTCGTCATGCTGGGCGCGGACACCGAACTGGATCGTCAGGTGCTGGAGCTGATCAAGGATCCCCTGACCCATATGGTGCGTAACAGCGCCGACCACGGGTTGGAAGGACCGGAGGACCGGGTTGCCAGCGGCAAGCCGGAACGGGGGCGCATCAACCTGAATGCGTTCCATGAGGGCGGCCACATCGTTATCGAAGTCGGCGACGACGGCCGTGGACTGCCGGTGGATCGGATACGCAACAAAATCATTACCAACGGGTTGGCCACCGAAGCCGAACTGTCATCGATGACCGACCAGCAGATTCGGTCGTTCATCTTTCGGGCCGGCTTTTCCACGGCATCAGCCGTCACGTCGGTGTCCGGCCGCGGCGTGGGCATGGACGTCGTCAAGACCAATATCGAGCGTATCAGCGGCACGGTCGATGTAACAAGTGAGGAAGGCCGTGGAACGGTCTTCACCGTGAAGATACCGCTGACGCTGGCGATCGTTTCCGCCCTGATCGTCGAGGTCAAGGGCGAACGCTATGCCATCCCGCAGATCAGCGTCGTGGAACTCGTGCGGGCACAGACCTCCGGTTTTGCCGCAACGCAAATCGACGCGCGGACGTCCGACACGGTGATCGAGCAGATTAACGAAACGCCGGTGCTGCGACTGCGGGACCACCTGCTGCCGTTGATTGACCTTGGTGACCTGCTCAAGCTGAGCGACCCCGGGCGGCCGCAAGGGAAGCCCGTGGAAAGCCTTTATATTGCTGTCGTTCAGGTTGGCGCCAGCCGCTTCGGTCTGATCGTGGACCGGGTGTTCGACACCGAGGAAATCGTTGTTAAGCCGGTGGCTCCGATCCTGCGGCATATCACCGTGTTTAGCGGCAACACCATTCTTGGAGATGGTTCGGTCATCATGATCCTGGATCCTAACGGAATCGCCCGCGCCGCCGGAATAGGCACGGGGCATCCGGCCACACAGGCCGCGACCACGCAGGCCGATGATGTGCAGAGTTCGGCACAGAAAATGGCGTTGTTGCAGTTCAAGGCCGGCAGTGCCCAAAGCAAGGCGGTGCCGCTGAATCTCGTTTCCCGACTGGAAACCATTGCCCGCTCGGCGATCGAATATTCCGGCACCCTGCCGGTGACGCAATACCGCGGTAAGTTGATGCCGCTGGTCGGAATGGCTCTGCCCGGATCGGATACGCAATCGCTGATGCAACCAGTTTTGGTGTTTGCCGATGGTGCCCGCGTGATGGGGTTGATGGTCGATGAGATCGTCGATGTGGTCGAGGACTATCTACAGGTGGAACTATCCACCGATCAGCCCGGGTTCCTGGGCACGGCGATCGTGCAGGGCCGCGCCACCGACATTCTCGATACCAGCTTTTGGCTGAAATGTGCGTTCAAGGACTGGTTCGGTACCAATCCGATGAACAAAGCCGAACCAAGGCAACTGCTGGTCGTGGAGGACAGTGCCTTCTTCCGCAGCCTGATTGTGCCGGCGCTGTCGGCCGAAGGCTACGTCGTTACGGCAGTGGACAACCCGGTGGCGGCCCTGGCGCTGCGCACCGCCGGTCGGGGCTTCGATCTGATCCTTTCCGACATCGAAATGCCGGAAATGGACGGGCTTGAATTTGCGCGGGAAATCCGAGCGCGGGGGGCATGGATGGAGCTGCCGGTCATTGCGTTGAGCAGCCTCAGTTCGCCGAAGGCCATGGCAATCGGACGCGAGGCGGGCTTCGATAACTACATCTCTAAATTCGACAAAGCCATTTTGGTGGAGGCCGTCGCCAATGCCTTGGCGACATCACGTGCCGGCACCGCCCCCCGACGCGTGTTGGCTGACGCTGGAGCCCGGGCATGACCGGCGAGGTAGCTGAAAAGCGGGCGGCCTCGATGTTCGTCACCATGACGGTTCGGGGGCAGTTGTGCGGTATTCCCGTGCTGAGTGTCCGGGATATCATCGTTACTCAAAAGATGACACGTATTCCGCTGGCGCCACCTGAAATCGCGGGCAGCATGAACCTGCGGGGGCGAATCGTGACCGCGATCGATCTTCGGCGGCGGCTGCATTTACCCGCGCGCGATGGTGGTGAGGCCGGCATGAGCGTGGTGGTCGAACGGCAAGGCGAATTGTACAGCCTGGTGGTCGATTCGGTTCGCGAGGTCATCGAATTCGACGAGCACCAGATCGAAGCGAATCCGCCTACCCTGGCCGCCGGCTGGCGAGAGTTCAGCTCCGGGATTTATCGAATGGCGTCGGAGCTTCTGGTGGTCCTGAACACGGAACGCGTTCTGGCAATTGTTTAGGGGCGGGATCATGGTTCGATATCAGGTCGATAAGCGATGATATGCGCGCCTGTGGACGACATCGTCAGGGTGCTGCTGTGCGATGACAGCGGCATTGTTCGGACGGTCCTGGAGCGGCTGCTGCGGTCCGACGCCTCGATCAAGGTCGTTGCCAAAGCGGCAAACGGACTCGAGGCAATCGAAACCGTGCAGGCAGGCGGCATCGATGTCGTGGTGCTGGACATCGAAATGCCGGTGATGGACGGTTTGGCCGCCCTGCCGCGCCTGCTTGCCGCCGATCGTGCTGTCAAGGTCCTGATGTCATCGACAATGACGACCAAGGGCGGCGCCGTCGCCCTGGAATCGTTGCGTCTGGGCGCGGCTGATTTCATTCCGAAGCCGACATCGATCGGCGCCGTGGGTACGGATGAGGAGTTCCGCACGGAATTGATTGCCAAGGTGCGTGGGCTCGGGCGTCAGAGCCATGCCAGCCGTGCGCGAAAAGCCGCCGTTACGCCGCAGGCGTCCACTTCGTCCCTGCAACTGCGGGCCGCGCCACGCCAGCGGCCGACCGTGCTGGCGATCGGCAGTTCGACCGGTGGACCCGCGGCCTTGCTGACCCTGTTCCAGGCGTTGGGGGATCGCGTGGCGGTGCCGATATTGCTGACCCAGCACATGCCGGCATCGTTCACCGCTCAGTTCGCCGACCACATCAACAGACTCGGCGGGGCCACCTGCGCCGAAGCGGTACACGGCGAACCGTTGCGGTCCGGTCATGTGCATCTGGCGCCGGGAAACCGTCACATGACGGTGGTGGGCCGCGAGGGAAATGCAACGATTGCCTTGACCGACGATCCGCCGGAGAATTTTTGCCGTCCGGCGGTGGATCCGATGCTGCGCAGCCTGTCGGCGGCGTATCCCGGCCGGGTTCTGACGCTGATGCTGACCGGCATGGGCCAGGACGGACTGCGCGGGGCTGAACGGGTCGTCGCGGATGGCGGATCGGTTATCGCCCAGGATGAGGCGAGCAGCATCGTGTGGGGTATGCCCGGCGCGGTGGCCCGGGCGGGGCTTTGCCAGACAATTCTTCCCCTAAACGAATTGGCACCCAGGCTGCTTCAGCTTGTCGGAAGGCGTGGCGCATGAATACGACGGCAGCTTTTGTTAAGACGGCCAGTACGGGAACGCGCCCCGACACGATCTCGCAAATCGATTTTCTGGCCATCGCGGAGTTTGTGCGTGCCCGATCCGGGATCGTGCTGGGGCTGGACAAGGCCTATCTGGTCGAAAGCCGGTTGGAACAGATCGTCCGCAACCGGCGTTTCGGCGGGTTCGCGGATCTGACGGCGCGTCTGCGGTCACACCCGAACGAGGCCCTGGCCAACGACATCGTCGAAGCCATGACCACCAATGAAACCCTGTTCTTTCGCGACACCAAGCCGTTCGATCACTTGCGCCGCCATTTGCCGGTCATGCATGCCGCTTTTCCCCCGACGCAGCCGTTGCGGATCTGGTCGGCCGCGGCGTCATCCGGGCAAGAGTGCTATTCCATTGCCATAACGGTGCTGGAAGCCAGCCTGGGCACCCGGCCGGTTCAAATTCTTGGCACGGACATTTCCGCGGAACAGATAGCCCGAGCGCAACAGGGATTGTATTCGGAGTTCGAGGTGCAGCGTGGGTTGTCCACGCCGAGCCTGATCAAGTATTTCCGCAAGGCGGACGGGGGCTGGCGGATAACCGATCCGGTTCGCAAACTGGTCGAGTTCCGGACCTGGAATTTGATGGATGATTTGCGTCCGCTGGGCACGTTCGATCTGGTGTTCTGCCGCAATGTGCTGATCTATTTCGATCTGCCGACCAAGCGCCGGGTGCTGGGTGCGATCTGGGAACGGATGGCTCCGGGCGGTTTGCTGTATCTCGGCGGGGCAGAAACGACCTTTGGGGTGACCGACAAGTTCGTGCCGTGCGCCGGGTCGCATCAGGTCTATGCGGCGGTTCCGGCTTAAAGATGACAATCGCGTCCCGATTGGATGCGGCGCATGCGAAACTGCGGGAGATGCGGCCGTTCGAAATCGCTGGCCGGGTCAGCGGGATAACCGGCCTGGCGGTGGATTTGGAGGGGCCAACCGGGCATCTGTCCATGGGCGACCGCGTTTGGATCAGCCCCAAACATGGTCCGCCGGTGCAGGCGGAGGCCATCGGGTTCCACAACGGCCTGACGCGAGCCATGATTTTCGGTTCGTTGGCCGGCATCGGCCCCGGCGCACCGGTGGTGGTTGGCAGCGACGCGCGTTTGGCGGTGTCCGATACATGGCTGGGACGGGTGATCGACCCGCTTGGCCAACCGATCGATGGCAAGGGCGCTCTGATAGACGGCGACCACAGTTCGCCGGTTCGCCGAGCACCGCCCAATGCGGCCATCCGATCCAGGCTGGGGCCCCGGATCGACCTCGGCGTCAAGGCGTTGAACGGCTTCGTCACGTGCCGCCAAGGGCAACGGCTTGGCCTGTTCGCCGGATCGGGCGTTGGTAAATCAACACTGCTGTCGATGCTGGCCCGCTTTACCGCCTGCGATGTCGCGGTGATCGCCCTGGTCGGTGAACGCGGCCGGGAACTGCGGGAATTCATCGAGGACGACCTCGGTCCCGACGGCCTGGCTCGGTCGGTGCTGGTGGTATCGACATCGGATCAATCGCCGTTGATGCGACGCGAATGCGCCTACGCCGCGATGTGCGTGGCGGAACATTTCCGCGACCAGGGCAAGTCGGTTTTGTTGATGATGGACAGCGTGACCCGGTTTTGCCTGGCGTTGCGTGAGATCGGCCTGTCGGCCGGCGAACCCCCCACCACACGCGGCTACCCGCCCAGCGTCTTCGCCGAACTGCCGCAATTGTTGGAGCGCGCGGGTCCCGGACTGCCAGGAACCGGTATGATTACCGGCCTGTTTACCGTGCTGGTCGAAGGCGACGACCAAAACGAACCGGTGGCCGATGCGGTGCGCGGCATTTTGGACGGGCACGTTGTGCTGGACCGCCGGATTGGCGAGGGCGGCCGGTATCCGGCGATCGATGTGTTGCGCTCGCTGTCGCGGACGGTGCCGGGGGTCAATCTGCCGGCTGAAAATGCCTTGGCCAGCAAGGCTCGTGCGATTCTGGCGACATGGCAGGACATGGCGGATCTGGTCCGTCTGGGCGCCTATAAATCCGGCGGCGATCCGGCGGTGGACGAAGCGGTGCGCCTCGCGCCGCGTATTGAAAATTTCCTTGCCCAGATCAAGACCGAGTCCTGTTCGGTGGAGCAGGGCTTCGCCGAACTGCAAGCCGCTCTGTGCGGGTAAGCCGGCGTGAAGCGTGATCCGTTGGCGGTGCTGTGGCGGGTGCGGGATGCGTCCGTCACCGAGGCCAGTCGCGATCTGGCAGCCGCCCGAATCGGCGAGAGGCAGGCCAGCCAGACTCTGGAAGAACATCGCCGCCGCATCGGACAGGAACAGGCCGAGGCGTTGGGCGAGCACGTCGCGGCCTTTGCCGCCTGGTTGCCAAGCGCTCGGCAACGCACAGCTCAGTTGGAGGCGAATCTGGAAGCCGAGGAACTGCGCGTTCGCCATGCGCAACACATCCTGGTTGGGCGCCGGACAGACGCCGAGGCGGTGGCAAAGGCCATGCAACGGCGGTCGGTCGAGGAAACCCTGGTGAAGACCCGTAAGGAGCAGGGCATCATGGATGAGGCCGCCGGGCGCACCGGCCGCTGTGCCGGATCGCTGTGACATCGGGCCGTTGCGATAAAATTCTGCGAACGCTTTCTCGGAAGTTCCTATATACTTCTCAGTAGGCGTGGTCTTTGGGACCGGCCTGTAGACGACGCATTATCGGGACCGGGAAAGACTCCACTGTCCGCAACAGCTTGATACGCGGGCGCAAGGCGTCGGTATCCGGCCCATGCCGGGGTACCCTTTTGTGTTGCGATTATCCATTATATCCACAGGCACGCTCAGCCTTGTCCCATTTGTTCGATCCGCGGGAAGGGCCGTCTGATGATCCATTCTGATCTCGATCCATCATCCCGGCAGGTGGCTGACGATGCCGCTGAAACGATTCCGTCGCGTCGTCGCCCCGGCCGCCGCAACGATGTGCATCCCAGCCTGATCCCTCTGCTGCGCGGTGAGGTCACAGCGGACGATCCGGCATTGATGCCAGCGATGAGTCCGGAGGGCTACGATCTGTCGCTGGAGGATGATCTGACGCCGGCGCGCAGTGTCATCCTCGCCGTCGCGGTATCCGTCCCGGCCTGGGCTGCTGTTATCTCGGTCGTCTGGTACTTGGTCGGATAATCGGTATCGGGTTGGGTTTATCGTGACGGGCTTTATATCACACAGGTATGAACACCGTCCCGACCGACATTTTTTCATTGGCAGAGAAACGGCTTGACTGGATCGGGCAGCGGCAGAGCGTGCTGGCGCAGAACATCGCCAATGCCAATACGCCGGGCTATGTCGCGCGCGACGTAACCCCGTTCAGCGAAATCCTGGCCGGTACAACGCAACAGACCGGCGGCGTCGCCGTTACGGCGGCGCGATCGCTTGACGGCAACGCCGTCGTCCTGGACGAGCAACTCGAAAAGGTCGCGGAAACCGACACCGCTCATCAACTGGCGGCCAATCTGTACAAGAAATACGTCAGCCTGTTTAAAACCGCCATCGGCCGGAATTGATCAGTAGATGGATCTCAGCACCACCCTTGATCTCTCGGCGAAAGGCATGGCTGCGCAAAGCGCCCGCCTGCGCGTGATCGCCGAGAACATCGCGAACTCCTCCACCACCGGATCGACGCCCGGAGCCGATCCGTATCGCCGGAAAACCGTCGTGTTTTCGAACAGCCTGAACCAGGCTTTGGGTGTCACGACCGTCGGCGTGCGTCAGGTGCAGCCCGACATGTCGCCGTTCCCGCAACGCTATGACCCGGCCAACCCCGCCGCCGATACCAATGGCTATGTCAAAACCCCCAATGTGAATTCGTTTGTCGAAGTCATGGACATGAAAGAGGCGCAGCGGTCGTACACCGCCAACCTGAACGTCATGGAAACGACGCGCGGCATGCAGTCACGTACGGTCGATCTGTTGCGATAGGAACCAAAAATGATTTCTGGTAACATTACGGGTGCAGCCGCCTATGCCGCGGTCCAAAGTGCATCGCTGACCGGCAGCGACGCACCGGCCGCCTCTGACAATTCGTTCGGCGATGCGCTGCAAGGCGCCATAGCGGGCCTGACAAGTCTGGGACAGAATGCCGATGCGAAGTCGGCACAGGCACTGACTGGCACCGGCAGCCTGACCGACGTGGTCATGGCGGTTTCGAAGGCCGAAATGGCCCTGCAGGCCAGCGTCGCCGTGCGGGACAAGATGATTTCCGCTTACCAGGACATCATGCGCATGGCGGTCTGATCCGCTGCCACACCATCCCAAAATGGGGTCAAAACGATGCCCGGCGCCGGCCACGCACTGAGCCCTCCGCACCCAATCGGGAGGTGTCCGTGAACGAGGGCGATCTCGCGGTCCTGGCACGCGAAGCCTTGATCGTGATGCTGAAACTGGCGGGGCCGGTTCTGTTGGTCGGCTTGGTCGTCGGTCTGATTGTATCGATGATGCAAGCGCTGACCCAGATCAACGAGAGCACGCTGGTCTTTATCCCGAAGCTGCTCGCCGTGTGTGCCACCATCGCCGTTCTCGGCGGCTTCATGATGCAGACCCTGGGCGATTACGCCCGCAGCGTGTTCGACCAGATCATCGTCATCGGGCTGGGCTATGGATGACCTGTCCGCCATTCTGCGAGACCTGCCCGCGACCGGGTTCGGGTTCATGCTCGTCATCGCGCGGGTCGGCACCACGCTGCTGACCGGACCGGGTCTCGGCGAGAATGAAATTCCGCCGACGGTACGGATCGGTCTGGCGGTTGTCCTGTCCGCCCTGGTGTTTCCGCTGTTGCGGGACGGCCTGCCACCACCGCCCGAAGCCGTTCCCGGCTTCATCGCCATGCTCGGCATCGAAATCTTTATCGGAGCCTGGCTGGGTTTCATCGCCCGGCTTCTCGTCATGGCGATGGCCATCGCGGGCAACATCATTTCTTTGATGGTCGGCCTCTCCAGCGTCTTGCAGATCGATCCCGCGCTCGGCACCCAGGTTCCGGCCCTGCAACGCATGATGGCGCTCGCCTCGGTCGCATTGTTATTTGCGTCGGGACTGTATGTTTTGCCGCTTCAGGCCGTCGTGGGCAGCTACGAGGTCCTCGCGCCAGGCCATGCCTTCGATGCCGGCGGAGCCGCCCAGTTGGTCATCCGAGCGGTGGGCGACAGTTTCGGTTTGGCGCTGAGGTTGGCGGCGCCCTTTGTCATCATTTCGATGGCATGGCAGGCAGCCCTGGGCTTCATCAGCCGGCTGGTGCCGAATATTCATGTGCATGTCGTCTCCGCACCCGCGCAAATCATGGGGGGCCTTCTGCTGTTGAGCGCCGCCATTGCGTTCATTTTTGCCGACTGGGTCGCTGGCATGCACCAGACGCTTGCTGCTTTGCCGGGCCTGTAGATGTCGGGCTCCGACCACGCGGCTGAAGACCGGACGGAAGCCCCGACCCAAAAGCGGTTGGATCAGGCGCGCGAGGCCGGGCAGCTTCCGGTCTCCCGCGACCTGACGATGCTGGCCTCGTTGGGCGGTGGCGCGATCGGGGCCGTCACGATGGTTCCTGCCCTGGCACAGCGGATCGCCGAACAGTCGGGCAGTTTCCTGGGTGCGTTGGACCGCATGCGTTTGACCGAAGGGGTCGAATTGCGCTTGCAACTCGGCCGGATGTTAGGTTCGGCCTTCATGATCGTGGGGGCGGTGGCGCTTCCCGCCGTTGCGTGCAGCATCGGATGCACGCTGTTGCAAACCCAGTTCTACGTTGGCGGCAAACCGATCCACTTCCAAATGTCCCGGATCAGCCCCGGCGCGGGCTTCGCGCGTATCGTCTCGCAGCGCAATCTGTTGGATTTTTTGAAGGGGTGCGGACGCCTTGCGGTCCTGTCCATGCTGATCTGGCCGGTGTTTGCCCGGCCCCAGATCAGTGCGATGGCGGCGATGGACCGGGATGCCGCCTGGTTGCTGCCAACCGCCCGTCTTCTGGTCGAGAGTTTCGCGAAACCGCTGCTGATGGCACTGGTCTGCTTTGCCGTGGTGGACGTGTTTCTGGTGCGGTTCCAGCATGCGAAATCGATGCGTATGACGCGCGATCAGGTCAGGCTGGAGATGCGGGACAGCGACGGCGATCCGCATATGAAGGCGAAGCTGAAGCGTATCCGCGAACAACGATCGCGGCGGCGGATGATGGCCAAGGTGAAGTCCGCGTCCGTCGTCGTCACCAATCCTACCCACTATGCCGTGGCGCTGTCCTACAACAACACCGGGGCGCCCCGGGTCGTCGCCAAGGGCGCCGACTTCATTGCCGCGCGCATCCGCGAGGAAGCGGACGCGCACAAAATCCCCATCGTTGCCAACCCGCCGTTGGCACGGTCGCTGTACCAGGTGGAACTGGACCGCGAAATTCCGGCTGAACATTACAGGGCCGTGGCGGAGGTCATCGCCTTTGTCCTGAAATTGAAAACGCCCCGGCCGGTGTCCGGGGTGCGTTTGTGATGTCGGCTTGCAGTGTGCAAAAATTGTTCGGAGACGTTGAATGTTCGATCCTGTCGGCCTGGTATCAATCACCCTCGGGTCCGTCGTGCTCGACCGGCCCGACCAGACGGGCCGGTATTTCGCCAAAGATATGGCTGGAGGTTGGGCGTATCTGATCGGAGATGCTGAGGGCGACAGCCGCGGCCGTGGCCAGGGTGTGTGCGAGGGCGGTCTGGACCTGACCTTGCGATGCGGCTTTCTGTCCGCCGCCAGCCGGGTGCCGCGCTGTAGCCAGATCAAGGTGCTGGTGGAAACGCAACAGGCGCATCGGATCATGGTGGAGCTTGCGAGGAAGGATCCGCATGTGATCGCGGCGATCAGGGGCCGTCCGGTTTCGGTGATGACGCGGCCGGACACACGGTCATCGTTCCAGGCGCGCGCCGCCGCCGAACGCGCCGCCGCGGCTGCCTTGCGCAACCGCGAACATGCGGAATGGGCGTCGTCGGCCATGCCAGGGCTGTCTGAGGTTGAGGACACGCATATAGGCGAAACGATCCCGGCCCTTGATAGCCGGGACCCCGGCGGTCTGCGTCATTGGCGGGCGCACCCGGCGGTTTCGCCACCGGTTGCATCCGCGAGTGTCTCGCGGCCGGCGTTGCCGACACCGTCGGCGGCGGTGCGTTGGCTGGTCAATCCCATTTTGCAAGGCGCGCGCGATGGACTGACCGCGGCCGGCGTTATTGCTCCGCGCCCGGCGACGCAGAATAGAGCGGTGCGGCAATGGCTTCAGGAACTGGATATCCACGTCGCCTCTGTGCGGGGCGATCTTCAGGATGTCGGGGCGTGAGCGGTTGATAGCGGGTCGGGTGTCATTACGCCGGCAGCGGGATTAAGACCCGGCACCGGCGCGATGTGTGATAATCCGCTCAATTGACTTTGCAATTGCGATATCTCATCGCATTGGGCGGTGGATTTGGCGTGCTCGGCCTGGTTTTTCTTTAGGTTATCAGCGATCCGCTTGGCCGTCTGGCGCTGCTGGAAGGCTTGCGACCAGGTCTGGCCGCCGGCTTTCCGGGCGGTCTGTACCGCCTCCCGTACCGTTTCGATCGGGCTGGCCGTTTGACTGGCTTCGCGTTGCGGCGGCTCGAATTGCGGCTGCGACGCCGCTGCCGGTGGCGCCGTCGCACCGCTCAGACGGACCCGCTGTAGTTGCTCCAGCCGGCGACGGGCCTTGTGAGATTCACGACTGAGACTGACGGCACCGCCGCGTAGGCGAAGGACCTTATTCAGCGGCAATTCAGGGTCGAACGCCTCACCGAGTGCTTTCAGTGTGTGAAACTGGAGGCTGACGATCTCGGCGGCGAGGCCGAGTTCATCCTCTGTTTCTGCGTTGTGCGCGGACAGCATCTCGCTCGCTGCCCGATAGGCGGTGGTTGGGTCGTCGTTGGCGGCCGCGAGAAAAAGTTGGGCGAGGGGGCCGAGGATCGTGTCCAAAATGGCTTGGGCAATGTTGGCCGGAAGGGACATGGGCTGAGCCTCGGTGAGAGTGGTTGGTGGCGTTTTAAACAAAATAGGCAAAAATTCTTTAATTGTCAAGAATTTTTACCCCAATGCGGATTTCAGGGTCTCTGAATGCGTCTGACGATTGGTTCGATTACGGCCGGGTATTGAACTGGGCATCGGTCGGTCGGTGACGCTGCGTGTTTGGCGATGCTCGTCCCCTAGCAGCCTGTCGGAGTGAGGTTTGGGGCCATTTCGTCCGCGGAGGCCGAAATCGCCCGAAAGGATGCGTTGGCGCGATTTCCAGAGTCTGAATCCGCTTGCTGGCGAGGACTCCGCCCGGATAGCTCTGCGAGCGGTGTCGAGGACCTCGCTCAACCCAAAAAAATTGCGCGACTGCCCCTCAGTTCACGCTCGCGAGCACGAACATTCGCTTCAGATTCCACGCCATGGTTACAAGACTCCACTCGCCGCGCACGTCCTCCAGTCCGCGCAGCAGGAACTGACGGAAACCGAGTACCGATTTGATGATCCCGAAAACCGGTTCGGGCGTCTGCTTGCGCAAGGCGTAGAGTTTCTTGCCCTCGGTCGTTTTCAGGCGGTGCGCCATCGTATCGAGCGGTGTCGCCGGTTCCGGCGGCGGTTCGGGCTGCTCGCTCGGGAAACGTTCGTCGAGCGCGGGATGATGCACTTCGCGGCCCATCGCGATGATCGGATCAATCCCGGCCGCGGCGGAGGCATTGACGTTGGCTTCGCTGAAATATCCGTTATCCGCCAGCAATGTCTCAACCTTGCCCAGCGCGTCGGGAAGAGCGGCGATCTTGTCCAGCATTCCCTCGAGTTCCCGCTTGTCGTTCGGCGCCTGCGTCACGTCCGCCGCGATCACCAGCATGCTGCCCGACGCCACCACGGCCTGCCCGTTGTAGCATTGGTCGAACCCGCCGCCGGCAATTGGCATGATCCGCGATTCTTCGTCGGTCAGATTGACCTGATCGGTCGGACGAGGTCCCTCGACCGGCGGCGCGGGCGGCTTGCCGCGGGGCCTCTTACCCGTCGCCGCTTGCTTCGCTTCGCGCGCCGCAGCCTGGCTTCGTAATCGGCTTGTTCGCGCGCGAAACGCTCCATCGCCCGCGCCTCAATGATCGCCCTGGCGCGCGCGATTTCCGCCAGCCGCGTCTCGCGCCGCGCCAACTCCTCGGGAATGGACATACCGTCCGGCGTGTCCGCCTGGTCCGCCGCCTCGGCCCTGGTCATCAACTCCCCGACTTCGGCCTGTAATTGCGCCTCGATCTTGCCGGCGTGCTCGTACGACAGCGCGCTGTGGCGGCTGGCGTTGGCGTGGATCTTCGTTCCATCCAGCGCCACCGTGCCCATTTGCAGCACGCCCATCTCGCGCGCCACGCCGAGAACCTGCACGAACAGCGTCTGGATTGGCTTGAGAAAGCGCTTGCGGAACGCGGCGATCGTGTCGTGGTCGGGATGCTCGTTGGCCGCGATATAGCGGAACGCCACCGAATCGTAGGTCGCCCGCTCCAGCTTGCGGCTCGAGAAGACGCCGGTGGCATACCCGTAGACGATCAGGCCGAGCAGCAGTCGCGGGTGATACGATGCCTCGCCGGAGCCGCGATAGGCGCCGGTCATCGCGCGCAAATCCAGTCCGCCGATCACTTCGACCACGAACCGGGCCAGATGCCGCTCGGGCAGCCACTCATTGACCGACGGCGGCATCAGAAAATCGGTGTCGCGGTCGATCGGGCGGAAGTTGCGCATGCAGGGGATGTCCGGGGCGGGAGAAGGCGAATCGATGCCCCGATTCTATCAAACGTTTCCGCGTCGTGTTAAGTCCGACAGGCTGCTAGGGAGGGCAGACATTTTTTCTTTCGCCGAATCGATAGATTGGTCTATAGACGAATCAGGTCCGATGTGTTTCTCACGTCGCGGCTTCTGTCGCCTCTTTTATCGACGTCGGATGGTTGCGCTTACCGCGTGGCCGAGGGCGGGGACACCGGTTTTGGTCCGGCATCGCATGGTGCGCCAGGGTCAGGATCGACAACTGAAGGAGGAAGCGCGGTGCTCGATAAGCGTATCCAGGGTCGGGCTATCAGCTTAAGTGACCGGGGCCGGGGGAGAGGGGACGCATTTCGCGTCGAGATTAAGGCACGTTCTTGGTTTGTTCCGAAACTACGCGGGGCGGGGCGGGCTATAATCGCGAGGTTATTCGCCATTTCTTTGATGGCGGGGATAAGTATCGACGGCCGGGTTGACAGACTACACGGTTTTGTCGGAAATTATCACCTCGTTTTATCGTCGGATGGTTGCGCTTACCGCGTGGCCGAGGGCGGGGACACCGGTTTTGGTCCGGCATCGCATGGTGCGCCAGGGTCAGGATCGACATGCGATATAGCCCCTGGGAAGCTGCATCCTGGTACCTGGGGGGAGCTGCATGAAACGTTTGCCATCAAGTCTTTCGGCTGAAGCAATACGAGCAGTCTGGAAGCTAAGTCGGGATAGTAGTCCCTCTACGGCTGGGGCCCCCGGTGTCGATGGTACTACAGCGCCGGTGTTTGCCTCACGTCTTTCGGAACACATTGAAGGAATGAGGGAGGATGTTCGGACCGGAACTTTCCGATTTAGCAAACTTCGAATGGCACCCATAGCAAAGCCTTCGGGCGGCTATAGAATTATTGCTGTACCGACCGTTCGCGATCGATTACTTCAGCGGGCATTGCTCAGTCATCTTGAGGCCGCACCGCGGTTCGATGCAACCTCGCCAATAAGCTATGGATTTACAAAGGGAAAATCTCTGTCTGGCGCACAGCGCCATGCTGCTGGGTTGCGTAACGCGCATCCTTGGGTCCTCCAAGCAGACATTGTGAAATTTTTCGATAGGATTCGGCGACAGGACGCCAAGATTTTAATCCGCAAACAAGTGGGATGGAGGGTCGTTGCGGAGCTGCTTTGCAACGCTGTGGATTGCGAACTGGAGGACGGGGGAGGCCGGGGCGCGGATATCGCCCAAGCGAACGGCATCCAAAAAGGACTAGGCCTAAGGCAGGGTATGCCGGTTTCGCCTTTGCTTTCCAATCTTGTCTTGAAGAGATTCGATGACGCGATCGCAAAGAGTGGGTTTGCAGCCATCCGATACGCAGACGATATCGCGATTTTCGGGGATAGCAAGCGCGATTGCCTCGACGCTTTAAAATTTATTCAGGGAAGTCTTGCGAAATTAAATCTCAATATTCCAGAGTTGATTGATGGTGGAAAAACAATTTTGTCGGAGCCCTCCAATGTCGTTGAATTTTTGGGCGTCGAGATCCGGAGATTTGGGGAAAGTTACAAACTGTGCGCGCCGGCAACGAAATTAGATGTAATCAATGCGGAGATGGCAAAGCTGGCTTCGGTTGAAGGATGTATCGCCGGAAGAAGGAATATCGGTCACTTGGTGCGCGCTCTTGACGCGTTCGTTATCGGACATCGCGCCTCAATGGCTGTTCTGGACCATGCCGAAGAATTTACATTGAGACTTGAGGCTTTGAAGCAGAAACACTTAAAAGCTCTTTTGATCAATCTTATTGGAAAACGAGCGGTGCAATTCCTTGATGACGACCGTCTTTCCATCCTGGGCCTAAAGCCGTTCAAGGGATAACTCCCGGCGTCAAAACTGTAAGTTGGAACGACCAAGAGGCTATCCACTGTTGCCACCTGATCAAACAGGTGGTTAGCATTCAAGATCGGCATCGGCCTCCAGTTCTTCCTCGGTCACGAAATCGATGATGGGAAACCGGTCTTCTCGCGCGGCACTCAATGCCTGCCCTACGCCGACTATGGTGTTCAGCGCGCCATCGCCTGTCACGTTGTCAATGCCACCCCGCTTCAGAACGATGGTGACACGCAGCGCGTCCTGGCCGTCAGAATCCGCCATCGGTTCGCTGATCACGCGCAACACGCCCACCTGCCCGTGAAGCGCGGCAGACGCGGCCTTATACGCGAGGTCGTTGATTTCGGTGAGTTCGAGCATGGCTCCGCGATAGCAGATTGCACCCCGCCATGAAAGGCCGGCAGTCCGCCGTTCGCCGCCGTCGCGGGCCGGTGCCAGCCCCCATTGCCGCCGCATCGTTCCGCGCATGCCGGCCCCGGGCGTGACCAAACGCGTATGATCGACTACGCAGTCTGATCAGCGTCTAAAACGGGGAACCGATCCTATGTCCGGCATCTTGAGCGACCTTCGCATCGTGGAGGTCTCCGCCTTCATCGCGGCCCCGTTGGGCGGGATGACCCTCGCGCAATTGGGCGCCGACGTCATTCGCATCGACCCGATCGGCGGCAACATCGACGCCAAACGCTGGCCGTTGGCGCCCGACGGCACCAGCCTGTACTGGGCGAGCCTGAACAAATCCAAGCGGTCCGTGACCCTCGCCCTGAACACGCCGGAGGGGCAGGAAATCGCCCAATCGCTGATCCGGGCACCGGGGAAGGACGCAGGCATCCTGCTGACCAATCTGCCGGCCGGCAAATGGATGGGCTACGACGTGCTGAAGCAGGGCCGCGAGGACCTCATCGTCCTCCGCCTGATGGGCAACACCGACGGCGGCGCGGCGATCGACTACACCGTCAACTGCGCCAGCGGATTTCCGCTGATCACCGGCCGGGGCAGCGAGCCGGTCAACCACGTCCTGCCGGCCTGGGACATCGCCACCGGCCTGTATCTCTCCACCGGCCTGCTGGCGGCCGAACGCGCCCGCCATCGCACCGGGCATGGCCAGGAGGTCACGCTGTCGCTGGCGGATGTGATGCTCGCATCGGTCGCCAACCTTGGCTACGTCGCCGACGTTCAGGTCAACAATGCCGTCCGCCAGCCGCTCGGTAACGACCTGTATGGCGCGTTCGGCCGCGATTTTGCGACGTCGGACGGACGCCGGATCATGCTGACCGCCATCTCCAACCGCCAGTGGCGGGCGATCGGCAAGGCGACCGGCCTGACCGCCAAACTGGCGATGATCGGGCCAATGATGGACCTCGACCTCGATACCGAGGGCGGCCGTTTCGAGGCTCGGCACGCCATCTGCGCCGTGCTGCAACCCTGGTTCGCCCGTCATACCCTGGCCGAAATCCACGCGGCCTTCGACGGCAGCGGCGTCCTCTGGGGTCCGTATCAGGATTTCAGCCAGTTGGTGCACGAGGACCCGCGCTGCTCGCTGGCGAACCCGATGTTCGGGGAGATCGATCAACCCGGGGTCGGCCGCATTTTGGCCAATGCCATCCCGCTGGGGTTCAGCGCCGACACCCGCCCGCCGGCAGCCCGCGCTCCTCGCCTGGGCGAGCACACAGAAGCCGTGCTGACCGGCCTGTTGGGCATCTCGTCCGCCCAATACGGCAAGCTGCACGATGCCGGCGTCGTCGCCGGCCCCACTGGTGAATGATGCCCGGCCGTTACCCTACCCGTCATGGCCGGGCTTGGCCCGGCCACCCACGACTGACTGCGCCGAAAACAGCAGGACCGAGGGTAATCGCGGCGCAATGATAGACAAACGTATGACCTCTCCCGTCAGCATAAATAGGGTCTAGGAAGCAACGAACATGTCGAACTCTCAAGAATATCTCTTGGACCTTTGTGGCAGTGCCATGACGCTGGCGGAACAGTTAGTCGAGGCATCAAAGCGAGCCGTCTCGCTATTGGTGTCGGAAAACGGCAAACTGAACGCAACATTGGTGGACGTGCATCAGCTTGCCGCGCACGGTTTCGCATGGCAGGCGACGTATATTGAGGCGCTGCGTCAGGCGCTGCGTTGGGCGAATGCGCTGCAAGCGGCCGGCAAGTTGACCGACGTTGAAGCAGCGATTTTGCGGCTGGGTTTTGCCGAGTATCTGTCCCAGTTGGCGGGTGGCATCCCGATCAGTCAAACCGAAATGGTCCGGCCGTCGGATATCGGCGTTTCCCCCGATTTGGCGCTGGGGCTTCTGACGAACCCGGTGATGGCGCGCCTGTCCGATCCCGCCGAACTGAACGCCGCCCGCCAATGCCTCGCCGCCGCCGCGATCGACGGCCGCTTCGGCGATGTCGGCATCGAGGACGAAACCATCGCTGCCATCCGCGACCAGTTTCTGCGTTACGCCGCGACCGAGATCGCGCCGCACGCGCAGGGCTGGCACCAGCGCGACGAACTGATCCCGATGCCGGTCGTCGAACAACTCGCCGAAATGGGCGTCTTCGGCCTGACGGTGCGCGAGGTGGACGGCGGCAGCGGCCTGGGCAAGATCGCGATGTGCGTCGTTTCTGAAGCGCTCAGCGGCGGTTATATCGGCGTCGGCTCGTTGGGCACGCGGGCGGAAATCGCCGCCGAACTGATCGGCATCGCCGGGACGGACGAGCAAAAAGCCCGCTGGCTGCCTGTCATTGCATCAGGCGCGATCCTTCCGACGGCGGTTTTCACTGAACCCAACACCGGTTCCGACCTTGGCAGCCTGCGCACCCGAGCGGTGCGGGACGGGGATTTTTACTATGTCACCGGGGCAAAAACCTGGATTACGCATGGGTCGCGCTCCGACCTGATGACATTACTTGTGCGCACGGACCCGAATGCCCCGGGCTACCGCGGCCTGTCCATGTTGCTGGCGGAAAAGCCCCGCGGCACCGACGACAATCCGTTCCCGGCGGAGGGCATGAGCGGCAGTGAAATCCAGGTCCTCGGCTATCGAGGCATGAAGGAATACGAAATCGGCTTCGAAAACTTCAAAGTTCCGGTCGCCAATCTTCTGGGCGGGGTCGAAGGCCAGGGATTCAAGCAGTTGATGGAAACCTTCGAGAGCGCCCGCATCCAGACCGGCGCCCGCGCCCTGGGCGTCGCGCAGAACGCTCTGGAACTCGGCACTGCCTACGCCCGTGACCGCAACCAGTTCGGCAAGGCGATCATCGGTTTCCCGCGCGTCGCCAACAAGATCGCCTGGATGATGACCGAAACGATGTTCGCCCGCCAACTGACCTATTTTGCCGCCCGGCAGAAAGACAGCGGCCAGCGCTGCGACATCGAAGCCGGCATGGCGAAGCTGCTCGCGGCGCGGGTAGCGTTCTCGAATGCCGACAGCGCACTCCAGGTGCATGGCGGTAATGGTTACGCGGTCGAATATGCGATCAGCCGGGTGCTGTGCGACGCGCGTATTCTGTCGATCTTTGAAGGCGCCGCCGAAATTCAGGCGCAGGTGATCGCGCGCGGATTGCTGGGACGCCAGAACTGATTTCAACCGGCGTTGCTCCCGTTCAGACCTCCCATCGTCATGGCCCGGACAAAGCCCTAGAGGAGTCTCACATCTTTCTTCCGCGTCGATCCGAGCAACCTGCCGCGATGGATAGCATAGAACTGTTCCCGCCCCCGCCTCATGGTGATGG
>Ga0316220_1000156_pt1 | contig 110114 bp, 99 predicted proteins | sample TBH18005metaG_FD_203632 | JGI IMG/M metagenome (GOLD analysis project Ga0316220, IMG submission 203632) | Freshwater microbial communities from Trout Bog Lake, Wisconsin, USA - TBH18005 | ecosystem: Environmental > Aquatic > Freshwater > Lake > Hypolimnion/Profundal zone | place: USA: Wisconsin... | reverse complement strand
GGTTTCCGACCGGAACTGTACGAAGCCTGGGCACTCGCGCTCGCCCGAGACTGGGAACGCTGGTCCGTTGACTACGTTCCGCAAGCCGACGTTACCAAGCCGTGGAAGCCATGGAGTTTCGAGCGGAGTTCGATCAAAAAGGGGCGGCGGCGGTAGCGAGGGGAGGCAAAAGGCAGAAATTTTCGGGAGAGCGCCCAATGGTAGTTGTCCCCCCAGGCATGTGTTTCTTGGTTTTTGCGATTTTAAGGGCTTTTCAAATGTCGCTTTTCAATGGCTTCGGGCGGAGGCGAGTCATTGCCCTCGCCTCCCCCGTTCCCCCTCCCACGGCTAGGGGGGAACATTCAATTTGACGATGCGAGCATCCGCTATTTTGTAAACTTGGCAGTCATCCTCAGCCAGTGAGCTGTGGCAGCTTCGATGAGTTCACCGGAACGTTCCAGTAGAGCGTCGCCGATTTTGACGATATGACGATTTGGTGCAATGGTGGGATGCTTTTCCAGAAGGCCGTCCAAAACGAACCCGGCGTTTAAAGAGCGGTCGAACCGGCATGCGAGCACAAACGCCACCGCTGGAGACCGGGACAACCCGGCGAAGCAGTGGACCAAAACCGGCGCTCCGGGCACGATCGTTTCGGAAAACCGGAGAATGCGTTCCATATGGGCGCTTGAAAACAGGGTCTCTCCGGGGTGCTGTTCTTCGGCATCGTCGAAAAACGCCAGGTGCAGGTGAGATTGAGGGAAGGTTTTTACCATGGCATTGCGAACTTTGGCCTCGGAGCGCTCCCAGGCCGAATCCCAGATCGAGATCACATGGGTGAAGTTACTGGATGACACCCGTTCGAGCCTGTCCACGCCGCAGATTGTAAAATTGGGGAGAATCCCGGAACGAGGGACCGAATCGATTTGCGCTGGTGCATTTGACGGCGTGCTCACGACACGAGATTACTCGAAACGGGTGGCGCCGTCCAACGCCCCGCCCAGAGCGGTCGTGGCGGAGGACCACGGAAATGGCCTCTGTGTGTACTGTTTAGGCGGGATTTTTCGGCGCCATTGCACTCGACCGTTTTGGCAGTCGCGTTGGAAATTGGCGCCGAGATTGTCTTGAAAATGGAGGCATCGGCAGCGCTGGCGAATTAAGGTCAAAGGAGCGAACAAGACTCCGTTCTCGGGGCGTCCGGGGCAACGGAGGACGGTGGGCCGCGGCCCCTTGTCAGGGGCCACAACCATTGCGGTCCGGGAAAGTAACGAAATCCGTCGGAAGCGGGGTGGAGAAATCCAGATCCGAGTCCGGCGGGGGCGAAACGGGGGGGATCCCCTTCCATCGCCACCAACCCGAAAAACCACAGCCAATGACATCGCATTCTCAAACCAACAGCCCCGTCAACCTCAGTTCCAAACCAACCCAACCGCCGCCGCCGACCATCTTCCCCTACCAGCGCCCCGTTTTCGAGCGGCTCCTGGAAATTGCCAAGGCCAGCTTCGCCATCGAACGGCGCAACCACGCCATCCGGCCTCGCGCCAGCACACTCATCGTCGGCCCTTCCGGCACCGGAAAATCCCACCTCGCCCGATCGCTCGCCCGCGAGCTCAACGCGCCAATCTTCAACATCGCGGTCGGCGAATGGCTCATCCTCGGCAGTTCCGAACGGGGCGGCGCCGTCACCTGGCCGAGCGTTGTGCAATTTCTCCTCTCGCAAGAACCGGGCAAAAAGGCGCTGATCTTCCTCGATGAGATCGATAAGATCTACTGCAACACCTCTTGGGATGTTCATCTTCGCACGGAGGTTTACCGGTTGCTGGACGGACAAGTGCCACCAGGGATCATTATCCCGGACGACGTGGGTAATGCCAACGACACGCAGGAATATCTGCGACTCAAGGCGGTGGATATCCTGCAAAACGACGTGCTCATCGTGGCCGCCGGCGCGTTCCAACATTTGTGGGAGCGCCAATCGCGCCCCACAGTCGGCTTCGGCGGCGAAACGGCGGCAGCCCCGATCTCGGCGGACCTCACCGATCTGGTCGAGACGCTCCCGCGCGAATTGGTCAACCGGTTCCGCTCCGAGCTGCTCGTCCTGCCGCAGCTGACCGAGACCGATTATCGGCGGATGCTCAATGTGGCAGCGCCGACCGTGGCTCCGCACCTGAGGGCAACCTTTCTCCGCCTTGGACTCGAACGAATTTCCAAGGCGTTCCAATTCCGCCAGGGAGGCCGGTTCGTGGAGGAACTGCTCCTGGACGCCGTCATCGAAGAGCGGCGCATGCTTCACGGTCGGGCAATTCACCGCGGCATTGAGCGGTGATAGGGGATCCGCACGGGCGGCGACGAAACGCGGTTACGGTGTGGCGGTCAGCCTGCCATCAATGCCGCAGTGTTAGCCACTCCCTTCATGCATCGCCCCCAACGGACGAGATCGATCTTCTGGACCCGGTCGTCACCATCGGTAATTCTCCTCGTGAGAAGCGCCGCGTCGGTTGAGGCTAAGGCCATTTTTTGGCTTTTCCTTGGATTTGACGGTGTCGCAATGTATTCCTTGAATCGGCTCATGAATCCCGATTCCTGGCAACAAGCTCTCGAATCCAACGTTGACCTTGCGTCTGCGGTGGGGGTCATTCGTCGCATCGAACAACACTTTCCGGGATCGCAAACTCTCATTGTGGGTGGTGCGACCCGCGATCTGGCGATGGGAATGCCGCCTCACGACATCGATATTGCCACCAACGTGCCAGTTGAACGGCTGGAAGGAGTCTTCCAAACCCGCGACCTCGGAAAAAGCCGGGATTTCGGAATTGTTGTGATCTGCGCCGGGGACGGACACACCTTCGAAGTGGCGCACTTCCGGCGGGATGGCGAGTATTCAGACGCGCGCCGTCCCGATTCGGTGGAGTTGATTCAGGATTTCCGTGACGACGCGCGCCGGCGTGACTTCACCATTAACGCCATGGGGCTGACAGCCGCAGGGGAGATCATAGACCACTTTGGCGGTCAGGACGACATTCGGCAAAGAGTGATCCGCACCGTGGGCGATCCCTACGCTCGATTCCACAAAGATCGGTTGCGGGTATTTCGGGCGGCTCGATTCGCAGCGAGGCTGAATTTTGACATCGACCCGCTCACAGCCCAGGCGATGGCGGATTTTGCCGGGGATCTGGGTTCGCTTCCGGGGGAGCGTGTTCGCGAGGAATTTTTCAAAGCGTCGGTTTCCGGCCCCAGCCTTGCCCGGTTTGTCGAGATTCTCGATCACGCAGGTATCCTCCGGCATGTGCTTCCGGAAGTGGCGGACCTTCAGGAAAAGCCGCACGACCCGCGTCATCACCCCGAGGGGGACGCATGGCAGCACACACTGGCCGCGTTGAACGCCGCGCCAGACGCGGAGCCGCTGGCGCACATTGCAGTGCTCTTTCACGACATTGGCAAGGCCGTGACTCTCAAGTTCGACGGTGACCAACCCACGTACCACGGACACGAAGCTGCGGGGGAACAACTTTTCACGGAAATCGCCCGGCGGTTCTGTTTTTCCCTCGAACAATCACGCGCGTTGGGATTGGCGATTGGCTCCCACATGCATGGCCACCGTCTGAATACAATGAACAAGGGCCGGGTGCTGAGCCTTCGCCAACACCCCGACTGGGCGATCTTCCGGCACACCTGCTACTGCGACGAAGCCGCGCGCGGCGAGCCCCTCTTTCACCGTGAAGAATTTGAAGCTCGATTTGCATACGCGGACGAGGCTCTCAAGACCTTTGGTGACAAACAGGCGTTTGAGGAACGCATGGCGCGTTTGGTAAACGGCAGAATGATCATGGCCGTGCTACCCCATCTGGACGGCCGCGAGATTGGCCGGATCAAGGACGCGGTTCGGGCATGGATCGTAGGTCGAGAATTCGACGTCACTGAAGACGAGGTCCAATCGCAGATCCTCGCCGCACATGCCGAAGGCGCTAACCAACCCGCACATCGCTGATTTATGAGTAATTCCATTCGTCTAATTTCTATGAGCGAGGGCGCCGATTTTGAAATCGATTTGTCGGCCTTTTCGGAAGCAGAGCCTGTGTTTGCGTATGTCGATGATGTCGGTGTCCGCCTTCAGCCATTGAGCGGCCTGGCCTTTGCCGGGAATCTCGCAATTGAAGGACGTCCGGAGTTCATGTGGCTTGAGGGAACAAGGAACTGCGTGCTGCTCAAGGCCGGTTTGGAACTCAGGCAGGGAAACACCGCATCGTTTCGCTCTCTCTCCGTAGGCGAGTTCTGCGTGGAAATATACCATGTGCGGCCCGACACGACTGTGGAACTGCTTCACCGGGACGACTTCTGTTTCAAATAGCTTCTCGCGAAAGCTTCGCTGAAGACCGGAGTACTCGCGAATACCACTTTTTCACCGAACGCGCGGTCGTTGGCGTTACAGGTTCGTTGCAGGCGGCGACCAGTTGTCCGATTTCCCAGCGGCCACCTTCGCTGCGTTCGAGGGAGAGGGTGGCGCGCTCGGGGGCTGTCACCCGGTAGAAAAAGATTTCCCCCTTGGCGACCTGTGCGATGAAAGCGGCGACGCAGTGGTGCTGGGTCCGGCCCTCGGCCAGGAGTTCCGCCGGGGAGAGGATCGGTTCGATCCCTGTCCCTCCGGGCAGCGGCGGTTCCGGGAACGGAAGCTTCATAAGTTCCGTCAACTCCCGCCGATTGATTTCTTCCACCAGACGGTCGTGCCATCGGCGCAACTGGCTCACGCTTGCGATGCGCGCAGGCAACGGAGTTTCGCTTTGCTGCGAAAGGAAGAAGCAGTCCGACAAGAAACTCCCGATTCCTTCCCCGGCCCCATTCATGCTCGCCTCGACCACCTGCCGCAGAAAGGAATCCGTCACGCGCGGGCCAAACAGCCGGTTCCCCATGAGCAGCATCGCCACTGCCGGCAGTCGAGGCAAATGCCGCAGACGCCCGATGATTTCGGGGGCTTCGAGGCTTTTTCGCAACGCGAGCAAAGGCGTCACGCCGCAGTTGTCCGGCGGAATTCTTGCCAACAGTTTCACCGCCGACTCCGTGCCGGCAAAACCGAGCCATTCTGAGATTTTCCGCCTGGGTTTGCCAATCAGCCGCCGCGCCACCTTCCATCGTTCCGGTGTGGGATGAAACACGTTCGCCGAAGCGAGGGCGAAACCGAGCGCGGGGTTCGATTCGAGCAGTTCGAGCGCCTCCGGGCAACGGGCAACCAATGAAAGGAGGTGCCATTGACGAAACCGGAACCGCCGGACGATACGGGCGACTTCCTTGGGAACCCACGAAAAAGCTTCTTCCGCACGCTGCTCCGCTCGCTTGGCCGCTTCAAAGCCGCGCTGGCGGCGTTCAATTTCAAAAGGATCCACGCCCTCGGACATGCTCTGCTTAAAAACGGCTTTGGCGGGCGTTCTGGATACCCAAGGCTTGGTCCATTTCCGGAACGAAAGGGCCGGCTCCCGCACTGGTAACCCAACCGAACGCGCCACGAGATCGAGATGGGGACAGATTCCGCGCCACTGGCCCTTCGGTGGCCCCTTGTGCCATGCCTGCGGCAGCGGCCAGAATTTAATGACAAAGATTCCCTGCGCGCCGAACTGGAAATACTTGCCATCTCCTTGGCCCTTCAGCCCGTTGCCGTAAACAAACCGGTCGCTGTCTTCGCTCCCGGCGCGTTGTGCATCGGAAAAATCGCTCTGAACCCGCCCGGACATCTCTTCGGCAACAGCCCGGTAGAACCAATCGTCCTTCTCGAAATCGAAGGGCAATTGCATCTGAATCGACTCTTTGCCGTTGTTTAAATCGTCGGGCAATGGTCCCCATTCACTTCCCGCCGAACCCTCGCTCCGTTCAGGTTTGCTCATCGTGTGCCGCATGCTGAAGACTCGAACCTGCCAGACGCTGGGATTCGGGAAACAGACGTCAGCACGAAGCTGAGACCCTGAACGCTCCAAAGCCTCACCAGGCTGGTGCGATGACAATCAGTTGCCAAATGGGTGACCAAACGCTTCCACATGCGCCTTATTGATCAACTCCCGATTTTCAGCGGCCCGTCGCTCACGTTCATCGTCTGCAATTTGCTTCTGAGCACGGCGAGCATCTTCCTCAGCATTGCGGGCAACTTCCCGATCAAACCGCGCTCTTTCCCGTTCGATGTCACTTTGAGTCCAGCGATGTTCCCCTTCCGAGATGGGATTTTGGCTAATCGAGCGCCTGTTCGGAGCGAATGCTACAAGGGGTTCCGGGGCTGCAATTACTCCGACAGGACAAACTTTCCTTCCCGCAATGACGAGAGCCATTCGAGGACCCGGGACTGTCACTACGAAGCTGAAAGGTGAAAAGTCGACTGCTTGACGTGACTTTGCCTCGCGAGGATTGGTACCGACTACCAGCAGATTTCTGCCATTCCAAACTCCGGTAGCATCTTCGACAAAAACACTCACATGCTCCCCATGAAACATCGAAACTTTCAACCAACCTTTATCGTCTCGAAGTGCGATCTTGGCTATAAAGTCAACCCCCTCGATCCGCCACCGGACCTCATAAGTGCCGTCCAACACACCTTCGGCGCTTCCTCCATAGGCGATTCTGGTGGGAATACCAATGAATAGACAGCAAGCCATAAGCATTCCAATACGGAAAATCGGAGATTTCAGAATACCACATCGACGGAAAATCGTTTGCATAATAGAAAATGAAGCCATGTGTCATTGTTCTGCATGAACCGACTGCCGGTCATGGGACTGAGAAGCCAGAACGCACCGGAAGCCGGTAAAATCGTCCCCTCGGAACAAAGGCGCGGAATTTCGAAAGGACGTTTTTGAAAAAGTCTTATCGGCTGAGACCCAGGATCCTCCCCGCTTAACGTGAAATGTCTTTCCACCATCGTCCTTTATGATGAATCCGCCACTGTTCCAAAAGAACCAACCGTTCATGCTCTTCCGGTAGAAATCCTCGCACATCTGCCAGACGTTGCCGCCCATGTCGTAAAGTCCGTATCGGTTTGGCGGGAAACTTCCCACGGGGCTGGTTCGGGGATAGTTGTCGCGATAACCGGTGATTACGCCCCAGTAGCGTGGTTCGTTGCCGAGACGCGATTCTTCCCCCGCATAGTTGCCTGCACCCTCAGGCGGGGGCCAGGTATTTCCTCCGTAAGAGAATTTGCCGCAGCCGGCGGCGCGGCTCCATTCGTTGTCTTTCGGGAGTCGATAGCACTGATTTTCCCCGATGATTCCCTTCCTTCGCTCCGTGACCGTGAGCCAGTCACAAAACGCCTTTGCGTCGTCCCATGTGATTCCGACCACCGGATAGGTCGGCCCCTGCTTGAAGCCGGGCGCTTTCCAAGTCGCCCCCCGCCGCTTCCAACCGTTCTTTCCCACGGAAAGGATTTCTTTGGTTCGATGGTGCGTCGTTCTGACGAACGCGGCAAAATCGAAGACCCTCGTGTCCCAAATGGAAAAAAGCACCGTGGTTTGTGGAACCGGGACGAACTTCATCCCGAGGCTGTTTTTCCATTCTCGGGTGGTTGGGTGCTCGGCGGGTGCCGGTTGCTGGGCTGGTGCAGACAGTAATGACAGGCTGATAATCGCCGCTGTGATGATTCGACATTTCATGGCCTTAACACGATTATTCATGTTGATTATTCGGTTGCCGTATCTTGCAATGGGGACCCCAGCACACACCGAAATCCGAAGAAGTCGAACCGACGGAATGGGTAAGTGTAGATGGGGCGATAAGCGGACTCCAGGTTGGTGAAGCTTTCATCGGCCCACGACGCGCCCCGCAACACTCGCCATTCCCGATCTCCGTCGTACCAGTCCTCGCACCATTGCCGCACATTCCCTCCCATGTCATACAGCCCGTACTGGTTGGCCGTAAAACTCCCCACTTGGCTCGTTCTGGGAAAATCGTCCCCGTATCCTTGAATCGTATCGAAAGTCGAAGGCCAATTCTCATCCCGCGCTTCGTATCCCGCGTAGTTGCCCGCGCCCTTCGGCGGCGGCCATTGCGTCCCCCACGGATACACGCCTTTGATCTTCCCGCTTTTCTCCTTGGGAGTCGAACCCTTCTCCCGTGGCAGTTCCACCGCCACGCTCCATTCTTCGTCGGTGGGAAGCCGATAACCGCGGTCCCCCGGTATCCGTCCCTCGCTGCGTTCCTTTTTCGTCAGCCAGGAGCAAAACGCTTTTGCATCCGTCCAGTTCACCCCCACCACCGGATGCGTGGCCGTCTGCTTAAACCCAGGGTTCTTCCACGTCGCCCCGCGTTGTTTGCCGCCATCCTTGCCCAGCGAAAACATTCTTCCGGCCTCATCGTGACCGATCGCATCGTAACCGGTCGCATCCACAAACGCCTTGAAGTCCCGCAGGCGTGTATCCCAAATGCAGAAGAGAACCTTCGTTCCGGGCACCGGCACGAACCTCATCCCCAGACTGTTCTCGTAAGGGTGCTCTCGTGTCGCCCCGCTCATTGCGCTCGGCAAAGCGTCTCTCGTCGCCGCCTCTCTTATCGCGCCCTCCGCCTCTTTCTCAGCAACCGGCTTGTCGCCCTTGGCGAGGCTAACCGCGACCAGCACCTTGGTTTTCGGAACTGGGACAAACTGCATTTCGAGAGAGTTGATAGTCGGAGGAGCTTCAGGAGAAGCAGCCAGGCTGACCGGAGCGCCGAAAAGCGGCGCTGAAAGTGCAAGCCATGCCGCGATTGGAGAGAAAAAGTGTCTCATGTTGGATTTTCTGAAATAACTGGATGGAAGTCTGAACGGGGTGGACTCGTCTCCGAAATCGTCCCGTTCACAGAAACAAGAGCGGCTTTGCAATCGATTTCTTACAAACTTTTTCGAATTCAGTGGCGCGGGGCCGGGACAAAAGTGAACGCGAAACTTCCAGTCGTTTATCCCTGGGCCGCCATCGCCGCCATTTCAGCGGCCAGTTTCGATCGGAGTTTCATCAAAATTCTGCCCAGATGATTCTCTCCATTGTTTGTATCGCAGCACACTCCCCAAAACCGATCCCCCCAGTGGTTCAGTTCTTCGAGATATCGCTCTCCGGTGTCAAGGAGTCTGGCCATCAGATCTGGATTCCGCCGAAACTTATCTTCGACAATCTGTTCCATGACGAGCACCTTGAGAATCTTAGGGCCGTCGTCCGTATCGAGAACCATTTCCCAATCGGGACGCACGCGTGCAATAACTCCCCCTGGGCCACCCATCACCTTGGCTTTGCCAGGAGGGACGTGACGGAAAAGCTCCCGCATCTTCGGCTCAAGACTCTTTGCTGCCTGATACGCATTTTCCGACGACCCGTACGTGACGCCCTCGAACATCGCAGGGGCCGGATAAAAGTTCGACAGAAAGCGGAAATCGCCAGAGAAACCACGAATTTCCTGCTGGCTATGAACGGTGTAGCTTTGGCGGTCATCATTGTTGTCATGTTCTTCGCCGTCGCCACTGTCGGCGCCCTCAAAGACGTCCGCCCTCTTGATCAGCGCCCGGCGCACTTTCATCCAGATGTCCGCCATTACAACTCCGGGGATATTCCGGCTATCCCGCCTTGTCTTGTGATGAAGCGGGCGCTCGCCGGTAGCCAACAACGCCCGCTTGGCCTCCTCGTGCTGATTAAATTTAGCCCAGCATGCAGTCGCCATCAACCCCCAGTGGTCAGCCGTACCGCACCGTATCGATCGGCCACGATACTCGACCAAGTCCGTATCCGGGGCGTCGAACCCCGCCCGGCAGGCCTCCTGACCATGCAGGCAAGCGATCGCCTCGCGCCGGGCCATGTCCGAAAACTTCAAACCCTGCCAAAATGCCTCGACGCTCCCATACCGGACGCCATCCAGTTCGAACGGCGTGTGAGCAAAGTTGGAAATCAGCTGGATGGCCGGGTCGGCGGAACGAGACGTGATGCTAATCGGTTCGCGGCACGCCTCAGGGCGTGGTCCAAGATCATTCAGGCGAAAAGTCTGGCCGTCTTGGTGAAAAAGGGCAAACACGTGTCCATCTCTGAGGGCAGCCCATGCGTTCAACAATGCCTTTTCGTCCTCAGACTCCGCCGTGACCACCAACAAGTATTCTTTGAGTCGCACTTTCATAACACGACATACATCCCCAATGGTATGCGCCAAAACAAAACCTCTTAGCGAGACGACCTTTCCCCCAATACACAACGAAAACCGCCGATGACATCGCGGAAAGATGGAGTGAGGCCAAGGCGATATGCGGAAGCCATGCTGTCGGGCGTACCATTGAGCCACGATGCCCCTCGTAGAACCCGGTATTTTGTATCCACAGAGTACAAGTCCTCGCACCACTCCGACACATTCCCACCCATGTCATACAGCCCTTTCTCGTTCGCGGCAAAACTACCTACCGGCGTGGTGCCATGGCTGTTGAAATTTCCCGCTTTCTTCGGCGGTGGCCACTGTGTTCCCCATGGATAGACTCTCTTAAATCTCGTGCCTTTTTCCTGTGGCGTGTCCCCATCCTCACTGGGCAATCCCACCGCGATGCTCCATTCCTCGTCGATCGGTAACCGATATTCCTGCGTCGTCCGAATTTTTCCCTCGTTTCGCTCCTTCGTCGTCAGCCATTCGCAGAATTCCTTAGCGTCGTCCCAACTTACGTTTACCGAGGGGTGGTTCGGCCCCTGCTCAAAACTCGGATTCTTCCACGGTTTTTTAGCCGAATCCACAAACGCCTGGTAGTCTTTCACTCGCGTCTCCCATATGCTGAAAAATACCTTCGTCCCAGCAACCGAAACAAACCTCATTCCTAGGCTGTTCTCCCAATTTCTAGTGACATGCTGTATCGAAATACATTTTTCTGCCAATACTGCGGCACCCAGGGCAACCGCCAATTCGGGCTCGTCCACCATCGCAACCGGACGTCTTAAGCGACGTTCAATCTCAGCACCAACATACGGAATGCGGCAACTGCCGCCGACCATCAGCACCAAGCTGACCTCGTTCATCTTTACGGTGCATTGCCGGGCAAGCTCTTCGGCGGTCGCAACCGCCTCGGTGACAAAGGGCGCGATCATCTCGTTAAACCGGATTTGGGATAGATTGTAAATCTCCGGCTCCAATCCCGGCAGCAGCAAGTCGTGCTCCACCACCTCCGTTTCGCTGAGATCGTGCTTCACCTTTACGCAGAACTCCTGCAACTCGCGTCGCGCACGGCGACCTTGTTCGCTTGTTGCAGTGAGCAAATCCCTCGCTTCCAGGGAGCAGCATTTCAGAAAATCCTGGGCGATCGCGCGGTCGAAGTCGCGGCCACCGCAGTGTTCGATCCCCGTTGGCTCGCCCACTTGTTCGAACCCATTTCCTTTGCGCCGCACGAGAGCCGTGTCGAACGTGCCCCCACCGAGGTCATATACGAGCACCAAGTCGCCCTCCTTCACCCGCTCGCTCTTGTCCTGTTTCAGAAGGTAATACGTCGCGGCAGCCATCGGTTCGCCGACCAGCGTGATCTGCCCCGCATCAAACCCGGCAGCAACAGCCGCCTTCCGCAGCAGGTCGGCTTTGTGCTTTCCGAAGCTCACGGGCAAGGTCACAATCACGGTGGTAATTGATGTGTGGGTCATCGCCTCCGCCCCGGCCTTCAACTTTGCGAACACCGCCGTTGCCAATTCCTCGGGGAGAAAACTCCGGTCACCGAGTTTGTACGGCGTCGTCTGCCCGAAATCTCGCTTGAAATCGGCTTTGTAGCGGTCCAGATTGCGCCGCTTGTTCTCCGCTGCCAGTCCAACCAGTAGGCTGCCGTTCTCTTCCAGATAGACGCTGGTCGGATGCGAATACCCGAGCCGAATGGGTTCCTTCACCGCATGAAGTGCTCCATCCGCTAAATACGCCGCACTCGAATAGCACGTGCCGAAATCGATCCCAAGAGTTGTCATTTTGTTGCTGCGCTCAAACGTTGCATCCAGTCACTTTGATTTAGAACTTCCCAGCAATTCCTGATTTCTTATAACCAATTTTTTTATAGCCGACGCCTTCAGACGCTAGTCGTTCCAATTTCTCCTGTTCGCGAATCGAATCACCCAAGCGCCGCCACGAGATCCCCCGAAAAATAAAACCAATTCCACTCAGAATGCCAAAGATTTTGAACAAATCCACAACCGTGAGTGTCGTTTGTAAAGATCTATTGTTGGTAACTACAAGAAAAAACACAAACATAACGATGCCTACTAATACTTCTCCGCCAGCCGCACCGAATCGTCGAGATCCTTCAGGAGGTCTGGTGATAACGAAGCTGACGGCTCGCAGCAAACCGCAAAGAAAATGAAACACTCCCAATAAAATATATTTAATAAAGAAATCACCGCAATCCCCACGAAAACCTGAAGGCATATGCTCATTCACCTGTAAAAGAAAGGCTATTCCAAAGCCGAGAGCAAAAAGCCCAGTCACAAATGAGACTAAGCCAATCACAAAATGAGTCCAATAGCCGCGAAATCTGCCGTGCTGAAATGCATTGATGATATCTAACAGGGCGGCCAAGAACATAACAGTCGCAATACCCTTCGAATACGCTATAAAATTCGGCGCAACTGCAGGAATCAATCCGAAGAAAACCCCTAATACTATCCTTGCAGTACCACAAAAAAGAACCCGTCCAGACGTAGTCCGAATTTCACTGTCGTTCATATCTATTCCTGATCTGAATTGTTCAAAAGTTCATCAATTTGCGACTCAAGAGATTTGAGTCGCTCTGCGTTCAGTTGCCGGAATTGTGAATTAGCAAGGCGGCGATCTAATCGGTTGATCTTTGCGCTAAGAGATTCAACCTTAAACGGGAGATTTTGGGGTGCTGCATCTGAACGTTTCGGTTCTAGATAGGGCACAAATTCAGGAAGCGTTTCCGGGCTTTCTGTCGGCATCTTCGGAGGAACGGACCGTTGCTCGTCACCACCAAGCCCAAAAACCTTGTTGAACATCCCCCGAATGGCCCCTAATTCAGCACGGGGCATTGGATCGCTTGACGACTGACGCTCAGCCTTTCTCGTCTGCTCTCCCCATTGAGTTAACGAGCGATCTCTTTTGCCTTGCGGCTTCTTCTCAGAGGAATACGCTCTTTGGATGTCGACCGGCGATACACCCTTTCTTCTAGAATCTGGCTCCGTGGAAAATGTGCGTTTAGTTTCCTCCGACGCACAGGCGATCTCGGCAACCGCATCCGCGTCTAAACACGTGGCGTTCATGAACAGTCCTTGCCGTGCATGTCTAACGCAATTCAGACCCGTAATAAGCGAGATATTTGAAGATAGAGCGAACCAGCCTGCAGATGCGATAAGGTCTTCAGTCTCACTATCCTTGTGTGGCATCGTCCGCAGTCGGTCTGCTCTACAGTTGAGCAGGTGAATATTCCGAGCGGATGTTAGATGGGTGCTATCAGAGAACATCTCCTCAAATCGACAACAATTTGCTTCAATCGACGTTGACGCTTTATCCATCCATACCGGCTTAACATAACGCGCGAAGATCTCGTGCGCAATCGCTAGATCGTATGGAAGTAGGAGGTCTCTGGCGGAGGATGGAGGAACAAATGCAATTCCATAGAACGCTCGGACGGACCGCCCGTATACATCAGAGGCCACTTCTGACGGCAATCCTAGCGATTCGTTGCGACCACAAACTCCGAACAGCATCATTCCGTCAAAAGCACTCACAATCCAACGAACTTGCGAAAGTTCACCATAGGCCCCCTCTTCGTTCAGACCGCTTCTAAGTTGTTGATAGAACCGGAATAGAATTTCCTTGTTAAAAGCCCCTTCTCCGGGCTTGACCACAGCACGGTAATCTGCATCCTCAGCATAGGTTCGCGAATAGACGATTGGATAAAAAAGCATATTTAGATTAAAGGAGTTCACGTTTTCCATTCCAAAATACATGGCATGCATCGGTGCGCAATTGCGCCACCAATCGTTGCAAATCCGACTCTAACCCTTTGATGCTGGCCTGCATTCTTTCCATGCGAGCTTGAATCTCCCCCAGCGCTTCTTGTGCGCCGCTTCGTCTGTCACCGTCCCAAAGTCGCTTGAAGAAACCCTTCTTTTCTTCCTGGCGCAAGATCCCGATCGCCTCGCTCAAGTCCCGTTCGGCTTGCGATTTTCCGGATTGCCTTTCGGTCAGATACCGACTCATCGTCGCATAAATCGCGAAAAGCACCGGCAAATGCACGTTTTTCGGCGCAATCGTTCCAGTGAACTTTCTGTTACTCGCATTTTCGAAAGCGCTTCCTAATGTAACCGCGGTTATCAGAACCAACCAATTACCGTCGGGTTGAAATAGGGCAGAATCCAAGCTGGTTTTCAAGACTTCCACGCCCTTCTTAATCTCATCCGGGCGCATCATATCCGCCTTCGTAATGGTGATTGCCACGGGGACCGGACGACCATTCGCCTTTACGTAATCGACGAGGAGCTTACTATATCGCCCAAGGGTCAGATGGTCCTGCCCGGAGATAATTAGGCGCAGCCGTTCAGCATCGATGCACATAATAAGGCAACTGGAATTCTTAAGGCGCTGAAAGAGCGCATTGCGGTCTGCCGCGCTTTCCCTATCGGTCAAAATCCCCCCGCGATAGTCGTGCCAGACAAAGGAAATCATCGGGCGCAGAGAGTGGCAACAATCAAATATAAAATCCTTTGATTCGATACTGCCAGGCGGCCATGTTTGATCGCTTGAAATAAGGCGCCAGCCCTCCTCAAGGTCCAACGCTTGATCATAATCAGCGGGGGCGAAGGTAAAGCCGTTAACTCCGAGGGCCATGGAAGAGTACATTGCATACAAATAGCACGTCTTTCCACTGCCAGATGCTCCAATCATTGTTATTCCGATGTTGTTATCGCTCATGTAGTTCGTTATATTAAAATAAAGCCAAAAAATCCTGGGTCTGGGCGGATTTTACGATTCCAAAAAGATTTTCAGCGTGGGGAATGATAGCGCAAAGCGCCTCGTGCTGTCGTTGAACTTCGGATTGCTTTCGTCTCGCCATATCCGACCAAGAGGGTTCATCTGTAAATAAACACTTTATGTCGTCCCATATGTTAACATTGTTAGCGTATCTGTGATACTCTTTAGCGTTTGCCTCCAACGATGCGGCATCGCGCATTACAACACCCACCAATCCGAAAACCATTGAAAATATAAACGGATATTCAGTGTTTTTGAGTTGTCTGTTGATTTCTGTTACTGTTAAAAGTCCTCTTAGAGTGCTATTGTTCCCCACTAGCTCAAGAGTGGGCCGGATGGCATTGAATCCCGGCGAATTAAGTAATCGCTGCTCCCCATATATGTCACCTTTTGTAACAACAAAGGAAATAGGAAACTCTGCATTTCCGTCGCGTTCAGATAACGCCAACTGGATCAATTGACTAAGGCGTCGGCAGTCACGTTGTGTGTCTCGCCCTGAATCCAGCAAGGCCTTTCCGTCAAGAAAGACAATCAGTGCGTCCGCTTGTTTAATTCTACTAGCCAGTTCTGCCACTTCGGGCGAACTGGTTGTGGATGAGGTGAGGGCTCCACCCCGATAATCGTACCAGTCAAATGGTAGAATTGTGCTTCCTTTGTAGCGCAGATGAAAATTGTATTCCTGATGTATATCGGTCGATGCCGGAAAGCTACCGCGTGACAATTGCTTTCCAAGGGCTTCTAAGTGCTCATGATGATTGCTGTTCGGTACGTGGATCGAGAAATCGCGTATGCCACGGCTCATGACAGAATACATTCCGGCCATGTAAGTCGTCTTTCCAGCACCCGAAAATCCGAGCATGATAACTTTCATATATTTTTGCTTTAGGTTAATTGTCTAAAAGAAAACCTCTTCCTTTGGAGTATTCCAAGGCACAGCTATTTTGACCGGGGCCAACGAGTGCTGGTTGACTGGGGCAGGTGTTGGGGACTCACGGCGACTGTTACTAACGCCCACGCGCTCAGACCCGTAGAGAGCAGCACCCAGGGCAACCGCTAATTCCGGTTCGTCCACCATCGCCACCGGGCGACTCAAGCGGCGCTGAATCTCCGCGCCAACGAACGGAATCCGGCAACTGCCGCCTACCATCAGCACAAGGCTGACATCGTTCATGTTCACAGCGCATTTCCGAACGAGCCCCTCGGCGGTCGCCACTGTCTCACTGACGAAGGGCGCGACCATCTCGTTGAACCGGCAGCGGGTCAGCTTGTAGCTCTCCGGTTCCAGTAGGGGCAGTAGTAGGTCGTGCTCTACCTCCTTGGTTTCGCTCAAATCGTGCTTCACCTTTACACAGAACTCCTGCAACTCGCGCTGCGCCCGCCGGGCCTGTTCGCTCGTTGCCATGAGCAATCCTCGCGTCTCCGAGGAACAGCCGTTCAGAAAGTCCTGAGCAATTGCGCGGTCGAAGTCGCGGCCGCCGCAGTGTTCGATCCCCATTGGCTCGCCCATTTGTTCGAACCCGTTTCCTTTGCGCCGCACGAGAGCCGTGTCGAACGTGCCCCCACCGAGGTCATATACGAGCACCAAGTCGCCCTCCCTCACCCGCTCGCTCTTGTCCTGTTTCAGAAGGTAATACGTCGCGGCAGCCATCGGTTCGCCGACAAGCGTGATCTGCCCCGAATCAAACCCGGCAGCAACAGCCGCCTTCCGCAACAGGTCGGCTTTGTGCTTTCCGAAGCTCACGGGCAAGGTCACAATCGCGGTGGTAGTTGATGTGTGAGTCATCGCATCCGCCCCGGTCTTCAACTTTGCGAACACCGCCGTTGCCAATTCCTCGGGGCGAAAACTCCGGTCACCGAGTTTGTACGGCGTCGTCTGCCCGAAATCTCGCTTGAAATCGGCTTTGTACCGTTCAAGGTTACGCCGCTTATTCTCCGCCGCCTGCCCAACCAGCATGGAGCCGTTCTCCTCCAGATAGACGCTGGTCGGATGCGAATACCCAAGCCGAATGGGTTCCTTCACAGCATGAAGCGTCCCATCCGTTAGATACGCTGCGCTTGAGAAGCACGTGCCGAAATCGATGCCTAGGGTGGTCATAAAGCTGTTTCCTATGCTCACGTCACTTTCCATTGCCTAATTCAGCGAGTATTGAATTAAGTTCACAGCGGACCGCCTGAATTGCGGTATCAAATCCCTTGGCAATCCTTTCACTTACCGGTTCAACATGCGCGATAACGCAATCAGTGTACTTCTGCGCCTCATCGCGTACTCCACGGCCCGCATCTCTTGAAAATCTATCAACTTTCTGCTGCATCGTCTCAATATCCTTTATCCACGGTTGCATTTCCGAGTTGAGGGGCGAAAGGAGGGGGGCTATACCAAAAGAACCTAACACCAATCTGAGAAGGGGACCCCCCGGAAGATAAATCTTCGATATATCTTGTCCCCATTTTTGTCCGGCTGACAACGAGCCCAATTCCGAAGCGCTGCGCGCAAAGTTGTCGAAGGCGCATTGGAGTTCAGCCGGTTGCAATATTGATGCGGAAATTGCTTTGCAATCTATCAATTTCCCTCCAATATTGTCAATCATGCTAATAAACGCTTCGACATCCCGTTGATTGAAAAGAAGAATGAAACTTATGCATTTATCGATCTCTGGTTGAAGCTGTTCTCTAAACCATAAAGCAAACTTTTCACCTTGTATCTTATGCATTTGAGAGACAATCTCACTTCCCAACTGCTTGTCCGCCTCTTTTGCAGCAATAACGTCTCGCTCAAACGATTCTCTATCTTTTTTCAATGCCAGCGCTGACACATTCGCAGAATATAGTGATTTAACGTCGATCATCTTGGTTTTTGGCTCGAACTTCTGCATATCATTCCCAACGGTTGCCGCAAAATCGAAGAGAAACTTTGTAATGCGAGAATGTGTTTTCAAGCGAAGGAGATCGACACGGGCTTTAATACTCGCAACGATAACCTCGCTCAAAGTCTGAAGTTCTCGAACCCTGGCCAATGCCTGAACAAAAATTGGGCGAATAGATGGTGCTGCCCCCAGACATACCGCTAACTCCGGTTCGTCAACACGAATAACCGGCCTTTGAAATGCATTGAGCATCGTATTGGCCACTGTTGGAAGGCGACAACTTCCCCCGACAAGCAAAATAAAGGCGATTTGGTCCCATACAATGTTATTTCTGCCGACAAGATCGTTGCAGACTCTGATTGTCTCATCGAGCAATGGGGCAATCATCTGGTTGAATTTCGCTTCGTCAAGCTCATACTCTAGAGCTAGGCCCAGTTGCGGAACCTGCACCAGATCCTCACCTTTTGAAGCTGCGCTTAGTTGGTGCTTTACGTTGACAGCATTCTCCAACAGAAACGCCTGAGTACGTAACGCCATCTCTCCTTGCTGTGCTACTGTGGTCCTTGCATTTTCTCCACATTTTTCCAAGATGTCGTGCAAAATAAGGCGATCGAAATCTGCTCCTCCGCAATGCGCGACCCCTATGGGCTCGCCTACAATGCTAAAACCATCCTCTGCGCGCGTCACAAGCGCCGCATCAAACGTCCCTCCCCCAAGGTCGTATACCAACATAAACTCGCCCTCATTTAACATTCTCGGACTGTGTCCCACTTCAAAAAAATAGGTTGCAGCCGCTACAGGTTCTCGAACAAGAAAGACATGTTCGAATCCGGCGGCTTTTGCTGCTCCACGCAAGAGTTCCGCCTTACGATCTCCAAAAGTAACCGGAAGCGTTACTGCAGCAGACAAAATTCTCTCACCGCCATTCATTGCTTCGGCTTCAACACGAAGATGAACTAACAGTTCCGTAGTTAATTCTTCCGGAAAAAAGGATCTATCGCCCAAGATGTACGGGGCTGTTTCTCCGAAATCCCGCTTAAATTCGCGCTTATAGCGACTCGGTTTGAGTTTACGCTTCATCTCTGCAGCAAACCCGACTAACAGGCGACCTGAATCTTCTAAATATACAGACGATGGCCAAGAATAGGAATGCCGGACGGGATCCTTCACACGGTGAAGCACTCCGTCGCGCATAAAGGCCGCACTGGAAAAGCACGTTCCAAAGTCTATTCCCAGCGTGATCATAATGGGTTTTGTTGATCCGGTAGACCGTTTTTCAAATCGAGGTCGGTGTTGATTGTCGCAGTGGGGACAGTCGCTGCCTCCAAAACTGCCTTATCGTCAGCGCCGGATTCGCGATTCCCGGTGACCTGCTCACCGACTTTAGCCTCATAACGAAAGATCACAACTTCTTGGGGGCGTATCAACTGCCCGTTGAATTCGTAACCCGGTCTGACCGTTCGCGCCACCGTCTCGTGGAGCCCCGCGTCGGACGTAACCTCTGTTTCGACGATTTCCTGCCGATTTTGATCGTAAGGTCCGGTCTTTTCGACGTCCCGAATGCCTTCCGATTGAATCAGTTTTAGCGTCTGCCTCTGCAATGCGTTTAATACCGTCGGCGGAATGCTGGACCGGTTTTCCAGCCCCAGAAGCATCTGATCGCGGAGGCGAACCAGCTCCGTCGCGATTTTTGACGGTTCGGGGTCTTTCTGGATGGAAATGACGGGGGTGGAAGACGGGATGTGAGCAGCGGAATCAGAGGCGGTCTCGCTTGGTGCGCACAGATCCTGCGCTAGGGAGTTTGGCGAGTCCTCGACACGAACGCCCTGCGATGCTTCCGGCTCGGAACTGTCTGTGACAGGTCGTTCCTTCTCGCTACTTGACGCCGATCCTCTGCAGGAACGGCGTTCGCAAAACCGCTCCAGCAACATCGTTGCCGATTGCAACAAGGTCAGAGGGTCAATATTTACGGGGCGATCGTGTGAGACAGGTTGCAAGCCGTTCAAAAGGCGCGCTATCGTTTCGATGCGATGCGCCTCCGAACGCAAGAGCTCGACATTCTTCCGTGTTCTGAGAACGATAGGCAGGCATTGAGAGAAAAAGCTATCCATGGAACCAGAGGGTGCAGGTTTATTCGCCTAGAAGTTCTTCGATTTGGACGGCTAGCCCCAGAGCGATTTGAGCCCGGTGGCGAATACTTTCGTAACACCGTGTGACGGTTGCGGCTGCGGAGCGTTCTTCGCGGCTGCAGAGAAAATTGTCCCCCTTGCAGCGCCAGTGGGCGGCTCGTTCCGAGGCCACTTCGACTATTCGGGAAATCGGCGCGTCCGGCGCAAGACCGAGCCGCTGCCGGAAACCCGGTCCATTTTCTCCAGTGGCCTGCAACAGCCAGGTCACCTCCATTTCGGTTAGCGCCAGTTTTCGATTATAGAAGCTTCGCAAAACATCCAATTCGCGAAGGCCAAGCTCTTCCAGTTCAATTTCCTCGCACTGGCCGAGCGCAACGTCGGCGACGTTTTCGTTGGAGGAACGCGCCCGGATGCATGCTGATTTAATATTCTGAAGCGATCGCCCGAGCTTAATAAGGAATGCTCGATTTCCGAAATGACAGGTGACAGTTCGCAATAAATCGTTGAAACCGCTCGCCTCCAAGAGATGGGCTGTCAACAACTGCCTGTCGGAAATGCCGTGTTCCTGGATTGACTGACAAGCCAGCCAAATGCCGTAGCGGTCGAAACGGTCAAGCAGCGCTTTGCGTTGAGGAGCGGGAAGCTTGATTGCAGGAGAGTCGGCGGTCGCGATCCGCTCATACGTTTTTTGGAGGTAAACATTCAATGTCTCCCACGGTGTCCTGGCGAGATCGAGCAGGTTCTGAAATTCCTCGTCCGTAAACGTCCGTGCTCCAACAGCCAATTTCCCAGATATGGGGTGGATGCTGTAGAATAGGGAATTTACTATTGCCCTTGTCATGTAGCCATCGGCGATTTCCCGTGCCTTCGCCAGCGGATTATCGACTTCCGGCCACATGGTGTCGATCTTTGTAAGAACGCCCATCGCATTAAATGGAGTGGCTGAGCCTCCAAGCTTTCCGAGAAACTCTTCCATCACCTTTTGATCCTGGGCGGACAGTCCGTGCGGAAAAGAATAAAGGACAGCATCGGCGTTGGAGGTTTCCTCGCAACTCCGCTTGGTGAGATCATCGCCAGTCAGGCCTATCCTATCGAGGGTGTTCTTTGAATCGACGTCGTAATGGGACCAAAGTCCGGGGGTGTCGATCAAGCGGCAGCTTTTCAGCAAGGGACTTGGGTGAGTTACTTCGATGTAATTGATGCTGCGGAGAAAAGCCGCATTCTTATCGCGTCTAAGAGTCACCTCCTCCAAGCGTTCAAAGCTCATCTTTTCACTACGCTTGTGCTTGTCCTTGAAATGAACTTCGATTCCGGGATTCTCCCCGTAATTGAATTCATTCACATTAAACGTCGCTTCGAGGCTGCCGACCGGCACGGCGTTCTCGCCGAGGAGAGCGTTCATCATCGTTGATTTTCCGGCCTTGATAATTCCAATGATCGCGACGCGCATGGGCTGTCCCAAGCTGTGAATGGAATGCTGGACGGTAGAATCGATTTCTCCGACCTGTAATCCGTTAACGGTCGTGCGTATCTTTTGAAGAATGCCCGTGACGGCCTTCTGGCGTGGTGACTGCCCGAAATCGTTCATGGTTTCACCCCGAAGCTGGTGTTAATTCTCCGAAGCGGCGCCGACGGGCTGGGTATCCGGCTTACGGGGCATTCCCGCGTTGTCGCCGACCTGCTTGCTGATCTCAACGGCGATTCGCTTAGCCCCCTCGAAGATGCTCGTTAATTGTTGAAGCGGCGCCTTCAGCTCGGCTGTCCGACGTTGGACCTCTGCGGCTGTAGCGGACCGAGCTTTATGCATGGCCTTCGCTGACTTTTCCAGGGTGTCCCGTTCGCGCTCAATTTGAGACAACAAATCATCGCGTACATCGCGACTGAATTTTGTGAACATATCATCAATCTGCCAGCCGAGATCTTTCCTAACGGATCGCACGACCGGCTCCAAAGACTGCATGGCCTCCGATCGAATTTGTGACCGAGTCATTTCGTCAAATCTCTGCACACCCCTTACCACGCCAGCCAGTGTTCCAGCTAAGCCCCCTAGAAAACCACCCAAGGCCGCGCCTATGAGCGTTCCGACCCCTGGAACAATGGTTCCGAGAATACCGCCCACTACACCGCCTGCCGTTGCCCCAGCGCTTCGTGTAAACGATGATTCTCGAAATATCGTCATGACCTTGTCAAAGCGCGAGGTCTCCCTTTTTAGACGCACGTCTATTTCTTGCGCAGAAACCTCCAGTTCTCCGAATTCGAATGGGCTAATATCGAGCCCCGTCAGGCATTTCATTTCTCGATAGAGGGAATGGACCCGATCTCCAGACTCGGAAGTCAAATCCACACCCAGATTTGAGAGATCTCTTTGCAGCATTCCAGCCAAATCGGAGATGCTGTTACTGCTGGCGATATTCGCAATGACCCGCTCATCATTCAACGAAGATTTCAAGGTCGAATAGACAGTATCAATCCGATCATCAAGTTGTCGGGCGATTATCTTTCTGACATCTTCTAGCCCGTAACTAAGTTGCCTTTGCCATTCGGAACCGTGCTTCATGAGAGCTTCTCGGCGTTGAAGAGCCGATTGCAGGTTCTTTTCCATTGCATCGAGTTCGTCTTTTGATTTTCCGCTGTAGGTATCCAGCTCAATCTTCAACGGGGCCATAAAATCTCGCACTACCGCTCCCAGTTCCGCCACAGCCCTCCCGATCAGAATGCTCCCTCGCTGCTGGTTGAGGAGACGCCACATTTCAGTTTCGAATGCGGGAAAGTTACTGTCTGTCAGGTCATCCGGGTCTTGGGATAATTCGTACGTCGCTTTGCAGTTGCTGGATACTGCAAATATCATCAATGATTCGCCTGGAACCTTGAGAGTATCGGCAAGCTTTTCACGGTTGCTTTCAATTATCGCGCGGTAGTCGCTGACAGCGTCGATTTTTGTGACCACAAATATAATATGCTTGCAGTAGCGCCAGATGCGTTCCTGGATAAACTTGAGTTCATTTGCAGAGAGCGGGGCATAGGCATCGCTGATGAATAAGACGACGTCGGCGTTCGGCAGGAAGGCGTACGTAACCTCGGTGTGGTGAATATTGAGACTTCCGACTCCGGGGGTATCCACAAGGACAAGTCCGTCTTTCAATTTGTCGTTTGGAGTCTCAACTGTCAGCAGTCGCGCTGTCTTAACGTTATTCGGATTGCCTTTTTCTGTAACATATTCTGGTATTTCGCTCCGGGTGATACGTTTTCTTGATTCACTGCCCTTTTCTCCGAGAAAAATTTCGATCTTCTCTTCGGGCCCATAACTCACCATGGAAGCAAGAGCCGTCGTAATGTCAACGTCAACTGGGAACAGGTCTTTTTCGCCCAGCAATGCATTTCCGAATTTGGATTTCCCTTGTTTAAACTCGCCGGCGATTACAGTGAAAAGTTGCCCTTTTTCAAGATGCAACGCAGTCTCTTCCAACTGCTTCAGCGAGGACTCCTCATTTTTCGATTTTGCGAATGACTGCGCTAGTCCAATAAGTTTCTGGACGGTCGTCTTGTAATTTTGAAATTCTCCGCGGTTCATGGTTTGTGAAAGTTTGGTGTCAAACGATATGAAATAGGTTATTGGAGGAGATTGGATTAGACAGAATCGTCGTCTGTAAAATGATGAGAATCATCAATCTCATGGGAGAGCGGAAACCCAGTGTCTGTGTGCTGGGTTGGGTCATGGCTTGGAAAGAATGGATTTTCGGTGTGCTCCGGGTGATAATGACCGGGATGGCTCGGATCCTCGTGGGGTGGATGCAGGCGCTCTTGCACCAACTCCTCAATCGTCGGTTCTGGTCCGAGAATTTCCGAATGTGAGGGAAATGTCATGTCGTGCGGCTCCGCGCCAAGACCCGCCGCGTGCTGATCTTGGGGTGGATCTTCATGATGCGGAGGAATATCGTGGAGGTGTTCCAAGGCATCTCCATATGCGCCGCCGACAGAATGCAGGAAAGCATGAAGAATATCATGTCCGACACTGTGGTGCGCGGGGAGATCGTGAACACTTCCGGCGAAATCATCAGGATGACTCAGTTCATGCGCATAGTTTGTGCTGAATTGCTCGTACGGAAGATGGCCTATCAACTCTACATGTCCGAGACCGTAATTGAAGTGTTCCATTTCTGGCAGCCAAGGCGGTGCGGGTTCCGTTGTGGCGACCATGAAACAGTGCGAATCCTTCCATGCGTGGATGAACTGATCCAGCGGATATTCCTTGGCGATATCTCCCGAACCTGGATCAGTGAGCACGACTTTCACATGGTTTTGATCGGACGTATCGATCCCTGAGACGATTAAAGCGTGGTCAGCCCCGTTCAACCCAAGAGAGTGACCCAAATCGTGCAATACTCCGGGAGCCCAGAGTTCACCGGAATTGACACCGATGATAACCTTATGGCCTTGGGCCAATTCGCTGGTTAGGGTGAAGATGTTTGCGTCGTGGTAACGATTAACTGGCACGCCGTGGTTTTCGAGCAGGTCGCCGATATGATCCATGGGGGTGCCGCCGCCCGGCGTATACCACCCGTGCTGGGCCGCTTCTTTCTGGAGAGTATCCTCGGAGGTGTGAACTCCAAAATCGCGGAGAATCAACTCCTGGGACCGAATAGCGCAAGTGTCAGCGTGGGTTTGCTGAATTTCTGGGGACTTCCCATCTATGCCGGGAAGCCCGACTACCGTGGGGGCGTGCTCGATGTTTCCAGCGGTGTGTTCGTTGTTCATGTGGTGGCTTTCGTGGTTTGAATTATCGGTGGCGAGATCGTCGCCTTCATGATGCACAGAGTGGGCGAACGGTTCGTTTCTGACAGGGTGATCAGGATTTTCTTCCTGACTGCCAAAAGCCGGAACCAAGGATGGCCCACCCAATCCCTTCCCGAATCCGCTGAGGATTGATGCCCCGATTGCGGCGCCGCCAAAGATGTCTCGAAGCCGGTCCGTTAAAGAGGACGACTGACCCGCCGACGATTCGGCTCCTCCTCGAAGTTCAGTAGGCGGGCGCAAAGCCAGCCGGATTTTAGAAGCCATCCGCGCCGCTTCCTCCGCCGTGGGTTGGCCTAGAATGCCTTCCGTTTCCAAATCATTCACCGACACTACGTCCGCCAGGGCGTGAGCGCAGTCCTGACACTCGGCAACATGGCGGCGGATCTCTCGGGATTCGGCCTCGCTCAAAGCGCCGTCGATGAAAGCCGCCATTTCGGCATCGGTTGGGCATTTACGCATAAACGCCTCCCTCTTCCAGCAGAACCCGCAGGTTCTTCTGCGCCCGGCAGCAGATCGTGTAAACGTTTTCCACCGTGCCTTTGGATTTTGTGTGGGTGTTTAACATTTGCGCTACGTCCTCTGGCGTCCGCCCCCGGATTTTGTATTCCAGAAGGACGAGGCGCTCTTGGGGACTGCTGAGAGCCATGATTGCTTCGAGCACGTTCATTTTGAGGCGTTCGGAGTCGAGTTTGTCATCGCCAACCTCGATCCAATTCCCGTTTTCATCTGATAGAGCCGAGGACCAGTCGATTTCTGACACGCGATCCGCGCATTTCTTTTTTATCATCCGTGCCGCGCAGTGTACGACGTAGGTCTTGAGCCTGCAGGACCGGCCAGTGCTTTTGTTTACCGCCTTGAAGTTACTCAGGGCATTCCAGTCGTTTTTCGCCAGAATCAGGCACATCTCCTGGGCCAGATCTTCCGGTTCCATGCGGGCGGCTCGGTAAGTCGCGGACATTCTCTTGAATGCGCCGCCGCACGTTGTGACCAGCAGATACTCGACGGCATCCCCGTCCCCGCCGATTATCGCCTCAATCAATTCCTGGTCCGTCAGCGAGCCGTAATCGGGGTGTTTCGAGTCCATGAACGGGGAAAACCTTCTAAAGTTTGCGTCGATAGACGAAAGAGCGCGCCGCCGCAGTCTCCCACGGCAGCGTCCAGACCCCCAAATTTGCTGGATCTCGGCTGGTTTCGATCACAAGAGACGGAAATATCCGCTTTTCCAAAAGTGCTCCAGCTAATTTTGAAAATTATTCCGGGTATCTGCACAAAGGCGACTGCCTGCGGGAGGGCTCCGCACATGCATTCCCTACTATTCCTTCTTAAGCTCGCCTCGTGCGAGCGGCGGTGAAAAAACGTAGGAAAACAAGTTACAGAAGCTGCTGCGAGTCGGCACGATACGGGGAAGAAAGCGGAGGGAAGAACCACTTTGGCCGAAAACGAGGAAGAACTGGTTGGGAATCCCATCCGTTCGGATCCTTGTAGCAGCAGTTACACCGTAAGCGTCACCGCAAGCACCTATGCCTCCGCTGACCCGCATGTGTCTCAGGGGCACAGGGCTCGGCGTGCCGCTTAAGAGCATGCGTCTCCTTTTATTAACGGTCAAACGGCATCCAAGTCAAAAACCCGTTGAATTTGCGGTTGGCCGCGCGTTGCGCCACCGACGAGCACGACCGTGTTCGGCAAGGCACGGAGTCCGGCCTGATCGTGGGTGTGCCCGCTCAATATCGTTATGCGCTTTTTTGGAAAATATCCGGCAATCCGCTGAATCGTCTTGCCCCCTGCCACGTTGCAGTAATGTGGGAGGTAACGGTTCCCGCACTGTTTTCCATTGAACGTCGCCGCTTCTTGAAATGGTGGAACGTGGGTGGCCACCCAGACGCGGTTGAAACTTTGCAAGGCGCCGGGGAGCACATCCTGAAAGCAGCTGGCCGAATCCCGCCCCAAGGCTTCGAGCTTGTCGAAAACCTCCTTTGCCGAATTTAGCTTGAGATCCGCAATGTGCCGGATGTCCTTGCATTTGACATTCGTGCGATCTCCGCGCCCGGCCAAACCGTCGGCCCAGCCGCGGTGGCCGACCAGGGCAGCGGTGGCGGTCAGAGGAATCACATCACCCTGTCCGAGGTGATGGAGGTTGGTCTGCTGCGCACAGGCGGCGGCTACGGCCCGGTCGACCTCAGCGAATGAGGAACCGTAAAAATCGTGGTTTCCGAGGACGAAGAATACGGGACGCGGAGCGCAGGCGCGTCCCAAGTCCAATAGCTCGGACGGGAGGCTGGCGGCGGTTGCGATGTCGCCGGTGATGACCACGGCATCAAACGGCGTTGCGACGAGGGCTGCGTAAAACTGCCGCCGGGAGGCGATGTTTGCCCAGTCGAGGTGAAGATCGGTTAGCCAAAGTAGTTTCATAAGCGTTTTTAAGTTGTCGGTTTTGAGTTTCGGGATTGATCCCATCATTAACAGTTCACGGAGGATGCGCCGGGTGTGTCCCAACCGCTCACAAGAAAGTTTTGGCCTGTGGTGGTCCGGCCTCTTGGCGGGCCGCGGTAGAGGATTCAAGGAAACGACAATTATTCAGGTTTGCTACATGCGGCAGCGGCTCGGTTGAGCCCGGCTGCCCCGCCTCTTGGGGGAAGGTGTATGAAATCAAATCATCATCAAAATCGGTCCCGCTCCGCAGAAGCGGGAATCACCATCGACGAAAACAAGCGCTTTGAACCGGCCATGATTATGCGACTGCGGGATTATCTCGGCGCGCCGGATTCAGCCGCCACGCAAGACGCGCTTTTCCGAGTGCTTAGCCCTGTCGTCAGACACGCAGCCGTGACTCGCCTGCGCGAACACCCCGAAATCATCGACGAGGCGGTGCAAGAGGCGATAACACGGCTCATTGCCAAGGGCCGCATCGTAGGAGATCCCGTTCTCGATGCCTTGGTCAGAGATGATGCGGACCCAAAAGCGATTCGGGAGCGATTCCTGCGAACAGTCCATGCCGTGGTGAGTCAGGCTGCGATCGATTCGCTCCGGAGCGAATTGCGGTGGAGCCGCTTGTTCGCCGGTTGTCCGAAAAACCCCACCAATCATTCCCGTTTCCACGACGACAGCTCCGCAACCGACCGTGACAACCCGCGGAACGAAGCATCACGCAGGGAGCTGTTACGGTGCATGCGTCGCCTGCCCGGCTTCGACCACAAAGAAATAAGAGTCGTCGACCGGGTCTTCCGGCTCGAAGAAACCGCCGCGGAAGCTGCACAAGCGGTTGGCGCAAGCCGAAGCGGCAGCTACCGCGCGGTCGAGCGCGCGAAACGCCAACTGCGGCGAAAAATCGAACGATAACGCCAGCACACCCCACCACATGAAAACGCTCATCTATCACCCAAACGAATTCTTCCGCCAACGTCTTGTTCGGTGGCTCGAAAGCAAAAGCCACGCCGTCCTGCACCACGCTGCTGAGGCGCAAATTTACGACGTCGCAAAGCACGAACCCGATCTCGTCTTGCTGCCGGCCTTTACCCAACGAATCAAGATTTCAAAGGACTTCGCCGCCGACCCCATCCAATTACTCCAATGGTTCTTTCAGGACTGCGCTTTCCTGGAGTTTCCGCCGGGAGTCGAGGTGTTGCGCTGGCACGAGAATGTCGCACCCGCTCGTGTCGCAAGGTTGCTCGCGCAGGCCGAGAAGCTGCGAGCCAGAATGCGGTCACCCGCACGCGGTTATTCGCGCGGGCACCAGGCCATTTACCTCGATAACGAATTGCCCGCCGAGGCACCACACACAGCGTCCAGGTCGGCCCATGAGAAAGCCTGCCGGAAGCAGAAGGAGCAATTTCTCAACCAGCTTCAGACCGCATGCTGCGAACACCGGCATGAACGGGCCAAGGAATACCTGCGCATCGCCCGCCGGTACAACCGAGGCATGCAGCGAGAAACCTCGTTTTACATCGCATACGGAACTTGGAAAATCAGCGAAATCCGCGAGCAGATCGGGCGGTGGGCAACCGTTCTCGCCCACTACGTTTCAGGTATAGAGATCGAGCACTGCCCGGCACCGCAGGGCGCGTCTGAGCGCATCAAATTCTTGCACGGCCACATGCCCGACTACTATTACTATCCCGTCGCGTGCATTATCGGCCACGGGATTAGTCCAACGATTCGACAACACATTCTCGATCTCTCTGGCTGGGGTTACAGCGGACAAGCAAGGGCAGAGGTGGCCCAGACGGGCTGCGCTCTGCTGGGGTTATGCACGTTTCTGGAGCATGCCGCTGAATCCCAGGTGGCGATGTTCGAGCAGTTTCTAGATCTCGAATCCGCATTCCACGTGGAGAGCGAGCCGAGCCGGGCGTTGCGGCGCGCCTTCGGGATCTGCTTCGGTTTTTGGGGTTGGGATCGCCTGGTAAAGCTTGGACCGAGCCTGCGCCTCATTACCCGGGACTTTCATGCAAGCCAGGCAAATGCAGAAGCGAGCCAACCGCCCCAGCCGATTGCTCCAACCTATAACGAGTTCACCTCCATGACGGCAAAAGCAAATCCTCCGCCGGAGGACGATAACGGCTCCGCCGCCTGATTGCCAAAAAGCCAAACAACCATTGTCTTGCAAATCATCCTTTATCACCCTGATGACACCTTCCAAGTCGCCGTGATGGACCAGTTTCTCGCCGCGAATTCGACGTTCCACACGGTTTCCGAGTTTCCGAGGGCGCTCCACCGCAGCCTCGGCCTCTACTTCGAGTTCTGGGGCTGGGACTTCCTGCGCGCGCTTGGTCCACGTCTACGTCAAATAACCAACGGATACCACGCCGGGGTGACCCGCGTCGTCACACCAGGACCGGTGGCGCCGAAATACCGGGAAATCGCGGAGGAAATGACGCATGCCGCCGAGTAAAAGATCGATAGGCTGTGCCGTGCATCAGGCATGGGACGTCGCCATTCATAGAAAAGAGCGCGAGGAATGAGCACGGAACCCTCGAAAGTCGTTTACTGGCGGTTGCAGCGAGCCGCAGGCAAGGCCAACCATGAACTGGCGAGGATTATCGGTTCCACATCGCAAGCCAAACGCTCCCACGATGTTTTCGTGATCAGCCGGGACGAAATCGAACGCGGAATTTTCTCGCGCCTGCGCTCCCAATTCAACCTCGCCTCGCCGGTGGAAGAACTCCGCTCAATGTTTGGTCGCGTTACCTTCGTTCTCACGGACTACGACGATTCCGATGAGAACCTTTTCGAAATTCAGCCGGTAAGGAACTACTTCACCGAACTAAATCGCCACTGGCCGGTGTGGCTGGCTTTTAGCGAACTCGACTCGGATACACTCAAGGTCATGATCGCCTGCATCGTCCGGGACTTGAGGTCGGCGACGCGGGACGGTGACGCATCCTGCGATGTCCATATCAGTCGCGCGGAGTTGAACCGAGTTTTCATGAACGCCGTCCCGTTGACTTCGGCATTTCATCAACTCACGGGAGCCTCATCCAAGCAACGCCGGCAGCGAATGAATGCGGTCGCACGGCACCTCGACCTGACGTAGCACAACGAAATGCCGCAAATCGATCGAGCGGACGTGCATCTTGAGGTGTTCCTCTTTACGCGGTTGATAAGGCGGTTTCAGCGGCGCGATAACCCGAAAAAGAGGCTTTCGAAGGGGCGAGTCATTGCCCTCGCCCCCTCAAAACTCCCCCCACGGCTAGAGGGGAACATTTCGTTTGGGACGTGTGCGCTGCTTCCGATGGCGGCGCTCCGATGATCCAGTTGAAGGCGTTTTCATGTCCGTTACGCCTCGGGCAAGACAGAACGGCACCCAAAGCGTTAGGAGACACACGCACTTTCGCCGAAAAGACTGATAGGGAACGATTGCGCGGTGCCAATCAGAGTTATGAGCAAAAGAATCATTTCGCACACCCGACCACTGAAGCCTGGCACCCTCATACATTTAAACCGATTGCCTGTAGAGAAGTAGGTTATCCGAAAGCCGCCCCGGTTGGGGCTGCTTCCCCGGAGCGGACAACGTGCGCGCAAGAAAGATAATCGAAACCTAACGGGCCGATTATCGCCCAGCCTGACGAGACGCCGTGGTACCGCGTCGAAACCACATACCCGCGATACCGCCGGGTGTGTAGTCGCTGGAAACCTAAAAATGGCCTGACGTCCAGCCACGCCGCAACCATCAAACCCAAATGAATCTAATCTCCGCCGCCCAATTCAAAGCTAACACCCAGCGAGATCCCTCATGGGCGCTCGACCTGCTCGAACCGCTCGAAATCACCGACTACTGCGACATGTCGAAAACCAAAATCCGCCACCTCTCGCCGCTTCTCCACTTCACCGGACGCAACTCCAACGGAGACTGCGCCAGCTTCCGAAACTGCCGAGAGCTTGAAAACGCCTGTGGCACCTTCTCTGGGCATGTCGACTTCAGCGGCAGTGGCATCAAAGCCATCCGAATTCTGCACATTTTGGCCTCCAACAATAATGGCGATGCCGCCAGCTTCAACGGGTGCTTCCACCTAATTACGGCTACTGGACAGTATCCCTGCTTCGTTGACTTCAGTGGCAGCGGGATTGAAGCAATCCTGGATCTCCAAATCCTCCAAACGATCGCAGTCGGAGGGCGCGTAGGCAAAAAAGCAGACTTCCGCGATTGCCCACACCTTCAAATCAACCGAGTTCGTATCGGCTTTCGGGCTCAAGAAGTTCTCGCCGAGCGGGAGATCATCCGGAAACTGATGCGCCAAGCGCGGCTCCAGAAGAGCGACGCTTGATGCGACTATTTCCCCGCGATAGGTCGCCGTCGCTGTCAACACCCCGACCGTTATCGCTTTTGGTGATCGTGGCGGGGAGAAAGGGGCAACTCGCCGGGCAGGGAAAGCGGGCCCGTTGGGCGGCTGAGCTGGCTGGGGCAAGACTTCAGGTTCGAACGGGTACATCCAACGAGTCGAACAACAACAACACGCCCCTTTAATAAAAGAGCGCAGTTGTTGTTCCAAGCCCCCTCCTTCAACCACCCCCCTACTCCCGCGCAGGCAGGGGCCGGCGAGTGTAAATACCCCAAAACTTTGGATCAAATCCCCATATTTCTAATCCAACGCGCAAGCGCGGAGTGTTCAAATTTCCCTCCTGGTAGATCAGCATTCACCCAGAAGCTGACGCGAACTGGTTGGGGCGCGATTCAAAACCAGCGCTCTAAATCGCCCGATGCAGAAGGAAAATCATCCCCGAAGTTACACTGGCGACGGGGACATGTCCGCCTTAAGGCGTGCTTGCCGGACGAGTCCCATAGAAGAACCTGGGTGAAATCGACACTCGTCGGCTGGACCGAATTTCGGTGCGGCAGGGCGATTCAGTTTCAAACCCCAGCTGTCCACTGGCTCGCGAAGCTCTCGCCCACCAGTCGGATACGGCGGAAAGCGATCGCACGGATCTCGGCCTAGTGTAGCCCGGGTCGAAAGCGACCGTCACCAGGCGCCCCGTAATAAAGGGTCGATTCGCCTCGGGAACGGGGGCACCCCGGTGAAACAACAACAACAGGCCCCTTTAATAAAGGAAACGCAGTTGTTGTTCCAGGCCCCCTCCTTCACCCCCCCTACTCCCGCGCTGGCAGGGACCGGCGAGTGTCAATACCCCAATGAATTTGGATCAAATCCCCATAATCAAGCGGCGCTGTCGAAGCAGCGCAACAATATTTTTATTCAACGCGCAAGCGCGGAGTATTTTAATTTTCCCCGCTGCGAAATCGCAGTGGATTCATCGGAAGTCCGTCGCCCAGCGAGCTAGCCCTGCCGGCCGATCAGTTTTGAACGTTTTTCTGAGATCAAAGAATCGCCGCCAGAGGCGTGTTTTCTCAAATTTGAGACCAGGCACAGATGACTGCGCGTGTTTTCTCCATCACCACGGCGCCTATTCGGCGGGTTTGCGAAAGGATTCCCGTCTCGCTGAAACGAGGATTAAACACAACCTGTCGCTGAGGACTCAGCGTTCGTCCAAAGACTGGCGCGCAAAGTGCGGGTCATTTTCATCACAACGGACGGGTCCTTCCAACCCCGGAAAAATGGCGTCACGATTGTCCCCGCGCTGTCGCTGCGGGGCCACGTGGCTGGGGAATTAAACGTAACCGGTCGGAACAACGATAACGGCGCCATGGTGGCGCCACCGTAGAACTCCCTAGCCGGAACAATCACAACACCATGAACCCAACCATCGAAGAAATCTGCAACGCGGCTGATTACACCAACCTCTGGCCAATGCTCCAATCACACGACGGCGCGCTCTGCCGTCAATTGCTTCCCAAGCACTACCAATGTCCAATAAGCCACGTCGCTCCGGAATTTGCAGCGACCCAGCTTTTCGCGAGCATCGAGGCAGACGAAGACTCATCCGCCAATCTGGCGGCCCGATATGCAGCCATTACCGCCGCTCGGTTAATCGAAAACGGAATGCCGACCTACTTCGTCTCCCAGGACTTCCTGCAAGCGATGATGATGAGCGATCTCCAAGGGATCGAGTGGGAGGATATTCGGTGGCCCATCCCCTCCGCTCTCTTTATTCTGCCGCACGGGGTGTTCCAGACACCGGACGACGGCGACTTGGGGTTTTTGGCGATCGCCCGCAACGACGCCGACGTCCCCTTCGCCATGAAAGGACGCTCGTATGCAGCTAAAAACAGTTCCATCGTCGTATGCGGCGCAGCGACTCAGGGGGTCATGCCACTGTTCGGAACGAACGTGGCGGAGACCGACTTTGCCCACTTCGAAAACTATCCAGACATTCTCGAATATGACGAAGAACTGACAGAGACGCCTTTCGGTTGGATGTTGCAGCAGGTGCCGCATTCAGTGGCGGACAAGCAGTTCGAATTCAGGATGGTCCGCATTGCGCTATCCCTGATGATGGCAATGGACATCCGCCCGGATCTTCGAAAGGAGGGGGAAATCCTGCCTTCGCCATCCTCAAATCAGCGGAAATCGAAGAGCGAGCGCGTTTGGAGTCCAAACTGGCTGGGGCGCGACTTCAAGCTCCAGCGCTCCAATCTTCCCGATGGGGGAGGGAAATCATCTCCGAGGTTACACTGGCGACGGGGGCACGTCCGCCGCGTAGTTTGCTCGCCAGGCCAAACTCCAAAAACTATTTGGGTTGAACCGACACTCGTCGGCTGAACCGTGCCGGTGAGGCAGGGCGATTCGGACTCAAACGGCAGCACTCCACTGGCTCGCGAAGCTCTCGCCCAAGCAAGCCGGATACGGCAGAAAGCGATCGCATGGAATCTCGGCCTGGTATAGCCCGGGTCGAAAGCGACCGTCACCAGGCGACCCGTAACAAAGCGGTGATTCGCCTCGGGAACGGGGACATATCCGGTAAAACAACAACCACACGCCCCCTTAATAAAGAAAACGCAGTTGTTGTTCCATGCCCCTCCTTCAACCACCCCTACTCCCGCGCTGGCAGGGCCGGCGAGTCTCAATTTCCCAAGACACTCTCGCTTATTCAAGCGGCGCTGTCAAAGCAGCGCCGCAATGTTTCTATCCAACGCGCAAGCGGGGAAAATTCTAATTTCCCCGATGCAAACTCGCTGAGTGCAATCGGCGATAGCCGTCCTGACCAAAATGCTTGAAACCGATCCCAAAGGTCAGGATCAGTGCCGCAGACACCGCATTTCGCAGAATCCCATCGCAGGCGGGCGGAACCGCGGCGTCAAAACCCCGTTCTGAAACTTCGACTAGGCAAAGATGCCTGCGCTTGTCTGATCCATTTCAACGACGCCTAAGCGGCCGGCTTAGAGTGCCCGGTGAGTCACGGGAACCGACCAACCTGTCGCTGTTTCCGACACCGAATTGAATTAAACGTAATCGAGAGGTCGTCCTCACAAAAATATGCCCGTGTCGCCGCTGGCGCTGTCGCGCCCGGCCAACGGTGCAGGACCGCTCTTGAAGACTTGGGGATCAACGGAGCAAGACACAATCCGAACTGATCGCTCAGTTCTCAAAAACCAAAACCAAAACAACTAATAGAAATAATACAACAATCGTATGAAACTCAAAAAGCAACTCATTAATGCCATCGACAACGCGGTTATGCACTATATCGAACCCAAATTTGGCCCGCTCTTCGCGGGAAACTTTCACGACGTTTTTGCCAAAACCGTCGCAGAGTCCCCCAAATCCTGGTCTGTAAAATCCATCCACGCTCAGATTCAAGCGCTAGCGGAATGCACCGCTTCCGCCGGATTCACCGTGCCGCAACAGCATCTTCCAGCGATCCTCCAGGCAATCGACGAAGCGCTCGAACAGATCATCCTCCCAAAACTCGGCCCCACGGTCAGGGTTGCAGCCCGCGTGATCCTGGTCGACTACGTAAATCTTGCATCCTGCAATTACACGGCGAGTGAAATTCCAGCGCAAATCAAGGCGTTTGCGAGGGGCTTCGCTAACCGGCCGAAAGTAACGCGTGGCGAAGCCATCGTGATTGTTGATGTCTGCAACGGAATACTCCGACTTCCAGGACGTCATAATCCCCTCCTCGGAAACATTGAGGATGCCGCAAAACTTGAAACAATGCGCTTCACGGGGCGGGTTCCTGATCCCGAACTTTTCGTTCGAAGGCTCCGCGCCCTATCCCCCAGCGATTTGGAGTCTCTCTGGGACAGTAGCGAATGCTTCTGGCACGCCGTGTCCAACGGCAACTCGAAGGCGGACGTAGCCGACTACTTCAATGTTTGCGGCTAATCCAGCCTCATAACCCCACCTATTAGCCAGCCGGGCAGGCTCAATTGCTTGCCCGGCTGTTTCAACACCCGGCCCTGATTGCAGTAGGTTCTTTACAATTACCTTCTTCACTTTCACCGATAAGCCGCTGTGCGGCATCGATGAATTAAAAATCAAACCGCGTATTTAAACCAGAAGGAAAGAAACCACTCCCCCGAACGCTGTCGCTATCGGGGACCCGTGGTTAGAAAATCAGCGAACTCGATCAGGAAGAAAACGATATCGGAGCCATTCAGGCTCCGATGTGGAAGAACCCCTGGCCGGACAAGTCAAAACATCAAACACAATAAGTCAAACTTTCCCGTTTTCGCCATCCCGGCGTAAACGAGAACAACCAAACCAACCAACAAGCAAAACACAATGAACAACAACAATGAAGCAAACACGGTAAAAGTCTATGATTTTACCACTAAAACAATCACAGTTATCCCGAAATCAGAACTGGCGCCTGGAATGGTCGAGGGCTATTTCCAAGCATTGAAAGAGAAACTCTGGTTCGATCCGAAACAAGCGCCCATTCATCTCACGCTTCGGCATCCAGCCTTCGATGAGAAGAGGCGAGGCCAATTGCGGAAGCTCGTCAAGACCCTCAAGGATGTGAATCCACGATCAATCGAGGAATGGGAACTCGCATTTCGCTGCGATACAAACCCGGACATCGAGATTGCCATCTGGATGCTAATCGCAAAAATCCATCGGGCGCTTTGCAAAGCCAATCGCTTGAGCGAAGACCAAAGGTGGCAGCTTCTGGAGATCCTTCGCCAGTGCTCTGTCAGTGGATGTGACTGCATCCGAGAAGTGATTTCGCCAGAAGGCTTGCCCCCGGCGATTATCACGCGAGCCATCCAAGGATACTACGCTGGTCAAGCGCACGTGATGTCGGCTGCACCGAAACAGCCAGTCAACCTTAATCCCTGCGGAAATCCGCCGCAGTCGATTAAGCTACTAGCGACTCCCGAAGGCCAAAAATGCCTTAAAGATGCGAAGATTATCTTTGGAGTCGACACCACAAACGGTACGTCATCGCTGCTTTTCGGGACTGCTGCCCTGAAAAGAATCATAAAATCGGGGAAACGCAAAATCCTTTTAACCGTGGCGTTCTACTACGATAACCCGGACCAACTCGCTCAGTTGATTGCCGCCGTTAAAGCCTGCAAAGGATCCTGCTGTTACCGCTTGGAATAGAAAGGGTCGCTACAATCGCGAATCCGGGTTAGCGATAGCTTGGGTCGGAGGCAAAGGAAAGGGCCGGGTGTGCGAACACCCGGCCCTGATTGCAGTATGTTCTTTGCAATTACCTTCCTTACTTTAACCGATAAGCCGCTGCGCGGCACCGATGGATTAAAATAGCAGACCACATATTTAAACCAGAACGGAAGAAACCACTCCCCCGAACGCTGTCGCTATCGGGGACCCGTGGTTAGAAAATCAGCGAACTCGGTCGGAAGCAAAACGAGGTCGGAGCCAATCAGGCACCAACTTTGAACCCTTGGCCGGGCGAGTTAACATCAAACACACTAACACACCATGATAACACAAACCTCTAGAAATTCATCGATCGGCTTCGCCAAAGTGCAATCTGACACCACCGAATCGGTCGGCTTCACCAGCGTAGTCGAACAGGCACAAGCAATTCGCCTAATGAATTCGGCAATGATGCCGAAACCAGGCAACTACTCAACCTATGAAGTTGACCCTCGACTGTTTGCCGATCTCGTCAAACAAGCTGATTCGATGCAAAAACTCGATAGTTATATCGGTTACCCTGAGTCTGTTCAGCTTATTGCAGAGCTGACTGGGGTAAGAGTGCCGATGAATCGAAGATTAACCGATCTCAATCCGGGCGACGTGCTTCTTTGCGTCCGTTTGCAGTACCGGGTTGAAAATCCGGCGCATAAGCGCCTGCAAAAGCCGACGATCAATGACTATGCGTTCTTCGTTTCCCTTTACTCGACAAATTCATAGTAGCAGATCGAACGATCCCGCCCTGCCGTCCGGGCAAATCCGGACGGTAGTTAGGATCGGTCGAAAGATCATCCCGTGAACCCAACACCCTCCAACTCATGGAGGCAGTAGGTGGTTCCCGAACAAAACCAAACCACCAGAGGCTCAACTGACCAAAGCGGGCAACACACCATGACAACACGCATCTCTAAAGAATCACCGTTCGGCAATGCCAATACCAAAGCTGAATTCACTTTGTCTGCCGACCCCGCCGGAAGCTCGTCCCTCGGGTTCTGGCGGCACCCGGCTACAGTCACCCCGAATAACTTCGTTTACAAAAGCCTGTCGAATTGGGCGTTCAACACGGCAGTCGGCTGTGGACATGCCTGCCGCTTTTGTTACGTCCCAGCCGTAGCTACGGTCAAGCAGGGCGCACAATTGCTCCCGTTCGGCGTTGACGACCCCGACGCTCAGTGGGGCGATTACGTCCTCCTGCGCGCCTGGGACGAGAAAGCATTTCTCTCGTCCCTGAGAAAAGCCGAGCGAACGCCGGCATCTGATCTGAAGCCGGATGGGAACCGGGCCGTTATCTACTGCTCGACCACCGACCCCTACCAGGTATTCCGAAACCCGGACGTGGCGGTCCGGAAGGAGTTGGACAAGGCGGCTGAGTTCCTGATCAGACGTTCACTCGAACTAATCCGCGATCGCTCCACGCTGAACGTGAGAATCCTCACGCGAAGCTCCCTCGCGGAACGCGATTTCGATCTGTTCGCAAGCTTCGGAAAGCGGTTGGTCTTCGGCATGAGCCTGCCCACCGTGCGCAACGATCTCGCAAAGGTGTACGAGCCGAAGGTTGCTGCACCCTCCCGACGCCTCCAGACGCTGCACGCGGCCAAGAAGGCTGGGCTGAATGTGTTCGTGGCGATGGCGCCGACCTTTCCTGAATCGGATGAGGCGGACCTGCGACAAACGCTTAACGCAATCAAGGAAGTTGATCCAATCACGATCTTCCACGAACCGATCAACGTTCGTGCGGAGAACGTTGCGCGCATCGCCCGTCACGCCGAGGAAATTGGGTTTTCCCTGAACACTGCGGTTTTCAACTCCCGCGAATCATGGAGGGACTACGCGATGCATTCCCTGAAGACAGTCGAAAGACTCGCCGATGACCTGGGGCTTGCCGACCGGCTCCATCTGTGGCCGGACCAGAGCCTTGGCGCAAAATGGGTGAGGGACTCCATGCCGAATCCCGACGCACACATGCGATGGATAAACGCGAAATGGAGCAGAATCAGTGAGTGGCCGCGGTAAATCTGGATAGAACGATCCCGCCCTGTCGTTCGGGTAGTAACGGACGGCAGTGGGGATCGGTCGAAAGATCATTCCCCGGAACCCTAATGCTTTCTTTCGAAAGTCGCAGTTGGTTCCAAAACAAAACAAAGCAAACCAGATGCTCAACTGATCAAAGCGGGCAGTATAACCATGAAGCACAAAGTCGTTATCAAGAACGATCCAAACAATAGCCAGCGCAAACTCATCCTGTTCCACGACATCAAAATCGGGTGCATCCAGAAATCGGTAGGTTCTGTCTGGAATGCAGGGGGAAGGCACATCCATGCGCCGACTCTGGAGGAAGCTCTCACATCCCTACTCCCAACAGGAACAGAGTTCGAACTCGACTTCCAAGACTAACCCGCACCGAACGGCCGTTCGTGTTGCCCATTCCGGACAGTCCGGAATGGGCCAACGGGCAGTTTTCAGCAGTGGACAGAGAATCAGATCAACCGTGGTCTTCGAATGGAAATCTCCCGATCTGTAGCATCAATCAATCCCGACAGTTTAATAATAACTCGAAGGATTTGAAATCGTAGCCTGCTGGCATTGAACGCCCCCGCATCTGTCGCGTGGGGACTCCTCGTTAAATGAAGTTCAGAATCAAGTTAAAACGGACGCCCTCGTAGCATCCCGGCAAGGACGAAACAGGCATATTCAACCTGTCATCGGGTGAACCCCGGTCTGACGAGTCCGCCAGCAACAAAACAAATCATAATCAACCAAAACACCATGAACTCAAAAGCAATACCAGACAAAGGCGCATCCAGCCTCACACAAACTATTGGAACCATAATCGCCAAGCAGAAGATCCGCAAAGGACCAAGCGACGGAACGACCGCGGACGGAGCCTTCTGGCTCCTCGGAGATCCGATTCTGATTCGGGACTACGGCGGAGACGGGCTCGCCTATCATAAGCCTCAGCTCCAGAACTTCCTGCAGTTACGCCACTTCCGGAACGGCAAAACTGAGGCGGTCGTTCATACCGTCGCAGAATGGGCGGGGTATAACTCGGATTGTGGGCCGAAGCACTACTACGAAGCGGTGCCGACACTGATCGATTGCAAGACAATCGAGGAGGCAATCGTTATTCTCAAGGGAACTTTCGTTTACAACGGGATGGCAATCTCTCAGTGCGGGGAAGATGAACTTGAGGTTTACCTCATGTCATTCGGGCTCCCGGAGGCCGAGCCCGCACCGGACGACGCCGAGAGTTCAGACGGTTCATCCCAATCGGCCATTAACTAATGGAATCATCTAAAGCTTTTAATATAACGACCTATAGAAAGCAAACATATGGCTATTAATTCAAAAATCGAATGGACCGAGGCGACATGGAACCCCGTCACGGGCTGCAGTCAGTGCAGTGAAGGATGTCGCAACTGTTACGCCAAGACCATGGCGAAGCGTCTTCAGGCGATGAGAAATCCACGTTACCGAAGTGGATTTGCGGTAACTCTCCACGAAGACCTGATCGGCCTTCCAAAAAGATGGAAAGCTCCGAAGACTATTTTCGTTAACTCCATGAGCGATCTTTTCCATGAAAAAGTGCCGCTCACGTTTATTCAGCGCGTGTTCGAGACCATGGCCAACTGTCCACAGCACCGCTTCCAGGTGTTGACCAAGCGCAACGATCGACTGCGCAAGCTGGCGGCCGAATTACCCTGGCCCGACAATGTCTGGATGGGCGTCAGTGTTGAGAATGCGAGAGTGTTGCATCGGGTCGATGATCTGCGCACTGTCCCCGCAGCCGTGCGCTTCCTCAGTTGTGAACCGCTGCTTGGGTCGCTTGCTGGAATCAATCTTGCGGATATTCACTGGGTAATTGCCGGCGGTGAATCAGGTCTAAAGTCCCGCCCAATGGATCCGGCCTGGCCGCTTCAATTACGCGACGACTGCGAAGCTATGGACGTTCCCTTCTTCTTCAAGCAATGGGGGGGCGTAAACAAGAAAGCTGCTGGTCGCATCCTGGACGGGATGACCTACAGCGGCATGCCCGAAAACGGCGTCAGCGAGGAAGGTCAGGACTCGCCGGACGCCACGGGCGCCAGATCGAATGATCGTTCCGCTCAACAACCGGAGGATTTCCTTGAGGAAAACGAAGTTCTTGCGCTGGATGGATTGGAGCTTCGGGAGCAATGCACCGGCGGCACCGCAGCGAAGGAACCATGCCGGGTTCCAGATTGTCGGCAATTGTTGGTGTTGAGCATTGACATGCTCATTACTCTTGAATGGAGGTAACCAGTGGAGTGTCCGCTAAGCGGCAATAAGGGCCGGGTGTTCTTACACCCGGTCCTAATAAGGTAATGCTGGCTCACAGTTCGCGTTGATCGAGCAAGATTTTCGAGATTTGCCGACGTGTGGGCGCCTTGCACTCGAAGGTGTTGAGCGACGTCGCCCCATCACGTGCTAGCGCTCTTGCCTGCATTCCTGCCATGTCAGCCCGAACCGGGCCAGGTATTTCCTGAGCCGGTCGGCGTCGTTGGTGTTCTTCTTCTTACTACGCGAGACAGCGAAGAGTTGGCGACCGGCTTCGGAGAGGCTGGCGGAAGTTCGGCAGGTTTCGATGACGGTGGCGAGTTGGGCTTGATCGAAGGGATCGATCTTCGCGATTTGCTCGGCGGTGAAGACGGTTTGGAGCACGGCATCGCTGTTGGCAGGGGAATCGCCAATGGCGGCGCCCCGGCGGGAAGAAGAACTCCAGGCGGCGCGCAACCGGTCGAGTTCGGCATTCAGGATCGGTTTGGTGATCCGACCGCCGGCTCCGGCGAGGGTGGACATCCGGGTGACCGAGGCGTTGAGGTCTCGGAAGTTGGCGCTCCATTTGGCGGCGGGCGTTTGGGCGAACGCGAGGAATTCCTCCCGCACATCTTTGCTGATGCTCACACGGTTGCCGGTCCTTTGGGCGTATTGCTCAAGCTCGTAGTCCAGATTGGGTTCGATGTCCTCCGGGCGTTCTCGCAGGCCGGGGAGTCGGAACGTCCACAGATTAATGCGCGCCAGGAGGTCTTCCCTGAAGCCGCCCAGATCCACCGCGCCGGCAAGATCGCGGTTGGTTCCAGCGATAAGCTGGAACTCGCTGCGCACTTCCTGGTCGGCGCCGAGCGGGAGGAACTGTTTCTCTTCCAGCGCGCGCAGGAGCATGGCTTGTTCATCCGCGCCGAGTTCCCCGATTCATCCAGAAACAGCACCCCGCCATTCGCGGCGCGCAGCAGGCCGGGACGATCTTTCACCGCGCCGGTAAACGAGCCTTTTACACGCCCGAGCCCCGTCGCCGCGGATGCATTATGGGCGTCTAGAAGACCGTCTTCTTGCAACCGGCATTTCTGCCTTTGTCGCATTCTCGCGAACATCCTCTCTGCGCCGCCCTTCTGACGGACATTGTCGTGACCGTGGAAGAGGTGCTTGATCTGAGCTATCCTCGAATCTGATTAAAATCCAACCTCCTACGTAAAGCGCGGAGACGCTCGCATACCTCTTGTCGCCAATCGTGGGAAGGGCGATCAGCCGACACAATACCCAACTCGAAGTCAACCAATTATTGAAAGCGCAAAAGAATAAATAGCGATTCTTAGCCTTGCGGACGTATACAGCTTCGACTTCCGGTGCCGGCCTGTCAACGAAGAAGGGAAAGCCTGGGCTCGTATTTGTCACAACGGCCCCCCGGTGATCGATTTGCCAACCGCCACCTCCGTCGATAATCCGTGGTATCCCCCGCCCCTGACGGATGGCAACTGATCCGTCGAGCGATTCACTCGCTATCGCTGCCCAGCGATAGAACGGTGAGCATAACTACCGATTCAGGATTTTAGGCGCGCTTTCCGCATAAGCCGATTGACAAGCCAAAGGTCGGCGGTAACTTCGTGGGGGTCGAGATAGAAATGTATCGCCTTGCTCTTAAGATTAGGACAGTTACTAAAGTCTGCTTTTTTGCCGTTGTTGACTCCTCCTATTTGCGACCCGAAAATGTTGAGCTTCGCAATCGATTTGATGCCTGTATGCCTAAAGTCAACATGTCCCGGATAATTTCCGGTTGCTGCTTCCAAGTATTTGCACCCTAAGAAGCTGGCGGCACACCCATCATTGTTGGCTTGGGTGATGGTGAGCTTTCCGATTCGGCGGATACCGCAGATGAAAAACTGGACGTAGCCGTGAAACGTGCCCTCGGCGATCTCCAACTGTTCGCATTTGATGAATATCGCAGCATCGCCGTTGTTGTCAGGTCGGGTGAAGACAAGATTTCCAATGCGGCGAAGTTTGCTGCAAATGTAGCTGACGGAGCCGGCAAAAGTACCGGAAGCTTCTTCGAGTTTGTCGCAACCGTGAAATAGCGCGGCGCAACCGTCCTTCATGGGGCTAGTGATCAAGAGATTGTGGACACGCCGGATGCCGGTGAAGCTAAAGTTAACGAACCCCGGATAGATCCCGGTGGCTTCTTCAAGCCATTCGCAGTCTGAAAATGCGGCGGCTTTGCCGCTATTGTTGGGTCGCGTTACGGTGAGGTTCTTGATCTTTCTGATTCCGCAACGGTCGAAGTAGATGTAACCGGAGTAGGTTCCGGTGGCTTCTTGGAGATTTTTGCATTTAGAAAAGCTGGCTGCATTGCCTCTATTGTTCGGTTTACTGATACACAGATTGTCAATAGAATAGATTCCGCTCCGATTGAAGGAAACAAAGCCGGTATAATTTCCGGTGGCGACTTCGAGTTTCTCGCATCCGTCGAACCATGCTGCATTTCCTTTCCTGTTTGGTTCGGTGATGTGAAGATCGTGAATATGATGGATGCCGCTTCGGCGAAATGAGACATGTCCTGGATAGCGGCCTGTTGCGACTTCGAGGTTGGCACAGCCATCGAACCGGGCTGCGTAGCCATCCCTGCATGGTTTGGAGATTTGAAGATTTTCGATACAGCGAATACCGCTTTGACAAAACGAAACGCAGCCGGAGTAGGTTCCGGCGGCGGATTCAAGGTGAGCGCATTCCTCGAACCAAGCGGCGTAGCCTGTCATGTTTGGTTTGGCAATTCGAAGGTTTTTAATACAGCGAACACCGCTTTTAGAAAATGTGACGGCCCCGGGGTAGGTTCCTGTTGCGACTTCGAGGTTGGCGCATTCTTCGAACCAGGCGGCGTTGCCTTCCCTGCATGGTTTGGAGATTTGAAGATTTTCGATACAGCGAATACCGCTTTGACAAAACGAAACGCAGCCGGAGTAGGTTCCGGCGGCGGATTCAAGGTGAGCGCATTCCTCGAACCAAGCGGCGTGGCCTGTCATGTTTGGTTTGACAATTCGAAGGTTTTTAATGCAGCGAACACCGCTTTTAAAAAATGTGACGGCCCCGGGGTAGGTTCCTGTTGCGACTTCGAGGTTGGCGCATTCCTCGAACCAGGCGGCGTTGCCGTCCGTACTCGGGCAGAGGACGTGAAGATTTTTAATACGAACCGCCCCGCTTTTGGAGAACGCGACGGCTCCCGGGTACGTTCCTGTAGCTATTTTCAATTCTTGGCACTGGACGAAGCTGGCGGCACGCCCCTTGTTGTCAGTCCGAGTAATTGTTAGATCGTGGATCGAGCGAATGCCGGAGCCTAAGAAAACAACATATCCATGGAAGGTGCCACACGCCTCTTGTAGGTCTGTGGCGGACGAAAAGGAGGCGCATTCCCCTTTGTCGTTTCGTCCGACAAAGTGAAGGAATGGAGAGAGTCGTCGGATTGAGCTGAATCGCATATCGCAATAGCCGGTAATTTCTACTGGTTCCTCGATTGTGACCGCCCAGTCGGGGTTTTTTTGGACGAATTTCTTGAATTGTGCGGAGGTGATCTGGCGCATGTTGAAGGTTTGCTCTCGTTCTTTTCGATTTGATCTTTACGATTTTGTTACCGAAAGATGTCTCCGCTGCCAAGTGCAATTCTGGAGGCTCTAGCAGCAAACGCACTCGTTTTCACAGGACGCAGACTTCCTTGCCATGCTAGCAGGCAGATCGCCTTCAACCCTGCGTGTCTTCCGCTCCGATCAAAACTGTAGCGAACTGCTGACGGCGGCATTTTGAAGGTGTTTTGAACAGGCTGGGTAGGCGGGCTCAGCTTTTGATAAAGATCAGCCGCCAGGGTTCGCCCCCATGAAGTGTATCGAAGATGTGTTTGAAATCTCGCCAAGGGTGGCACGGATCGACAGTGCATAGCTTTGGAATTCTTTTCCGAGGATAATGACATTGCTGTTTCTCATTCTAGGATGCTTGCCGACACTCCTGCCATGTCAGCCCGAACCGAACCAGGTATTTTCTGAGCCGGTCGGCGTCGTTGGCGTTTTTCTTCTTCTGGCGGGAGAAGGCGAAGAGTTGGCGACCGGCTTCGGAGAGGCTGGCGGAAGTTCGGCAGGTTTCGATGACGGTGGCGAGTTGGGCTTGATCGAAGGGATCAATCTCTGCGATTTGCTCGGCGGTGAAGACGGTTTGGAGCACGGCCTCGCTGTTGGCAGCGGGATCGCCAATGGCGGCGCCCCGGCGGGAAGAAGAACTCCACGCGGCGCGCAACCGGTCGAGTTCGGCATTCAGGATTGGCTTGGTGATCCGACCGCCGGCTCCGGCGAGGGTGGACATCCGAGTGACCGAGGCGTTGAGGTCGCGGAAGTTAGCGCTCCATTTGGCGGCGGGAGTTTGAGCAAACGCGAGAAATTCCTCGCGCACATCTTTGCTGATGCTCACGCGGTTGCCAGTCCTTTGGGCGTATTGCTCAAGTTCGTAGTCGAGGTTGGGTTCGATGTCCTCCGGGCGTTCCCGCAGGCCGGGGAGTCGGAACGTCCACAGATTGATGCGCGCCAGGAGGTCTTCCCGGAAACCGCCCCGGTCCACGGCGGCGGCAAGGTCGCGGTTGGTTCCAGCGATAAGCTGGAAATCGCTGCGCACTTCCTGGTCGGCGCCCAGCGGCAGGAACTGTTTCTCTTCCAGCGCGCGCAGGAGCATGGCTTGTTCATCCGCGCCGAGTTCCCCGATCTCATCAAGGAACAGGACCCCGCCATTCGCCGGGCGCAGCAGGCCGGGACGATCTTTCACCGCGCCCGTGAACGAGCCTTTCACATGTCCGAAGAGCGACGACATCGCCCCGTCGCCGCGGATGGTGGCGCAGTTGACTTCCACAAACGCCCCGGCCACCTGGTGCCGCCCTTTCTTGAGATCGAAGATGCGGCGGGCCAGTTGCGACTTCCCCGCACCCGTGGGTCCCATGATCAGCATCGGATCCCGCGAATGAATCGCCACGTGCTCGATTTCTTCAATGAGTTGGTTGAACCGCGCGTTCCTCGTTTCAATGCCCGACTTGAGAACCACCCGCGCCTCCTTCTGCTCCGCCTGAAAGCGCAACCGGAGATGATCGTAGCGGGAGAGATCGAGGTCGATAATGTCAAAGCGCCCGGCAGGTTGGGCGTTCCGGTCCCGGTCATTGGGCGGCGCACTCTGGATCAGCCGCGCCGGAAAGTGGCGCGATTCCGTGAGCAGGAAGAGACAAATCTGGGCGACATGCGTGCCGGTGGTGATGTGGACGAGATACTCCTCGTGGTCGAGGTCGAACGGATACTTCCGGGCGAAGTCATGGAGGGCGCTGTAAACCTCCTGGAAATCCCATGGGTCGCGGAACTCCACCGCTTGGGAGCGCACCTCGGTCTCTGGCGAGACGGAACGGATGTCGTCGGCCACCGTTTTCGAAAGCAGCGCGAACTTTTTCTCGTGGAGCAACTCGAAGCGGTCCACGAGCAGATCCTCGTGCTGGCAAAGGGAAACGCTCGGGCGCCACCCTTCCCAGCGGTTCGGACCCGTGCCGCGATCCAGGCTGGTGCCCAGCAGGCCGATGATGACTTGTTTCATGACGGCTCAGATTATAGCCAAAGCTAAAGGTTAGCGCAAAAGATAAGTTCGTGGCTTTGGCCGATTCTTCGAATCTCGCACCGCAATCGGAATAATGAACGCGCAACCCTCTGTTGGACAGGCCGTTACGAGTGTGCCAACCGATTTTTTTAGGAGTTGGCACGGGTCTTGCAAATAGCTTCGCCACAACAAGACCAGAAAGAAAAAACCATGGCCAACCAAACACTTTTCAAATCGCTTGCGGGAAAACTGATCCTGAAAGCCGACGCTATGAATGAGGAGTCCGCTCCCGCTTACGCGTTTTCCCCGCGGCACGCGCTGGCGCAATACGCAGCGACCGGTTGCCTGAACACGACCTTCTACGCCTCGGCGGAAGAGCAGCTTGAAAAGGTGCTCTCGCTCTGCAAGGACGTGGCTCCGGAGTTCATCGCCAAGACGGCGGTCTTCTGCCGGGAGCGGGGATTCATGAAGGACATGCCCGCATTGCTTTGCGCGGTGCTCTCCGTGAAAAACGGCGAATTGCTGCAACGGGTGTTTGCCCGCGTCTGCGACGACGGAAAGATGGTCCGGAACTTTGTCCAAATCGTGCGGTCCGGAGTTGTGGGACGGAAGTCCCTTGGCTCCGCGCCAAAGCGGTTGGTGCAGCGGTGGATGGAAGCGCGAAGCGACGAAGCGCTCTTCCGGGCGTCCGTCGGCCAAAGCCCTTCCATGGCGGACCTGATCAAGATGGTCCATCCCAAGCCGGAGACGGCGACGCGGCAGGCGCTTTACGGTTACCTGGTGGGAAGCGGTCACGATGCAACCGTTCTGCCGGAGGTCGTAAAGCAGTTTGAAGCGTTCAAGGCCGACGCTCAAGCGGTCGAACTGCCGGACGTGCCTTTCCAAATGCTGACGGCCCTGAATCTGGGCCGGAAGGAATGGACGGCGATCGCGCACCGGGCACCGTGGCAGATGACGCGGATGAACCTGAACACCTTTGCCCGGCACGGCGTCTTTGAAGAGAAGGGCCTGGCGGAAGTGGTGGCCGACCGGTTGCGGAATCGGGAAGCTGTAAAGCGGGCGCGGGTGTTTCCTCATCAGTTGATGGCTGCGTTCATGTCAGCAGGTGCGACAGTGCCGGCCCAGGTGCGGGATGCGTTGCAGGACGCGATGGAAATCGCGATCGAGAACGTCCCCTCCGTCCCTGGCAAGGTGTATGTTTGCCCGGACGTCTCCGGTTCCATGAAAGCGGCGGCCACCGGTTTCCGGAAGGGTGCGACGAGCACGATGCGGTGCGTCGATGTCGCCGCGCTCGTGGCGGCGGCCCTGGTTCGGAAGAACCCGAAGGCGGAGGTGCTGCCTTTCGAGCAGCAAGTGGTAAATGTCCGGTTGAACTCGCGGGATAGCGTGATGACGAATGCAGCGAAACTGGCCGCAGTCGGCGGGGGCGGAACGGATTGCAGCGCGCCCCTGGCGCTTCTTAATAAAAAGGGGGCGTTGGGCGACCTGGTGGTTTTCATCTCCGACAACGAGTCGTGGGTGGACGCCAAGAAGGGTGGCCGGGGAACCGCGACCATGAAAGAGTGGGAGCGGTTCAAGAATCGCAACCCGGCTGCGCGGTTGGTCTGCATCGACATCCAGCCTTACGCGACAACGCAGGCGGTGGAGCGGCAGGACATCCTGAATGTCGGAGGCTTCTCCGATCAGGTGTTCGAGTTGATCGCAGCCTTTGCTGCCGGCGGACTCAATGCCGCACATTGGGTGGACGTGATTGAAGCAGTGGAATTATGAGCGGACTTCGGAATGGCGAATGCCGGTGGGAATACATGGTTTAGCGGGTTCGAATCCCGCCCGTCAGTGAAAGCCGACGGATTTCTCATCAACCTTCGTCGCCATTCCGGAAACCCCGACTCGTTTACAATGTGACCCGACTTTGGGGTGGCGAATGCCCGGTGGGAATACATGGTAAGAGTTGAATAAACTCGACTGGGTTCAAACCCCAGCCGCCAGTGAAAGCTGGCGGAATTCTCACCAAACGGTTGTCGCCACCCTGAAAGCGGGGCGAATTTGGAATCGGTTGCGGCGAATGCTGAAGAAACTACATGAACTCGCAGGTCTCCGGGTGAAAGTCCCGGACCTTGAGAAATCGAGGTGGCGCAGGATAGCGCAGCGAAACGCGTTTCTCCGACTCTTGTCGTCGCAACCATCAACAACAAAAAACCAAACCAATTTCGGCGAATTTGTGACGAATGCCGATGGAACTACATCTTACAACGATCGAGGTCGCGGGTTCGAATCCCGCCGACTCCACTATAACATGGGGTCGTAGCTCAGTGGTAGAGCGCGCAAATGTTTCATCAATTTTGTCGTCGCAAGTGCGCCGTCCAATTTCTGCGGCGAATGCTGGAGGAACTACACTTTAACCTGACCGGTCATGTTGTGGAAATCCGATTGTTTTCGGAGCAACACGACCACGGGTCTGTTTCTTCAAGATTTGTCGTCGCAGAAAGCTCTTTCCAGAATTAAGAACACCAACAGGAAATCCAACGCAGTGAACGAAACAAACCAACTCATCCATTCCACAGGCGAAGCCACGGGCTTCCTGCCCAGCCGTGGAGACAAAGGAAAACCGATCACCGTCATCGGCACGGCGCCCATCAGGGAGACGTTCGACGCCAAGTGCATCGAGCAGGCGCTCAACACCCGCGGCGCGCCCGGTGTGACGGACCTGGTGCTCAATCCCGACGCCCATTGCGGCTACGGGGCGCCCGTGGGATGCGCGCTGGTTTCGCCCACCCACATCTATCCGGGGCCGGTGGGCGTGGACATCAAGTGTTCCATGAGCCTGCTGCAACTCGATCTCCCCGCTGACTTGGTCGCGGACCGCTCGGTGCGCCGCGCGATCATCAACGCTATTTCCGCGCGGATTCCCACCGGGGCCGGACGCGGGCAACGCAATGTCCCGAAGTCGCGCGCGGTATCGGAAGAACTCGGGCGGCGAGTCGCGGTCGAAGGCGCGTCGCAATCCGTTTGCGAGGCGCTGGGAATTCCCTTTGCGTGGACGACCCGCTGCGAAGACGCCTTTCATGTGGGCCACGACGATACGGCAGCCGCTCTTGACGTGCGCCTGGATCGACTGATCGCGGACGGGGCGTTCCCCAAGTTCGCCGAAAAGATTCGCCAACTCGGCTCCTACGGTTCCGGAAATCACTTCGGCGAGTGCGAGGTGGTGCAGGTCAACGACAACGACCGTTCCCGGCAGGTGGCCGAGACGTTCGGATTGCGCGACCAACATGTCGCATTCCTGTCGCATTGCGGTTCGCGCGGATTCGGATTCCAACTGGCGAACGGCCAGTTCCACGCGCTGCAAAGGAAGTTCGCCGCGTGGGGAATCCCGCTCCCCGGCGACGACCGCGAACTGGTGTACGCTCCGTTGGGAACCCCCGAAGCGGATGCCTACCTGGACGACATGGCGCTTGGTGCGAACTTCGCAACCGTAAACCATCTCTTAATCAACGCCCTCGTTCTGGAAGCGTTCCAGGAAGTGCTGCCCGGAGCCAGCGGCCAGTTGGTTTACTTCATCAGCCACAATATCGCGCGGCGCGAGATCGTGGAGAACCAGCCCGCGTGGGTTCACCGCAAGGGAGCCACGCGCGCGTTTCCCGGCGGACATCACGCATTGAAAGGAACGCCTTTTGCAGACACCGGTCATCCAATCCTGCTGCCCGGAAATCCGCAGGCGGGTTCCGCGGTGATGGTGGCCGATCCCGGTGCGGCGCTGAGTTGTTACAGCGTCAACCACGGGGCGGGCCGGGCCAAGGGACGCAAAGCGGCGATTCGTGAGTTGGATCAGGCGACCATCGACGCCGATTTCGTTCGCGACGACATCCTGACGAACTGCCGCCAGTATCCCAAGGACGAGGCGCCCGCTGCGTACAAAGACTTCAACGAAGTGATGCGCTCGGTCGAACACGCCGGCCTTGCCACCACCGTGGCGCGGCTCAAGGCGCGTTTCGTGATCAAAGATTCCGATGACAGCCTTCGCGGTGCCGCATAGTTTGGAATAGAACCCCCGTATGACAAAAAGAGATATCGTTCTTGTCGATGGTTCCGTCGGCGAAGGCGGCGGACAGATCCTGCGCTCGTCGCTGGCGTTATCGCTGGTGACGGGTCGTCCGTTTTCCATCCAGAACATTCGTGCTGGACGCGCAAAGCCCGGCCTTCTGCGCCAGCACCTGACGGCCCTCACAGCCGCCGCTCAGATCGGTCACGCGAAAGTCGAAGGCGTGCAGATCGGCTCCACTGCGGTCACGTTTAAACCGGAGGGAGTCACCCCCGGCGATTTTCATTTCGCCGTGGGGACCGCAGGGAGCGCAACGCTCGTCCTCCAAACGGTGCTTCCCGCGCTCCTTACCGCGTCGGGACCGTCCACCCTCATCCTTGAAGGCGGAACTCACAATCCCGCCGCGCCGCCGTTCGATTTCCTGTGCAACGCGTTCCTGCCGATTCTCGCGCGAATGGGGCCGCGCGTCGAAGCGACGCTAGAGCGCTACGGGTTCTATCCCGCCGGCGGTGGTCGCTTCTGCGTCTCCATCGATCCCGTGCCGAAACTCACCCCAATCCATCTGCTGGAGCGGGGCGAGGTGCGCGCCCGCCGGGTAAAGCTCCTCATCGCAAGCCTCTCGCGCGGAATCGCCGAGCGGGAGGCCGCGGTCATCCGTGAAAAGATGGGATGGCAGGAAGAAGCCTTCGAAATCGTGGAGGTGAAAGGCTCCAGCGGTCCCGGCAACGTCATCCTGGTTGAGTGCGAAGCCGAGAACATCACGGAAGTCTTTGTCGGCTTCGGGCAGAAAAGCGTGCCCGCCGGCAGCGTCGCCGAGAACGTCGTCACCGCAGTAAGAGCATGGCTTGGATCAGGCGTCCCCGTGGGCAGATTCCTCGCCGATCAACTTCTGCTGCCATTCGCGCTCGCCGGAGGCGGTTCGTTCATAACGTCCCCGCTCTCCCGGCATTCGCTGACCAACATCGACGTGATCCAGCAGTTTCTGGACGTAAAAATAGCCATCGAGAATCCATCGGACCGAACGCGTTTGGTGAAGGTCGGGTAAGTGCTCGATCCCGAGGCTCTACGAACAACCAATCCGCATATGGCATACCGCATCGGCTCTCTCAGGAAAATTCCCGTTCCCAGCGCCAAATTTAGCGGGAAGCACCGGAACCATGACCTGCCGCAAATCCGAGCCGACGAATACAGCATGATCCTGACTTACCGTGGCGTCCCCAGCGGACACCGCTCCGGCCCATTCAATCCATGGATCATGGTGCAGGCACTCGACTACGACAAGGCTAGCTTGGCTCCGGCAGGCAGAACGATTTCCCAACCGACGGTGACGTTCGAAAAAAAGGACCGAGCCGAGTTTCTGCGAATCCGTTTCCAATCCGCGGTGTTCGAGGCAGTGGCCCGAAAGTTTCGGATTTACACGTTTGTAGAGGACGACGACGACTTGGACGGCGAGGACGATGTGCTCGATCCTGAAAGGTTGATCGGCAAACGGGCCTACTTCGAGCGTCAGCTAGACGATGAAGCTCATTACCCCGTTTGGGACGAACTCCTTCGTGCAGGCAAAACACGCGAAAAGTTGTGGATCGAGATTCAGGAGAAATACCTCTTCAAATATAAACGGTTTTTCCGCATCGAAAGCGATTGGGGCGGCTCTGGCATCTGGGCAATCGCATTCCCAGGGGCGTATGCGGCGAGTCCGAATTATGACTATGACAATTTTGACCTCCCCAAAAAGCTGATTCGCCGATTCGAGCGTTGGACTAATCACTACCAGTCAATGGACCCCTGCGTTCCCTTCGAAGACCAAGGTTTTCGGCAAGAATGGTTCAATAAAGAGGGCGAACTCCTTGCCTCCGAATTAGCCGGACACGTGGATGCGCAAACCTACGTTGAATACCGGCCTTTCGTACAGGCTTTTGGAAGGCCCAATAAGACGAGCAAACCATAAGCACGCCTGGAGCCGCGCGTTGGCGATACCATGAGCGAGTGCCTCGCATTAAAACCACCTTTTCTCTTCGGTACGGCCTGCAAATCTCCCATCCTCCGTGCAAGTGGTCAAACCAGCGGTGATTGCATTTCCAAAATTCGATGACTTCAACCTAAAACCAGCAATGAGATAGCCGCAAAAAAGCACAAAGAACTCAAAAACAGAGAGTTCAACCCTCCCAACGCTACCGATCAATGATTCACCCGGCGGGTGACTCTGAGAACCCCCCAGAATGGACCGCTAAGCCTTTCTTTGCGGCTTTTGTGCCTTTTCGCGGCAAATCCTATTTCCGCTTTTAGGTTCAATTCGACTAATGGGTCACGCGCCGATCCGCTGCGCAAGCGTTCCATGCGGGTCGAATATTTCCAGATAGTCCGTTGAAGGCGGCACGAGGCGGTCGGAAAACACCACGAGGTTCACGCCGCCGGGATGTTTCGCCGAGCCATATTTGATGCCTGCAATTTTCCCGGAATTATAGGCAGCTTTCGCAAGTTCCTGTGTCGGCGGATTGGCTTCCTTGACCCAGGCTCCTGTCATCTCCTGCACGTTTGTGCCGAGCGCCTTCAGAATCGCGGCGTCGGTCAGGTCGAGCACGTTGCTCACAATTCCATCCACCGTCACAAGCGTCCACGGTGCGGTGCGCAGAGGCACCGTCCCTCCGGGTACCACCACCAGCGCCTGAACTTCGAGCAGGGCCGTCACCGGCTCCCATGCGAGATAGACGGAGTCAAACCCTCCCTTGGGCGTGAATCGGGCACCCTTGATCGCCGCCGCGCCGCCCCAAAGAGGCTGCGGCGCACCTTTCTTGCCTCCGGGCGCCCTGAGCACATGACGATAACCCACCACCCGCGACCACGGGCCGTGAACCGCAATCAGTTTGACCTTCGAGAGAGCGGTCTTGAGCTTGGCCCCGTGCAACATCAGACCGGGACTCCATTCCACGCATTTTCGAGAATTATTACCACGGCATCGGCTTTGCCCTCCAGTATCGTTTCAAGTGCTGTCGTCCCGGCAAGGTCGGGATGCGGCGTGTTCAGCCAGACGCGAATCGCTTCCGCAGGGCCGAAGAACTCGTGAAGCAGTTCGAGCGAGCGCTTCACCGGGCGCAGTGACTCCTGAAAGCCGGCGGCAGAGGGGTTGCGATGCACCGCCTTGTAATTCAGCCCCACCCCCTCCGAAAAGGGCTTGAGGGCCACGCCCATGAAGTCGGCCACCTTCTGCGCGTCGATGCGACCGGTCTTCGCGTCGTGTAGTTCGGGCAGGATCACCTTTGGGGAGTCTGCGATGTTCAAACTCTTGAGTTGCGTCTCCAGACTCTCGATTTTCGCGCGAATCTTGAGCGCCTTGGCAATCGTGCTCGGTGCAAGGATTTTTGACTGAAGCGACCGTCGCGTTTCGGCGAAAGGATTCTTGCCGGTTGCTTCTGATGTCGGTTTTTCAATCGTCGTTGGCATAGAAGGAATCTACACGAAATCCACACGATGTCCACAGGAGTTCACGCTGACACCGGATGGTTTTGATTTCCAACCCGCAAATCAATCCCGGCCAGAAATAGGCAACCGTTTTCCCTTCGCCAATCGGCGCGGCCAATTCGCGGGCCAGCTTTTTCAAAAGGGAAACGGACCGCGGCCAGTCGGCGATCCGATTCAGCCACTCCGGGAGAATTCCGCAGGGGCCGACACTGGCGCCCATGAGCGCCCCGACAATGGCTCCGACTGTGTCGGTATCGCCACCGCAGTTGAGGGTTGCGGTGAGCGCCGCCTTGAAATCGCCTGGATGCCGGAGGGTTGCGTAGATGGCCACGGGAACCGTGTGGAACGCGTAGCCGGTGACGCCTCGGGCAAGGCCGAGCGTGTCGGCGAATTGGCTCACGCTAATTTGCCGGGCATGCGCATCGGCGAGTTTCCGGCAAGTCGACCGCCATTCCTCGTTGTCGCCTACCAAGGGAAGAGCGGCGAGGATCTGCTCGCTCTCATCCCCGGCGATCAATGCGGCGGTCTCGGCAACTGCAAGCGCCGCGATTTCCGCTCTCGGATCCCGATGCGTCAGCCGGGTGGATGCGGACACGAATTCGCGGCGGCGCGCCGGATCATCGGCAAAGAACGCGCCGATAACGGCGCTTCGCATGGCCGGCCCATTTCCGGCGGACCAGACCCCGCTGCGTTTGGGAGAGACGCCGATCCACAATCGAATGCATGCCTTCGCCGTTGCCATTCCGACGCCGGCGGGCAAACCGAGAAACCACCACCGGAGTTTCCAGGCCAACCGCCGTTGAAACGCGTCGGCGTCGGTGGGCGATGCCAGCAGCGACTGCGCGACCATCATCGTGTGTTCCGTGTCGTCGCTCACCATCCCGAAACCAAGAATAAGCCGCATCTTCCATTCGCCGTGCCACATTCGGGCGATGCGTTTCGGGGAAAGTCCTTCGGCGGGCAAGCCCAAGGCGTCGCCAACCGCGGTGCCCAAGAGCACCCCTTCCATCCGGTCCTGAGCGGTCGTTTTCATGAAACCATGCTACGGCGGGCCTGAATGAGAAAGCGATTGGCGGCCTCGTAGTCCGGGCGCTCGGGCAGGCTGGTGGAAGCGAGGGCATCCTCGAAATCGCGGTGAAGTTCCTTGCGCCACGCATCGACCTCGGCCCACTCGAATTCTCCCCGTTTGACGGAAAGCAACCGTTCGCGGTGTTGTCCCACCCTTACCGGAACACGGCCTGCCCGGAGGGTCTCCGCCCCGGTAATCAAAAGGCGGACGAGATGCATTGCGTGTTTCCAGCGCACTTCGCCCTGGTTGCGCAGGTCCTGTTCAAGCTTCTTGAACTGGCTCAGGGCGTAGCCGTTGAAAGTTTGAAAGATCATTTGCGAGAGAAAGCATTCGCGCAAACCCAGGAGACCCGCCCCCAGCGGAGTCGTCTTTTCAACCAGCGGCGAGTAAAGGCATTCCAGAATGTTGGGATTCGCCTTGAGCGCCATCACGATGAACTTCCGCAGTTCCCAGTAGCAACTTTGCGCGGCGCTGTCTTCAAACTGCTCGGGCGCCCCGAAGAGCGACCAGTTCAGATCCGCCGGGGCGATGTAAACGCCGCGGACGTCCGTGTCCGAGTCGTCCGAATCCAATCCGAAGGCCCGTGAGCCGACCACGCACCGGTAGATCACGAACTCCTCCAGATCGAACCCTGCACTGGAGGTTCCCGGTTCCGCCGCTACATTCGCGCCGGTGAGCCGATCCTTGAAGTGCTTCAAAACGTCAAAATCCGAGCGCACCATGGACGATTCGAATCCGTCAGGAAACCGCACCAGATAATGCGACTCGGTCCCCGCTGGGGTTCGCGTTACGACGCCGACGGCACCGCGCGGGTGAATCAGCGAATCGTTCGTCCCGTAAACCGGAACCAGCGCGACCACCTGGGTTCCCGCCGAGATGGTGATGGGAGGGGGATTTTCTTGAGTCATAGCGGTTGATCAATCGTTGCCGTCGAACTCGGGTAAATCGACATACTGGGCGACCTTGGCGCGCAGTTCGTCGACGAGTTCCGGCTGCATGAACTCATATTCATCGGGGATGAGCAAGGTCACGACCCGCTTTCCCTGGATGGTTTCGGGGAATTTGCGACGAGGAAGGTTCCCGTGCGACTTCTCCATGACCAAGATCAGGTCGGCCCAGCCGATGTGGCCTTCGGTCACCACCACGCGGGCGCCCGGTTGGGTGCCCGCCGACCGAACCTGAATACCGGGAATACCGCTGAAAATCCGTTCAGCCGTGAGGCTCCGCCAGCGATTCTGGCTGCAAATGAACAGGAGCTTGGTTGGGTGCGGTTCAGCGTTGTCCATGGTTTTCGGCTTTTACGAACCGCGAGATGCGCTGCGCTTTGACGAGCGTATCAGTCGGCGTCTTCCATCTTTTGGAGCCCATGCATGGTGGCCCAAATTTCGTGGTAGGCGTGAAGTTTCTCGCGCTGCACCGGATCGGCGGCGATGCGGTCCTTAAAGTTTGAATAGTCGATATCCTCAGCGAGGGAGGCAAGCGCGGCAAGAACCTCGATCTTGTTGACGACGAGCCGATACCGGTAGTCGGCGTTCCTCGTGAGAACGATCTGGCGTTTGATTTCAGCCAGTTGCTTGAGGTTTTCCAGATCCTTCTTCGCTCTTGCCCGGATGTGAAACTCGCCCGGTTTCTTTTCGACGATGCTGTAAAAGCCACGTTTGGTGAAAAGCCACATAGTGGAGCGAAGATTACCCGTGGCGGCGCCGAATGTCACTCCATTCTCTGGGCGGTCGGGGGGGGGTAATGGGGGGTACGTTGGATTGGTAGGCGGTTGGAGCGACATACGAAGCGGGGGAGTCATTGCCCTCCCCCTCCTCGCACACCACCCCCTGCTAGAGGGGAACATCTTTGAACGGCGGATTGATGACGACGCCCCCGTGATATGGACTTGAGAAATCGCGCATGAGTCCATCCTGTGAAATTCTGACCATCGAGCCAACAAGAGCCCTTTTTTTTTGGGGGGGCTGAATGCGCTCCGGGCGGACACTTTTTTCGCCGTCGCTTGGCGCACAGACGGTCGACTCAAGCTTCGCCTTGAAGAAAGTGATCGAGGAAACAGGTGTCGACACTGACTGGGACATCATCCGCAGATTCCCGAGTCTGCTGCTCCAAAACTTACCAGCCATCCCCTGTCTTCAATCGGGAAGCGATTTGTTCAGCCTGTCTATGGGTGTAAAGCGGACACACGCAGCACTTGTTGTGCCACAAATAACAAAAACACAAGGAGGAATAATTTTGTCCCACCGTTGTGAAGAGGAAACCATAAAATTGCTATGAAACTTACCATCATCAACGCCGGGGCGGGCGCGCAGCTCGCCAAAACCCTCGACATCACCATCCAAACAGAGCCGATCAGCAGCACGGTCGGATCGGTCGCTTGGCTACTCCAGCAGCCCATAAAGGTTCAATTCCGCGAGGAAGAATTCGAGGATCGCGTTTATCGCGTGGCGGAGATTCACGCGGGCAACGAGTGGGAGTGCATCGCTTCCCACGATGCGGTTCCCGACGACAAGCAGACGACTTGGCTTGCGCAGTCCGGCATCCACGACATCCCGCTCGGATTAGTTGGGCCTTGGGGACCCTTCCTGCCTGGGAACCCATCTCTAACGGCAGGGGCGAAGGATCTGCTCGACCGCATCTGCAACGAAGTCCGGTTGGCGTTTCGCACGTGGCTGGATGATCGTTACGTCTCATCCAACGTCACAATCCGGTTGGAGACGAAAGCCTTCTGAGAAGCGCCGCTCAGCTCTCGGATACCGCACCCGGTGCTGAAACGTCCGCAGCGCCGCCTCCGGCAGGCTCACCCCCGAAGGGGAAAGGTCACAAATTACTCTGAATTGTGAGGGTAATGCGCGACGCCGGTTTCGAACCGGTGAATTGAGTTACCGTGAGAATTTGCGGATTATCGGTTTTCACGCGTCGGCAGAACACAGCTCACGACCGTCTCCTTGCCATGATCCTGGAGTCTTGGGCCACCTTAGCCAAGCAACCGGGGCAAGCCATCGCGAACGTGCCTCAGTCGCAACCGCCCGACCGGCAGGAGGCCGTCCTCAATCATCCAGACGGAAGAGCCGTGCGCCCGCTCCGCGGCGCTGTTGACGATTCAGCGGGACGGCAAGGGCAACTTCGCCGCGCTCCGTGCGCCGGACCCCCCGGAACTGGACATGATGAGCGTCCGCATCTGGCAACATTTCCGCTTATAGGAGCCATCATCTTCTGGACATTCCGGGCTCCGTGAAAATAAAAGGTCCGGATGACCAGTTCAGACCAGCCCGGTTCACAACCACACCCAGACCAGCCAACGCCGTCAAATGCCGACGCCACGGGCCAAGAACCTCAAGCCCCTGCTCCGGAAGGGCAGGCACCGTCCGCGCCGGAGAGTTCAAGCGATGGCAAAACCGGTGCGCCTCAGGCAACTAACGGGAAGCTTCGCATCAAGACCCAGTTGGATCAGCGCGTGAAAGACAAAATTCCTTGGGTCATCGAGAACCTTCTCGCAAAAGGCGAACAGCTTCTTCTTTTCGGCGAACCCAAGGTTGGAAAATCTCAATTGGCGATGCAACTGGCAATTTCAGTGGCATTGGGCAAAGACTTCATGATTTGGCCGGTAAAGACCCCTCAAAAAGTGATTTACGTTAATTTAGAGATCGGCGAGCAAATGTTTATGCGACGTGTCTATTTTCACGTTTTCGTCGGCGAAAACTCCGACAAGGCAATGCAAGAACCTGATGACAATTGGGACAATGTCGATCTCACGGAAGTTAATGAAAAACTTGGAGACCGATTTGCATTTACCGACAGCATCCGCTCCATGAAGGTTCCGATCGAGACTGATGACGAGAAGACAAAAAAAGCCCGTCGTCGCAAAAAACCATCACCCAAACATACGAAAGACGAATCGGCCACCATTCAGGAGTGGCAAAAGCTTTTTGAGGAGCACAAACCCGATTTGATCGTCTTCGACACGCTCTCCAAAATGCACTCGATCGAGGAAAGCGATAACAACCAGGTCCAGCGCCTCTTAATGGAAATCAGAAAGCTAGCGAGCCTTCCGAAAGCAAAGGAATCGACCAATAGCGAAACGTCATCCGAAAGAATACCGATCACCCACGTGATTGTCCATCATTCCCGAAAGCAGTCTTCGGATCCGAGAAGTAATCGACGCATCTCGCCCGACGATATTCGTGGTGGAAGTGCGATTAGGGCAGAAGCGGACGTAATTTTAGGATTAGGCCGCCGAGGTTCGGACGGCGAAACTGAAGAAGAAAAGAAAAAGAATAGGAATCGTATTCTGATTCTTGAAGCGCGCAACCTGCGTGAGGACCTTTTCTATTTGGAGTTTTCGGGCTGGCACTTTATAAAAGTTGAAAAGCCACCGGAACTTACGCAAGAGGATATCGAAGAGAAGATAAAGCAATACTTCATCGATAAAGCTGTATTTGGTGTTTCGCAGGGCGAGATACCATTTCATTTCAATGGAGAGAAGGCACGTGGTCCGCAATACGACTTTTGGGCACGTGCGTTAACCGATTTATCTACAAAAGGTGAGCCATCAAAATCGCGACCCCTACTTTTGACCTCTAAACGAAATTTCAGGGACGTTATTTGCAAGGGGAACAATAATGAAGATTATCTTTCCAAACGCCGCAAAAAAGGAAACGACATCTACTGGATCCCGGAGAATTCGCCTTGGTATTCAGACCTCAAGCTGATCGTAGAAGTTCAGGATATCGCGGGTGAAGATTTAGAACCGACAGATGAAGATGTTCAGTAAGAATCCGCAGGCGTTTTCCACAGTAACCCACGCATGGAATATGCTCGTGCAAACAACTTTGGCACCAAACCAAGAAAAAAGGTCAGCGAGAAAATTCGGGAGCGGTAAAACCTAAATCGTGGCGCGCCACGCTCGTATTCATCGCCGACAACTCAGCATTTCCATCAGAATTGGAATTTCGCACGATGGTCCCATTCTGGAGCGCCTAGTGCCGTCTCAGGGACTAAAGTCCTGCCATTTGTGGAGAAACCACGCTTCTGCGTAGAACACGATAATGTCGTGATCTACGCAGGGCGCAGGGCTTTTCGGAACGACAATGGACATTATCGTTTTCTAACGTCCAACGCAAGACTTCCTAGTCAGTCCCAAAGGGAAGCTGGGTTCGTTATCACCGATTTGTCGTTCCTCTATGCCATGGGCCAACATGGATCATAGATCGGAGACGTTTGAGCGATGCCTCAAACATCAGAGCGTTACCGCACACGTGGTCTCGGCTTACCGGGGCTGGACAAATGTCTGGGCGAGATCGAATGCAGCGAGCAATTGTCAGTGGTCAGCCCGACCAAACCGTTAACAAATCGCAGCAATTTGGAAACTGTATATGTAAACTAGCATTCTTTAGATTGCGTCGGGATCTCGCCATTTTGCAAGGTATTGTAGCCAAGGACGCCTACCTTGGATCACATCCTCTTTTGTGAGAAGGACATCCCAGCCCGCAGTTTCCAACAAAGTCCGAAACTCTTCCAATTTGTAATAAACGAAAAACCGACCGTCCTCTGCCAATTCTTCGCCTTCCCCTTCTTTCAGCGTCGCGAAGAGCACTCCACCAGGGTGGAGAGCGATGGCCAAACGACCAAGTACACCAACAATATCGCGTTTCGGGATATGCAACAGAGAGGCGCAGGCCCATATGCCGTCAAAAACCGGTCCATAATCCAATTCTTGAAGAGCCTTCACCTCTGCCTCGACTCCTGCTTGACGCGTGAGGCTGACCAGTGTCGGAGATATGTCAACTGCCTTTACGCGATATCCTCTCTTCAGGAAAGCGACACTGTCTCGACCCGATCCGCACCCAGCGTCAAGAATGAAGCCGCCGGCAGAAATGTTTTCCAGAAAGGGAGCATAGAGGGGCTCCATCTGATAAGTTGAGGCCTTTGCCGCAAATCTAGCCCAGTGGTTCTCATAGAAGCGCAAGTTGACAGCAGTTCCAAAGTCACAATTATCGGGCTTCAACTCGCTCATGAGGATGTTCTTTCGTAAAGCTTCACCTGGTCCCGTGAAGCCAAGTATCCCGCCGCGATCTCCTCGTCCAGGCCTAACGGATAATATCCGACTCCCTGAGACTCAGGCGGAAAGGGGTCTTCTGGCGGGTGCATATAAATTCCCTCCAGAATTGCGAAATGCGCAAGGTATTGTCCAAGCAAAGGCGAAAAATCTCGTCCCGTTGCGGCCAACCCGCCTTGTCTGGAGATTATCTTCACAATGTTGCGCCCTATCTCAAGGATCTTTTCTATTAGTACCTTAGAAGCGGAATCTTTTAGAAGGATTGGCATGAAGTCGAGCATGCGTAATGTTTTCCAACACCCGTCGTCGCGAACGTACACTCGTCGCCTCCCTCCGTTCGGATCGTTGATTCGCTCTTGAGTGACCGGTGTTCCAGCTTCAGCTTGTTCTGAGGTCATCATTGCCAATTCGTAGCCCTTCCAAATCGGACTGTTCCTAATCGAATAAGTGTGATGATAAAGTTTATCGGTGATTCCGCGACTCTGCTGAAAAAGAGCATAAAGCGGCGCATGATACTTCTGAAAGCGCTCAAACCTTAGCTGGCGCACATCCTCATCAACAGCGAGTTGTGCCCTGAGTTTTTCAAGAGCAAGATCTCGTTTTCTATTCTGAAGATTGGTGACGCACGTCCCAAGGAGTGCAAGCAGGGAGCCGAGCAGAGTGCCCACGATAACTCCATTACCGGCTACCCAAGCCGAAAGCCCGGATGGTGCTGGCTTTTTCAGTTCACGGTCAATCAGCTTCGTCGCCGCCCCCTGAAGCTCGGAGCTGATCAGCTTGACCTCCAAAGGAGTTTGTGGAATGGGGCGAGTCGATTGGGATTTTAGCCAAGCAGCCAGAGCATCCCGGATGGCTCCGTCGTCAGGAGATATCGGAACGTGGATGTTTGGCTGTCCCAAGTTGGGCGTAGCCGGTGTTCCGGCAACAGTCGGCGGGGTGGATTGCACGACAGGACTCGCCATGGACACCCCGGCAGCGAATAGGAAAACGGCGGATAGAGGGAGGGTAAATCGCATGCGAACAAAGGCTACGTCAACTGAAGCAGGAACGCAATGGATTCTGCCCACCATGGATGCCCGGACCCATGGCCTTGAGGAGATCCGCGCCTCCGAGGCAAAGCGCCCGAATCCGAAGAGCCGCGACCCTGGACCTCCCATGGCGGCTCCGATGGTGCCAAGAAAGGGGGCCTTATCGAAAAGGTGACTTCGCTGGTTCACTCGGCCGATGCCTCTGTCGTTGGCGCCTTGACTCCGTAGCTTTTCGGGACTGGTTGATCTTCTGCGAATTTTGGACCACGATATGTCCCGTGGATCGCGAAACATTTCGAAAAACTGTGGCGAAGCTGCCGTACGGCAAACGCTTGCCAACGGCGTTGTACGTGTTGCGTCCCTCGGACGGCAGCCTGCCGCCAGAACTGACAGATGCCGTTAGGAGAGCCGAGATCGCCTGCGCGCCGGATCCATCGTGGAACATCCTGAAACTCCATTCCGACCAATTTGCCCTCACTTTTCTTTCTTATCGGGATTTTGATACCGACCCGCATCCGGCTCTTGCAGAGGCGACCAAGATCAATCTGAGCACTGGTTCCGTGGTTCGGACCGATTACCGCTCCCGTCCGAACCCGCCGATTTTGCACCGCAAAGAGACGTTCTTGCCGGTTGGCGATCCACGCGGACCGCTCTTCGCTGCCCTTACCAAGCAAGAGGAGGATGCAGGACTCTTTCGCGATCCGTCTCGGATTGGCCACCGGCTCCAGTGGCAGACCCAGATCAAGCGCCATGGGCTGGGCTACGATGGCCATGTGCTGGTTAAGGGTGCCGGGAATTCGCATAATGAATCCTTGCATTCGGCTGAATTGCCGGTGGTTGAACGCCACAGGACCGCCATCAAGCGCTATGACCTTTCAAAGCCGGTCAAAATCCTTCTCGAACACGGATTACTCCGGAAGAACAAGACGTTTTTCGATTACGGCTGCGGTCACGGGATGGACGTGGAAGCGCTCCGAGGTCTTGGGTACAACGCCTCCGGCTGGGACCCCGCATTCCACCCGAAGGCGCCAAAGACCGGGGCGGACGTGGTTAACCTCGGTTACGTCCTGAATGTAATTGAAAACCCTGCGGAACGAATGGCAGCGTTGCGGGAGGCTTATGGGCTCGCGAATCAACTTCTGTTGGTTTCAACCTTGGTTGCCGGACAAGAAACCGATGCGCATGTCAGACCCTACGGGGATGGATTCCTGACAAAGACGAACACGTTTCAGAAGTTCTACGTCCCAGGCGAATTGGAGACCGTCATAGAGGAAAGTCTCGATGCCGAGGTGTCGACTTTGGCGTTGGGGGTGTGCGCAGTGTTTCGAAACCCCGACGAAGCCGAATTGTTTGAAGCCGGGCGAAACCGTAGGAGGATCGACTGGAGCGAAATCGGTGCCCACTTAAAATTCTCCGTGCCGACGAAGACGGAGCGGCGGCGAGTCGGACGGTACGAGCTTCACAAAGATTTGTTCGATGAGTTCTGGCGGACAATTTTAGATTTGGGTCGGCTTCCCGAAATAGGAGAGTTCGACCGGCTTTTGGAGGTTCGGAATGCGGGAGGCAGCTTGAAAAAGGCACTGGCTCTAGTCACAGTGCAGAATGGTCCGGAATTCTTGGAGTTGGCCCGAAAGGCGCGCACGGAAGACGCGCTTGTCTATTTAGCGATGACGAATTTCCGGAAGCATTTCCTGAGACGGGAGATTCCGTTGCGAACGAAGAACGACATTCGTGCCTTCTTTGGGGACGTGCCAACCGCCAAGGCACAGGCCCGAGAACTCCTCTTCGCGGCGGGTGATCCAGGTGAAATCGACCTGGCATGCGAAGCTGTCGAAGTCGGCTGGCAGGACCAGAATTCCCTGATTGTCCACCGAACTCTCCTTGATCGGCTCCCGCCAATACTACGCATCTACGTCTACTGTGCGGCCCATCGCTATGGCGATCCCGCCCAAGCCGACCTGATAAAGATTCACAAGCATTCGGGAAAGGTCACTTTTCAGCATTACGATGATTTTGAGGGTAAGGCTCTGCCTGAACTCCAAACCCGGATCAAGGTGAGTCTTCGGTCACTCTTCGTTGAGGTTTTCGATCACACCAAAGGTCCGCAAACCCAGCTTCTGTACTTTAAAGAGCGCTTCCTTCTAAACGAGCACCCCAGCCGAGCGGCTATGAAAAAGTTTAGCGCCAAGCTCCGCTCTCTCGGACTTAATGAAGAAACAATCGGCTTAGGACCAGATAAGGAGACCTTTCTGCGGCTCACCCGTGGCAAGCGGATTGGATGAAAATTTGGACCCAATTCTCCTTCGGCACCTACGGAACGGTGGCAAATGATGCCGAAATGCTGAAGCTTGCCAACGCACCCGTGATCCGTAGAATCACCGGAAGTTATGCCGATTTTCAACTATCCAGCCATTCGCGTTAAGCAGAGTCCAGACGGCCAATATGTCGTTCTGTTTGGAGCTCCCGCAGTCGAGATTGATGAATGGGGTGGCGTCCCACAGAAAAAGCAGCTGGGCGAAGGTGATGGCGAGACGACGGGTTTTCAGCGCGAAGAGAACCCAAAGCGGCTTGAGAGTCTACGCGAATTTTACTCAGATTCGAACAACACGGTGCAAAATCCTCTCCTTGTCGCGCCGCGCACGCGACCTGGAGAAAACGTCGAGTTTCAGGTCGAAAAATCAAGTTCAGATGGGCAAACCGATAGTGGGACCATCCGCATCTCGGTCGACGATTTTGCAGAACACAGCCTTCTCAAACTTTTGGAATTCTTGAAGGAAAGTCTGGAGCAGCGTGTTCCGGCCCTCAAAGAGCACCCTCTTCCAGAAGCTTTGGTCGAAAATCTGAAGAGAAAGGCCGGTGAAGCGGGTCATAACCTCCCCGATTCTGAGGAAGACGGTCCCGAAGGAACAGAATCCTCAGAGGAGCCAAGTGAAGGAGAATATGTGCCAGAGTCAGCTTTGTTTTCAGAGGAATCCCACATCCTCGAATTCTATGAGGAAATCAGTGCCAGGATTCAGGTGTTGAAACAGATTCCAAATTTCGCCGAGGATACATTTTTTGGTTTCTCCCGTGAAGCGGTGATTTCCTTCTTGAAACCGGTAATCATCGTAGATGGGCAGCACCGATTGCGAGGCGCGCTTCTTCAATGCAAGGCCGCACTTGAACACGAACCGTTGAGTAGCCGTGCACTAAATGAGATCCAGGCGGGTGGGAATCCAGAAGATGTCGAAAAGACGCTTTTAGGGGAAATTAGTCGCCGCTTGCCAGTTTCCATGCTCATGAATCCTGATCCAGGTGAACACGTCTTTCAGTTTGTTATCGTCAATCAAAAAGCGACACCAATTGGGCGAGCGTTACTTGGAACAATTGTTGCGACGACGCTATCAACTGAAGAACTGACTCGGGTTTCAGACCGTCTAAGCAAAGCGGGTATATTACTAGAAGAGGCAAGACACGTTGCGTTCCTCAGCCGAGATCCCTCAAGTCCATTTTGTGGGTTTGTCGAGACCGGGTTGAGATCCACTGGGAATGCTACATTACCATTTACGGTAATGGTCGCTCTAGTCACGCTATTCAGAGAATTGAAAGGAGGGAAGCTTTGGCACGATCCGAATGACTATGCGGACATTTGGCGACGCGACTTTCTTCCGATATCTGGAATAGTTTCTGAGTGGGAAAATAAGGGATTCAAATCTCCAGAGGACTTTTGGCGTAGTGATACTGGTCCATGGCGTAAGGTCTTTATCGAGTTCTGGAAGTCGGTAAAGGAGACTTTGGCTTCGGATGATTCTGATGCCCACAACTGCTGGGGAAATACGCGCAACTCAAATATATTTAACAAAATTTATCTGCATATTTTAGCATCCGACTTTTTTCAGTTTTTGGTAGATAAAGAACTCGCCATCAACATTATCGACGATATCAAAGAGTTGGTAACTGATGAATGGCTTGGGGAAGTTAAATCTAGCTATTTTGCACGCGACTGGAAAATGGAGGGGCAGAAGAAGGATGTTCCAGGAATTCGGAAACAATGGTCAACCTTGTGGGTGAATTACCGAAAGAGTCGAGGCGGAAAAGCCCCAAGTGTTGGTGAATTTAAGAAGGCAGCCAGCTAAGGGTGTTAAGAGAAATCGGCCAGTTTTTAAGGGCGAGCCTCGAGGAGCCGGGTGCATTGTGGACCGATGCCGGTGTCGAGTCCACCGCAAGTCGACACGTTCCAGATTTATTGTTACGCTCACGCAGGCACCTATTGCAAGCCGACATTAATCAACTCTGGGCTATGTGGTTCTTAGAGTTCTTGTGTGATACGAAGGCCGCAAGAGCAAACTCTGCCAGTTATCCAATTATTGCTGGAATCGTTAAGTCCGCACTGGACAGAATTGTTCCTCCTGAAACCTCCCATGAGGAACGGATTGGCCTTCTACAAGTGGCGGTTCGCCTCGTAAGTGCGCGCCTCAAAATCAATGAGGATCGGCGGCGAGTGATAAATGACATTTCCGTAAAAGAAGAACTTTTACGGAAAGCAGGGAGCCCACCGCGACGTTGGATTTGCGGTTATGCATTTCTTGACGAAGCAATTGAACGATTCCTGGAAAACAAGCTCCAGCTTTGGGACCCGAAATTGCCCGCATTTTTGGATTTTATGCGGCCCCACGGTCTGGCCACACGTGATCTAAAACCGGAGGTCGACCATGTTAATCCGTTTTGTGTTGGCGGGGAAGAAGGCCGAAACTTGCGAATTGCTTGCGGCTGGTGCAATGCAAAGAAGAGTTGGAAATGTTCTGTATATGACACTGGAAGCGAGGCAGAATATTTCAAGCACCCAATGATAGGACAAGTCTCAGTTCCGAGGCCATTTTGGGTAGTTCGTTTATTAGCTGTCAGGAAGCGATGCGAACACATCAACGGGTGCAGCGCGAGTTCCATCAACACGCACATGTTGATCGCTCCTGTTAATGGAAAGGGTGTCGCTAATCCGCTAAATCTAAGGCTGGTTTGTCCAGAACACGATACCATAGTCGCCTTGCGCCTTGTCCATCGGAGCTCAATTAGACGAAATCCTGGCCCTATGTGAACGTTCTTTAATCTTAATTGGAGTATGAGTCAAGAATCGGAGTTGCTCCATTGAAGTGAGCTGTGGAGATTCCGGCGAGGCGTCCACGCACACATCCCTGATGACAAGAAGCAGTGAAAAAAGTTATCGCATCATCGTGATAATGTGAGCAATTAATTCCCAATCCATATCCGGCGTAAGATGACACCATGAAATGCGAATTGCCCTCATAATCTCATCGTCGGGAAGCCCCATTGCTTCGAGAACATGGCTTGGCCTGTAGCTTGACGAAGTGCAGGCGGAGCCGTTTGAGATGGCTACTTCGCCTTTGAGGGCTACCATAACGGCCTCGGAGTCGAGACCGGGAAGGGAGAGATTGATGACGTGCGGCAGCATTCGCGTCGTATCTCCATGAATGCGCGACCCAAGGGGAAGCAACGCGGATTCCAAATGCTCGCGAAATTGCCGACACCGCCGTTCTCTCGCAGCGTGATTCTTCAAGGCGAACTCGGCAGCCAGCCCGAGCGCAACGATCAGCGGCACCGGTAGCGTTCCGGGGCGGAGTCCTCGCTCTTGGCCTCCCCCGAAACAGATCGGCTTTAGCGGAGGGCGGTCAAAACCGCGCTTTCGATTGATCAGGGCGCCGACTCCCTTCGGACCGTAAATCTTATGCGCACTTGCGCTGATCAGGTCGACTCGGGGATTCCGGAGGGGGGCGATCACTTTTCCGAAAGTCTGCGCAGCATCCACGTGGAGGTAGGCGGAGTGCTCTCGCAGAATGTCGGCGATTTCTTCGAGAGGCTGAAGCACACCGGTTTCGTTATTCGCGTGCATCACTGAAACGAGTAGCGTGTCGGGGCGCAACGCGTCGTGGACTTTCTCGGCTTCGATCCAGCCTCCGGCGTTCGGAGCCAGCAGTTCCACCTCAAAGCCACGCCGGGCCAGCTCGTCCAACGGCTCCAGCACTGCCTTGTGCTCGATTTGCGTGCTGATGATGTGACGCCGGCCTGAGTCCTCACCGAAAGACGCCAGCCCAAGAATGGCGAGATTGTTGCTCTCGGTGGCCCCGCTGGAGAAAATCACTTCCTCTCGCTGCGCACCGACCAACGCCGCAACCTGATCGCGAGCCTTCTGAACGGCCTGCTTCGCCCGTGACCCAAACTCGTGCGTCCGGCTGCCGGCATTTCCGAACTCTTCTTTGAAGAAACGCATCATCTCGCGCTGAACCTCCGGCTCCATGGGAGTCGTCGCGTTGCAGTCGAGGTAAACGGGGCTGCGGTTTGTTATTTCCGGGGTTGTATGTTTTTTCGTTGACATACCTAGGGAGGATGGCCTACTCATTTGCCATACAGTTACAGCAACCATGAGCTCCCTCTCAACCCTAAATTTTCCAGCGATTCGAGGCGTCCAAGCCGGACGGGAGTATTACGTGACGATGTGGACGCTCCGAACCCTGCGTCAAATCTCAATTTTTGACGAAAAGGAACTGCCCCCAGAGCTTCGGGCGCAGCGCGTTTTGAACAAGGCGCGAATCCCGGAAATCGCCGATTACATCATCGACAACCCCAGCGATTACGTGTTTTCGGCCATTACGGCCTCAATCGACTCGCACGTTCATTTCGAACCGTTCACGAACAAGCCAGGTGAAGACCGGCTGGGTACCCTGAAGGTGCCGATGGATGCAAAGTTTATCATCAACGATGGCCAGCATCGGCGTGCCGCCATCCTCGCCGCCCTCGATGAGAAGCCTGAGTTGGCCTACGAAACCATTGCGGTTGTCTTCTTTCTGGATATCGGTCTCGAACGCTGCCAGCAGATGTTCGCCGACCTTAACCGATACGCCATTCGCCCAAGCCGTTCCCTTGGACTCCTTTACGACCATCGTAACGACAAGGCCCGGCTCGCTCGACTGGTGGTCATGAAGTCGGAGATATTCCGGGACATCGTTGACTTGGAAAAGAGCTCCCTCGCGGCGCGATCCAGGAAATTGTTTACTCTCAGCGCCTTCTTCAATGCGTGCGCCGATCTCGTCGAGGGACAAGCGACAGGGAATCTTGAGGAAGACGCTAAGTTCGCCCGAGATTACTGGGAGTCCGTGGCGAAGCATTTTCCTTCGTGGTTACAAGTTCGAGAGGCACGAATGCCCGCGAGCGAGGTGAGAGAAGGCTTCATCCACTCCCATGGCATCGCGCTTCAGGCGCTCGGAAAAGCTGGAAATGCCTTGCTCAGGACTTGGCCCAGTAAATGGAGGAGCAAACTACCGGGGCTCGAAAAGATCGACTGGTCTCGGGGAAACGCAAAGGTGTGGGAGGGGCGTGCTTTGATCGGCGGAAAGGTTTCAAAAGTCACGACAAGCATCATTTTGACAACCAACGTCGTAAAACGAGCGCTGGGACTGCCGCTTTCTGAGGAAGAACAGAAAGTTGAAGCCGCCTTCCGCAAAGGGAATACAAGATGAGCCACTCACCCGAATTCATGCTAGTCACGGTATCACTCAATAACGACACTTTATCTAACCAATGACAGCTTCGCAGTCCTCTGGCATCAAACAGGCATCCCGCAAATCTGCCTTTTCCGAAATTGGGTTAAAAAAAACCACCGAAGCTCTCTGCGAGGAAATCCGTGAACTCTATCGGGCTGATCGCGTTCCGTGGATTTTGGGGTACAGCGGCGGTAAAGATTCAACCGCCACACTCCAACTCATCTGGCTTGCAATCAGTGGATTACCGCCGGTGGAACGTACCAAGATTGTTCATGTTATCAGCACCGACACAATGGTTGAAAATCCCGTTGTGTCGGCATGGGTGCAGAAGTCACTTGAGGCGATGGGGCAAAAGGCCCGTGCATTGCAAATGCCAATCCATCCGCACCTGCTTCGTCCTCAAGTGGAAGACAGGTTTTGGGTGAACCTCATCGGTAAAGGCTATCCTGCGCCCAGGTTGAAGTTCCGTTGGTGTACGGACCGTCTGAAAATCCGCCCTTCAAATCAGTTTATCAAACAGGTGGTCACCGACAACGGGGAGGCGATTCTGGTTCTAGGCACTCGAAAGGCGGAAAGTTCCGCACGAGCACGGAATATGACCAGGCACGAGGCTGGCCGCGTTCGGGACCGGCTGAGTCCCAATTCCATGCTTCCCGGATCACTGGTCTATACCCCTATCGAGTCGTGGTCGAACGACGACGTTTGGATGTTCCTCATGCAAGTTCAAAATCCCTGGGGATACAGTAACAAGGATTTGCTCGGGATGTATGCCGGTGCATCGGCAGACGGCGAATGTCCGTTGGTCCTGGACAGCACCACCCCCAGTTGCGGTGACTCCCGCTTCGGCTGCTGGGTCTGCACGTTGGTGGAAAAAGACAAATCAATGACTGCAATGATCCACAATGATGAAGAAAAAGAGTGGATGATGCCGTTGTTATCACTACGTAACGAACTCGACTTCCGTAATGCAGGAAATGGCGAGGAGGAGAACTCGGACCGGCACTTGCGAGATTTCCGTCGAATGAGCGGAGCGGTTCAGATCTTTAATGATCGCCCAATACCAGGCCCTTATACGCAAATAGCCCGTGAGCAATGGTTGCGAAAGTTGCTCGAAGCGCAGACGTGGATTCGGCGCAGGGGACCGGCTGACGTCCGGGATATTGAGCTGATCACTCTCGAAGAGTTACAAGAAATTCGTCGAATCTGGGTGGTCGACAAGCACGAGATGGAGGATACTCTTCCCCGCATTTACGCGGAGGCAACCGGAGGACCTTATCCAGGTGCGCGACTCGATGACAATCTTGTGCTAGGGGCCGAGGAAATGGCCGAGTTGGTGCTTTTGTGCGGGGACGATCAACTTCATTATCAACTTACTCGGGAATTGTTGAGCATTGAGCGCCAGCAGCGCGCCCATGCAAAGCGGTCAGGCCTTTTCGAACAACTTGAAAAATCAATTTCCAGGCACTTCTATGATGACAAAGCAGATGCCGTGGCTGTGGCGCTTCATCGCGCCAAGATTCGCCAGGATGGTCATTCCGGTCAGCGAGGCGGTGCCCCACAATAGATGCGATTCGTTAAGCATCCTCTAAACCCACATTTGAACTGTAACCTGTGATTCTTGACTCAATAATTCTGGAGAACTTCGGCGTCTACGGTGGCCGCCAGGAGGTAATTCTCACTCCCGAACGCGAAGGGCGTCCGATTATTTTATTTGGAGGCCTTAATGGCGGCGGCAAAACCACCTTCCTCGACGCTGTCCAATTGGCATTTTACGGTTCCAAGGCACGATGCTCTAATCGCGGAAAATTGGCTTACCGCGATTATCTGCGCGCGACAATCAATCGGGAGGCTGATCCCAGCGAAGGCGCTTCGCTTGCAATCCATTTCCGGCGCGCCGTTGATGGCAAGACGCACAGCTATAGACTGCTTCGCGCCTGGCGTGAGGGCGTGCGCGATATTGAGGAAACAGTAGACGTGCTTTGTGACGGTGAACCAGACACCCTCTTAAGCGAACATTGGGAGGAATACATCGAGAGTTACATCCCCAGCGGCATCTCACATTTGTTTTTCTTCGATGCAGAACAGATCAAAGAGCTGGCGGAAGGGGAGCACGCCGCCGAACTCCTCGGCACTGCAATTCACTCCTTATTGGGTTTGGATTTGGTCGGGCGCCTCGATGCGGATTTGATTGCGATGGAACGCCGCAAAAAGGTTGCGGCGAAAACCGGCGAGAATGCGAAAGTGCTCAAACATGCTGAGGAAGAGGTCGATCGGCTCGACGGGATGCTGGAGGCCGTCACGCAAGAAAAAGCCGGGCTCACGTGCGAAGTGGATCAATTGACGAAGGCTGTTGCTTTGTGCGAAGAACGATTTCGTCTGGAGGGTGGTGATCTTTTCGTCCGCCGGGGCGATCTGGCCTCCGAAATGACTCGATTCGAGAGCGAGCTCGGGAACGAAGAGCATGCCCTTCGTGAACTTGCGGGGCAGTCGGCTCCCCTATTGCTTGTTGAATCGCTACTCGCCGAGGTGGTGACGCAGGCTGCCCGGGAGGTCGAGGCACGGAAAGCGGATGTGATTGTGACCGCGCTCGAGGAGCGTGACGATTCAATTCTTTATCAGCTGCGCACGGGACACAACCATGCCAACTTTTGTTCCCGACTTGAGGCGATATTTCGGAAGGATCGGCAGAAACGCCGCAGCTTGTTGACCGAACCGCGCTTCATTGATGCCGATGACCATCTTCTTGGGGAATTGCGGCATCTGACGAGGATTGTACTGCCAGAGACATCATTGAAGATTGCATCCCGGCTGGACGCAGCAGCGAAAATTCGCGAACGCATTAGCAGGCTGGAGACGACATTGGCCCGAGTGCCGGCCGAGGAGGCTATCGCCAGGTTGCAGCGAGAACTCGAAACGTGGCGCGTCCGCCGGCAGCAAAAACAAGCGGAGGTAGATGCAATTGAGGCAAAGCTTCAAATCATCGTTCGCCAACGGCAAGCCGCTGACGACGTCGTGAGGCGGCTTCTTGCCGAAGATTCGGAAAACCAGTTTGGGCGTGAGGACGGGGAACGCTTACTCAAGCATTCAGCCAAAGTTCGAGTCACTCTCAGCCAGTTCCGGACAGTGATTATTCGAAAGCACGCGGTTCGCATTCAGCGATTAATGCTCGATGCATTTACTCAGCTACTACGAAAGAGCAGCTTGGTTACAGATTTGAAAATTGATCCCGAAACCTTCCGAATTGAACTTACCGGAGGCGACGGGCGTCCACTATCATTCGATCGGCTGTCAGCCGGGGAGCGGCAACTGCTCGCAACTTCCCTCTTATGGGGCTTGGCCCGGGCGTCTGGACGATCCCTCCCGACCATCATCGACACGCCCCTTGGTCGACTCGATTCGTCACATCGACGTCATTTGATCGAGCGATATTTTCCAGTCGCGTCTCATCAGGTGATCTTGCTTTCGACTGATGAAGAAATTGACGAAGACAGCCTGAAACGTCTCAAGCCCCATATTGGGCGCACCTACCACCTTCAATTTAACGAAGTTCTTCGGACCACACAGGTAACCCCAGGATATTTCTGGAACCATGAAACCACCCCTTGAAAACATCCACGTCTCGCAACGCTCACGAGACATTCTGATCACCCTCAAACGCCGTACCGGCATTGAACGGTGGAATGTCCTTTGCCGATGGGCGCTTTGCACGTCGTTCTCAGACCCCAGTCGCCCAATCGTCGCCGTACATCCCGCAGACAGCAATCTGGAAATGTCATGGGAGGTATTTGCTGGCGATTACTCCGAGACCTTGCTTGCGTTGTTTGCCCTCCGCGCAAAAAAGGACAAAATATCCATCGAGCGTACCACGCTGGCGAACTATTTTCGCAGCCACCTGGAACGGGGAATTTCACAGTTGCAAAATTCCAAAAGCCTCGGAGAATTGTTTCTCAGAACACAGTCCAAGGAGTAGCATTGGAGTTGCCGTCATTAGAACTCTCTGGCCAGCTCAGCACTATTATTGTGAGTCGACTAGATATTTTGCAATTACTTCCACTTAGAAGATGCCACTGGTAGCTTCAACAGGTTGAACCGCGGAGGCTGAGCGGGGCAAGAGGGAAATTAGTGAATCGAGTGAGTAGTCTCGTGACTCCATCGTTTCGAGCATCAGCGAAAGACCTCCATTTGCGTATTCCTCAAACAGCTCGACTCGTCGGTCCATTCTATCTTGATCAGGGTTTAGAATCCGTGGATCCTGCTCTTCGACAAGCCCCAGAAGATGAATAAAGCCCGGCCATGCAGTAACTCCACCGAAGTAAGAAAAATCGATCGATTTCCCAGTATCATAATCCGTTACGGCCTCTCGCCGCTTCGCATGGAGGCCCACACACGCCGCGAAGAACAAGAGCCTCCAAATTTCGCCAAATCTGGAGTCGCCTTTTCCTGTCAGTTTTTCGATAAGCGGTTCCTTGTCCCTAGCTCGGCGGATACGCCTGTACGAAGGCGCCTTTGCTGTGGATTTCAGTGATGCTGAGCTGAAGTGTGATTCTGCGTTCATTACAAAAATACTAGGTTGTATTGCTGCTTAATTTGGGCGATGTTATGCAACGAATAATTTACTTTAATTTCGTCGGACGACGGATGGATTTATTCCTATTCGCAACCTTGGCTGTAGTCATTACTCCACCTCCAAAATTTCGGTGTGTTCCGTCGCGTCTTTCTTGTAAATCGTAAGCCGTTTGCCAGCAAGCGTGATAGATTCACGGGCATCCTCACGTTTTGACGGCGCGTGGTAGCGAAGTATATACCTCCGTCCCACCCGATTGCTTTCGCCAAGTTCCCGCTCTACATCACCTTTGTACTGGCTGGAGCTAACCATCACAATTGATTGAGGCGCCATCGCGGGAACATGCCTTGCGATTGCGGTGCGAAACTCATCTCCAAGCTGGCCAAAAGGTGAGTCCATCACCAGCGGATAGTCCCCACCGTGCAAATCCTTCAGGATCGTCGGAATATTGTTCCTTTTTTGGGCGAGCGCAACCAAGCTCGCGATGAACACCAAGGACATTACTTGTCGATGACCTTGCCCGTGGGCCACATCTACGTCTACGATTCCGTCCTTACCCATCACCTTCTTCGTGAGCCGAAGTGCAAAATCTTCAGTGAGTTGCAATGTGTAATCTTGCAATGTTACCAGTCCGAAAATCCGTTCCACCTCGTAACCAAGGGCTTCGCGCAACTCGTCACTTTCAACCTGAAGAATTTCTTCGAGTAGCGAAACCGTCTCATCTAGTCGAAGCAGCCGCCGCCTGGCCTTATCTGCCTGTTCAGCCAGCCCCTTTTTCTCCTTAATTATGTTGGTGAGCTGGTTCAGACTGGTTTCATGTTGCGCTATAGATTGAGTAAGGGCGCCCTGTTCGATTAGGAGTTCCCGCTTTCGTAGCTCTTCCTTTTCACGTTGATCCTCAAGCTTATGAACCTCTTCGTCGTCTTTTGACTCTAATAATGCTTTAATCTCTTCTAGTTCTTCCCTTACGGATTCAATCCGTTCAACAATCTTCCCACGTTCTCCAACCAACCGCGCGAGGCTTGTAAGCGTACGATCTATGCTACTTTCAATTGCGCCAATGGCCTTGTCTAAATCGCCCACTGCTCTGTTGAATTCAGGATCTCCTGCTTTGGTAAGCTGTTGCTCAACTTTCTTCCATGCTTCGGTGCCCTCCGTAAGACAAGTGCCGCAGATGCATTCGCCGGCATTGAGAAGGTCCTGGATAAAATCGTTCATCACTCGCGCAGGTATCCGTCCCTCAGCGCGCAACTGTTGCGTGATCGCTTTTCCGCTTTTTACCAAGTCAGAGCAGAAAAGTGTATACGCGTCGTGAGAAATTAACTCAGATAGTTGTTTCTCGATTGCTTGTAATTCGGTTTGCTGTTCAGCCAATTCAGCCTTCAAAACGACACGCCGCTGCTGGAGTTGCCGTGCCTCTTTGTTGGCTTCTAATTTGGCGCTGATCGCCGAAAGTTTCTCGGCGAGCGCCAGCTGGTTCTTTTTGCAGGTATCGAGGTCCGCCTCCTTGCCTTGAAGCGCCTTACGCCTTTTGGCCTCCTCTTCTATTAGGAGAATCGTGTCTTCATCTGCACCGGTCTTAATCTGTCCCAAGATAGCTCCACGGACGTTTTGACTTTTCAGATCGGCGATCGCCTGTTCAATCAGTTTGAGCCCAAGCAGCCCGCGCACGGCATCGCGAATCTGCGGCGCGTTTTCCTCCATGGCAAGATGGTCAATTCGTTCGCCGTTGAAAAAGACCAACTCGCGCAAGTCGCTGGGCAGAATTGAATTTATCATCTTTTGAGCGTCCTTGTCATTAACATCGATCGTCTGGCCGTCCGGCTGAAGGACAGACAGCTCGAGAGTGGTGCCTTCACCCTTTGTGGCCCGCTCCTGAGCCAGTGTAATCGAACGCACTAAAGTGTAATCGCGGTCTCCGTGCTTGAAGATAATCTCAACTGACGCCATCTCGTCATTTGGATCATCGGCATTCTCCCGTACGGAATCCGGAATTATATTTTCTGGCTTGGGCAGGTCGTTCGTGAGTCCGTCCGAACCGTAGAACCCCCACAACAGAGCATTCAGGAAGCAGGTCTTCCCAAAACCGTTCTCCCCGTGAACGAGGGTGACGTTCTTGTTCTTGCCCGAGGCAAGGATGATTTCCTGGCGCCCGAGATATTGACGGAAATTATTGAAAACGAGTTTTTTCAGGATCATGGAACACTCTCCCAGACGAATTGTAGAATGGTTTTGTAAATATCGGTTCGATTCTTCTTGTGTTGCTCCATCCGCTCCTTGGCCATGATGCGTTTGACGAGATTCTGTACTTCTTGGGGCGCAGTTTTGAAAACAGCCATCGATTTGGCAGCGGGAGGGGCGGGAGTTTCGTCAGGCATGGCGGCAGCGTTGGTTTAAATATCAGCGAGGAGGTTATAGCGCCGGCGCAGATGGAGCAAGACAGCTTTTGCGGAATCGGCGTTTTGCGCCGTCTCGCAGAATTCCTGCACCCGGATCAATTCGCGAGCTACGAGCTTTCGTTCGATGTTGAAAACCGTGTCCTCAACCAGGCCTTTCAGGTCCGGAGGCGAGACAATGAAATCCCAAATCTCCGCACGATCCTTTCCGGGGGCTTTGCGAAGAAGACGCCCCCGGCGTTGAATGAACTGTCGGGGATTCGTCGAGCTGGCGAGGATGAACCCCATCCGGACATCTGGGATATCAATCCCCTCATCGAGGCATCTGATTGCGACAAGCGCGTCAAGACGGTTGTGTTTAAGGCTTTCAAGAATCCGTTCCCGCTCATCCTTCGACTCGTGATGGCTAAATCGGGCAACACGCAGGCGAGCGTCCCGCCCGAGGAGGCGAATGGCAGCGTCCAATTGGCGCAAGAACTCGTCATCATCCTCAGTGTCCACTTTGCCATCTCCGCAGTAGACCAAGGCTCGTGTTAGCTCGCGGCCCTCAGAACGCAGTTCCTCGACGACCCGCAAAAGGGCCGGAAGTTTACCTTCTGCAGCTGCCAGCAGCCGCGCCCGACGCAACAGGAGCGCCTGGAGGCTCGATGAAAGAGGGTCATCAGCAGATCGCCGAGCCATGAGTTGTCCAATTTTTATGGAAAGTTCTTCGTATTCTCCCGCCTCGTTGTCGCTCAATTCCACAAGTACAGGAGTGTAGTGGTAACGGCAAAGGTTGTCGTCCTTGATGGCTCGAGCCAGATCATATTCGTAAGCGATGTCACCAAAGTAATCAAAAAGAAATCGGGTTCCCTCCTCGTCAAAGTGCCTTTCTGGTGTCGCTGAAAGCCCCAGCCGATATTGGATTGTGGTATTGAGCTGTTCCCGCAGCTGAATGGCTCCGAGGTTATGCATCTCGTCTGCAACCAAGAGATGAGGAACGACTTGCGGACAAAGCAGCGTTTGGAAGGCAGAACTCAGAAAAGTTCGATTTACTACTACAATTGGAAGAAAGGTCCGCTGACCAAACTGCACCGCAGTCATTGCAGTCTCGAGCGACAGTTTCCACTGGGCCACCCCCTCGTAAGCCCGGATTGGGCGACCAAAACCTGCCTGTTTCAATTCCCGCACCCACTGTTCGGCGAGATTCACGTAGGGGCAGGTAATCACCACTACGAGAGGTCCGCGTTTGGCAAGGCGATTAATGGCATGCAAGGCCGTGAGCGTCTTCCCCGAACCGGTGGCCATGGCCAAGATACCCCGGCAATTGGCGGCAAACCATTTGTCTATGGCTTCGCTTTGGTACGAACGGGGCGGTCTGTCGATTGTGAGCGGACCTACGAATTCCGGATGTTTCTGGGGCGATGACACCTGGGGGCGGGCGTAGCGATCCAACAGTTCCTTGGAGGCGTTCGAAAATTCAATTACAGACACGCCAGGAGTAGAGTTGTTCCAGAGTTCGGTGAAATCGGCAATTTTGGCGTCCACTCGGTGCTGCGGATCGTCCCAAGACCAATAAACGTCTACGCTTTCGAAATTTTCCACCAATCCCCCGGCTGTCTCATTAGCTGACCCGCTGAATGCAACTTGGTTGCCTCCGGCGTCTGAGAAAATTCCGATTTTTTCATGATAGATTCCCCCAGTAGGTTGTCCATGTTCGTCACACCGGATTGCCAGCCGCACTTCGAGGGAGCCGTTTGCCACCAACCAAGAAAGGGCAGCTAGTCGGTCACGAATGAGCAGATCCTCGATTTCACTTAGACTACGAGCGACCACCCGACGGAGAATCGCCTCACGTTCAGTCCACGCAGCTCGGAGCGCTTCAATGTCATGTGGCTCTAAGGCGGGACTGGCGATGAGCCGCATTTTTCCGCCATTTTCAATGAGCGCCGCGACACCACGCGCCGCCAGTGCAAGGCCGTAGCTGGTGAAGTATCCGGCAGCGCGACGATACAGCGTACTCCGCTGAAGGCATGGAGTATAGAAATCGCCAACCAAATCGTCCCGCCCGGTCCGATAAGAGGTCTTCAAGTGGTCGGACAGGCTCTTCAACATACGGTCAATTCAAATTCTTTCGTCCCCAGAGGTAGGGTCCGGTCGGGAATCGACCTTCGCTTTCCCGTGTTTCCTGAGAAACTCTTCGACCTTGTGCCAACAGATCCGAATCGCCGTAAGCTTAGAAGAACCGAGAGAAAAAGATTTTCCACTAGGGCGCTCAAACACCAAGACGGGAGAGCCGTTGTAGGTATCCTCTCTAGCAGAATATTCTCCCCCCTTTGCTCGGTTCGCCCTGAGGCGGGCATTCTCTTCCTCAAGTTCCCGAACCCGCTTTTCCAATTCTGATTCCTGCGCCATTGTTCAGATCTGTTCAAATTCGCTTTCTTGGGAATGACCATTTTCCGGCTCCGCTTCCATATGGAACACGGCTTTCCGAACCAGATTCCTGAGGCGACGCTCGGCCGAATTGGCATAGTACGCATCATTCTTGGGCCTTACACCTCGGTTTCCATCGTCATTCCGAAGATATTTCTCATAGTTCTTCTTAAGGGCTGTGAAAGCGGCTTTTAATCCGGCGCTGTTGCCTCCGAAGCCATGCTCGAAGAAATCCTTTGCTTCCAAACCGTTGTTTTTTGCATGAACAGCAGCCACCAAAATTCGAATCAAACGAGCCATCCCGCGCGCAGCTGCATCGGAAGGCTTGATCACAATTTCACCATTGCGAATTTCAAGTGGACTGCCAAACCAGAGCGGCATTGCACCGACAGGTTTGTAGTCCCTCCGGAACACGCCAGCTTCCCAAAGACATGACACGGCCCGCACATACCGATCAACAAAGGTCAATAATGTTTTGGGTTCATCGGGATCGGAAAAATACTCAAGAGCTTTACGAACCATTGGGAGTTCGCTGAAAAAAGCGCGCTGTGTAACGCTATACCAGATAAGGTCCTCCTCCCAACCATCGGGGCGGCGTAGCTTTTTTTGACTGGCCTGCAGAACAGCATATAGGTCGGGATTGTCGCGCTCAAGGTTCTCGGAGAGGGTGGAGCGCGTGGCTCGGTCTGCTGTACTTTCAGCGATCAGGTATTCTCGAAGTTCCGTTCCATGATCGCTTGAGAGGAGCTTGAGTGCCCGCTCGATGAAATTACGGTATGGTTTGATCCCTGTCAAAATTCCCATCAGCAGCGGGCGCACGTTCTCATCAAAATAATCAGTGAGTAGCTCATCTCCAATCGCTGGACTGAATACAAATGCATCATCTTCAATGCAGCCCTGTTCGTCGTCCTCAGGATCGGGTCGCTTGGAGGCTACGGCTGCTCCGAGAGCACCATCATCTTCCGTCAACGAATTGATGGACATCACAGATTCGAACGCGTCCCATCTATTGCCGAAAACAAAGAACTTGAGAATGCGGTAGGCGTTAAATACGGAAATAAATTGCCACGGTCGTAGCTTGCTGACATCGGCACCCTGCCGTCCAAGGTTGAGGTCGATTAATTCCTGCGGGATACCTTTCAGATAGAGCGTCGGAAGACCTTCTTCCAAGTTTTGCCATAGCGGTGTCACGGGCTCCGCTTTCTCGTTGAAAGATTGAAGCACACAGGATCGGGCCGCACGCCTTATGAAATCGCGGTCATCAAGCAGAATTATCCGACTGTCATCCACCGTTTTGGCGTTATGGTTCACATCGACGAAGATTTCGCGAACCAAGTTCAGCAGATGCTTGTCCCTGGGGAGTCGCGGGTCGAATACAAGGAAGGTCGCCGGAACATCGGAACTGGCAGATTCGGGATGCGAAGAATCACGAAATTTCTTGAGTGCCGCGATTCGATGTTGACCATCGATTGCGACAGCGCTGAATATCCGGGTGTCCCACTTCAGAAACGCGATTTGCCCCGATTCCCTGGGGCCGTCAGCACCCTGCGTGAAGAATTTCATTTCGACCCCAGGCATCGACCATATTTCGAACTGTCCATCGCGCCTCACTTCCAATGTGTGCGACTCATAATCACAGTGCATCCTTCCGTCCGAAACCGGGAGAAGGGCCATTGTAACCGGGGGGAAGAATTTGAAGCGCGCCCCATTTTTCAGATAGCGATTCACAATTTCATCTACCCGATCCCACGATATCGAGCGCTGGAAAAGAGCTTCGAATCCCCACTTCTCGACGCCCTCAATTTGGCTCATCAAGCGAACATTGGTGTGAAGATCGCGCACGCTGATATTGGTATTAAAATAGTGCAGAGGAATTCCGTTCAGCCATTTATACGCGCCGTAAAGGCACGGCACTTCTTGAGTCCACGTCGTTTGCTGTGCGATGTTTAGTCCAGTGAGGTCCATGATCATTATCCCTTAATTGATTGAGAAGGCTTCAGAGTTTGAATGAGGAAATGTTCGATTTCCCGAATCAGCTTCCGGTCGTCCGGAAATCCAGCGACTTTGACGCAGGCGACCATGCATTTTCTAAGGACGCGAGGGTCGTTCATGAGATGGGTTACCCTCGCTGCAAAAGTTCCGAGGTACGGATCTCCATCGATTACTTGATATTGCCCATCTACGTGCTGTCGTAAGCGCTGGCGCAGACCGCCCTGCCCGGCAGCCATGCCGATATAAATTGGTGGCGAGAAGATTGAGATAGCAATTAGGAGATTGCCAACGGTCTCGATTTGGGTTCGCGAGAGCGGCCATTCTGCATCGGAGAGCCGTTCCTCCCAGTCTTCGGTGCTTACAGATTGACGGACGGCAAATCGTGATCTGCCGACTCGACCAATGACTTCCGTGAGGGTGCTGGATTGATTCAATTGCTTTTGAACCGAGTTAAACAGTTTGCCGAGCGAGCTTACCGAACCGCCAATGTTGGGCAGAAACCATGCGTAGATACCCGCATCTTCAGGGGCGTCAGCGATTTCATCTCCCCAGTGGAATGAAATCGAATGTTTGATCAGGGCATCTATATTTGGCAGATACATACGTAAACTATGCCGCCGTAATATTTGATCCGTCCATAATCATCAAATCTGATTGTCATCACTGGGCGGTGTCGATTCACTGGTACCTCTGATTAATGGGGGGCGTGGCGCCACAATAAATTTTTCGAGTTTCCAATGATTTGGAGAATCTTCAGTGAGGACAACCTTATCTCCCGCGCGAACTCTTGCGTCGCGGTAGAAACGGGCGATGGCTCCGCGTTCTTGCAGCCGATTTCCGTCGCTGAGCAGGGTCGAAGAAAACAAATCACCACTAGGCGTGGCCTCAATCGTCATCTCGATGCCTGGCCTGATCCGACCAGCCTTCACGTGTTCGGAAAGCGTGAGCAGGTTCTGGTTGATCATTCCCTGTGTGACGTCAACCACTAAGCGGCATTTCGGGCGCTCCGCGATGGACAGCGGGTCACTCCTCCTCGGTCCATTCTCCTGGGTGGACTTCGGTTCCGAGATATCGAACAAGGGGGGCGGCGGGCCGCATAAGCGAGAGAATTCGACTTCAAGATCAGCCAATTCCCGCTCTAAAGCCCGGAAGCGGTTCTTCGATTCCTTCAGATGCTTTGAGAACCGCGAAAGATCCGGCAAAGCGTCCACATCGTGATTCTCTGCAGCCCTCTTGACCGCATCCATTACGTGGTCGAGAAGGTCGTCAATGCGTTGTAGAGGGTTGAACATCGGGCCGAAGCTGGAGGTAGACGCCCCATTTTGGCCGAATGCGGTTTAAATTGAGCTACGGCATCGGGGCGTTACGAGGAGATTATGGGACGGGCAGAAGGGTGTCAACGTTTGAGTCAGGCGTGTTTCGAGTTTGGCGATAATAGAAAGCCCGATCGCGTCGGAGCGAAGCGAGGGGGATGTCCAGAGTCTGGAGGGGGGATGGAGAATAGACAAAAGAAGGGGGTTCTTCCCCAAGGTCTTGCAGATGCAAGCCCCCGACGGGGATAATCGGTGATTACTCTTGAAATGAATAAGGTGTATGAATAATAATAGCCAACGGAACGTCATTGGGCTTATGAATATCCGCTGCCTTTGGCCGCGATTTGTCCCTTTCGAACAAATTCAGTCGTCAATCGGCCGAGAATTGAGTGTCTCTTTGGGCTTTTGAGCATTTTCACCGGTGCGAGTGGTTCCCCATTGCCGAAAAAAGGCGCTTCGCCTCAAGAGGAGAACGGAGACATTCAGGAATTTTTGCGCTGCCCATTGAAAAAAGTTCGCAGGGAGGGAGAAAAGCATGGCCGAAGCGAAATCGCGACGGCTCCGAACCAAAAATAACAGAAATATGAACCAGCACGAAATCACAAATCCCAGCGAGTCAATCACGGAAGCCCAGTTATCCCTTCCCTCTGCCGGGGATCCGTCTGAAGGCGGAAGCATCAGCGTCAAGATCACCATCACCATGCCCCCGATTTCCGCGACCAGCGGTTCGGTCCGCTGGCTGATGGACCAGAAGATCCGAGCAGAGTTCGTGGTCGTGGAGGCCACGATGGGGACTTTCCGTGCAGCAAAACTCTGTGTCGCGAGCGATGCCGTATTCGTCGCAGCGGAGAATTTCTGCTTCGACGAAGATGCTCAGGACTGGAAGCCATCGCTCGGAATCCACGATGTCCCAGTCTACGGTTATCGCGAGGGATGGAATACGCCCAACATATCCGTGTCGCTAACTCCGGCCGCGAGGAAAAGCGTGGAAAACATCGCCGATTACGTTCGCGGCGTCTTCGCCCGCTGGCTCGAAAGCGATGGAGAGGGCTTAAAACTCACCCCGTAGTCCCGAAGACCCAGTAGCAACTCCGGGGAGCGCGCGCGTCTCGTGTGCTGGCGGCGGAAGTTCTCTTCAGGGTATCTCGGTGATCTTTGCCATTGGGTTCCAATGGACCTCTAGATGGCTGGCGTGGTATTGTGCCAAACAAAGCTGGGCGAGGCAGTGTGAGCCTGTCAAGCTTCCGAGCCTTGCGGTTCCCACGATAAGAACGTGAAAACCCCTCGTCTTCCGAGTCTTACGGCTGTTTCGCGAAGTGGGATGTCTTCTCTGCTTCCATATTCTATCCCTCTAAACCAAAACGCTGCGGTGGTGACGTTGGTTCGGGGTTCCAGCAGAGGATCTGTGGTTTCGTCGGCGAGCCAGTTTGCGGTTGCGCAACCGGGAGCCAAATTCTCTACAGTCGTGTTGATGAGGCGGTAGCCGCTTTTCTGGAAGCCTTCGCTGACGCGGTACCACGGTGTTTTTCCGGTCCTCCACATGACGCAAGCACAGAAGGCGTTCTTGCCGGTGTCGATGACTTTCAGCGCGGCGCTTTGGAACGAAACCGTAAAGGTTCTTTGGACTTGGAGGACTTGGTCGAATGTTCTGGTCCACCCCGTGGCGGGGACCACGTTTTCGAGGCGGCTGAACGGCATCAGGAAGCTGGACGCAAACAGGTCTGCCTCGGCCTCGACCCTGAGCGTTGGGGTTGCCACATCTGCGAAGGATGGGTGCTGTGCTGGTGCTTTGCCACTCATCATCGCGATTCTGTGTTCGTCGATGAGGAGGTGTCCCAGTTCATGTCCGAGAGTAAACCTTGCCCGGTAGCTGGTGCGCGATTCGACTCGGGCCAGATTACAGTAAATGTGGAACGAAGGCGGTCGGCATTCCAGAAGCCCATCGAAGGCGTCGCCGTAGTTGTTGAAGGATACGGTTACACCGAGGCGGTTCACGAGTTCTTCCGGGTCGATCCAGACCGCTGGGAAGTAGGTGTCCGCATACCCCTCTGCCAATTCCTCGATTTCCTGAATGCGACGCGCGGGCAGCGTAACCATCTATTTCCTTTGTCGATCTTTTTCGGCGGCGGCACGATCCGCCTCCATTCGCTTCTTGATTTCCGCTGGAATTTGGGTGCCGTTTCTTGCCGCAAGCGCAAAGTCTTTGACGAAGCTCTCGTCGGCTTTTGGGAACTCGATAACCTTTGTTTTCCGTGTCTCGCCGGTGTTGATCAGAGCCAGCACTTGGCCGAAGTCGTGTTTGGGCAACGTGCTGCAGTCGATGGTCTTCTCCAGCATGGCGAACTCTTCGTCCGTTTCCGGGATAGCCATTCCTTTCTTGATGGCGTGCTCCCGGATCAAGGCGTGGAACTGCGCTACGGTCGGCGGAGGGTTTTGGTTTGGACCGTTATTTTTCATAGGATCTTGGTTTAGGTTAGTGTTGGTCTTGGGCGGTTCTCCGACAGTTCGCGGAGCTTCTTGTGAATTCGTTCCCTCATCACCTTAATTGATGCCGGCACGACACCGATCTGGGTGGCAAGAGAGGCCAGTTCATCCTTGGGAATCCTGCATTTGTATGGCGGATTCGGTTCGATGTAGTTGGCCGAGAGGATCAAAATCTGGCGTTCTTTTTCGGTCAGTTGGGCCATCAGTTCCTCCAGCATCTCCCTTTGACCGGACAGAGGCTTGAGTGCTTCTTCGTCTTGGCTGCTGACGTTAGGATCGTCAGGGGCATCGTACGCCTCGTTGCCAGCGGCATCGACACCATCGTCATTGTTCGGGTTATTGTTTCCGTTGTGGATGGTCTCTTTCTTAGGGCCGAAGCCATCGAGGAGGAGGGGGACCTCGGGACGGTTGGCTCGCGCGCGAATTTCGTCTTGCATTTCGCGCTTCAGAATCGTGGTGAGCCAGTTTCTTGCGGCGTTCTCTTTCGCCACACCCTTGCGTCTCTTCCCAGTGTCGAACTGATCCGCCCGGAGCCATACCTTTTGGAAAGTTCTTGAGACGGCCGTCTCGGGGTCGACGCCATACCGTTCCTGCTCGATCGCTAGAGTGAGGCAGATGCCGGAGTGTCGGGTGTGTAATTCTCCGAGAGCCGCTAAGGCGGTCTCTCTATCTTCTTCTTGTAAGGCAATCGCCGCGATCAAGTCCGCGTCGGTTTCTACCTGCAGGTTGTCGATTAGGGTGGTGGTCATGTTTTGGGTCGGCCCTCAACTGTATAACGATGGGCGGTAACAGGCGGGTATTTTCCCTCTTGTTACCGCGTTTCGTTTCCTCTGTGAAGCCCCGGAATGGTTCCGAGGCTGAAACCGGAGAATCCGTTTATGTCAGAGAACAACACAAACCCACTTGGAAGCGAGCAACCCGGCGCGGAGGGCGCTGCCGGCCATACTCATGAACATCATGGCGCCCATCACCACCACGGCCACAAGGATCCCCGCGAGGTCCTCCTTGAGCAGAAGGCCGAGATCCTCCGTGAGGAGGTTGAGGTCCTCCAAGAAGAAGTTGCCGTTCTTGAGGAGGAACTAGAGTTGGTCGAGATCGAGCTGTTTTTCCGGGACAATCCCGGAAAACAGCCGCCCCGAGCGAAGAAGTATCGGATTCGCGTCGATGGCGTGAAGATCGATATGACCAATCCCGAGCCCACCGGTCGGGAGATCCTCCAGGCTGCGGGCAAGGTGCCGCCCGAGAAGTTCCTGCTGAATCAGAAAATCTGCGGGCAGATGAAGCCGATCGGGCTCGACGAAAAGGTCGACCTGCGGGCACCGGGGGTGGAGCGTTTCACGACGCTTCCGAAGGATCAGACGGAGGGCCGCTCGGCGGCCCGCCGGGCCTTTGCCTTGCCTGAGGAGGACACCGGGCTCTTAAACGCGGGTGGCTTCGATTGGGAGGTCGTGGAAAGCAATGGCCGGTGGCTGTTGATCCACGACTTCCCGCTACCGCCAGGGTTCACAGCGGCGTCCACCTCCGCTGCCATCCAGATTACGCCAGGCTACCCCTCGGCCGCTTTGGACATGATTTACTTTTGCCCGCCCGTAGTCCGGGCTGATAGCCGTCCGATTCCCTGTACTCAAGCCACCGTCACCGTCGATGGGAAACAGTGGCAACGGTGGTCGCGCCATTACACGGCGGCCAACCCTTGGAAGCTCGGCGAGTACAACGTGGTGACCCACATCAACCTGGCCCAGACGTGGGTGGAGGCTGCAAGCAGATGAGCCGCCGTTGTGTCCTCCGCTTTACCGGTGCCCAGCACGAGGCCTTGCGGATTCACCTCTTTCCCGGCGACGGCATGGAGGCGGTCGCCCTAGCCTTGTGCGGGCGCCGCGAGTCGGCCACGGCCAGTATCTTGATGGTCCACAAGATGGTCATGATCCCGTACACTGCATGTCGGCGCGATGATTACCGGATCACTTGGCCTGTCGAGTTGGTGCGGCACTTGGTGGTAGAGGCCGCCGAGAAGCACATGGGAATTCTCAAGATTCATTCTCATCCGGGCGGTTACGATCGGTTCTCCGATGTCGACGATGCCTCGGACCACGATTTGTTCCCTTCGGTCCACGCGTGGACGGATGACGGTTTTCCGCATGTGAGTGCCGTCATGCTTCCCTGTGGCAGGATTTTCGCGCGAGCTCATCTCGCCGATGGGACTTGGCGCCCGGTTGACCGCGTTGCGGTGGCTGGGGATGACATATTGTTTTTTGACCATGACGAGACCCTGGAGAAGGTGACAGCCGACCAGGTGAGGACTGCGCAGGCTTTCGGCCCAAGCACCGTTTCTAGCCTCCGTCGGCTCACCGTCGGTGTGGTGGGTGCCTCGGGAACCGGAGGCTGGGTCATAGAGCAGCTTGGGCGCCTTGGCGTTGGTCGGCTCGTCTTGGTGGACCATGATTGCGTCGAGCGCAAGAATTTGAACCGAATTGTCGAGACGGTTTCGACGGATGCTGAGATTGGGCGTCCCAAAGTTGAGGTTTTTTCCGAGCGTGTCCCCTTGTTCGGGACGTACTGCACCGTGGAGGGTCGCGTCGCCACGGTTCTGAATAGAAACGTCGCCGAGCGCCTTGCCGAGTGCGACGTGCTTTTCGGTTGCGTCGATTCTCTCGATGGCCGCGACGTGCTGAATAGGATCGCGACGTTTTACACTCTTCCGTTGTTTGACGTCGGCGTACTGCTGCGCGCCGACGGCCAGGGTAGCGTTGAGACGGTTTGTGGTTCCGTTCACTACCTGCTCCCTGGAGGATCTAGCCTCCTCTCTCGTGGTGTTTACGACCCCGAGACTTTGCGCGCTGAAACCGTCAGGCGCACGAACCCGGCGCAGTACGAGGAGTTGCGGAAGGAGGGGTATATTCGCGGTGTTCCGACGGATTCGCCAGCGGTGATTTCCATTAACGGCTTCGTCGCCTCCGCCGCCGTCAATGAGTTCCTCGCACGCATCCACCAGTTCAGGCTGGAACTGAACACCGGCCAGCGATGGCAGTTGTTCGATCTTGTGAACTGCTCGTGGACCCATCCGCCCGATGGTAGCCCGTGCCCTCTGCTTGGGAACCGCGCCGGCCGGGGTGATCTTGTTCCCTTCCTTGATTGCAATCTTGTTGAGGAGTCTCACCATGTTTAAGCGTTTTCTTGCGTTTCTTTCGGGCTGGTTTGAGCCCACTTACCGGGTGTGTCGCGTTGCTGAGAAACCCGACCGGATGGCCCCACGCCGGGTCTACGTCCTTGGTGAGGAAGGCGACGATTGGGCTGCGGTTTTTGTTTGTCCCTGTGGCTGCAAGGCGGATGTCTGGTTGAATCTCCTTGCTCACAGCGATGGTCGGCCCACTTGGACGGTGGAGGGGCGGGAGGGAGCGAAGGTTCACATTAACCCGTCCGTTTGGAGGCAGACCGGTTGCCGCAGCCATTTCTTCATCCGAAAGGGCCGGGTTGTCTGGGCGGGGAGGGCGTGATGTTTGTGAAGCGCCAACAACCTTGCGGAACGCCAACTCCGCCTCGCGGTTATTGCCCGCAAGATTTCCTGGGGAAACAAAACCTCAGCCGGCGCACACACTTGGGAAATCCTCGCTTCCACCGCCGCCACCTGCTCCCAACGCTTCGAGTCCTTTATCGACTTCTTAGCTCGCGCCGCCCTTGTTTGACGCTCGCTCGACGGATACTCCCCCGAAGGGGAAAAGGGGAAATTCCTCAGATCGAAAATAAATCGGTGGCAACCCCTTCCACTCCTTCCCAGCAGCCCCAATGACTGTCCATTCCCTCCCAACACGGATTTTCCAAAAAAGTTAGCACAATCTCACCCAAAACCCCAAAGTTCTATACCGCCTTTTAAAAAAAGCCGAAAAGTATAGAACTCCCAAAAATCGTTCTTTAATTCTGGGGTCTTTAAAACGATGACCACCCCCTCAATACCTACCTCAACTCACCAAAACACCCGATTTTCAACCTTTTTCCCAAAAAAGGTCTATACTTTTAGGGTTGAAAACCCAATTACCCCAATTCCAAAGTTCTTTAATTCTGGGGTCCTTATAATGACGGACCACCGTCATTTCTCCTTAATCCCTCGAATCACTCCTCAAAAACCGCACGCACGGCGTGTTTTATTCTATACTTTTGGGGTTTTGCAAAAAAACCCGACCATGACCAATCCATTCGTAACCCCCTCATTCCCAAGCATTTACCTCTATCCTGTGCCCCTCGCCGGGTAAAGAAGCGGAGTTCTTTAATAACGGGGTTGCAAGAACGACGGACTGTCGTCCGTCACGCATCCTGCTGTTCTTGCCCTCCGGGGGCCTCATCGGACGGAGCCGATGACCCTAGCGGGCACCCACTGGAACCTCCTCCTTTCGTCGGTCGGTTCGGTCCGCAGGAGCGGACAGTGGGTGGGGGAGGCGCGTCCGGCGCCTTAGGGCATGGACAGAGCCATGCCGTGGGAAGCATGGACGGAGCCATGCTTTTGAAGGTGGGCACGGAGACCCACCTAGGGAAAAGCGGGTGAACGGAGCCACCCCGCTGGAGAATAGGTGACCCGAAATGACCGGGAACAAGCCGTCCAGCACTGTTTAAAAGTGCCCAAGGGCGTTCAGAACCGCTCATACCTGACGCGAGTGTGGGGCAATCCGCTGAAAGCGACGAATTAACTGGGAAATACCATAACGAAACCCGAAGGCTGCACAGTAACCGGAGTCTGTGTGTAGGCTGACTGAAGTTCGGTCTCCAAAATTCCATAATTGACCCACAACCGGCGGTGCTTGAACAATAAGTGGAGAGTAGATGACCAATGAACGGAGTTTAACTGTAGTGGGACTGAAAATGCGCATTAGAAACACCTACAGAAACCAAGGCTGAAGGGTAGCTAGAGGTTCAATAGAGGGCAGATGTAGCATCACTGAAGTTTGCTTGGCACAATTCCCCAAAAAAAGGTCAAAACAACCCTTGATACCCGAAAGAAAACTCCGAGAAAGGGAACTATGCCCACAACCAGAGTCAGCCAAATAAGAGTCGCCAACCTTGCGACTTGGGCACGGTCAAACCCAACCGAGATGTCCGTTTCAACGGGCAGATGGAAAGGAAACCATGCACATTGAGACAGTAGCCTACGAGATTGAATGGCGAGAATTCAACCGGGTGTCGAGAGACACACCCGTAAGAATCCCCGAGAACCACAAGTGTATCTTCAGCGCCTTCGAGCCCGGCATAAGGCACGCGAGAGCAGAAGAGCAAACCACCGAAGCCATACTCCAACAGATCAACGAAATTCTAGCGGCATCCTCAACTGGGAAGCACCGTCAACGGACAGTTCGAGCACTCTACCTATATCTGAAGGCACGGAAAATCGGGAGAGGAGAGAACGCATGGGGTGGAAAACCACGGACTCAACAGCCAGAAACCACTCAGACGGTCGCCCCGACAGCGAGTCCAACCGCGCTGACAGACACCCCCCAGAACCAAGCCCCCAAACCTGCCCCCCAAACAGGCGCAACACAACAACAAGAACCAGACACCACACAGGGGCCGACAGAACCAGCACCCCGACACAGCCCAAAAGCACTACTCGCCATGAAAGCGATAAAAGCGACGGCTGAGAAATTCGGGACAGGGGAAAATCTGGAGCGCCACATCCAAGAAGAACGAATAGCGCGGCTACTAGCAAACCAAAACGGCACCAATACAACCCAACAACCGAACACGACTGAAACTTCAACGACCAGCGACAACCAAAACACAACGTCATGACCAAAGAATACAGACACAACATCGTCCTATTCGCCTCCGACAAAGGGGGGATCGGGAAATCGACCTGCACGATGCACACCATCGACGCGCTTAAACAAAACGGGATGCCATTCCGCGTCGTCGACGCAGACAACGCAAACCGCACAATACACAAAGCCTATCCGGAAGCAGAGATATGGGATCTTGTAAGACCCGCAGAAGAATCCGACACACTCGTCGCACACGAGTTCGACAAAATCCTGCTCCTGCCCGAGAAGGCGGGGAAAGCCAAGATAACGCTGGTGGACCTACCCAGCTCGCAATCGGCGGCGTTCAAGCGCTGGGTCCGATATCAAACCACAGAAGACCTAAACGAACTGGGTATCCGGCTGATCATCGCGCTAACCACATCCCAACTGGCGGAGCACATTGCGGGAGCGATGGCCTGGGCACAAGCCGCAGAGGAGAAGGCGGAGTACATCGTATTCGCCATGCAAAAAGGAGCCGAGGCCAAGCTGGAAAAAGCCAGCGAAATTGCAACCCAGCTGGTCGCGCTGGCAGAAGACCGTGTCATCTACGTACCGTCGCTGCCGTCGCAATTTGCCAATGAATGGCGAGCCAACAACGTGCTGCTCTCGACCATGCTGGAAAGCAAGGTGCCGATCGGCATCCTAACCAGCGTCATCGTCAAACAACGGATGAAAACTCAGTATCGAATGATGAACGACGCCATAGGCCAGCACATCAAATGGCTCATGGGTGAACCCGACAAGAAATAATAGAATGCCGGAAGAACCGCAGACAAGTACCGAGAGACTACTGGCAGCATTGAGCCCCGATGGGGCCAGTGCAGCATCGGCTGCGCTCCAACGGATGGGAGTCACCAACCCCAACGACCCACTTCTGGAAATGCTCCTGCTGGTCGCCCTCGCCGGGAAGAAGGAGCGCGAGACCATCGACGGCGTCAAATCCGCGATGCGGGAAGGCACCAAGCTGCTGGAGGAAACCATCAAAAAGGCCAAGGAGGAGCGGCAAACCGAGGAGGAACAACTTCAAAGAATAGAGGAAATCCTCAAGGAGAGTATAGCGGCGGGTGAAAAATTGGTAAAAACGGGGCTTTCGGACATTGGGGATAACCTGACAAAACGGCTGGAGTGGGCAGGGCCGAGGCTGGAGAAGGGGACTCAGACTCTCGAAACTGCAGCGGCCGCCATCACCCGACGAGCCGCCGAAATCAACCGTAAACTCCGGACCAGAACACTGACCGTCGTGCTTTTCACGATGGTAATCACCTGGCTCGCGCTGTCGACTTGGAGCGTATGGTCCATCTGGCAAGCCAACCGGATTCGCGATGGCGTCAGCAATGCCGACGCCGAAATCATACGTTACATCCGCAGCCAGAAGGGGACACTTAACCAAGAAGACGCCGACACACTGGTTGCCATCCAGCATGCGGGGTGGAAACTGCAAGCGTTCCAAAGCCGCGACGTGGTCGGCACCTTCTATAATGGCATCTCCCTTAAAACCCCCAAAAAGACCGAGGGGACCTTCGAGAACGGCAACGAAACCATCCTCTGCGTGGAAAAAACCCAGTAAACCGCTGACAACCAGGTGCGAACCCCGAAAGCCGCCCTGGTCCTTGGAATGATACGCCGACTCACCATGAGCTTTGCCATTTTCTGGACCGCTCAAAGAAAGAAGACAAACAAGCGAACTTCACCCCGCGACTTCCACGATCGGCTGCGGGCGCACAATGCACGTTGCGCCTTCGGCCTTGTCACGGCCAAGGCTCCGACAGCCTGGCAGGTTTAGAAAAATCAGCCCTACCGGAGGGCCGCATAATCTTGACAGGACTCGCGGACCTAGCTGGGCCTAGGCAAAATCGCCACAATCCTCCGGCGGCACAACGTTTTTGCATTGCGCGCGTGACCGTAGCCATGTGTTGCGAAAAAAGGACCGGATCGAATGCCAAATCCGCCGTTCGCAGGCAAAACCTAACAACCTAACCTCACGACGTTAAATTAGAACGGGGCCATAACTCCATCTTGCCGATCCCCGGAATATAGCAAGCGGCCCCTAGATTGCCAATCCTTTCTTATGAATTGAGAGAAAACGGCTGCATAGTATGGAACTCTTCCATGCGCATCATCTGAACCCGCCATTGCCCGCGCCAATTCCTTGAAACTCAAAATGTCGTTGTTATTTCGCATTTGCGCCAGCGCCCGAACAAAAAGAGTTCGATCAATTTCCTGGCTAGGGGCATAAGCTAATAATCGAAGAAATGGAATGTCATGAATAACAAAGAATCTCGGTGTTTTATCCATTATCAAGGCGTTCATTTGCAATAGTCTATTTGCGGCACTTGCACTAATTGCTTTGACTTCGTCGTGAACCTTATCGTTGACCAAGTTCACACACTCCTCAATGGCAGACTCGATCTCAGCGAAAAAGCTGGTAGGTCGTCCACCCGTTTTATGAATGCTCTTGTGCGACAACGCTACACCTGCAATCAAATCGATTTTTCCAATGATTCTTTTCTTTTCAAGATCGCTAATATCGTTTCCCAGAGCATTCAACTCACTAACGACGGAGGCATTTATGTGTAGGATCAAATTGCTGCTGAATGTTTCGCTAAGAAGCTTGCCGTTGCGATCCTTAAAAAACCTAAAATATAGAGGGGGAATGCCGTCGACGACGCCTAACATACACAAAAGTCGAAGCATCTTTTCGGTAGCCTTTGTTTGTTCCGCAATTTCAGCAATGCCGCGAATCCGCTCAGGCTCCGAAAAGACCACGCGCACACCGGAAGAACGGTCGCGTATTTGGCTCTCAATTTCTGAAAGACTAAGGAGTGCCCCCGCGAGCCTGCCTAGATCATACTTGTGAACATCCGCAAGAAAAAAATCCGTTTTGGTAAGTGTCAGCGCCTTGGGGAGCGCAGCGGTGTCCGGCGAAGGTTCTACGGCGACAGTCAAATCGAATCCTCTGTCAGAAAGGGAGCGTAATGTAAGGCGGTCATTCCTCAGCAACACCTTTCGACGCAACTCGCTAAACAATATGCTTAGCAAGCTGAAGTCTTTAGCCAAAAGCTCAGATGCTATGGCTTCCGGAATAACAAAAATTTCAGCGCCTTCCTTTCCTGCGCAGACGTCATGGACAAAAAATCCGCAAACCGCATTCTTGTGATCTCCGCGATTCGCCTCTAGCTCTCCAAAGAAATCGAATTGTTCGAACAAAATCTCAGGCTGATGCCGACTATAACATAGTCCGTTGGTAACGATGAAGAGGCATCCTCCTACATCATGCCGAGTGATAATTGGCTCTTCACTCTTTACGTCGATAAAGGTGCCTAAATCTTCGATTCGCCGAAGAAGAGATGTCCCGCCGCTGCACTGGACAGAAGCCAATACTGATCGATTTACGAGTTCAGAAAAAGACACAGTTCCGGAGCGCTTAGCAGGCGGCAAAGGAATCGCGATCATGCTCCGAAACGGCGATAGCCCCCAGTTGACCGAATCCAAGTGATTACAACCATAATAGTTGCGAGTGAAACTCGGCCAATGGCCAGGAAGTCGCTGGTATCCCTCTTCAAGGACTGTATAGCCGACATCGCGCAGTAGTTTCGATATCTCAATGTGGTTCCGCCAACGAACATCAACCGTCGTCCCACCCAAGCACACAATCGGAACTTCCCCCTCCCTGACTGAAAAATTGTCCCCTTTCGTATGTGCCGTCGTCCGATAGTAATCCGAGTTCTCTGTAATTAACAGCAAAGCCGGCCGTATTCCGCTTTCTGAGGAATAACTGCGGATTTGTTGAAGAACATGCTCTGGGTGTGCAAGATGCTCCAACACCATTATCGACAACGCGAGATCTATTCCGTTGGAGAACAGCCCTTTAAACTCAGTCGTGGCATTATCAAGATCGCAAGCTTTATAGAGCTGTGGACCGTCCTTGTTGCCGTGCCGCTTGATTGCATCGGCAATAAATGCCGGCTGCTTGTCCACGCCGAGGTAATTCGCCCCAAGGCTAGTAAGTAATGGTCCAAGATAGCCATTTCCACAGCCGAGATCGGCAACACGCAGACCATTTAGGGGCAGGTTATCGCCATACGCGGTGTCTCGTAAATTGACAAGAATTCGTTCGAAGGCAACATTTGGACAAGGTTCTGTGTCTGCGAGCTGTGTGAATATCGCTGTGCCTAGATCCACCGGTGGCGGTGGCAGAGCGCCAGTGCCCTTTCGCTGCATTGCCCATAGGGCAACCTGCAATACCAAGGGGTTGATGAGCGCCAGTCGATAATAGTCGCCAAACGGGTGGTCGTGGAAGAGCTTCAACCATTGATGTGCCAATATCTTTGATTGGAAATCCGGCTTGATGGGTTCCCGTTGCATTTTCATTGAATTACGGCTATAAAGGTTAGTATTGGTTTCCCAGAACGAGTTACCCCTTGCGACACTTCAAACTTCCGCACTGCTAGACCCGCGCAAGATATAGAGCGAAATAATTCATCATTTGCGAAATGACGCGCGATATATAGAAGTTCCCCAGCATCCCCTTCAACAGCAAACGTACCGGGCTCTAGTCCCTTGGCTATTCCATTCCGGTAACGTTCGGCATGCATTGGATCGGTCCAACTTTGCAAGAAATCTGCCAAATAGATATGACCTTGAGAACCGGAAATCGCCATTCCTGCGTTGCAAAGGATAGCTGCCCGCTGATGTTCGCTTGGAACACACGTTAAGATTCCGTTCAAAATCACGAGATCGAAATCGCGGGCGCCTTGCCAGGGAACCGTAAAGTCTTGAACAAGAAACTCCGTATTTGCGACGTTTCGAGCAATAGCGCGTTCTATGGCTTTTTCATTAACATCTACGCCGAGCCACGAAGTTCCCCTTGACGTGGTGCATGTAGCGATCAACCGGCCATCGGCGCAACCAATGTCGAGAACGCGGCGAGAATTTTGTAATAAAACGGTGAGGACTTCCGTGGATGGCAACGTTCCGGGAATTGCACTTGGATTCATATTCTTCCATACTGCTGCCGACTCCTCAAGGAAACGAGTGATGGGGACGTTCATGGCTGCAAGAGTGAAAGAAAGTTTGCCTCTCTCCAGAAAAGAACCGGCCATCCAGCCCTCTTCGAGGCTTCGGCTGTTGGCGTGGTTATCGGCGGACCAGGAGAGGGGATCCAGGGACGATCAATCTCGTGCCTAATGCACCCTTGATCCATGGCTATCAGTCTGTCGGCTTGGGAGCCCACGAAGTCCATGTCGTGTGAAATCATCAATACCGTGCCTCCACTGTTGACGTAACTGCGAATTGCCAGCGCAAGCTGCACCTTTTGGAGGGAGTCAAGGTACGCCGTCGGTTCATCCAGAAGGACAACCGCACTGCCAGAGAGAAGCGCGCTTGCAATTGTGAGAAGGCGGCGACGAGAGAGCGAAATGCCGAAGGGCTTTCCAGTGTCCGTTTCCGTGAATGAGAGCGATTCGCAGATCTCCAGCTCGTGCCGGGATAGTGGTCCAGCAGCCGGTCGGAGCTTACGCCGGCTTTCCAAGAGCTCCTCAGACACCGTTGCTCGGTAGATCTGATCGTCGGGGTTTTGAAATGCATAGATCATATGCGGGGCGACCGCATAGGGTGGCGTCCCGGAGGGAATGACGTGATTATTTACTTGTCGACATCCGCTAAATGGCCCGATGATATTCGCAAGACATCCAAGGAGCGTGGTCTTACCGGAGCCATTGGCCCCAATAAGAGCCGTTACTGATTGACGCGGAAGCTGGAACGATATATCATTGAGCGAAAATAGGCCGGTGCCGTAGCTGAAGCAGAGATTGTTGACCACCAAAGCGTAGCTACTCTCGGGAGTGATCGTGGTCGGGGACGGCGGAGATTCAGTTTGTGTAGGAACAGTAGTAACGAGCCATTCAAGGGCAGAATGTAGAGAAGAGAATATCTTTTCTCTCCTCGCACGCAATACGAGACCTTCAACGCCATTAAAATATTGAGGTGTGGCGGCTTTCTGTGATTGGACCCACACATCGTCTACCGTTCCAGAAATCCAGCCGTTGTTGGTTAGAGCGGATAGCCCAACACTACAACCGGGAGGGTTCCGGTTGTGCCAACTGGTGGCAAATTCAATCAGAACTCCAGAAGACGTAGTCAGCCATTCACCAATTACATTTTCAAGAGTTCGCTGACTTAGGGGGTCGCATGCATCGAGGGCTTGATCTAGAATTATCACTTTTGGGCGCCTCATCAGTGCGGCGGCCAACACGGCTCGAACCTTTTCTCCTCCAGAAAGGGTTCGTAGTGACTGATGAATGAGTTTGTGAAGTTCCAGGCGAGTAATAACCCATCTCTTTGTCTCGATCTGCGCATCTTCACCCATCATCCCACACGCTAAGTCGAGTTCGTCTTCGACTGTCGTCCCCATCAGCGAAAGTGCCCATTCGGGCTGAGATGGGATGATAGCGACGGCCTTGGCCCGCTCCAAGGGAAGCATTTTTTCGACGGGCTTATTATCAATTAAAAAGTGAATGTCTCCTAGCGCTGCTGTAAGTCCAGCGAGACTCGCACCGGCGGCAGTCTTGCCAGCTCCGGAGGGAGCGAGAATGGTGTGCCATCCGCGATCAGGGACGTGAAAATCAAGCATCGCCGGTTCTTTTCCGGTCCAATTGAATGTTAGATTACAAATGGTAACCATTAAGATGCTGCACGAATGAGAATTAGTGTTATTGGCGAAATAGCTGGTAGAAGGAGGTCAGTAGTTTTAAAGCGCAGGTAATCGGTGTTCCACCGTTCGGGAAACCTTAGTGTCGAGTATCCAAAACCACGTTGTTCCATAATAGCTCCACGATGGGCGGACTCTATCAGGGCCGACACGATGATCGGAATGAAGAGGCCGGAAAATGCGGCCGCTCTTGACAAAAAATTTCCGTGGAAGGATGTTCCTCGCGCTTGCTGTGCGATGTACACAGCGCGTGCACGATCACGCAGTATGTCGATGGTTGAATTCGCGACAATCAAAGGCACCAGGAACCACATTGGGATGCCAAGGCGTTGCAAAAAAAGCAATGCGTGCCGCCAATCAACGAAACGCCAAAGCATGCACGCAAGTGCAATTAAGCCTAGCCGCGATGAGGTTAGCATAGCAAATGAAAGACCTGCGGACCGAATTGGGAGACCGCCGAAATGTTCGGTTACGGGAAACCCCGGATTCAGGACCCCATGGATTACAAATAATGGAAGAGCAACGGGAAGAAGAAGCCACGATAGGGCGCTTAAGAGAGTCAACGTTTTTGTGGCAAATCCTGCAGCGAGCAGTGCTATGAAAAGCGCGCATATACCCCCCCACCATGAATTCATGCCCGCGAAGCAGGCAGACAGGCCAACCATCCAGGAGAGGGCTGCTGCGGGACCGATTTGGTTTCTCGCAGAGCGGGTGCTCATCGGGAAGGTTGCGATGGCTGGGAATAGCGCCTATCTCCAAAGGGAAACGTAGGAAGCCTGCGAATTACCAAGAATGCGGTAGCGGCAGCGGCTGGTTTGTCAAAGGATTCAATAAGGAAGGAGCCTCCCAGAACGCTTTTCCAGATGTTGGCTCCGGCTGCAATTAGCAGAGCATTGATTCCCGTTGTTCCCGATTGCGTTACGCCACCGAACAGGAGAACCGTTACAGGAGCGGACACGACGACTGCAACGAGAGCAATCGCGTATCCTGCTAGAATGGCGGTCCACCAGCGCTTGAAAGCTCCGAGACGACAAAGGCAGACGGCAAGGACGGCAATTGTCGCCTGGGTTCCGGCGTAAGGCGGGTAAAAGGGGTTGATGATGAACCCCGCTAGAAGTGACGTCCCGATTCCAACTCCAACAGCAGCCCAGCCTATCAGAGCGGCGGCCAGGATTGTTCCGACGGAATCGAGGTAGACCGGTAACGACGCCATGGCCGCAACTTTTCCAAGAACGAGGTTCAAGGCAATCGCCGCCGCAGCAATAAAAACTTTACGAGTTTGCATTGGCAGAAGGTTAAGGCCGATTGCGCGGGTTTTACAGGAATTTTTCACGGTGGAAAATTCCACCATGGAATTTCGGCACTGTTATTATAGGCCATTGATGTCATTTTATAATGTTGTTTATAGCAATCAATGCATTATTGCGGCGATGGTAAATACTATTAGGAAAGCGTGTGGACATGTGTATCGGTAGGCTGCATTCTCGACCACGTTCTCAATCAAAACATCTAACAAATAGCGACATATGACTGAGCAAACCATGAAACCTAGTCCAAGCAGCACCGGCACTGCCGGAAACGACACTTTGGTTAATATCATCGGCCCCGGCCCGATCGGGTGTTTTTTATCCGAATGTCTGGAGCGGAGTCACTTCGTCACGCTTGTCGGGCGGTCCGGGGTCATCCACGGCTCCGCACTTGAGTGCACCGATTCGGGCTCCGTGACCCTCCTTACGACAAAATGTGGGGGGCTCCTGGGTGCCCTTCAACAACATGCCCCAATGATCAACCCTGCCGCGATCATCCTCGCCGGGAATGGGATGCCTGACGAGTTATGCGGAATCCCTGCGAACGGTGCTATCGCTTTGTCAGTGGGAGTGCGCTGGGGAAGAAAACAAATTTTGCAAACGGTCGTCGCGGGCACTTCCACAATAGTCCCGGTTGGACGGGAATTCTCGCGATTTCTGCTCTCGCGAGTCGAGACAATCGCCCGCGACTTGTGCGACAGCGGCGTCCCGACCATCGTTGTTAACGATGTTGACGCCGGGCGTGTTATTCGATTTCGGAAATTGGCGCTCAATTCGATCACGAACGGCGTCGCGGCGGTGACACAACTAAACATGCGCGGGATCGGCCTAGCCCTAGAATTGCGTTACGTCATCGCATCCCTCGTTGAGGAGATCAACTCCGTGGCCAGCTTAACCCGAATCAACTTTCGAATTACGATGGAGGATGCCATCGGCTTCCTCCTCGCCGGCAAATCGCATCTCCCATCGAGCGCCGCCGCGGTCATCTCTGGAGCCGACCCGGAACTCGATTTCATCAACGGTCACCTTGTTAGGATCGGCGCCGCCTGCGGGGTTGCCACCCCCATGAACGCCCTCCTCGTCCGCCTGGCAGCACGCCGCATTTTGTTGCCACCCCAAGAACTCTTAGAACTCGCGACAAGAGCGACAAGAGCGACAAGAGCGACAACTACCGCAACCTCCCGCGAACTCCCCCTCGCCGCATGAAACGCATCATTGTCGTTCAGCCTTCGCATTGGGGCGAAATCCTGCAAATACCGGTTCTGGTGTTCGATGACATTGGCGGACAGCCCCGCTGTCGGCAGCAGGTACGGCTGGTGACCCTCCCGTGTCCCCTTGTCACGTCGCGCATAGAGCTGCATCTGGAGGAATCCCGTTGCAACCTGCTTTTCGAGGAGGCTAACGCTTACCCGAAAGCGGCAGCTGCTGCCGCCCTTGCCGTCCAGATTCTTGGGTGCGACATCGGAGGGACGGTTACCGTCAAGCACTTGGGGATTGATGTCCGTTCTGGACTGGGCGCGGGCCGCTCATCTGCTGACGTGCTTGGGATGCTGCGGGCCATTGCTCAAGCAGCAGGGCTCTGCGCTTCACACGTGCCCAACTTCATCGGGCAGGTCGCTCAGCGAATCGAATTGGGGGTCGATCCACTCATCTTCGATCACCCGGTGCTGTACGCCAGCCGGGAAGGACTGGTTATCCGCCACTACTATTGCTCGTTCCCTCCGCTCTGGGTGGTGGCCTTCGCCTTCAACTGCCCTGTCGATACCGTCGAACTCGCCCGCAAACAGGCTCGTGAGGGATTTTCCCCCGAGCACCTGGCCGGAGCGCCAATGGTGATAAAACTCTTCGAGGCATCCCTGGCACGCCGGGATCCCGAACTACTCGGAAAAGCCGCCACCCTCTCCGCCAGGTTGAACCAGAAGCTCCTGCCCTTTCCATATTTTACGGAACTGGACGAGTTTGCAAAGAAGGCGGGAGCGGGACTGAGTATCTCAAACTCGGGCTCCGTAGGAGCCCTACTTTTGCCGCGATCATTTTCTCGCAAGGCCGCCGCAAGACTCGCCTCCAGCCTCCACCGCCAATTCCAGTGCCCCACCTACATTTACTCCAATAGACCCATATAATATGATTAGCCGAATCTCCGATCTCGCCACTCCCACGTTTTGCCAACTCGACGACAATCTTTGGGCCATGCGCTTCGAGTTGATGAAAGTCCTGCCCGCATGGCACACTATCAAACTCCTGCTCGCCTCACATCCCGGGCTACGGACGATTGTAGAGACCACCAGCGGTACGTGCGGGCTTGCCGAAGCGTATGTCTGCAAAGAACTCGGTCTCGAACTCGTTCTCGCAAGCGATCCAGCGATCGATCAGCCTCTCCGAAACCGAATCGAAAATCTCGGTGCCCGAGTTCTCGTCGTCCCCAACGAATACAAGGATCGCGAAGGCGGATTCCAGCGGGCTCGGCTCGAAATTGTCCACGAGATCCTCAGAGAAGACAGGCACGCCGTTTGGACAAACCAGTATTCCAGTCCAAATTGGCCGCTTGCTTATGCTGCCGCCGCCGGGGACCTCCTTGCCAACGGCCTAGAGCCCGACATCATCGTTGCCGCTTGCGGCTCAGGTGCTTCCGGCTGCGGCATCCACCAAGCCCTTGGAATGGTCCGTGACGTTCGGCTTTACGCCGTGGACACACCCGGCAGCGTGCTCTTTGGCGCACCCGAAGCTAGGCGGGACCTCCGCGGCCTCGGCAATAGCATCATTCCGGGTAATCTCAACCACAGCCAGATCGATGGCGTCTTCTGGGTCGTTAACAGCCTTGCTGTGGATGCGGCCCATCAACTTTGCTCTCTTGGGCTTGACGTTGGCCCCACCTCAGGCGCCGCATGGATCGCAGCGCGCACCCTCGCAGCGCAGCATCCCGCCCGCCAAGTCGTGTTTATCTGCCCGGATAGCGCCCGCCGTTATCCATTGGTCGATGACAAGGCGACCCTCGCGGATTTGGGCTGGCTCGGAACCCATGTTTCCGCTTCTCCCGTGATCGTCAACCATCCCTCGCAATTGAAACTCGATGAACCCCTGCAGGCCTTCCCGTGGAATCGGCGCACACTGGCGGAAGTCGCAACCGACTCGCCGACGCGTCAAGCAAGCCTGGTCGCTTCCCTATGACAAACACGATCGCTTTCTTAGAATCCAACACAACGGGCTCCGGCAACGAATTCCTCCGCCAGACAATCCTCCTTGGCTGCCAGCCTCTGCTGCTTAGCGCGGATCCTGCCTTATACCCGTCGCTCCCGCCTATGACCTCCGTCATGCGTATTGACACTGCCTCCGGTGCCGCAACGCTGGCCGCGAGGCTGCGCCCTTGCGCGCTCGCCGGCGTATTGACCACCAGCAGCTATTACAGCCTTCGCGCCGCTGAGTTGGCTGAAGACCTCGGCCTACCGGGGCCGGACACCAAAGCCGTACGGCAGTGCGTGCATAAGTACCGTCAGCGCCAAACCCTCTCCCTCGCCGGTGTCCCGCAGCCAGGCTACCGCTTTTGCACCACCGTCGACGAGGCCTTGGAAGCAGCCCGCGCCCTCTCTTTCCCGCTCGTCCTAAAGCCAGTCGAAGGCTCCGGAAAGGTCGGCGTTTCGCTCACCCGAAACAGGCAAGAGTTAGAGGCATGGGCCGGCGCGCTCTCTCTCCAGCGCGTCAACGAGCGCGGTGGCCCTGTCGCTCCTGGCTTCCTCGTCGAAGAATTCTTCCGCGGACGAGAATTCAGCATTGAGGTCTTTCACGGGCGCCCCGTCGCCATCGTGCAAAAAACCTGCTGCGCGCCACGTTTCGTCGAAGAATCGCACGTCACCCCCCCCGCGCGCCTCTCCCTCGCCTCCCGCAGAACCCTTGAACAATTAGCCGTCCGCGCGATTACCGCCCTCGGTCTCCTATGGGGACCCGCCCACGTCGAGGCTCGCCTTTCGTCCCACGGTCAGGCTGTAATAATCGAAGTCAATCCCCGGCTAGCAGGCGGCAACATCCCGCAACTCGTCACCCATGCCACCGGGCTCAACCTGATTGCTGAAACCATCCAAGCCGCCACCGGGCACCCCGCGGCGCTCGATCCGGTCTGGTGCCGTGCGGCCGCGATTGTCTTCGTGTTCGCGCGCCAGCGCGGGACTCTTTCCGCCGTCGACGGGCTTGAAGTCGCGCGCACGCTGCCCGGCATCCAGACCGCTGAATCATACCGCCAGCCCGGCGATCCGATCTGCCTTTGGGGCGATTTCCGCGACCGCGTCGCCTATGCCATCGCCGTTGCGAACACACCCCTCATTGCTTTGCGTCGCGCGCGGGCAGCTGCGGCGACCATCCATCTGGAGATTAAATCATGAACAACCCTCACGATACAGGCCGATTGAAAAGTGCGTTGCTTCCAGCTGCTCATCGCGCAGCCTATCCCCGTTCTATCGTCACTATTGATGACCTTCCTGTTCTCCGTCGGCATTGGCAAATTCATCGTGCCCACGCGTTGATGTTGCTTCATTGCAGCATTCGCGCAGCAGCCGCCCGCCGCCTTTTGGAAGCCCTCGCTCGCGTGGAAGATGCCGGCTTCGCCGACCTCCTGGGGATGCCCACCCCGCGAGGTCTTTATCTCGCCTCGGAAAACCTCCTCTTCCGGATCGTCGGCGATGACGCAGGAGTCTTGCACACCGGACGCTCCCGGAACGACCTCAACGCAACGGAACAACGTCTCGCCGCCCGGGATGCCTGGCGTTGGATCACAGGACAGATCCTTCGCCTCGCGCGAACGCTTGCCCATCAAGCGCATACATGCTGGAACGTGCCGATGCCGCTGCACACCCACTACCAGCCCGCGGTCATCTCAACCTACGGGCACTGGCTCGCCGGCTGCGCGGAAAGTTTTCTTCGCATTCACACTCGCTTTCTTAATGAATTGCCCCACCTCAACCTTTGCCCGCTCGGGGCAGCTGCCATTGGCGGCACCAGCCACCCCATCGACCCGCTCATGACCGCCGAATTGCTAGGCTTCGATCGGCCGTTTCGAAATTCCATCGACGCGATTTCTGCCAAAGATCACCTTCTTTCCCTCCTTGCTCTGTGTGTCAACGTCTGCCACCTCGTCTCTCGCGTCGTCCAAGACTACCGCTTTCGCACGGCCGCAGAACTCCGCTGGTTCGAGGTGCCGGATGAATTGGCGGGTGGGTCCAGCGCACTGCCACAAAAGAAAAATGCGTGGCTCCTCGAACTCGCAAAAACGCGCGCTGCCCAAGCTATCGCCACATTTACCTCTTTCCACACAGCTTCCTTCGGCGAGCCCTTCAGCAACACCATTGCCTCCGGGGGAGAGGCCCTGTCCGGCGCTACGGATACCGTGCGCGCGGTCGCCCAGGCACTTGCGCTGCTTCGGCTCCATGTCCGATTTGTCAAGCCCAACCGGGTCGCCCTCGACGCAGCCCTCACCATCGAGGCACCGTTTGCCCAAGTAGTTGCCGAAGACCTCGCTCGGAACGGGTTCACGGCTCGTTCGGCCCATCGTCAAGTCGGACAGATGTTCCGCTTACGCCAGGGCCTTTTTTCCGAAATTGCGCCCCCGCCCGACGCATCATTCCTTGATCCTGAAAAGTTAAATCACGGCGGTGGGGCCGGTTCCTGCTCTGCTGACGAGACGTTTGCATGCCTCGACGCAGACATCCGGTTAGCGAGCGTCCAGCGCATGAAAGCCGTGCATCGCTGGAAAGACGCTGCCCGTAACCTCCGGGCCACGGTTTCCACATGAATCGCCGCCCAGTTCTTATTTCACCTGATCCAAGACCGTCACCGATCAGCCAAAATACGCACCTATGAAGAAAACACATAAAGCAGCCTATCAATTCTGCTCACCCTCTGAACTAGACCGTGTCGCCCCAGGCGTCCTTCGTGAATGCCTGTCGATCTACCAACCTTGGAAATCCGGGACTGTTTCGATGGCAAGCCTATCCTACAATGGCAGATCACTGAAAACTTCCTTAGCGTTCTCTTTGCAGAGAGCGAGGACGTTGTTTCGCATGATTGCTCGCAATTCCCATTTCTCCGAGTGACTCACATTAATCATCACCACCAATCCATATGACCTATCAACATGTAGCCTACATCTGCTGCCGGAATCTCCACTGCGACCCGGTTGCAAAACACATACTCGACCGTTTCCTCGCCCTGCGGGCGACGAAGCTCTCCAGCGATCTGTTCGACGGACACCCAATTCATCGTTGGCAATGCCCGGACACAGGCTTGCAGTTCTCCTTCGCTGCAAGCGAAGACGTCGTCTCACACGACTACAGCTGGTATCTTCCACAATTGAACCATTGCTTCGGCACCTGCGATTTCGTCGGCCTGGTAAATTGGCACGAAGGGGCCAATGCCCCTGATCGCATTCTGTGCCTCCACACCACCGGAGACGTTTCCAGCGGTCATTTTGGAAGCGCGGACCCGGTGGCGTTCTCGGCAATCCTGCGCAGTTTTTCTGCCGTCACCCAGCGAATCGGTTGCAAATACGCGAGTCTTTCGGAAGCCACCCACTGGTCGGGCATGGGATTTGGCGGGCAGGCGAACCAAATCGCTCAATTTCCAGTGCCGGTCGTGGATCTCGAAATTGGTAGTAGTCCGGCGTCGTGGTCCGACCCAGAGGCTCACACTGCCCTCGCCTCCGCGCTGCTCGAGTTTCCAATGCATCTCGCGCCGGAAGCACCGACGATCCTGTGCATAGGAGGAGTGCATTTCGAGCAGGCATTCTGCTCCCCACTGCAGAATGCCAACGAAAAGGCTTACAATCTTGCTCACATCTTACCCAACCACTGGTTGCTGATGGACCGATACTCTGGAGCCGGGGGCATCAGTTACATACTGGCAGCAGCCGCCAGCATTCGTGGTGGCATCCGCGCGATCACGTTCCACGACAATTTGAAAAGCCCGCTGAAAGAAAGCGTCCGTGCTGCTGCTGCTAGTTTGGGCGTGCCATGTTTCAACCACAAAGTCCTTCGCGATCCGATCCGGTTCGCAAACACGATGCTGGCATCCAAGCCTTTATGAGCCGCCCGTCAGTCATTCTGCTTCGTTCCGATGAACCTCATCACGAGGCTTTGGAAAGGCTTTTAGCCACTCATTTCGACCTGCGCGCGGTGGTTGTCGAACCAGGGGTCGCTCAGCGCCGTGGGTTGTTCCAGCGTGGGCGAAAACATGCCTATCGATGGCGCATCTACCAGATGTGGCGTCGATATTTGATGGGGAGCGCGCATTTTCGCCGTAATTATTTTGCGAAAATTGGCTTTCCTCGGGACAACTACTTATCAACTATCGTCGATTCGATTAACGATTCAGCAGTTTCTCATATTCTGCGGAACATCCAGCATAATTTTGTAATCGTTATCGGCACCTCAATATTGTCACCTGAGTCGTTGGCTGCTTCTTCCCGACCCTTTATAAATATTCACGGCGGATGCCTTCCTCATTACCGAGGCAATCATTGTGTGTTTAATGCCTATCTCGACCAACGCGATGATTGCCTCGCCGCCACCATTCACTATATAGATCAAGGCGTTGATACCGGGGGAATCATCGCCGTGTGCGCTGTGGACGAATTCACCGCACCCCTTTTCGCTGGACCAGAATATTTCTACTGCGCTGCTGAACTTCGTGCCTTTCAGAGACTCATCGATCTACTAAGCCGACCCGATACTGCTTCACTCGTCGGAGAGCCACAGCCAGCTGTGGGAAGGACATTTCGTACGAGTGATCGAACACCTATGTGTGAGTTGGCCTTTTTTATCGTTCACATTCGTCATGTGTGGCGACGGCTGTGGCGGCGCTTCAACGGCATTCACATAGCTTCAAACGGAAGTAAGGGAGAACCGTTGTAACGATCGATGCGGGGCGCGGCCTTGGAAAATGCACGGCCTGCAACGGTGTTAGAACAACGACGCCCACGACACCAGGTTCGAGCTATCGCCCTCGAAGACTGGGTCAGTTGAGAGCAATGCTTCGAACACCATATCCAGGACGACGAGCGCACCGCGTTTAAGATTGTGACGGCGCTCCAACTCCCCTGGCCGGATTCGAACATTCGAACGCTCAACCAATCGGTTAACAAGGACACCTCTGAATAGAGTGGCGCGCAATCTCCTCGATTTGCGTTGTCATCGGAGAGAGCGTTATGGTTCCCCATTATGGCGATCATGGGGTACGCGGCCTCGCGATCCAGAACGGTTCCCCCCTCGAACTGCACGATCTCGCCGAGCTTCGGTGATCGTTCGCTGAGCGTCATTCGTGGAATCTTGATCGCGAAATCGCCCGTTGGGGCAAACCCGCCGAGTTCCAGATGTTCACCAATCCTCGGATCGGACACGAGCGCCTGGAGCGGACGCCCGGTACAAGCCACCGTTTCTCCGACATCAGCCGGATCGCCGCCAAATCGGCAGGCAGCCTCCCAGTAATAGCCATCAGGGTCCGCGAAGTAACCGCTGTGACCGCCCAGGAATACACGTCAGGTAATTCTGTGACACGACAGGTAATCGGCATCCCGCTTGTCCGCCGAGATCGGGATGCGCACATTGTCCGAACAAAATGTTCCCCTCTGCCTGGAGCGCGACCGTTGGAGTCTGATCACCGACGAAAATCGTTCTTCGACTGCCGAATCGAAAGGCACCTGTTTTCGAGAAGTCGTGCTCTTGGAATTTGGCTGCGCAGCGTCTGCGGAAGCCCCACGTTTAGCACAGTTGGGTTTAGCACACTCGGCGGGCGATGCCCGCCAACCCGCTTAGAATGGTGCGCGATACAGGGTTCGAACCTGTGACCCCTACCGTGTCAAGGTAGTGCTCTACCGCTGAGCTAACCGCGCATTCTCGAGGACTCTCCAAACCTCCCTTGGAAATTGGAGGAAACTGAAATAAACGAAGTCGTTGCCCCTTGCAAGTGGAAATTTGCGATGGGTCTAAAATCAAATCGAAAATCAAAAGCCCAAAATTTGCGGTGGCTTGACTTCGCAATCTTGCGCTCGCGAAATTTCAATATTTCGAGCTTTTTTCCGTTTTCCTGTTGCTTTGGGGGTCTGCTTCGCGCTTAAGTTGACGCTTCGCCCACGGGCGGAATCAGCTTAAGTCACCATGAAAGTCGTCATTCTCTGCGGTGGTCTCGGAACGCGGTTGCGCGAAGAGACCGAGTATCGTCCGAAACCGATGGTCCCCATCGGAGGCCGGCCCATTCTCTGGCACATCATGAAGCTCTACGCTCACTATGGCCACAAGGACTTCATCCTCTGTCTGGGTTACAAGGGCGAGGTCATCAAGGAGTTCTTCCGCAATTACCACTGGAATCTCAGCGACGTGACCTTGAGTCTCGGCAAGCACCCGCAGATTCAGTATCACAACAACCACGACGAAGAGGACTGGAAGGTGACGATGATCGATACCGGCCAGAAGACGATGACCGGGGGGCGGCTCAAGCGGGTTCTCCCTTACATCGAGGACGACACGTTCCTGCTGACTTACGGGGACGGCCTTATCGACAGCGACATCAACGAAAGCATTCGGTTCCACGAGCAATCCGGCAAACTGGCCACGCTCACCGCGGTGCATCCCACCGGGCGCTTCGGGGACATCGACGTGTGCGGCGGCACCGTCACGCATTTCAACGAGAAGCCGGACAAGGAAGCGCGGCCCATCAACGGCGGGTTCTTCATCGTGAACAAGGGAATCGACGCGTATCTTTCCGGGGACCCGTGCGTGTTCGAAAAGGACGCCCTGCCGCAACTGGCGCAGGAGGGCAAACTGACGGCGTTTGACCATCCGGGCTTCTGGCAGTGTATGGACACCTATCGCGAACAGTTGCTGCTCGAAGAGCTTTGGCAATCGGGTAATCCGCCATGGAAAATTTGGTGAGCAAGCTGGAGGGTTACCGCGGCAGCCGCGTTTTCGTTACGGGGCATACCGGTTTCAAGGGGGCGTGGTTGAGCGAATGGCTGCTGGCTCTTGGGGCCGATGTGGCCGGCTTCAGCCTCGAACCGCCGACGACGCCGTCGCTCTTCGATCAGCTCGGATTGGCGAAGCGGATGCGGCATCAGATCGGCGATATTCGTGATGCCGCCGCCCTTCGCGACGCCGTGGCGGCATTGGCGCCGGATTTCGTTTTTCACATGGCGGCGCAACCGCTCGTGCGTGCGTCGTATTCGATCCCGGTCGAAACGTTCGATACCAACGTCGTCGGCACGGCCCATTTGCTGGAGGCGGTTCGGCTCCAGGCCGCCCGGTTCAACAAGCCGTGTGCGGTGGTCGCGATCACCACGGACAAATGCTATGAGAACCTCGAACAGGGTCGCGCATTTCGTGAAGATGACCGACTCGGCGGTCACGACCCCTACAGCGCCAGCAAGGCGGCGGCGGAGTTGGTAATCGAATCCTACCGTAAGTCGTTTTTTTCCGGCCCGGACTCCCCGGTAGCGCTGGCGTCGGCGCGTGCCGGCAATGTCATCGGCGGCGGAGACTGGGCGCTGGACCGGATCGTGCCCGATGCCATGCGCGCCCTCGCTCGCAGCGAGGCTATTCCGGTGCGGAACAAACTCGCCGTGCGTCCCTTTCAGCATGTGCTCGATCCACTGGGCGGCTATCTCGTTTTGGGAGCGACGCTGTTGCGGGATCCCCGCGCGCGTTCGGCCTTCAACTTTGGCCCGGAAGACGAGTCGCACCGTTCCGTCGAGCAACTCGTCACCGAAATCCTGAAGCACTGGACCGGCGAATGGCGCGATGCGTCGCAGCCGGGAGCCGTCCACGAAGCGCACCTGCTGCACCTGGCGGTCGACAAGGCGCGGAAAATCTTGAACTGGCGCCCAGTGTGGAATTTTGAGCGCGGCATTCGCGAGACCGTGGACTGGTACCGCTGCACCGCATCCGGCAATGCCGACATCCCGGCGATGACCCAGAGTCAGATCGCCGGTTACATGAAAGACATGCAAGCTTTGTGAACACGCCCGAATCGCTTCGCCAACAAATCCTCGAACTCACCCGGCAGTACACCGAGCAGGCGCACCGCCGTTCGCTTCCCGCCGCGCCGGTCCCGTTTGAACCCGGGGTGACGCCAGTCCCCTACTCTGCCCGCGTATTCGATGCGGACGAAGTGGCCGCCGCCGTCGGTTCGTCGCTCGATTTCTGGCTGACCCTGGGCAAAGAAGGCGATGCGTTCGAGCAGGAACTCGCCGGTTTTCTCAATCTGCGCCGGTCCATCCTGGTAAACTCGGGTTCCTCCGCCAATCTCCTGGCCATCTCCGCGCTCACCAGTCCGAAGCTGCCGGACGAAAAGCGGATTCGGCCCGGCGACGAAGTCATCACGCTGGCCGCCGGATTCCCGACCACCGTCGCGCCCATC